>OWID01000034.1_pt1 | contig 78579 bp, 81 predicted proteins | sample 1732661 | NCBI WGS metagenome assembly OWID01 (sample SAMN05065739, study PRJEB22554) | human gut metagenome | biome: ENVO:2100002; feature: ENVO:00000062; material: ENVO:00002003 | host: Homo sapiens | place: USA
TGTAGGTCTTGGTATCGCTCATTCCATGGCACATACCCTCGGCGCTGTCTACGATACTCCACACGGTGTTGCATGTGCAATGATGCTTCCAATCGTTATGGCATACAACGCTGAATGCACCGGTGAAAAATACCGCGAAATCGCCCGCGCAATGGGTGTCAAGAACGTTGATTCTATGTCGGTGGAAGAATACAGAAAGGCAGCGATTGACGCTGTTCAGCAGCTCTCCATTGATGTTGGTATCCCAACCAAACTGGAAGCCATTAAAGACGAGGATCTCCAGTTCCTGGCAGAATCTGCTCATGCCGACGCCTGTGCTCCAGGCAATCCAAAGGATGCAAGCGTTGAGGACCTCAAAGAGCTGTTCAAAAAAATCATGTAATTGCTCCTGCAAAAAGACCTGTTCAATCTGAACAGGTCTTTTTTATTGAATTGCTTATCCTCTTTTCTTTCCCATAAAACCATGATAGAATAACCTATATTTCTTTGCTATGAGTAGAAAGGAGTTTATATGATAAAGATACTTTTTATCTGCCACGGCAATATCTGCCGCAGCCCGATGGGCGAATTTATTTTAAAAAAGATGGTGCAGCAAATGGGACTGGAGCAGCAGTTTCAGATTGCCTCCGCTGCCACCAGCACCGAGGAGATCGGCAATCCGGTCTATCCGCCGGCAAGACAGAAGCTCAAAGAACACGGCATCGACTGCACCGGAAAAACGGCAGTACAGCTTCGGCGCAGCGATTATGAGGCTTATGATTATTTTCTGTGCATGGACCGGTGGAATGTCAAAAACACCCTGCGCATCTTTGGCGGCGATCCGATGAACAAGGTTTCACTGCTGCTTTCCTGGTGCGGACAGGAGAAGGAAGTTGCTGACCCATGGTACAGCAGTGACTTTGATACGGCATACCAAGACATTGAGCGTGGATGCAGAGCATTTCTGCAACAGATACTGCAAAAATAGCGGGAGGAAAGGACGATGGATCTTTCGTTTGTAACGGCGGAAGGAAAGTTTAACTACCGTGTCTGCGCCATTATTCTTTCGGACGGAAAAATTCTGGCGATGAAGGATGAGCGTTCACCCTACTTTTATCTGCCCGGAGGACGGGTAAAGATGGGAGAAACCGCGGAAGATGCGGTTATTCGGGAGCTGGAGGAGGAACTGGGCATCGTGCCGAAGATCGTCCGTCCGCTGTGGCTCAATCAGGCATTTTTTGTAGAGGATGTGGATGGGCTTCATTACCACGAGCTGTGTCTGTATTTTCTGATGGATGTCTCTGGAACAGACCTTCTGTCCAGAGGAGAACAGTTTTGCGTGCAGGAGGAAGGGCAAATACATCACTTTGAATGGCTTGCCTTCGAACGCCTGAAGGAGGAGTATTTTTATCCTTTGTTTTTAAAGGAGGAAATCTTTCATCTGCCCCAGCAGTTTACCATCCGTACCGAACGGGAAGAATGATAAAAAAGCAGGAAACTGATTACAGTTTCCTGCTTTTTCGCTTTGCCTTGCAAAAGTCGTGTAAAAACTATATAATAATAAAATAAAGAATAATGAAAGAATCAAGGAGGCAAAACAAATGGGAGCAGAAGAACAAAGACACCAGAAATTTTTGAAAATGACACAGACGCCGATCCCAAGTTTGATCTGTCAGTTGGCAGTGCCCACCATCATCAGTATGTTGGTCACCTCGTTTTACAACATGGCAGACACTTTTTTTGTCGGCAAAATTAACACCAGCGCCACCGCCGCAGTCGGCATCGTCTTTCCGCTGATGGCGATTATCCAGGCGTTTGGCTTCTTTTTTGGACACGGATCGGGCAACTATATTTCCCGTCAGCTGGGAGCACAGCAGCTGGAGGATGCAGCCAAGATGTCTGCCACTGGTTTTGTTTCCGCGTTTATCATGGGCCTGGTGATTTTAGGCGTCGGTTTTGCATTTACCGATCCGCTGCTTAGCATCATGGGTGCAACAGAGACCATCCTGCCCTATGCAAGAGAATACATGCGCATCATCCTGATCGGTGCGCCCTATATGACCGCATCGCTGGTACTAAACAATCAGATGCGTTTTCAGGGCAGCGCCTTCTATTCGATGATCGGTATTGCATCGGGTGCGGTCATCAACATCGGTTTGGACCCACTGTTTATCTTTGTCTTTGACATGGGAATCGCCGGCGCAGCACTGGCAACCATCATCAGCCAGTTTATCAGCTTCTGCCTGCTGATTTCGGGAACCTTCCGCGGCGGCAATCTGAAGCTGGATCTGCGCAACTTCAGTCCCTGCTTAAAGTATTATAAGAACATTCTCAAGGGCGGCACTCCTTCGCTGTGCCGTCAAGGTCTGGGCAGCTTTGCTACCATCTGTCTGAACCTGATGGCAGGTCCTTACGGTGATGCTGCCATCGCGGCAATGTCCATTGTCACCCGTATTTCGCAGTTTGCCTCGTCGATTGTCATCGGCTTTGGACAGGGCTTCCAGCCGGTTTGTGGCTTTAACTACGGTGCAAAGCTGTATAAGCGTGTACAGGAGGGATTTTGGTTCTGCGTCAAGCTATCCAGTGGTATTCTGCTGGTTGCAGCGGTAGCGGGATGGTTTACCTCCGATCAGCTGATCGAAGTGTTCCTGAAAAATGACGCACAGGTTGTGGAATATGGTTCTCTGGCGCTGCGTCTGCAGTGTCTGAGCTTCCCATTGGTAGGATGGATCACCATCAGCAACATGATGCTTCAGACCATCGGCAAGGCGGTACGCGCATCGCTGATGGCAATGAGCAGACAGTTCCTGTTCTTTGTACCGGCGGTTCTGATTCTACCGAGAATGTGGGGCATGCTGGGTGTACAGATGAGCCAGCCGCTTGCAGATGTGGCAAGCTTTATTCTGGCAGTGGTGCTGTCGATCAGTGTACTCAAGGAAATGAGTGAACAGCAGCGCCAGGAAGAACACCGCATGAAGGTGGAAGCAGAACAGGAAGTTTGTTAGACAAATGTATAATCAAGCACAGAAGGCCGAAAATAACAAGGAATGATTTGTTTACAGGAGGAATGACCTTGGAAAAAAACACACCGATTCCGATGAATCTTTACTTTGCATATGGAAGCAACCTCAATCTTCAGCAGATGAAAAAGCGCTGTCCGACAGCGCACTTGTTGGGAACAGGAACAGTTGAAGGTTATCAGCTGTTGTTCCGAGGACGCTACGAGGGAGAAAGCTACCTCACCGTAGAGCCAAAACAGGGAGAAAAGGTGCCGGTTGCTGCCTTTACGGTGGAGCCATCGGATGTCGAGGAGCTGGACATCTATGAGGATGTCGCCGGCGGTCTGTACCGAATCGAACCGATCCGCACCGAAATCTCGGGCCATGGAATGATTTCCGGCTTCTGGTATGTGATGAACGACGCCGACCGACTCCCGCCCAGCCAGGAATACTGGGATGCCGTGGTAGAAGGTTACCATGATATGGGGTTTGATACCGCTGTTCTGGAAAAGGCACTGAAGCGGTAGAAGAATCCGAAAGTTTTGGCAGGAGGACTTGACCTTTCTGCCTGTCTGCTGATATAATAAATGATGCAATTATGATTGGCGGATATGGCGGAATTGGCAGACGCGCTAGATTTAGGCTCTAGTGGGTATCCCCGTGCAGGTTCAAGTCCTGTTATCCGCACCATAGAAGAAAAAGCCCTCCTGTTTATCAGGAGGGCTTTTTTTCTATCATGAATACTCCAGGAGGAAGTATAGCGGTTCTGCCAAAGATAACGAAGCCAATCTGAACCAGAACCAACAAAAGTTTCGGGGCGCAGGAGGTTTATTCCTGTATATACAATCCGCTTAGAGCGAGAACGGTTTCTCTTATACCTATTTATTCTACAAAAAGATATCTTCAGCGATATTTTTCTACATTTTTTATATTTTTTCGCTATTTTTTTACAAAATTTGCGAATATTTGATGATATACTACAACCAGGCTTTTCATCAAGGCCCAGCCCGCCTTATGATATCAATGAACTGCAAAGGAGATGGTTCTATGAAAACAAACTGGATTGAAGATGTAAAAAACAACCCGCTATTTTCCTATCAAGAGTATATGCCAAGTTCTTTGGATATTGCGGCTGATACGAAAATGCGTCCGGGATTTGCGGCTGTTCTCTATCAGGCTACCCGTGAGGACATCGCCAAGTTCCATCAGATCTTATCGGTAAACGCAGGAATTGATTCTGTGGAGGACATGGAGTGTGTACCGACCTACGCCATTTATCAGGACACTCGTGGACATATTCACCAGCTGTATTCTTATCTGGAAAAATCTGTCGATCAGCAAGACGGAGAAGATTTGCCAGATCACGTTGCAACCTGGCTGGATCAGGCAGAACACACACCGCTGAAGTCCTTCACCGACGACAGCAGCTCTCTGGAGATTTTGGTTCAGGCGCAGTGCAAGACCATCCAGTTCTCCCATACTCTGTCCAGGTCGGATTATTATGACAGCAGCAAATGCCCATCCAATCCTACTGCTACCTACACTATGTCCTATAAGGTTTACGCCGTCCACAACCTCGACGATGAAACTGATTATTACCTGGTGGAACAAGAGGGAATGTACCCCTTCAAAAATGTGTGCGCCTCTACCTATAAAAAGGACGTGGGCGGTGCTTTGAGCAAAATCCAGGAATATTATGGCGGACATATTGTCGAAACATGTCGTCCGAAGAATATAATGAATGCTCAACACTGCCATATAGAGCGGACTTCGCCATCCACCACCACCACTTCCACCACGGTTAGTGTAGGACTTGATATCAACTTGGCTGGTTCTTACAGTTATTCTTCTGCTGATGGTCACACCGCTTCGGTTTCCGGCGGATTGAATATCAAAAACGACAGAAGCTACCAGATTTCAGATATTACGATAAGCAATCAGTCTGAGGGCAGCACACCTAAGGCGGAGTGGAATTATGACTTCAAACGTACCATCTCTCACTTCAATTTCTTCAGCTATGGTCAGGTGGAGATAGATGACTGTGCTCTGTCTGCCCGCAGTACTTTCGTTAGTGAGAGTGAATGGCTATTTCATGTGTCTAAGGATGGTATCTTAGGAGATGAGCTTCAGTTGGAGGCTTCCATCAGCGTGGATTTGGTTTCCAGCCGTGCTCGTTTGGACTATCCCTGCCACACTAGCTGTGTCCACAAAACCAATAACGCCCAGAAGAGCGTGGTTTTGTCGGTGAAACGGCCTCCGGTTATCTCTCAACAAAAATAAAAGCAGAACATCGGTGAAAGATTATTTTTAGGATTTTCACCGTTTTCACATAAAAGGAAAAGCACCTCGTCTTTGACAGGGTGCTTTTCCTTTTATCCTGTTTTTGCCTGCTTCTATATTTAAATGAGCAGAGTACTTGACTTTATCAAGTAAGAGTGTTATACTTGACTAAGTCAAGAAAAGGAGTTGATTGTTGCATGTTCCAAACTCTGGCCTACTATGCTACCGTATTTCACCGAAGCTTTACTGCCTACACCACTCAGCAGCTGCAACAGCTGGGGCTTAATTTCGGCTCTCTGTTTCTGATTATTTATGTTGGAAAACATCCCGACTGTACGCAGGCGCAGCTGACCCAGGCGTTGGGTCTGGACTGGGGATATTCCCAGCGCAGCGTCACCAAGCTGGTGGAAGAAAATTTTCTGATACGGGAAAAATCAGGAAGAGCTTATCATTTGAATTTAAGTTCCAAGGGGCAGGAAGCCTTCCAAATCAGTCATCAGGTCTTTTTTGACTGGGATCGTCAGATGCTGGAAGGACTGACGGAGGAAGAACAGAAGCAGTTGTTTGCCATCTTGGAAAAAGTTACCAGGAAAGAAGCGAATTTGCCATGTATGAGATGATTAACAGCCCCATCAATTATGGGGGACTTCGTTTAAAAAACCGTATTATCTTTGCACCTACGACGTTGGGATTGCCGCAGGACGAACTGATGAAGCGGATGAAAAAGATCGCTGCCGGTGGTTGTGCGATGATCATTGTCGGTGATGTTCCGGTGCTGCCTCACGGCTTTGGACCTTCGCTGTATACCAAAAAAGGATTTCAATTTTACAAGGAGCTGGCCGATACAGTTCATCAGGAGGGATGCAAGCTGTGTGCGCAGCTGCATCAGTCTGATTCTAACCTGAAAGCGATGCTGAAATATATCCCTGGCGTCCTGACCAAGCGCATCTCTATGGAGCAGCTGCGTCCGCTGTTGAATCAACAGGTGGGACCCTATATCACAGAGCTGCCGGTAAAAAAGGTGAAGGAGATCACCGATGCCTTTGGAAAGGCAGCAGAACTAGCACTGCAGGCAGGCTTTGATATGGTGCAGGTCCATGGAGACCGAATGTGCGGCAGCTTTAGCTCGACACTGTTCAATCAGCGCACCGACTGCTATGGAGGAAGTCCGGAAAATCGGGCACGGTTTGCGGTGGAAGCGGTGTCGGCTATCCGCCGCCGTCTGCCGGATGTACCGATTGATTATAAGCTGGCAGTGCGACAGGAAGATCCCCACTATGGCAATGCCGGCGTGTTGGAATCGGAGCTGCCTGTCTTTGTACCGCTGCTGGAAAAAGCAGGTGTCACCAGTTTCCATGTGACACTGGCAAACCATGGTGAATTAAGCGATACCATCCCTCCAAAGAATCACCCGGAGTTTGGAGCGGAAGGATGCTTTTTAAAGTTTTGTGACCAGGTGCGTGCGCTCACCAGCCTGCCCGTCTGCGGCGTAGGCGGACTTACAAACCCCGATTTTGTGGAGGAGCAGCTGAAGTCTGGGAGGATCGACTGTGCAGCAATGAGCCGTCAGCTCATTGCTGACCCAGAATGGCCGAATAAAGTCTGCTCGGGACACAGCGGAGAGATTCACCGTTGCGTTCGCTGCAACAAGGAGTGTCTGGGAGGCATGATGGCACATCGAGGCGTTCATTGTATTTATGAAAGGGAGGAAACAAAATGAGTTATGCAATCGTTTACAGCAGCCGTACAGGAAATACCGCTCAGTTGGCACAGGCCATCAAAGAAGCGCTTCCACAGGAAGACTGTCTCTATTTTGGACAACCGGATGCAAAAGCATTGGCTGCCCAGACGATTTATGTGGGTTTCTGGACGGACAAAGGAACCTGTGATGAACCGACAGCCGAATTTTTAAAAACCCTGACAAATCAAAAGGTATTTCTGTTTGGTACCGCAGGTTTTGGAGGATCATCCGCCTATTTTGAGCAGATTCTCGACCGTGTACAGCAGAATCTGGGCCAGGAGGTAGAGGTCGTCGGAAGATATATGTGCCAGGGCAAGATGCCGCAGGCTGTTCGAGACCGTTATGCGTCGATGGAGGACAGTCCGCGCCGCACCTCGATGCTGGAAAACTTCGATAAAGCATTGAGCCACCCTGATGAGCAGGATCTGAAACAGCTCAAAGAAAAGGTTAGAGCATAACCGGAAAGAAACAAAAAAGCAGCCATCCATTTTGGATGGCTGCTTTTTGCTGTTTTATCCAGCGGGTGTGGGAGCGTCGGTAAATTCCTCTACAAAGGAGAAGTGAATGCCGTCGTCCGAGACAAAACGTGCTTTGAGCAGGTTACCGTCTTTGGCGTAGTCGCCGTCCTCTCCTTGGCCGAGGACAAAATAGATTTTTCCTTCCGCAAGGTAGACCTGCTCCAGGCTGTCATAGGGATTGAATCCCAGCGAAGCAATAAGTTCTTCATCCTGCGGCAGATCGTACAGCTGGTAGCTGGCTCCGCCGTCGGTGGTCATGTAGTATTGTGCTCCCGAGCTGTAAAAGCCGGTGTTATCATCTGTCCAGGAGCAGCAGCTTAGATTGGAAATAAAGCCGTTTGGAAGCTCTATCCGCTCCCAATGCTGAAGGTCGCTGCTGCGGAAGGTGCCGTAGTAATCGCTGCCGCCGGTGCGGTCGAGGGCAAAGGTGGCATAGCAAACGCTGTCGGTTTGGGAGAAAAAGGTGTTGGCACGAAATGCACCCTCGGTGTAGATGGGACTTTGCTGCCAGCTTACACCTGCATCGGTGCTGTACAAAAGCAGCGCACTGCCATCGGAATAACCGACAAAGGCGGTCAGTTCAGGGGTGACCAGATAACTTGTACTAGGAAGATATTCGTCGTACCGATCGTTGGGAGTTGAGCACACCAGTTGATAGCCGTCTGGAACCTCGGTGAGATGCTTTCCGTAATCATAGGTGACATACAGCGTTTCGTCCTGTACAAGGTAGCTGCATTCCTCCTCCAGATTGGCGGCATAGTGTTCTGTTTGAGGAATCTGAGTTTCTTGCCAGAATTCCTTGCTTTGCAGCTGATACTGGACCGGACTCATCGAAGCGAGCAGCGTCCAGACACCATCTTTCTGCCGCCATTGCAGCACCCATTGTCCTTGATAGCAGTTTTTCTCATCGGTGGAGCTCAGTTCCAGATTGCTGACGACCTCCTTGTTCCAACCGGAGATGGCAGTGGTGTAGTGAATCTCGATCATCTCCGGTTCCAACACCTCCAGACTGGTGATGGAAGCTGTTTTGATGCGCTGCGACGGCGGTACCTTCCAGCCCTGGTGCTGCTGTGACCACTGTTGGAACCAGCGTTCGGTGACGCTCTCGAGTGATTCATATTCGGATTTTGCCTCCAGCTGTGCGCCCACAATCTCTGGCGGCTGATACTGCGACCAGATCAGCAGGAGAAGGCCGGTACAGACTGTCAGCAGAAGAAGGACGACAAGGATGATTTTGGTGCGGATTTTCACAGAAACCCCTCCTTTCAGGGTGGATAAACAATGACAAAAAAGGCGCACCCCGTATGGAGTGCGCCTTTGGCGGGAACGTGTGGGAATTGAACCCACCTATGCAGCTACTAACTACAATTACTGGTTTTGAAGACCAGAGGGCACACCAGCACCCATCCGCTCCCAGATACCCAACTATTATAGCACAAACAAAAGGAGTTGACAAGCTGTTTTTTGGATTATAAAAGAGGATTAGTAGGTTGCACAAAATAAAGCGGGCAAGCCGCATGATTCTTGGGAAGATAGAAACCCCCGCACGAAAAATCCGCGCGAGGGTTGTTCTGAGAAATTTACTCATTGTATCATAGAAGAACAGTCTCCATCTTCAAACGGCTCAGGCTTCAAGGTAATGCCGTCAAAAATCATCCACCGGATAATTTTTGAGGACAATAACCTACAAGTCGGCAGTCTTCGAGAACTTTTTCTCTTGTAAAAAGTTCTCGAGCTTTCAAAAATACGCCTTACGATAAGGTTTTCGCTCACTGTGGTGAGCGACCAGAGTTTCACTCTGGACTGGACAATTTTTTGAAAAAAATTGAGTAAAACTTTTGTTCTTATCCTCTTGCTACCCGTCTTTGCGGCGTAGCCGAACTGCTTTGGTACTTTCTCAGAAAGTACTATCTAGCTACTTCAACACGCGGGCGTCGCCGACCTTTTTGGTGATGTTGCGGCGGTCCCAATATTCCAGTACAGCGACTGCAAACTTTCGGGAAGCACCCATCAGGTCACGCATCTCGGCCAGAGTGATCTGTCCGTTTTTGGCGATGTGCTCCTTGGCCATCTCCAGCGCCTTGTTGTAGTAGTCGACGTGCAGCAGGATCTTGTCCTCCACACGAACCAGCTTGCCGGAGTTGACCAGTGCTTCCAGCACCGCCTTGAAGTTTTTGATCTTCGGGAAGCGGGCAGCGATCTGATCTGGAGATTCCGGCGAGAAACCGCCCTCATAGAAGGCTTTCTCGATCAGCTCCTGATTGTTGTCGGTCTGTGCCTCAAAGTCGTACAGGGCGACACAGCCATTGACAATCTTGAGTACTTTGCGGTTGACCAGCGAATCGGTAATCTTGTCAACCACGGACATGTCCTCATATTTGATGAACTTGCCGCGGAACTCGTCGCGCTTCATACCGTCGCGCAGAGGATTTTCTGCGTGGTAGGCAGTGAGCATTTTGACGGCAACATCCTTGAGGTGGTTGAGGTAGTCAACATGGATGACCACATTGTCGCTGATGCGGAAGGCGATTTTATCCTTGATGAGCTTCTGAATCTGCTGGTCGAACTGTTCCTTTGGAATAGCAGTCTGTACCTGCAAGAAGTCCAGTGTTTCAAAGCGGGAGGAGTAATCCTTCAGAGCAGCGCTGATCTTTTCCTTGTCCGAACCATTTTCCTTGATATTCAAAGATTCCAGCACCTGCGGGTCGTTGCGCTTGTGCTTGAACGGATTGGAGTCGAGGATGACACCGCCGCCGATCGTTTCCAGCGGAGAATAGAAGCGCAGAACAAAGCGATCGCCGGTCTTGACGGCGATTTCCTCCTCCAGACGCAGCTGAGCATAGCAGCTTTCACCGGCGCTGATGCTGTCGCGGTCAAGCAGGACGATTTTACACAGCACGTCCCTTGCACCGTGGTACAGATGCAGACGGGTGGCATTGAGAATTTCTCGCTCGCAGTCCTTGAGGACGGTCAGTTTGATGTCGATCATCATAGTGGTGTGCATCGAGTTTGGAGCAGCGACGACGTCGCCCTTGTTGAGGTCGGTCTTTTTCAGACCCGCAAGGTTGACCGCCACACGCTGACCGGCGTAGGCCTCCTCCACGTCGTGGGAGTGTACCTGCAGGTTGCGGATACGGCTTTCCAGACGGGAAGGATAGATGGTGACCGGATCGCCGACCTTCATCTTGCCTTCGATCAAGGTGCCGGTGATGACAGTGCCGAAGCCCTCGACTGAGAAGATACGGTCGATCGGGATGCGGAACGGGATGTCCAGATTTTTGATCTGGGTTTTCTGGTCGATGAGCTGGAAGATGGCCTGTCTTAATTCCTCGATGCCTTCGCCGGTGTAAGAAGAAACGGCGATCATCTGTGCATTTTCCAGGAAGGTGCCCTTGACCTCGTTGCGGATGTCCTCGCAGACGACCTCCAGCCAGTCCTCGTCCACCATATCCTTTTTGGTGATGACGATGATGCCTTCGGGAATGTTCAGCAGCGACAGGATTCCCAGATGCTCACGGGTCTGCGGCATAAAGCCCTCGTCAGCGGCGATGACCAGCAGGGCAAGGTCAATGCCGCCGGCACCTGCCAGCATGTTTTTGACAAACTTTTCGTGGCCAGGCACGTCGATGATGCCGGCCTTTTCTCCGTCGGGCAGGTCGAGGTAAGCAAAGCCCAGCTCGATGGTGATACCGCGTTTTTTCTCTTCTTTGATGCGGTCGGTTTCAATGCCGGTCAGCGCCTTGATCAGGGCGGTTTTTCCGTGGTCGACATGGCCGGCAGTTCCGATGATAATATTTTTCATGTTCGATCCTTCTTTAAATCAATCAATAGGGTTGGACAGCGTTATTGACAGCATTCTTTGATGCTCTGTGCGACATACTCAAAGTGATGTTCCTCGATGGTGCGCACATCCAGCAGCAGGCGCTCCTTAGAGATGCGGGCAATAATTGGGAGCGACAGCTCGCGCAGACGTTTTTCCAGCTCATCGAGCGATACATGGTCCGGCTCAATGGCGACGACCGAGCTGCGGATCATCTGGGTCGGTACCGAACCGCCGCCGACCTGTCCGAAGTCCTCGGTCAGGCTGACACGGAAACTGCCGTCGCAGACCTTCTGCATGCAGGCAAGCAGACGTTCGCCCTTGGGCTGAAGGGTCTCCATGGTAGCGGTAATCATGCGCAGGGTTGGATTGTGCTCCAGTGCATCGGCAGGATCGAGGTACTCGCGCAGAGTGGCTTCCAGCGCTGCCAGTGTCAGCTTGTCGATACGGAAGGCGCGAGTCAGCGGATTTTTCTTCATCGCCTCGATATACTGGCGTTTGCCGATGATGATGCCGGCCTGTGGACCGCCCAGCAGTTTGTCGCCGGAGAAGCTGATGACGTCTGCGCCGGATTTCATCGCATCCAGAACATTTGGCTCATCCAGAATACCGTAGTCCTCCAGTCGAACCATCGCACCGGAGCCCAGGTCGTAAATGACAGGGATGTTTCTTTCGTGTCCAAGGGTGACCATCTCATCCAGAGAAACTTCTTCGAAGAAGCCCATGATTTTAAAGTTGCTGGTGTGGACCTTCAGGAAAGCGCCGGTATTTTCGGTGACAGCGCGGACATAATCGGAAGGATGGGTTTTGTTGGTGGTGCCGACTTCAACCAGAGTGCCGCCCGACTGTGCCATGATCTCCGGTACACGGAAGGCGCCGCCGATTTCAACCAGCTCGCCGCGGGAAACGACAACCTCTTTGCCTTTTGCCATGGTGCTCAGCACCAGCATGACGGCAGCGGCGTTGTTGTTGACAACCATGGCATCCTCAGCACCGGTCAGCTTGGAGATGAGGCTTTCCACATGGGCGTAGCGGCTGCCGCGGCTGCCCTTTTCCAGATTGTATTCGAGGGTGTTGTAGTCCTGCGCAACGCTCTGAATCGCGCGGACAGCAGCATCGCTGAGTTTAGCACGACCGAGGTTGGTGTGCAGCACGATGCCGGTGGCATTGATGACAGGGCGCAGGCTCATGGTTGTTTTTTTGGTGACACAGCGGATGACCTCATTGCAGATGCTGTCGATCTCCATCGAAGGTTCCTCACCAGCCAGAATCTGCTGGCGCAGCGAGTCGATGACTTCGCGGACCGCTTCGGTCAGAACGGTGTGCTGACAGGACAGGGAAGAAAGCTGTTCGTGGCGCAGCAGCTCATCCACCTTTGGAATCTTTCTTAACAGTTGGGAATTGACGCTCATATTGTCGACCATACCTTTCACGGCTTGAAAACAAGCACAGTTTATGTTTGGATTTGATGGTTCTGCAAGGTGCAGAGAAGGTGGGAAAAGGATGGGCTGCTTTGTGCGGCATGATCAATTTCCCAAAATAGTTTTCAGCAGGATTGCTGTTTGCCATTATTGTATCAAAAAATCACCGAAGGCGCAATGAGGAGAGCTTTTGTTTCTTGTAAGAAAGTTTGGGTTTTGATTGAGTAATATCGCCAAAGATGGTATAATAAGTTCAAATCAAGGTGTGGATTTGAAGGGAAAACAAACTGTTGAAAAAGGAATGATAGCTATGTTGAACCGCCTGATGACCTCCAGAAAGGTGAGAGGCTTTCTGCTGATTCTGCTGATTGTGTCGGCGCTTGTAGCTGTGGTTTCGGTGGCAGTGCCGCTCAACCGGAAAAAGGAAGCCATCACGACCCTGGGAACACAATCCCTTTCGGAGGCAACCTCGCTTGCTCTGTCGCTTGAATATTACAATGGAACCCGCATCGAAGCGCTGGTTTCTTATCCCGATACGACCGCCTTTTATCAGAATCTGTGCGCGTTTTTGTCCCGTGCAAAGGACACGCTGTCCTACGATCGGGTGTATCTTTTGTACCGAGGTCTGGAGGGAAGAATCGCCTATCTGGCGGATGCTGATTATGGAGAATCGCTGCAGGCGGAGGTGGATTATCGGGAAATCGGCGCTGATTATGACGATGAACGCTATACCAACCGCTGCACCTCCATTTTGGAAAACCAGTTTTCCAGCCGTCAGGATGCTGTGTATGTGCCGGAGATTCTGGACAGCAATTATATTACCACCTATCTGCCGATCAAAAATTCATCCGGTCAGGTGATTGCAGTGCTGGGCGTGGATGCCAAGCTCAAGTATTCCGACTTTACCAAGTATGGCCCGATCAACTTTGAACGCCTGACCACCGTCAGCGGAATTTTGTTTGTTGTCAGCCTGGTGCTGTTTGTTGTCTGCATGGACAAGGGACTCAGCGAAGAAGAGAAGGAAAACCGCTGGAGAAAGCGCCGCGGATTGCCGCCAAAACCGGTGAAGAAGGATAAAATTGTCGTGGACCCGTTGGACGACATCGATCCAAACGACTATCTGTAATAAGGAAAGGTGGAAGGAACCATGGATGAGCAAGCGGACAAACTGATTCAGGAAACAGTAGATAAGATTGTGGAGCTGTTTTCGCCGAGCAAGGTCATCGAATACAACACAAAGTATGGGATGGATGGACGATTGCTCTCCTTTAAGCTGTGCATCGTCGGAAAAATTACGGATAAACGCCGGATGCTGACCAGAATTTTTGACGAGGTGGACAGCGATATCCCTTACGACGTTTTGCTGTATACCGACGAACAGTTCGAACAGCTCAAAGACAGCAGTGATGCGTTTGCATCCCGCGTCAATCAGAGGGGCAGGGTGCGCTATGGGAAATAGAAGCCGGATGCACAATGGAAAGGACAGCCGACGATACTATGACTGGCTGGAACATTCCAGCCAGGACCTGATTGCTGCCAAGATCCTCTCGGAGGATGACCGCTGTTATCGTCTGGCGGCATTTCATTGCCAGCAGGCGATCGAAAAGGCGCTCAAGGCGTATATTCTCCTCAAATCGGATGTGCTGGTGGATGGTCACAACCTGACCTGGCTGTGCCGGCAGGCAAAAAAATATGACAAGGGCTTCCACCAGTGGTTTGATGAAAGTGCTGACCTCAACCAGTGCTACATCGAAACCCGATACCCTGCCGATATTGAAAAAGAATATACATACAAGATGGTCAAAAACTTCTATCGCATGGCAAAAGAGATGTATCAATATATCTTTGCGGAGATTGATAAGGAGTTTGAACGGCGGGAAAAAGCCGAGGAAGATGCCCCGTTTTACGGAAGATGATAAAAAGCGTTCTGCGGTCAAAGAACCGCAGAACGCTTTTTTGATGTGGTATATACATCCGGTGAAACAAGAAAAGGGCTTTGTGCATTGTCTTTTTGCTTGACTTTCCGAATTCTTCAGGATACAATAAGAGGGCAAAATTGTACCATTTGGAACAATTTTAAGGACAGAGATGGAGGGAAATAGCATGACAGCGTCGGATGCAGCCTTCAAAGCAGCCTGTGGCTGTATGTTGTTTGCCCAGCTGCCAGTGCAGCAGGCAGAGGAAATTTTGCGAGGGGAATCCAGCCAAAAGCAGTTTTCCCGAGGGGAGATCATCTACTCCCCAGAAAATTACCAGCGCGCGCTGGGAATCATCGCACGCGGAACAGCCATCGTGGAAAAGGAAAATGGTGTGCTGCTCAACCGCCTGGAAGCAGGAAGCTGTTTTGGAGCAGCGGCGCTGTTTGCTCAGGAAGAGCGGTATGTGACCACCATCCGCGCCAAAAGCGAATGCACGGTGCTGTTTTTGCCCGCTGCATCCATGGAGCGTATTTTGATGAACTATCCACAGATTGCACTCAATTACATCCGTTTTCTGTCCGGCAGGATCCAGTTTTTAAACCGCAGGATCGACAGTTTTGTCGCACCAAACGTCGAGGAAACACTGCTTTCCTACCTTCGCCAGCAGCCACAGGGAAAACTTGACCGTGTACCGATGGCGAAACTGGCGGAGATTCTCAACGTGGGACGAACCTCGCTGTATCGTGCGGTGCAGCATCTGGAGCAATGCAATATGATTACAAGGGAAGGAAAAACGATCTGTTTGACCTCACCAGAGGATAGACAGGACAACTTCCCTGGAAAAGAGGAGATTGTATGAAAAGCATGAAGATCAGCAAGCTGCTGGCAATGCTGCTGGCATTTACAATGACCGTTTCGCTGGCAGCTTGTGGAACAACCACACAGACAGAGGAATCTACCGAGTCTCAGCAGACCGAAGAAACCACCGAGGAAACCAAACCGGAGGAAGAAACCACCGAAGCACCGGCAGAGGAGACCGAGGAAACAGCAGAAGAAACAGCTTCGGCTGAAAAGACCGAGATCAATCTGGGAATCATCAGCGGTCCAACCGGTCTGGGTATGCTGGATCTTTTGGAAAAGAATGAAAACGGCGAAGCTGCCAACAGCTATAATGTGACTCTGGCAAGCGCACCAGACGAGATTACCGGCAAGGTCATCTCGGGTGAGCTGGATATTGCGGCGGTTCCGACCAACGTTGCTTCCACCCTCTACAACAAAACCGAAGGCGGCGTTCAGATCGCTGCACTCAATACCATGGGTGTTCTGTATGTGCTGGAAACCGGCGACACCATCCAGTCGGTAGCGGATCTGGCAGGCAAGACCATCTACGCCACCGGACAAGGCTCCACACCGGAATATGCTCTTAACCTGGTATTGGAGAAAAACGGTCTGACACCAGGTGAGGATGTCACCATCGTATACAAGGATGAAAATGCAGAAATCGCACCGCTGCTGGCTTCGGGAGAAGCTGAGGTTGCTCTGCTGCCACAGCCATTTGTTACCTCGGTCACCATGCAGAATGAAAATGTCCGTGTTGCACTGGACCTGACCGAAGAGTGGGACAAGGCAGTGGAAGGACAGAGCGGTCTGACCATGGGCTGTGTCGTTGTCCGCACCGAGTTTGCACAGAACAACAAGGAGGCACTGGACAGCTTCCTGGAGGAGTACAAAGCTTCGGTAGAAACAGTTACCAGCGAAGAAGGTCTTGCCCACGCGGCAGAACTGGCTGAACATTATGACATCCTCAAGGCAGCTGTTGCACAGAAGGCGATCCCAGAATGCAACATCGTCTTTGTAGAAGGCGATGAGATGCAGCAGATTGCCAGTGGATTCTTGCAGGTATTGTACGATGCAAACCCACAGTCGGTAGGAGGAAATCTCCCGAATGATGACTTCTATTACAAGAGATAGAGCCAACAAAACAAAACAGAAGCATCCTCGTTGGATGCAGGTGTGTGCGGTACTGGTCTGGCTGCTGTTGTGGCAGGCTGCTGCCGCCGCCGTTTCACTGCCCCTGCTTTTGCCGTCGCCGGTTTCGGTGGCGGCACGGCTGGGGCAGCTGTGCATTACGCTGGAGTTCTGGAGTACGGTGGCAAACTCACTGTGGCGCATTTTGCAGGGATTTGTGCTGGGAATGCTGATAGGCACCTTGCTTGCCTGGATGGGATGGCGCTGGGCCTTTGCACAGGCGATGATCCGCCCGATGATCGGCGTGCTCAAGGCGACGCCGGTGGCTTCGTTTATCATCCTGGCACTGGTGTGGATCAAAACAGAACAGCTGGCGATGGTCATCTCATTTATCATGGTGCTGCCGCTGGTGTACAACAATATGCGCGCGGGCATCGATGCTGCGGACCAAAAGCTGTTGGAGATGGCGCAGGTGTTCGGACTTTCCCGCCGCAAGGTGTTTCGATACTGCTATCTGCCGGCGATCTGGCCGTTTTTCCTCTCGGCGCTGACCAGTGCCTTGGGCTTTGCCTGGAAATCCGGCATCGCCGCTGAGGTGCTGGCACGTCCCACCAAAGCGATCGGCAAGATGATCTATGATTCGAAAATCTATCTGGAAACAACCGACCTGTTTGCCTGGACACTGGTGGTGATTCTGATGTCGGTGCTGCTGGAAAAGGTGGTGGTCCGGCTGGTACAGTGGGCAGGAAAACGGTCGATGAGGGTGAACAGCAGATGAAACTGGAACATTTGACAGTGAACTATGATGGTTTGACCGTTGCACAGGATTTGACGTTGGAACTGCCGGACCGCGGGATGATCTGCTTTTTTGCACCGTCTGGCACCGGAAAAACCACCTTGCTCAACGTGCTGTGCGGGCTGCACAAGCCACAGAGCGGACAGGTGCTGGGATTGGAGGGCAAGCGCTTTGCCTTTGTCTTTCAGGAGGACCGGCTGATTCCAGAGCTGTCGGCGCGGGATAACGTCGGTTTGGTGCTGGACAAAAACCGTCAGGAGCTGGCGGAAACTTTTCTTGCGAGGCTGGGACTTGGCGGCTGGGAAAAGGCGTATCCCGACGAACTGTCGGGCGGAATGCAGCGGCGGGTCGCCATTGCTCGTGCGCTTGCCTATGGAGAACAGCACCGCGGCGAGGTGGTCTATCTGTTCGATGAGCCGCTCAAAGGCTTGGATGAGCAGACCGCAGGAGAGGTGCTGGAAGTTATCCGCACCCAGACAGCGGGAAGTTTGAGCTTTTTTATCACCCATGACCGTGAGGAGGCACAACGGCTTTCGGATGTGATTGTCTGTTTTGCAGGACCTCCGCTGCAGGTTACGCAGGTGATAGACAACCGAAAATAACTGTAAAGAAGGAAGGACTGTAAAAAAACAGCCCTTCCTTCTTTACTTTGCGGATAAAACTTGCTATAATCATAAAAATTTAGAACTGAAAGAGGTGGCAAGATGTTATTACAGGAATATGACCCCAATAAGGATGCCGTTATCAATCCCGAAATGCTGGTGGAGAAGGTCGAGAATTTTCCCGATGTGACCATCTCCTGTTTCTCCAAAAAGCTGTTTGAAAGCGTCCTTGCATTTTTTGAGCCGAAGAAAATTGTGGAGGTGCGCTCGGCGGTCGGAGGCAATCCCATTTACGAGGTGGAGTACAAAGGAGAACGCTTTGCGTTTTTCCAGTCCTATGTCGGAGAACCAAAGTGTGTGGGCGACTATGAGGATATTCTGGCGATGGGCAGCCAGTGCCTGATTTTACTGGGCAACTGCGGTGTATTGGACAGAACCATCGAGGACTGTGGTATCATCATTCCCACCCAGGCCATCCGCGATGAGGGATGCAGCTACCACTATGCGCCGCCCAGTGATATGCTGGATGTCAACAAAAAGTATGTGGAGCTGTTCTGTCAGGTGCTGGAACAGTACGGTTATCCCTATGTCAAAGGAATCACCTGGACGACCGACGCCTGCTATCGGGAAACAAGAGAAAAGGTGGAGCGCCGAAAAGCACAGGGCGCCATCTGTGTCGAGATGGAATGTGCAGGAATGCAGGCGCTGTGCGACTTTCGCGGAAGCGATTTCTTCCAGTTTTTCTACGCCGGAGACAACCTCGACCACTCCGAGTGGCAGCCGAGAAGCCTTTCAGGGGAGGCACGTCTGGACGACAAGAGCAAAATCGCGCTGCTGGCCTTTGAGCTGGGTTTAAAAATCAAGGAACAGCGCAGAAAAGAACAGGAATAAGCAAAAGGAGATGCTGTAAAAACAGCATCTCCTTTTTATGATAGCTGGTATTTTGAAAGCAGGGTTTGATGCGCCGTCATCCGGCTGGAAATACACATCGACAAAATCAGCCCGAGAACAGAAAAACCCGCGAGATAGTTGCTGTAGATTCCCAAGATAAAATAGTAGAGGTATGTAGGGAGCTTGCCAGGTAAGAACGGAGCAAAGTAGTGGATGGTAAGAAGAATTCCCGTTCCGAAAAAGACTGCCAGAAAGGCGATGACAAGAATCAGCGCCACTCGTTCGACTGTCTTGTGCAGAGATAGTCTGGCTTTGCACAGCATCAGCTGCCCGAGCAGATAACCGCCCAGCAGGTAGGCAATGGGGAAGAAATAAAACCAGTAGAACAAAACTTTGTCGTAGGTATAGGTGGTGAATTGATGCTCCTGTGCCTGTCCGTAAGTGAGCAAAACGAGCAGGTCGATCACAAACAAAGCCAACAGAAATAGGTTTATCTTCTTCATAATATCCCTCTTTTCGCCAGAAATTTTGATATGCTAAGGCCAGAGTGTCAGGCAATCCATTCCCAGGACTGCACCTTGTCAAAATAGATGTTGTCGCCCGCCTGCTCAAACTGATAGATGGCCTCGATGGTGTGCTGCTCATTTTCTCCGCCGGAAAGGTAGATGAAAAAGGAAATCGGCGTGTTGTTGACAAAGCGGGCACTGCGCTGGGACAGACAGTCCCGATAAAGTCCGCGAAGAAACGGGTCGGAGTCGAGCAAGGAGGAGACATCCTCATAGGCCAGCTGAAACTGTTCGGTGCGAGCGGAGCGTTTCAGCTGGCAATCGACCGAAAGCCCGCTGCCGCCGATAAACAGGCGAACCTTTTGCAGGTCGGAATTTTGGTCGTGCAGCTGGTGGATGGCCGACAGGGAGTGCATACTCCAATAGGGTCGTCTGTCGGAAGGAAGCAGCAGGTTGAGAAGGTCCGACCCATAGCCCCACAGCAGAACAACCAGCAGAATCAGCAGGAATTTTTGCAGGAAGGAACTTTCGCCGCGGCTGAGATATTGTTTCATCGACCTCACCTCCGATGACGGAAAAACAAGAGCAGAAAAAATGCCCGTCCTTTCTATCAGTATAACACATAGAAAGGGCGGGTTGCAATTATTTCTGTAAGAATTCCAGCAGCTGCGGGAAGGCGGCTTTGGCATCGTCATATCCCTGCGCATAGAGGGCGCGCAGCGATGCTTCGTCGGCGCGCATCGAGCTTAATTGCAGCGGCTGTTTTGGCTGAAGGACAAACGCCTGACCAGTCTTTGCCAGCAGCGCACAGGTCTTGCGCTGACGGTGGTCGATGATGTGGCGGTTTTCCTCGGTTTGGATAAAGTTGGGGTATTTGCGGTAAACCCGACGGATCAGCGGCAGATTGGCAGCGGATTTTCGCACAAAGGAAGGATTGCGGGTCAGAATGACAATCTGTTTCTGACTGCCGTCGCGCATCGCCTCAAAGATAGGAATCGGACAGGAAATACCGCCGTCGAGGTAAGGAGTGTTTCCCAGGTAATAAATGTAGGAGAACAGCGGAAGTGCCGCAGAAGCGCGGACAGGGAACATCCGCTTGTCCATCTGTTCTTTTCCAAAGAATTCACACTTGCCGGTGAGAAGATTGGTGGCTCCGACGTGGACTTGCACCTCGGAGGAAAAGAAGGTATCATAGTCGAAAGGAAGATATTTTTCGGGGACAGTATCAAAGATAAATTCCAGATTGAATGCACAGTGATATTTGAGCATGTTGCGTGCACTGATGTAGCGTTTATCCGAGCAGAAACGGAAGTTGACCTGGGCGTTTCGTCCTGGCTGTTTGGCTGCATAGCCGATGGCGTTGAGTGCGCCGGCAGAAACACCATAGACATGGGGAAGATACAGGCCCTGCTCCATGAAATAATCGAGGACGCCGGTGGTATAAATGCCGCGGAATCCACCGCCTTCCAGAACCAGCGAGGTTGTGCTGAGATCAGGTAAATTCATAAAACCCATCCTTTCTTTTCATCATCATTTTGTATCATACCATGCAGAACATGGGGAATTTTGGAATCTTGTGACGATTGGTCACTTTTTATTTTAGACACTTTGCAGGAGAAAATCAAAGAACCAAATGTAAATTTTAAAGACAGTCATTTCCACACTTTCCATAGAGGCTTGTGGAAAACAAAGGGAGGCGGGACGATGGAACGAAACTTTTGGGAAAACAACAATTTCATCCAGCAAGTGCGCTTTGAGCTGCCGGAAGGAAAGGAAGGAAAACAATACCCCTTTTCGATTCCGGCAGTGCGCGCCTGTCGGGAGATGAACCTGGAGGCACCGGTGACCATCTTCACCGGAGAGAACGGCAGCGGCAAATCGACCATTCTGGAGGCAATCGCCGTTGCTGCCGGATTAAACGCAGAAGGCGGCTCACAGAACTTTACCTTTTCGACCGAGGCAAGCCACTCTGTTTTGCATGAGTACACCCAGTTGGTGCGAGGAATCTATCGACCGAAGGACAGCTATTTTCTGCGCGCCGAAAGCTTTTATAATGTGGCGACCGACATCGACCATATGGACCGTGATGTAAAGAGAGGACCAAGGCTGATCACTTCCTATGGAGGAGTGTCGCTGCACCATCAGTCGCACGGGGAGTCCTTTCTGGCACTGGTGGAAAATCGGTTTGGCGGCAATGGACTGTATGTCTTTGACGAGCCGGAGGCAGCTTTATCTCCGACCAATCAGCTGGTGCTGGTGCGGCTGATCTGTCAGCTGGCAGAGAGAAAATCCCAGTTTTTGATCTCCACCCATTCGCCGATTCTGCTGTGTATCCCAGGAGCACAGGTGTATGAACTAAGCCGTGAAGAGAACCCATTGCGGCAGGTAAACTATCAGGAAACCCAGCTGTTTCGGCTGTACAGCGGCTTTCTGCGTTCGCCGGAGCGGGTCATGCGGGAGCTGCTCAAATAAACAAACAGGAGGTACTGGATATGAAAAATAAGAAATTACTTGTGATAATAGCAGCAATATGTGTACTAATGGTATCTTTTGTGATTGGAACAGGATTTACAAAACGGACAGATGTGATTTTAACAGATTATTCCGTTTCAGAGGATGGAGCAGAAATCATTCTAAAAACCTCGGTTGCATCCTCTGCGGGATATATCAGAGGTTTTAAAAATGATGGCGGAGGTGTGAAGCCGCATTATCTGACTTTTTACGCAACATTTGGTGGACTTAACAGTACGTTTGGTGCTAAAAATGAGTTTGTATTAGAAGTCGATGAAGATGACAGCGAGATTTACTTCAACCGAACTGATGGCGGATATGAACTTGTTTTGCAAAAGGATGCACAAACGGGTGTTTGGGGAAAAAGGCCGTAAATAAATACACACTTAACAGATTCAAAATAAAAAGACCTGCCCATTTTTTCGAGCAGGTCTTTTTATTATTTATCCAGTGTTTGTGCCGAAGCCAGCATGACGTCTACGCTGTCCGAGATCCCTTCGATTGGGGAAAGGGAAGCGGCAAAATGATTTTTGCCCAGCGGACGCAGATAAATTTCCGGCTCATGACCGGCTTCCCACTGACCCTTGCCGTTGGCAATCAGCCATTTGCCGATGATGCCGCTGCGCAGCTCTCTGCCGCGGGTCCAGAAGGCGTCGGTGTTGATGGCAAGCTCCGCCGCTTTTTCCCAGCCTTCCAGCTCCAGGACGACCGATGCCCATTCGACATCGAGATATTCGTCCTTGAAGTAGTTGGTCAGCCAGACGCCGTATCCGCCGCCGTTGGGCAGAAACTTGCCGTTGTTCCATGCTTTTGCCAAAACGATGTGTGACATGGTGGTATCTCCTTTACTCTCTTTACAAACCTTATTATCCAATATCACAGTATGGAAACTGTGATTATTTATCATAGAACATTTTGACGTAGTTTAAGAACACCTCACCGGCAAAGGGCAGAGGATTGCTCTTGTGGGTGACGACATACAGATGACGGTCCATCGAGATGCCGTTGAGGTCGAAGCTCAAAATCAGCCCGAAATTTTCGTAGTCCTCGATGGCAGCCTTGGAGATGATAGAAATGCCCATTCCCTGGCTGACCGAATGTTTGATGCTGTCGGGATCATTAAATTGGGCGGCAATTTTCAGCTCTCCGATGTCGATGCCTGCACGGCTGAGAAAATGTTCCATCTCCTTACGGGTACCGGAACCCTCCTCACGGATGATGATCGGTTCCTTTTTGAGCAGATCGGATTTCATTCCTCCGGCCTGCATCTGATGGAAGCGCTCGTTGTTTGGCGTGATAACGACCAGATGGTCTTCGGTAAAGCTCTCAAATACGCAGTCGGGACTGTGGGTATCGGTGCCGCAGAAGCCAATGTCAGCCAGGCCTTTGGAGATGCTGTCGACCACCTGCTCACTGTCCTGACGCTGGATGTTGAAGGTGACATTGGGGTATTCCTCCCGAAAAGCCGAGATGACCTTGGGCAGAATGTACTGGGAAGGAACGGTCGAAGCACAGATGGTCAGTGTACCCTTGAGCTCCTTGTTGTAGTTTCGTACCGAGCAGCAGGCATCATCGCGCAGATTGAGCATCTTGACCGCGTATTGATACAGAATGCTGCCTGGTTTGGTGGGATAGACATACTTGGTGCCGCGCTCGATCAGCTTGGTATCCAGCTCTTTTTCCAAAGAGTTGATGTGTGCGCTGATGGTCGGCTGGGTCAGATAGATGCGCTGTGCTGCCTTGGAAAAGCTTTTAAGCTTGACGACATACACAAACGCTTCCAGCTGTTTAAAATCCATAATGCGACCTCATTTCCTTAAGATAACGCAAGTAATAGATAAAACAAATAAGAACATGTTAATTATAGCAGATTTCGATAGAAATTAAAAGAAAATTGGCGAGAAATCCTATTGTTTTTGGATATAAATCGGGGTAGAATATATACAGATTATCTATAAGAATACGATAAGATGAAAAAAATCAGATAGACTACCTACAGTGAAAAAAGGGAATGGAGGAAGTCCATGGCAACCACAAAACGCCTGACTGAAATGACAAAGGGTGCTGGCTGAGGCGCAAAAATAGGCCCTGATGCCCTGGCGCAGGTTCTGCACCAGTTACCCAAATTTACCGATGAAAATTTGATTGTTGGCTTTGATACCAGCGATGATGCTCTGGTCTACAAGGTGCGCGACGATTTGGCTGTTGTCCAGACAGTCGATTTCTTCCCGCCCATTGTGGACGATCCCTATACCTTTGGACAGATTGCAGCGGCGAACTCACTCAGCGACATCTATGCGATGGGCGGAGATCCGACGCTGTCGATGAACCTGATCTGCTTCCCGACCTGCCTGCCGATGGATGTCATGGCAAAGATCATGCAGGGCGGAGCCAGCAAGGTCAAGGAGGCCGGTGCTATCATTGCCGGCGGCCACACCATCGAGGACTCTGAACCAAAGTATGGTCTGTGCGTCACCGGATTTATTCATCCCGACAAGGTCATGCAGAACAGCAACTGCAAGGAAGGCGACCTGCTGGTATTGACAAAACCGCTGGGAATCGGTGTACTGACCACCGCCAACAAGGCGCAGCTGCTCGACCAAAAGACCTATGATGAGATGGTTGAGGCGATGGCGACGCTGAACAAATATGCCAAAGATGTGATGATGGAGGTGGGCGCCAATGCCTGCACCGACGTCACCGGATTTGGTATGATCGGTCATGCTTCCGAGATGGCAAAGGGAAGCAATCTGACCATCGAGCTGTACAGCCGCGAGATGCCGATTATCGAGGCGGCAATCGACTTTGCAAAGATGGGAATTATTCCGTCCGGTGCATACCACAACATGGCTTTTGTACAGGACGATGTCCGCTTTGCTGAGGATGTGCCGCAGTACATGCAGGATCTGCTGGTCGACCCGATCACTTCGGGCGGTCTGCTCATTTCGCTGCCGGAGGAAAAGGCGCACGAACTGGTCAAAAAGCTCGAAGGTGTCACCATCTGCAACAAGATTGTCGGACGGGTCACCGCAAAACAGGACAAAGCGATCATTGTTCTGTAGGAATATGAGAATTATAAAATCCCCTGCTGCCATTTGTCAAATGGCAGCAGGGGATTTTTTTGTTGTTGAGAGCTGTCGGATAAATAGAGATGGAGTAAAGCAGGGTGAATGATGCAATAAAACAAGAGAAGAGCTGCCTGTTATAGGCGGCTCTTCTGCAAGGAAAAAGTTATAAGGGGTTGTCGTTAGTTTGCGTTGGAGCGGGTAAAGACATAGTAGTCGGTGTCAAAGCCGCCCCAGCGGTAGTCGCCGCTCTTCCATTCAATGAACAGATATTCTTTGTCCGCAATGGTGCGAAGCTCATACGCGCAGGCACAGTGGTTAAACCGACGGAGAAGGGTTCCCTTGGTCCAGCCTACCTCCTGGTTGCCGGAGATGGTTTCCTCTCCATAGATAAGGGTACAGCTGCCGTTTGGCAAGAAGCGGACCTTTTTCCAGAACAGGTTGGAAACAGGAGCTGCAGTTGGATCAAACAGTTCTTTGGACTGACAAACGCTGCATGCCTTCCACTCACCTAAGATGGCATCGTCCGGCACAAAGGGAAGGTCGATGTCGTCCTTGCGGGAGAGAGCATCGGCGGAGTAGACCTCATGGTCGAGCTGATGCAGCACCAGAATGGTAGGCTTGCCGCCGCGGCAGTAGTCGTAGGACTTAAAGTCGACAAACAGGTACTGCTCTCCGTCGATTTTCTCTTTGGTATAGGGGTTGCAGCTGGTGGACAAACCGTCGTCGATGAGCAATGCGCCTTTGGTCCAGCCGTAGCACCAGTAGCGCTGGCCGTCGGGCAGGAAGTAGATTTCCCGATGAGTGTCTCCAATATCGGAGGTTGGTTTTCCAAACTGCGGATACTGCAAAAATTCTTCTTTGTCGGTAAATTCTCCGATGACCTCCCAGCAGCCGACGATGTCGTCTGCGACAAAGGGAAGTTCAATGTTGTCATGCAGCTGGATAGAGCTGTCGTTTAAGCGCAGGACATCACAGCAGATGCTGTCCGCGGAAGAACGAAAACCTGAAGTGCGCTGATAACCCAGCGAGCAAAGCTGGCTTTGCAGCTCCTGACACAGAGCGTCAAAATTGTCCTGTGCTGCCTTGGGAATGGATGCGGTAATTGGATGGTTCGATGGATCAATATGGATAGATGACATGGCTTTTCCTCCTAACATCATTTGTCTGGCTTGTTCCAGATCCTGTAAAGCTTGCTGCAGCAACTCTCTTTTTCGGTCGAAATGCCGGAGCAGCTGCTGATCGCTGGGGGATGAAGCAAGGATGGTGTGGATTTCTTCCAAAGAGAATCCCGCCTGTTTTAAACACTGAATACGAAAAAAGATGGGGAGCTGTTGTGGGGAGTAGTAGCGATAGCCGGTAAAGCGATCGACGTGATCGGGCAGCAGAAGCCCTCGTTTTTCGTAGTGGCGCAGCACCGATACACGGGTGCGGCATGCTTTGGCAAATTCACCGATTTTCATAGATTGCCTCCTGTTGATGGTCATTCGATTGCCGGATGTTGAGGTACCTTTGTATCTGACAAGGCCAGTATAAACCTGAACTTTGGTTGAGAGTCAATAGCAAAAACAAAAAAATATTGGCAAAGAGGAAAGGGCACGACAAAAAGCTGTCGTGCCCTTTCTTTATGGATGAATCAAAATAGGGGATGTCATGTTAATCCATCATGGAAGCATAGTTGGAATAGAGAGGAAAGCCTTCTCCTGGTTCATAAAAGGCTGTCTGTTCCATGGCGTTGAGCTGCTCAGGCGTTTTGCCGCTGAACCAGTCCAGATCATTCTGGCGTGCATACTCGGCGACGCTCCAATAGGTCTGGGTATCGAACACCTCGTCCTGTTCCATCCAGTGCGCATAGTTCCAGTTGGATTCTGTCAGAGGAGAGAGGATATCATTGAGCTCAGAGCTGGAAAGCAGGTACGGCAGCTGGACATCCTTGAGGATGGAGAGCAGCGCACTGTTTTCGATGTAGAGCCGATGAGAAACTTCCTCGCCAGACTCGTTGGTAAAGTTGAGGTGGATTGGATGGCAGGCAACCGAGGTACGTATCGGTGAAGCAGCAGCCACAACCTGTTCGATCTGCTGCGGGTCGCTCAGCTGCCATTTGATCTGGTCTTCGTTCTTAATGTAGGAAGGATAGTACTCATTGGAGTAGGCCAGACCGAGGTTGAGAGAAACATCGCTGTATTCCGGCATCAAGATCGAAACGGAATCAATTTTCGAGAGCTGTTCGGTGCTTTCGACCTCAAAGCCCCACTGGGAGAGCAGTGCGAGGGTAGTTTTATAAGAGGAACGGATGACCAGGGTGCTGCTGTCGTACGGCAGCTCCTTCAGGAGCGCCTCTATTTCAGGGTCGGTGGTCTCCTGTTTGATGTTCCAGTTGAGATAGCCGACAGCAGGGTCTGCGGTGTAATCCAAAAGACGATCCGAGGTCATGGTCAGCAGGTCGGTGCGCACCGCATCAAGCAGCTGTGCATAATTTTCCTGCTTGATGCTGCCGGCAGGGAAGGTCGTGCAGTCGGATACGGTGACCGAGCTGAGCACCTCAGGCTGATAGAAAAAGACCGGTTGGGTCTGCTGTAAAAATTCCGGCTGGCAGTATAACTCCAGCAGCAGCTGCAGATCGCTCTCGGCAAAGGAATAATTGCGGGTGATCTCGCCGTGGGAAGTCTTATAGGTAAACTCAATATTGTTTCCCTTTAAACCCTGATAGTCCTGTTCCTCCAGAGCATTTTGATGCAGCTGACGGATCAGTTCAATGCCTTCCGGCGTTGTCAGCACCGGATTCTCTCTGGCGGAAACATAGGTATAGCTGCCATTGTCATAATAGTAGCGGGCATAGACAATGATATCGGAATAGTGGTTAATCTCGACCGATTTTACATTCTTGGCTTCGGGAACCTTGCTGACGATGCCAAAGCCGTCTGTTGCGAGGAAAAGCGGGCAGATCATGCAGACCAGAATGGCCAGCGGGATGAACTTGGCGCTTTTGTACAGCGAGGAAAAGCCCTTGCCGGTGGCGCCTTCTACCAGCAGAAAGCCCAGCGGTGCACCGATCAATGCCGATACGATGGTGAGCAGCACACGATTGTCAAAGACAGGTTCCAGGACGCTGCTTCCAAGTATAAAGGCCATCAGGAAGCCGGCCAGCAGCTTCATAATCTGGGAAAAGATGCTCTGACGTCCCCATTGCTGTGCCCATTCGCTGTGATAGCGGCGGTACAGCCAGATGCAAGCGAAGACACCAAGAATCGCCAGCACCAGCCATACGAGCGAAACGACCAGAGAGCGGGTGTTGTAAACGTCATCAATAATGCGGGCAATGACTCCATAAGGGGAAAGCATAAAGGTAGGGTCAGCCGACACCTTGATTCCGTACAGGGTGTTTGCATAGCTGATAAAGATGACACCGATGCCGGTGACAGCGCCGTTGATCGCCGCCGAGTAGACAAGCGACTCGATGACGTTGGAGGAGGTGACGGCCACCATGCAGGAGAAGGTGAACACGGCGGTGTACATCATCAGCCAGATCCCCAGGTTGCCAAGGCCTTCCTGCCAGATGGTTGCGGCAGAGAGAAGCGGCACATAAAGGAACTGCTGACAGAGGATACACAGCAGGCTGGACAGTGCCAATGGAGCCAGTAGAAAGGTTAGTCCTGCAAAGTAGCGGGACAGGAACAATTTGGTTCTGGACACCGGCATGGAGTGATAGAAATCGACCGACAGCCGATTGTGCAGGTAGTGAAACAGCATGGTGGATACCAGCACAGGGATGATAAAGCAGAGGATAGCATAGACATAGTTGACGGTGTTCAGCTCAGAAGCAGAGACGGAATAGGAATATGGAGCGTATGGATCGACAGAATTTCCCTGACTGAAGGTTGGGAAGACGGTGACCAGCAAGAGGCAAACGGTATAAATCAACATTGGCAGGATGTTCTGCCGCAGGGTATTGACGTACAGACGCAGCATCTGTCGGTCAAACAGTTTTTCACTGTTGGTTGGATTAGAAGAGGACGTTGTTGTAGTCATAGCCGACAGCCTCCATTTCTGTGATAAAGATTTCTTCTAGAGTCAGCGGGACGCTTTCGCACAGCAGCGGATGCAGCCGTTCCAGCTTCTGCTGGATTTCGTGCGGATTGCCGCGAACCACCATCTCCGCGATGCTGCCGCTGGTCTTAAACGAGATGATGTCCAGCTGTTTGGCAAATTCCTCGCGTGCCGGCAGCGGCTTTGCGACAAACTGAATCTTGGCAAAGCCCTGCTGCAGCTCACTGAGCTCACGCTGGAACAGGATCTTTCCGCCGTGCAGCAGTCCTACATGGTCGCACATGTCCTCCAGCTCCCGCAGGTTATGCGAGGCAATCAGTACGGTGGTTCCGCGCTGGAGAATATCGTCGGCGATCAGCTTGCGCACCGCCACACGGATGACAGGGTCAAGTCCGTCGAAAGCCTCATCGAGCAGCAGATATTTTGGCATACAGCTCAGACCCAGAATAATGGCGATCTGGCGGCGCATGCCTTTGGAACAGGCGGACAGCTTGCGCTCCGGCTGGATAGGGAAGCGCTTGATGAGTTCGGTATAGCGCTCGGTCGACCAGTTGGAATACAGACTGGAATAGATGCGCGCCATGCTGTCCATCGAGCCGCCAGGCATCTGATAGATTTCGTCGGGAATAAAAAAGATATGCTGTTTTAACTGGGAATTTTCGTAGACAGGAGCATCGTTGATGGTCAGGCTGCCTTCGGTTGGGCGGTAGATGCCGGCCAGCAAGCGCAGAAAAGTGGATTTTCCTGCTCCATTGGAACCGACCAGTCCATAGATGCAACCTTCTTCGATGCTGGTGGACAGATGATCCAGAGCGGTTGTCTGTCCAAATCGTTTGGTGAGAGCTTCGGATTTAATCATCGCTGCATCCTCCTTGTTCTGTGTTGAGATGGCGCCGGATCTCCTCCATCAGCTGCTGGGCGCTGATACCGCGGGAGATGGCTTTGTCCACCGCTGCAAATACTTCCTGAAGAGCGGCTTTGCGCGGGTGCTCCAGCGAGAGCACATCGGGACAGACAAAGCTGCCTTTGCCGGTGACGGTGTAGATGATGCCCTGACGTTCCAATTCCTGATAGGCTTTGGCTACCGTATTGGGATTGACGCCCACCTCCCGAGCCAGTGCGCGCACCGAGGGAAGCTGCTGGTGCTCATCCAGAACCCCGAGCAGCGACAGGCGGATGATCTGTTCCTCCAGCTGTTCATAGAGAGGTACCCTGCTTTGCAGGTCTAGTTTTATCATCAAATTACCTCCAGTCGGGTGTGTATGAAGTGTACTAGTTTATATAATACACTTACATTATAGCAGGTTTATGACGGCTGTCAATAGATGCGCAGAAAAATTTTACCCTTGTCTGTGCACTAGTAATGTTTAAAAGCTTGTTTACAGTCTGTGGAATCAGGTGGAAAGGCGATCTGTGGCTGGAATTTAGGCAAAAAAAGTGCAAAAAGAACAGCTTTTCCCGCACAAAATTGCTTGCAATTTTGCTTTTTCTGTGATAATATGTATTTTGCTATCCTATGATTTTCAGAAAGAGGTGACTAGCTAAGATGAAACAGGGAATCCATCCAAAGTATGAGCCAACCGTTATCAAATGTGCTTGCGGAGCAGAATTTGTAACTCGTTCTACCAAAAAGGATCTGCGCGTTGAAATTTGTTCAAAGTGTCATCCTTTCTTCACAGGCAGACAGAAACTGGTTGATACCGGCGGTCGTGTTGATCGTTTCAACAAACGTTTCGGTCTTACCAAATAAGGTTCAGACTAGCCTAAGGCAATGCGTCAGACAAATGAACTGGTGCATTGCCTTTTTGCTATGCCATGATTTTTGCAGCAAACAGCATAACATCTGACGACAACGGGGAGGCAAGAAAAGATGATGCAGGAATATACGACGATTCTGGGACCGGCACAGGACGAGTTTGTGGAGCGCAAGTCGCGGTTTATCGGATACATTGCACCAGTAGAAACCGAGGAGGAGGCAATGGCCTTTATCGCGCAGATCAAGCAGCAGAACCGCGATGCCACCCATAACACCTATGCCTATATCCTGAAAAACGGAGTCAAACGCTATTCCGACGACGGAGAGCCGCAGGGAACTGCCGGTGTACCGATGCTCGACTGCATCGAGAAGGAAGGACTGGTCGACGTAGCGGTGGTGGTCACCCGTTATTTCGGCGGAATTCTGCTGGGAGCCGGAGGATTGGTGCGCGCCTATTCCCACGGCGCCAAGATCGCGGTGGATGCCGCCCAGCGCAAACTGATGACCACCTGCACGCTGCTGGGAATGGAGCTGGATTACTCCTTCTACGGCAAGCTTAATTATATCCTGCCTAAATATGTTTGTCGTGTCGAGCAGCTCGACTTTGGCGCAGTGGTCAGCATGAAGGTGCTGTTTAAACAGGATCAGTGCGAAGCCTTCATCAAGGAAGTGACCGAGATGAGTGCTGCGCTGGTGGTTCCACAGGTGCTGGAGGAGCGGTTTGACTATTTTGCATAGAAAAATCGCTGCTTAAAAAGTTGATTTTTGGCGGCAATTTGGCGATAAAAAAGAAATAAATTTAATTTTTGTGCAGGAAAATTGACTTTTTTTAAGTATATATATTATATAGGGGAAAATACTTCCCTTTGAAAATGAATAACAGTTTACATCAGGGGGTGGTCGTGATGAATATTCGCCAGACGACACAGCAGTTTGAACGGATGACCCTGTCCAAGTATGCCGTGCTGTCCCAGAACACCGCCGGCCGGCAGCGACCGGAGCAGGAGTGCGATATCCGCACACCTTTCCAGCGTGACCGCGACCGCATCATCCACAGCAAAGCCTACCGCCGTCTGATGCACAAAACGCAGATGTTTTTCTATCCGGTGGGAGATCACTACCGCACTCGGTTGACTCATACACTGGAAGTCAGCCAGATTGCACGCACCATTGCGCGGGCACTGCGATTGAACGAGGACTTGACCGAGGCGATTGCCCAGGGACATGATCTGGGACACACTCCGTTTGGACATTCGGGAGAAGCGGTGCTCAACGACATCCTCGGACACTTTGCCCACAATGAGCAGAGTTTGCGGGTGGTGGATGTGCTGGAAAAAAACGGCAAAGGGCTCAATCTCTGCCAAGAAGTGCGGGATGGAATCCTGTGCCATCGCAGCGGCATGAAGCCGTCCACATTGGAGGGCGCCGTGGTGCGCTATGCGGATAAAATCGCCTATTTAAACCATGATATAGAGGATGCAGTGCGCGGCGATATTCTGGATGAGCAATCCATTCCGATGTCGATTCAGCAGGTGCTGGGCAGCAATCGCTCCCAACGGTTTCAGGTGCTGCTGGGAGATCTGATCGAACACTCGCTGGATCAGGACACAGTGCAGATGTCTCAGCCGGTACAGAAGGCATACGAACAACTGCGGGCATTTATGTTCACCGAAGTTTACCTCAACAGCAGAGCCAAAGCGGAGGAGAAAAAGGTAAAACACGTTTTGGAGGAGCTGTATATGCACTACATGGCACATCCCGATGTCATGCCGGAGGAGTATCGGCATATTCTGGAGCGGGAAGGCAAGGCCAGAGCAGTGTGCGATTATATCTCAGGAATGAGCGACCGGTTTGCGGTAGCTCAGTTCGAGGAATTGTTCATCCCAAAGAGCTGGAACGTTTATTAAAAATAAAGACGAAAGAAAGGAGGGGGTCGGATGCTTTCGGAATCGTTTATTCAGCAGCTCAAGCAATACAGTGACATTGAACACATCGTGTCAGGGTATGTGCAGCTGAAAAAGAAAGGAAGATACCTCTCGGGTCTGTGCCCCTTTCATTCGGAAAAATCCCCGTCCTTCTTTGTCTATCCCCAGACACAGTCCTTTTATTGTTTTGGATGCGGTGCAGGCGGAGATGTGATTACCTTCATCCGGCAGATTGAAAACCTGGAGTATATGGAGGCGGTACGATTTCTGGCTGACCGCTGCGGCATGACGGTGCCGCAGGACAGTGAGGACGACGGACGTGCCCGCTTAAAGAAACGGATTCTGGAAATTAACCGCGAAACCGCCCACTATTTTCACGATTGCCTGATGTCCGAACAGGGCAAGGATGCCTATGCATATCTGATCCGGCGCGGACGTGACCGAAAAACGATCCGCCATTTTGGACTGGGCTATGCACCGGACAGCTGGCATGGGCTGGTCGAACATCTGCGGACCAAGGGCTTTTCCGAAAAAGAGATGATCGAAGCAAACGTCGCGGTGCAGAGCCAGAAGGGCGGTGCCTATGACCGGTTTCGCAACCGCGTGATGTTTCCAATCATCGACGTGCGCGGAAATGTGATCGCCTTTGGAGGGCGTGCGCTGGATGATAAAGGGGCCAAGTACCTCAATTCCAGCGACACCATCGTCTTTAAGAAGAGCAAAAATTTGTTTGCGTTAAACTTTGCAAAGACCTCCAAACTGCCAGGTTTGATTCTGGCGGAAGGCTACATGGATGTCATTGCGATCCATCAGGCGGGATTTGACAACGCCGTCGCCACGCTGGGAACCTCGTTGACCGAGGAACAGGCGCGGCTGATTTCGCAGTATGCGGACAAGGTGGTGCTGGCCTACGATTCGGATGGACCTGGACAGGCAGCCACCAAACGGGCGCTGAATATCTTTGATGAGGTGGGGGTCAAGGTAACCGTCCTTTCAATGACCGGTGCCAAGGACCCCGATGAATATATCCAAAAATATGGCAGGGAACGGTTTGCCATGCTGATCGACGGCAGCCGCAACGCGATTGAGTTTGAGCTGTCCCGTCTGCGGAACAATCACGATGTCCAGACTGCGGACGGAAAGGTCAATTTCCTCAAGGAAGCGTGCAAGCTGTTTGCGGGAATCCGCAATCCTGTCGAACGGGAGGTCTATATCACCCAGGTGGCAAACGAGCTGGAAATCTCTCCGCAGGCAATTAAGGCACAGATTCAGAGTCTGGACAAGCGGGAGCAAAGTCGCCAGCGCCGCCAGCAGAAGGCAGACACCAACATTTATATCGGACGAATGGCAGCGGCAAAGAACGATGTGTCACGGCAGGTCAATCTGCGTTATGCCATGGCCGAGGAAGGGATTCTTTATTGTCTGATGAAGAATCCGGATTTTTATCAAACCGTCCGTGAGAAGATTGCACCCGAGGACTTTGTCACCGAGGTCAATCGGGAGCTGTACACCGCGATGGTCAAAAGGCTGGAGTCAGGACAGCCCATCGAGATGCTCGATCTGTCCTCCGAACTGTCGCCGCAGGCGATGGGACGGGTATCCGCCATTTTGGCAACGGCGCCGGTACAGCGATGCGATCTTGCAGAGCTTGACGATTATATACAGCGATTGAGCGAGCACAGAAATGTAAAAACAGAAAAGGAAGTCGCACAGATGGATGACGATGCTTTGGAAGCGTATGTCAAACAATTGGCGGCAAAGAAAAACAGGAGGAGTTAGTTTGGCAGTAAAAGACAAGAAGGCGGTCATCCGCAGTTTGATCGAAAGTGGTAAGGCAAACGGCAAGCTGACCACACGGGAGATCAATGATGCGTTGGAACAGCTGGATTTTGATGTAGAAAAGGTGGACAAGCTGTACGACACCTTGGAATCACTCAACATCGACATCGTGGACGATATTGATTTGAGCGAGCTGGACGGCAAAGATCTGGACGGAGACAAGGACGACGATGCACTGCTGTCGGTAGACGGCATCAGCATTGACGACCCTGTCAAGGTCTATCTGAAGGAGATCGGCCGCGTTCCGCTGCTGACTCCTGAGGAGGAGATTGAGCTGGCAGAGCGCATGGCACAGGGCGATCCTTATGCCAGAAAGCGTCTGTCTGAGGCAAACCTGCGTCTGGTTGTCAGCATTGCAAAACGTTATGTTGGCCGCGGCATGCAGTTTTTGGATCTGATTCAGGAAGGAAACCTGGGTCTGATCAAAGCGGTCGAGAAGTTTGACCACACCAAGGGCTTTAAATTCTCGACCTATGCGACCTGGTGGATTCGTCAGGCGATTACCCGTGCGATTGCAGACCAGGCAAGAACCATCCGTATTCCGGTGCACATGGTGGAAACGATCAACAAGGTCAAAAAGGTTTCCAGCCAGCTGCTGCATAAAAACGGACACGATCCGACAGCAGAGGAGATTGCAGAGGAACTGGATATGCCGATCGACAAGGTCCGCGAGATCATGCGCGTAGCGCAGGAACCGGTTTCGCTGGAAACACCAATCGGTGAGGAAGAGGACAGCCATCTGGGCGACTTCATCGAGGACTCGGATGCACCTGCTCCGGCGGATGCAGCATCTCATACTCTGCTCAAAGAGCAACTGGAGGACGTATTGTCCACCCTGACTCCAAGAGAGAAGAAGGTGCTGGAACTGCGCTTTGGTCTGGAGGACGGCAGAAACCGCACCCTTGAGGAAGTCGGCAAGGAGTTTAACGTCACCCGTGAGCGTATCCGTCAGATTGAGGCAAAGGCGCTGCGCAAACTGCGTCACCCAAGCAGAAGCAAACGCCTCAAAGATTTTCTGGACTAATTAAAAAAACAGCGATAGAAAAAGGGAGGATGCCAGACGGCATCCTCCCTTTTTGCAAAGTTTGACGGCAGTATTACTCATCAATAAAGTCGGAAAAATGATAGGAGTACAACTTTTTACGTACATCCTCAGAGATCTCTCGGAAGATCTTCTGGAACTGGCAGCATTTTCCTTTGTGTCTGGTACAGATATATCCTCCGCCGACACAACGATTGAGGGTGTATTTTCCCTCAATGGTTTCGATTACCTCGCCCAGCGAGATTTCCTCCAGCGGGCGTCCGATTTCGTAGCCGCCCTGTGTTCCTTTAAAGGATTTGATAATTCCGGCAGCTACCAGCTTGCGCAAAATTTTCAGAGAAAAACGCAAAGTAACTCCCGTCATTTCTGAAATGGTTTTTGCATCCAGGCGGCGGTTACTTTTTGCCAGCACATGGACGATCCTGACTGCATAATCGGCTTCTAAAGTAATATGCATCCTTTCACCTCCAAGACCTGCATCCGCAATGCGGAAATAACTTACCTTTTTAGTATACGATACCCTCCATCGGATGTCAAGCAAAAATCAAAACAAAGGGAAAAACTTCCTTTTCTGACGATAGAGATGTTGGTTTGCTGCTGCGAACATCCATCTTTAGGGCGGTTGCTTTTTTGGAGCGGCTGTGATAAAATCGGTGCAGAAGTATCAGAAAAGGAGATTTATTGCATGGCGGTATTTTGTCCGCTTTACAGCGGAAGCAGCGGAAACAGCGTCTATCTGGACGGAGGCGAAAGTGCGCTGCTGATTGATCTTGGTGTCAGCTGCCGCGCAGCGGTGACGGCACTGCAATCGCTGGGAGCAGATTTTCAAAAGTTGAAAGGGATATTGATTACCCACGAACATTCGGACCACATCAAGGGACTTCCGGTCTTTTTGAAAAAGTATCCGCTGCCGCTGTTTGGTTCCAGAGCAGTGCTGGACTATCTTCAGGAGAATGTTCAGCTGCCGGAAAACGTACAGCTGTGTGAGGCGCAGGAAGATGGTTTTGCAGTAGGCAGCATGAAGGTGCGTCCCTTCCATACCAGCCACGACAGTGTGGGCAGCTTAGGCTATCGAATCACTCTGGATGACGGCAATGAAGTCGGAGTTGCAACCGACCTGGGCCAGTATACACCGGAGGTGGACGAGGGCTTGAAAGGATGCCAGGTGGTCATGCTGGAATCCAACTACGACGACGGCATGATTCTGGCTTCCAATTATCCGTACTACCTCAAACGCCGCATCCAGTCGATCAACGGTCATCTTTCCAACAGCGATTGCTCGATGGCGCTGCCGGCATTGGCAAACAGTGGAACCAGACATTTTATTCTGGGACATTTAAGCCAGAACAACAATATGGGTCTGCTGGCACATCAGGCTGCCCAGCAGGCACTGGAGCAGGCGGGATTTGTGCAGGAGAAGGATTTCACCCTGCAGGTGGCAAAACGCAAGGAGCCAAGTATTCCCGTACAGATTTAGAAGCAAAGAAAAAGGACTCGCAACTGCGAGTCCTTTTCTTTTTGGGTTTTATATGGTGTTTTATGGATAGAATAAAAGGCTAACGAATATAGGAGCGGGTGGTGTATAAGACCAGAATAGGTCCAACCAGCGGAATGATCGACAGAATGGTGAACAGGTATTTTTTCTGCGGGCAGTACTGCTGGAAGATAAACAGGTAGATCAGCAGCTGCAGCAGATAGAGGACCACCTGGCAGAGAAAATACAGCAATCCGCCAATGATAGGGAGGACGTTTAGCAGTCCGGTGACCAGCGCCAGAATTGGCAGCAGGTAGGCCAGCGGAACATCGGCCAGATAACGATTGAAGGGAGAGGAGTTAAACTTGAGGGTATCTCCGATGCTTCCCATCTGATAGAGATTAAAGAATGGAATAAAGGCAAGCCATGGATAGGCCAGTCCGCGAAGACGAGCCAGATGATAAAATGCAAGTGCAGTCAGTACATACAGAGCAAGCTGGTAAATGATCCGAAGAAAAGAAAAAGATAAAAAAGCAATGCTGAACAATAGAACCGGCTCCCTTCATGAGGATTTTAAATTCTAAACGTATTATATCATTTTACAAAAGAAAATCCTAGATAGAAAGCAAAATTCACAGGTAAAACTTTAAACAAGTTTGCACTATTTTTTCAACTATTTTATACAAAAGAGGTGCGTAAAAAGACAAAGTTTGACCAAATTCGAGCCGATATAGCGTCTTTGCGTTAAAAGAGAGTGAAAAAGAGCGGATTTTTGGTGAAAATCACTTGCTTTTTGGTGGAGAATTGGATATAATAAGGCTGTCATAAAAGTTTATGGCGAAAAACGGCTTTTCGATTTTTTCCTGTATCGAAAAGCCGTTTTTCTTTTGCTTTGGACTGTTCTGTCAGACACCAAAATGCTATAATAAATCCAGAGAATGAATCGAGGAGGAAGTGCCGTGTACAGCAGTGTCAAAAGTTATGGAATCAATGGAATTGACGCATATGCCGTAACAGCGGAGGCGACCATTACGCGGGCCATGCCTGGATTTGATATTGTCGGTCTGCCGGATGCAGCGGTCAAGGAGTCTCGCTCCAGAGTGCAGTCAGCAATCAGCCAGGGAGGATACGAGCTGCCGGTGGCAAAGATTATCGTCAATCTGGCGCCGGCCAGCCAGAAAAAATCGGGACCGGTGTTTGACCTGCCCGTCTTTTTGGCAGTGATGACCGCATCGGGACAGTTTGACCCACTGCCCGAAGATGCCGCTTTTGTGGGAGAATTGAGCTTATCCGGTCAGCTGCGCCCGATTCATGGTGCTTTGTCCATTGCGATACAAGCGAAGGCAGATGGAATACACTCGCTCTATCTGCCGGCACAGAATGCAAAGGAAGCCTCGATTGTCGAAGGACTGGACGTATATCCGGTGGAGGACCTGCAGCAGCTCCAACGCCATCTGGACAGACTGGTATCCATCCCGCCGCAGCAGTTTGATCCGATGCTGATTTTGTCCGACGGCGATCTGCCGCAGGCAGATCTGTCGGAGGTTCGTGGACAGGCATTTGCCAAGCGCGCATTGGAAATTGCAGCGGCAGGCGGACACAATTTGCTGCTTATCGGACCGCCTGGCACCGGAAAAAGTATGCTGGCAAAGCGCCTGCCCTCCATCCTGCCCAAGCTCAGTTTTGCCGAAGCTATCGAGACGACCCGCATCTATTCGGTGGCAGGGATGCTGCCCAGTGACCACCCAATGATGAACCGACGGCCGTTCCGGTCGCCGCATCATACCGTTTCGGCGGCAGGATTGACCGGCGGCGGCTCTAATCCGATGCCTGGCGAAATCTCACTGGCGCACAACGGAGTTTTGTTTCTGGATGAGCTGCCGGAGTTTCAGCGGCAGGCGTTGGAAGTCCTCCGTCAGCCGATTGAGGACAGCTGTGTGACCATCTCCAGAGCTTCCTCCCGCGTGACCTACCCGTGTTCGATGATGTTTGTTGCCGCGATGAATCCCTGTCCCTGTGGCTATCGAGGCCATCCGAAGATCGCCTGCCACTGCTCGGAAAAGGCGGTGGAGAAGTACATCTCCCGCGTATCCGGTCCGCTGCTCGACCGTATCGACCTGCATGTGGAGGTGGCACCGGTGGAGTTTTCTGCCTTGACAGGAGAAAACCACGAAGAAACATCGGCACAGGTGCGCAAACGGGTAGAGGCAGCGCGCCAGCTGCAGCAGCGCCGATTTGAAGGAACCGGCATCCACTGCAACGCACACATTCCGGCTGGAAAGCTGCAGGAGCTGTGTCCGTTGGAGCCGGAGGCACTGTCCTTTTTGCAGACTTCCTTTGAACGGCTGGGAATGTCTGCCCGTGCCTATGACCGCGTAGTCAAGGTGGCGCGGACCATTGCCGATTTGGCACAAAGCCCGCAGGTTCAAAAGGCGCACATCGCGGAGGCACTGGCTTATCGGGCGCTGGATCAAAAATATTGGTATGAAAGCTATGCAAGATAAAGGAGAACAACCATGCTGAAACTGGATGTCATCACGGTAGGGAAGTTAAAAGAGGATTACCTGAAAAAGGCCTGTGAGGAATATCTCAAGCGCCTGGGAGCCTTTGCGCGCACACAGGTGATTGAGCTGCCGGAGTACAAGATGCCGCAGAATCCCTCCGAGGCACAGATTGCTGCCTGTATTCAGGCGGAAGGAGAGAGCATCCTCGCAAAAATTCCTGCACAAAGCTACGTTGTTGCTATGTGCATCGAGGGAAAGATGCTTTCCTCCGAGGAATTGGCACAAACCATGATGCAGGTGCAGAACCGCGGCATGAGCCAGATCAGCCTGCTGATCGGTGGTTCCTGGGGATTGTCCGATTCGGTCAAGGCGCGGGCAGATTTCAAATTGTCGATGTCGCGGATGACCTTCCCGCACCAGCTAGCACGGGTGATGCTGCTCGAGCAGCTGTATCGTGCCTGCAGCATCAATAACCACAGCAAGTATCATAAGTAAAAAAGATGGTGTTCGTTTGGGGAACACCGATAAGGAAGTAGCAGAAAGAAACTAATTTAACGGCTGACAAACAGGTGCTAATAGGCGCATCACAGTGATATGTGATGCGCCTATTTTTATTGGACTGATTTACTTAGGAATGGGGGCGTACTTTTTCCAAAGTATGTCATATTTTGTTGTGTGTATCTTGTGGATATAGTATAATGTCGGAAAGGCGGTGATTTTGTGACGGAGGCGCATACAAAAGAACTTATCAGTAAAGCGTACGTGAATGCGCTTGCTGCTCGTGTAGGCATGACAGTGGCGAATTCGTCACTGGATTATGGCTTTGATGGCACATTTAAGGACATTGAATATGATGCTGAGACCAAAGAATATGGAGAAACCGGCTTTGGAATTGACTTCCAATTAAAAGCCACCATTAATGCATCTCCCAAAAATGGGGTCATAAAGTATAGCTTAGAAGTTAAGAATTATCATAAACTTATTAAAACTCGAGTGGGAACACCACGAATTTTAATTGTTTACTCAATGCCTCGCGAAAAAGATATGTGGCTGACTGTTAATAGCGAAGAAACGTTGTTTCGTAAATGCGCATGGTGGTGTTCATTAAAAGGCTATCCGGAAGTCGAAAATAAAGAACGAGTAGTAATCGATATTCCATTAGATCAGCAGTTAACACCAGAGGTTCTTGTGCAATTGATGCAAAGAGTGAAAGAGGGTGTAGCGTTATGAAAAATTATATATATGGCATTTACAACATAACGGCGGCCTCTATTGATAGATATTTGCAGCTCAATGGTTGGACAAGAAATTATGGCTTTGCCAATCGCAATATGATGGTTTATACGAGCAGAAATAACTCTCCGAAAACCATAGCGATTCCTGCTAGCGAAGAGTTCGACGATTTTTATTCGATTGTTAGCAATGTGATTGAATTGCTACAAAAGAAGGAAGATCGTCCAGCAAATGAAATCATAAAAGACATAACTACTACTTTCATTGATCGTTTGGAAATTCGAGTTATTTCTGAAATTACGGAAGATGGGAAAATTCCTCTCGAATATGCAGCGGACTGCGTTGAGGGGTTAAAAGAACTCATTCTGTATTCAGTCTGTGCGGAACAATCTGCTCGTCCTATTTGTTATCGTGCAACGGATTATGCAAAGTCATTACTCAACAAGTTCAAATTAGCACAAACAGAAAAAGGTAGCTTTATCCTGAACGTTGATATTCAGGTTGTTGATGAAAATAATGAGCAAACCGTGTTAGACGGGTGTGACGTTCCAACACCTTTTGAACACAAGGTAATCGAAAGAATAGGAACCGCTATTGGGCAAGTAGACGCTATTGTTCAAAATCGACGCCAACTAAGTGAAACGGCGGAAACTGCCTTTGAAGATGGTATTACTGCTAATATGTGTGACGCGTTTTTAAAGATGCGTCCTGTTTCTGATGCAGACAAGGTTACTACAACAATTCGATATGCTTCCTCATTGACTAACCGAACTGGTCAAGTTAAGAGAATAGAAATGCGTGCCAATCATTTTCTTGTTATTGATGAATTAGCACAGATCTATCGAGATAAAGTTGCAATTCAAGACGTTAATCTTACTGGAATTATACGTTCGTTGTCAAAGAGAGCTGAATCTGATGGTGATTTAAAAACCATTAGACTTTATACTACTTTTGATGGCTCACCGCGTACAGTAACAATTTCTCTATCAGATGCACAATATCGTATCGCTTGTGATGCTCATAGAGACGGACATGAAGTTTCAGTATCTGGCGAACTTGACATGAGTGAACGATATTGGGTAATGAATAACGTTACAAATTTTCTGCCAATTACTCAGAATGATTAATTGTAAAAATTTCTACGCATTTTGAACTGTGCTTACGTAGGTCTGAATATAAAATATCCCTAGCACTCCAGTCATGCTGAAAGCGCCCTGTGTTATCGGGCCTTTCTGCGCTCTAAATGCGTAGGTTCAGACACCATAATGGCAACGGGCGCAAGCGGATTTCTGCTTGCGCCCGCTTGATTACCACATAGCAAAGACGGAGGAAGCCGTCAAGGGTCGAGATGAACGCTCCACGCCCTTGACGGCTTCCTTTGGCTTTGCTATTTCTTGACTACGATGGCTTCTACCAGTTTTGCCTGCAAGCGATGCTTCATGTACTCGTCCACCCGTACATGGGGCGAACCGTCCAGATCGTAGATCGTCCGGGTGCAGAACTTGTCAATGTAGCCTTTATAGTACCACAAAACGCTCTCCAAGGCCAGAGGATTACCGGCACGGGCCGCTTCGATCACAGACAAGGACAACAGTTCCCGTCCACAGAAAGTTGGCTGTTTCATTTCGGTTTCCTCCTTTCGTCGTCCTCCAATCGTTTCCGCAATTCGTGCAGAGCCTTGGTGCGATGCCGTTGGACGGCGCTGCGGGACATTCTCACAAGACTGCCGATCTCGCCGTCTGCCAGCTCCAATACACAATGCAGGATCAAAATGCGTTGCTCCTGTTCCGGCAGACTGGCAAAGGCGTCGGCCACCAGTTCGTCCCGGATATGCAGAATGTAGCCATAGGCCGTAAACATGACGCTGTCGCTTGGGTATTCGTCCACTGTGCAGAGCTTGTCCATTTCATACTGCGACAAGGCGCTGAACTCAGTTTCTCGGTTCCGCTGGCGGCCCAAATCCCGCAGGTGGGTTCTGGCCTCGTTGCGGAGAACGATTTTGCAGAAAGCGTCAAACCGACAGCGTTCTCCATAAGCATCAGGGATGTATTTCATCTTCTCACCCCCAATCTGCGGGAGAGTGAGAAGATGAGGTTGGGTGTATTGTTTCTTGTGTTTATGTTTTTGCGGCAGTTTAGGCCCGCACCGAAAGACCGCAATAACAGATCAGTAAAAGTAATATGGCGGTAACTTATACCGTATAGTACATCTTTTAGCCCAAACCGCTCCCCGACTGAGAACAGGCTTTTTTTAAGAAGCTATGCGTTTGGAAAACAGACTGTATCAGCATGGCGGTTTCCTCTATAGCCGTTCCTGTGTAGGGCAAACGAAAGCGGCGGCCTTGATTGTTCAAAGCCGCCGCATATTCAATCGGGCATGGGAAAAGAACTGCTGGGCGACGGCCTTTTTTCTTTTGCCGTCGCCCGGCAGTTTTGGAGTTTATTTTACATACTGCTCTAAATCTTTTGCCGCTGTTTCCACTAGCTTTTCAATGTTACCGTTCTTGTCACGAATCACTTTGAGATTGATACCATCGCTTGCGCTACTGTCACAGTAGGCGTTGTGGTCTGCGTCATAGAGAATGTGGATGATTTTTCCGTCATACATCCATTTTTGAGTGGCTTGGTCATAGGAAACACCAAATGCGGTGTAGGCATCTAAACTATCATCACGATAGTTCGGATCGCCCATTTCAAAACTGTCGCTGTTCCCGGTAATTCCAGCCGCGTCAAATTCTGCTTTGATTTCTTCCTGCTTTTCAGTTCTTGCTTTGAAGTCGGCGTCCGAGGACTGCTTCAACCCTGTCAGGGTGCCATTGGTGTCTCTAATCGGCTCTACATCTACGACACCATCCTCAAAGAAGAACGAGTTTGTGTTCTCTGCGCTGACCTGATCTTTGAAGTAACGCACCATCTGACCGTTATAAAAGAAGCGGTCTTTCTCCTTATCGTAGGTCATGCCATAGGGTTCATAAATGGAATACTGCTCTGCGATCTCTGCACGGCGAGCTTCCTCCGCCTTGGCCTGCTCCTCGGGAGAAATTACTTCATCGCTTTCATAGGCCTCTGCTGTAGAGGTGGAATTTGAGGAAAAAGTATCGCCGCTGTTATGGGCTTGTTCCATGGGGGTTGAACTGGTCGTTGTTTGCTTGTTAGGCTCTTGTGCGGCCGCAGCGTTGGCCGCACAACCGCTCAACGCCGCTGATACGCAAAGTGCCATAGTGAGTGCGAGAATTTTAAGATTGTGTTTCTTCATATCTGAAACAACTCCTTTCTGTTGATGCTTTTATATTACCAAAACTTTTTGGGATACTATTGTGGCGAATATGTTTTTCATATGTAGTTACAAAAATATGGGGCGGTGTTTATCACCGCCCCATATTTTTAGAATCGAATTGTAAATAAAACACCTCTATTTGTGTTCTCTATACGGTATTCCGCTTGATGTTGTTCCAGAATGGTTTTGACAATGTATAATCCCAAGCCACTCCCGCCGGTTCTCTTGTTGCGGGAATGTTCCACTCTGTAAAAGGCATCAAACAGTTTTGGAAGCTCCGAATCAGGAATATGAACACCTGTGTTTTCCAACAAAAAATGAACCGAACCTTCTTCTGCAAAAGCAGTCAAATAGATGGCGCTGCCCTCCGGCGAATAGGCAATCGCATTGGACACCAGGTTATTGATTGCTTTTTGCAGCAGCGCCTTGTCACCAACAACACACAAATCGGGAGTAATATTTTCCTTCCAATCTATACCTTTCTGAACAATTAAATCTTCAAACAGCGCATATTCCTGCTTGAGCATATCTGCAAACTGAATATTTTCTTTTTTCAACCCTACTTTTGAAGATTTCATGCGGGAAACCGTCAGGATTTCCTGCACCATGCTTTCCATTGTATTGATGATTTCCAACGAGCGCATCAGGTATTTATTACGGTCTTGGTAATCCCCGATATTCAGGATCATGCCCTCGGTTTGTCCCTTAATGACTGTAATCGGCGTTTTCAGTTCGTGAGAAACGGCAGAAAAGAAGTCTAACTGCGCCTGTTCCAACGCGCGTTCTCGCTCAATATCTGCTTGTAATTTCTTGTTGGCACTTCTCAAATCCGTCATAGAAGCAGACAGCCTTTGTGACATTTCATTTAAGCTATGTGCCAGAGTCCCCAGTTCATCTGTTCGGCCTTCTTTACAGTTCCAACTAAAATCCAGTTCTGCCATTCTTTTCGATACATCACTGATACGCAGAACAGGTCTGGTCACATAATGAGAATAAACAGTAGAAGCCAAGACAGCAACCAGCAGAACCACAAAGAACAGAACGAGGAAGATGCCGCCTAAAGTATCTTTTAGTAAATCAACTTCCTGTGCACTTCCCGCAACCGCTAAGGTGTAAACTTCGTCCGAACCAGCAAAGGTAAAGATATAACTGTGTGTCGCCCGATAGGCTGCCGGATCGTCACTTTCAATCGCTACTCCACTTGTGACAAAAACAGGGAACGCTGAGCTGCTTTGTGACGGAAGTTCAATTTCGTGATTAGAAGAATCAAATAACTGGATCAGCACACCGTTCTGATTGAATACAAATTCGTCAAAGAGTTTGCCGCTTTCCAATGGAGTGACGCGCTCCACTTCTGCAAGGAATAAATTTACTGCGCGATCCAAACTCGCATCAAGGGTTGTGCTGTAAGTTTTGGGGACAAGCCATGCGATGACACCATACGTTGTCATGCAGCAGAGGCTCGTCAATAAAAATGTAATGATAAATATTTTCGCAAATAAACTGCGTTTAATTTTCTTTATCAATTTTGTATCCCACCCCTCGAATCGTCTGGATAAAGTCGATTCCCAATTTCTTTCTTAGGTTTTTAATATGGGTATCGACAACACGCTCGTCCCCAAGAAAATCATATTTCCATAGACGATCCAGCAAATTTTGGCGGGTAAGAACGCGCCCTTGATTCAAAAGCAATTCCCGCAAGACTTCAAATTCCCGCTGCGTCAATTCGTGGGATTCTCCATCTACCGAAGCGGAATAGCTGTCTAAATCCAGAATCAGGTTTTGATAGGTTATAGTTTGATGTTCCTGATCTGGAATCATCGAACTTCGCCGGAGAACCGCAGCAATTTTACGGATCAATATTGGCATGGAAAACGGCTTTGTAATATAATCATCTACTTGCAAATCCAATCCTTTAATTTGTTCTTCCTCCCCATTTAGGGCAGTGAGCATGATAATGGGAATTTGTGATTGTCTGCGAATTAGCTCGCAGACTGTAAACCCATCAATTTTAGGCAGCATGATGTCCAACAGGATCAAATCAAAGTGGGCAGAAGAAAACAGCGAAATGGCCTCCATGCCATCACTGGCAATCATAATTTCATATCCAACTTCCTGTAGAAAATTTTTCAAAAGGTCTTGGATGTCCAAATCATCCTCAACAATTAAGATTTTCTGCATCGTCATCCCCCTTTCTAACAAGTATATCACAGCAATTTGTGATTCGCGTGTAGTTTGCTCATCTATGCAAATTTCTTTATAAATTAGGCAGTGTGAACTTCTATTTAGCGGGCAGATTCCGTCCTTTCCAGCGTAATATTGGCGAAGCAAAAAACAAGGGTTTGGGAAGCTCCCAACAAGCAAAAATCTCCGCCCCGGCAGCAGGCCGGAAACGGAGATTTTGCGGAAGTGTGGCCACACTTCCTATGCTTGCTCTGTTGTGACTTCCCCGGAAAGGACGGGAACAGAATGGAACAGAAACGAAGCCAGAAAGAGAGCGATTATTTGCCAAAACGGGGAAATCCGCTGCAAGAAACTGTCTGTTACAGGCTCGGCGGGACGGTCTATGAAGTACATACTTCCTGCGGCGGTACAGAACCGCTCTATGACAAGATGGTACGCCTCATTCGCGCGGAAGCCATTGCCGCATCTGCTGACAAAGATGACAAACCGCAGTATAATAAAGGCAGCAACCTGTTTGTCGGGCGTTCATTACAGGAGGAATGAACCATGACAGCAAACACCAATTATTCCGACAACATTACCGCCTTATATGCCCGCCTGTCCCAAGAGGACGCGCTGGACGGCGAGAGCAACAGTATTGCCAATCAAAAGAAAATCCTTTTGAAGTACGCGACTGACAACGGTTTCCCCAATCCAACGTTTTTCATCGACGACGGCGTTTCCGGGGTGACGTTTGACCGTCCGGGCTGGAATGAGATGATCCGGCTGGCCGAAGCAGGAAAGGTTAGAACCGTCATTGTCAAGGATATGTCCCGCATGGGCCGGGACTATCTGAAAGTGGGCTACTATACCGAGAGCTTCTTTGCCGAGCGAGATATTCGGTATATCGCTATCAATGACGGCGTGGACAGCGACAAAGGGGACAATGACTTTACCCCTTTCCGTAATCTGTTCAATGACTTCTACGCCCGCGATACCAGCAAGAAGATTCGGGCCGTTATGCGGGCAAAAGGAAACGCCGGGGAACACCTCTGCTCCAATCCGCCCTATGGGTACATGAAAGACCCGGCGGACAAAAAGAAGTGGATCGTGGACGAGGAAGCCGCCGAGATCGTCAAACGGATTTTCAACCTGTGCATTGCGGGGAAAGGCCCCATGCAGATTGCCAAACTGTTGACTGCCGAACGTGTCCTGACCGTCAAGGCTCACTACGCCCAGCGGGACGGAAAACTGCTGCCGGAGAAGCCTTACAAGTGGAGTCCGAAGTCTATTGCAGGGATATTGGAGCGTCCTGAATACACCGGCTGTACAGTGAACTTCAAGACCTATTCCAAGTCCCACAAGCTAAAAAAGCGACTGCATAACGCCCCAGAGAACCAGCGGATTTTTCCCAATACCCAGCCCGCCATTATCGAAGAACAAGTCTTTGCGCGGGTACAGGAGTTGCGGGAGAACAAGCGCCGCCCAGCCAAGCAAGCCGAACGGCAAGGGCTGTTTTCTGGCCTGTTGTACTGCGCCGACTGTGGAAGCAAACTGCATTTCGCCACTGGCAAAAACATGACACCGCAGCAAGACTGTTATCGGTGTTCCCGGTATAAGAGTAACACGGGTGATTGTACCATGCACTTTATCCGGGAAGAAACGCTGAAACTGTTTGTGTTGCAACGGATTTTCGATGTGACGGCGTTGTTCTTTGACGGTGCCATGGCATTTGAGGAAGCTGCGAAAAAGCAGCGTTTTCAAGAAGCCGAAAAAGAGGCCAAGAAGCGTAAGCGTGAAATTACCCAAGCGGAAAAGCGCATTGCCGAACTTGACCGCATTTTCAAACGCATCTATGAGGACGACATCAACGGAGCAATCAGTCACGAACGGTTCTTGAAACTCTCCGCCGACTATGAGGCGGAACAAAGAGAACTAGTAGAGCAGGTCAGGGCATGGCGGCAAGCGGTAGAAACCTTTGAACAGGATCAAGCCGATTTTGCTAGCTTTGCAGCCATTGTGCGAAAATATGTGGGTATCCGGGAACTGACGCCCACCATCGTCAATGAGTTTGTAAAAAAGATTATCGTCCATGCGCCGGATAAGTCCAGCGGCCACCGCAGGCAGAAGATTGAACTGGTCTGGAACTTCATTGGAGAAGTGAACCTGCCGGGCGACGATCAGATTGTGGAACGGCAAAGAAAAGACAGGACGACATGACTTTTCAGCCATGCCGCCCTGCGACAATTAAATTACTTCCTTATGGGCGCGCGCCTTTTGTAGAACACCATCTTTTTTTAAATCGTTTTTTAGTTTAAGAGTACAGCAAAGCTGTGGTCTGTAAGAACAGACCACAGAAAAAAGGAGAAAATCAGCAAGATTTATGCGTTTTTAGCGAAAGCTGCATCAGGAATGGTCACCTTTTTGATGTCAGCGCCCAGTTTTTGCAGCTTGCCGATCAAATCTTCGTAACCGCGTTCTACCCAGTGGATGTCCTCGATTTCCGAGGTGCCTTTTGCACTGAGTGCAGCCTGTACCAGAGCGACGCCGGCGCGGAGATCCAGCGCTTTCACCTGTGCGCCAGAGAGCTGTTCCACACCTTCGACGACGGCGACCTTGCCGTCCACCTGAATCTTGGCGCCCATACGGTGCAGCTCATCGACATATTTAAAGCGATTGTCCCAGACGCCCTCGGTGACGATGCTGGTGCCCTGTGCAATGGCAAGCAGGGTGGTCATCTGTGGCTGCATATCGGTCGGGAAACCTGGATGAGGGAGGGTTTTGACGTTGGTTTTTAAAAGTTTGCCGGTACGGCGAACCAGAATGGAGTCGTCAAACTCCTGAATTTCACATCCGGCCTGAATCAGCTTGTCGGTGATTGCTTCCAGATGTTTTGGAATGACATTTTTAATCAGCACCTCGCCGCCGGTTGCAGCGGTGATGGTCATGTAGGTTCCTGCTTCGATCTGGTCAGGAATGATAGGGTAATTGGTGCCGTGCATAATATCTACACCGTGGATTTTGATGACATCGGTTCCGGCACCGCGGATGTCTGCACCCATCGAGTTGAGGAAGTTTGCAAGGTCAACGATGTGCGGCTCCTTGGCGGCATTCTCCAGAATGGTCAGCCCCTTGGCACGGACGGCAGCCAGCATGATATTGACGGTGGCACCGACAGAAACGACATCCAGGTAGATGTGCGAACCGAACATCTCCTCGCTGGTGGCATTGATGAAGCCAAAGTCGGTGGTGACGGTGGCACCCAGTGCTTCAAAGCCCTTGATGTGCTGGTCGATCGGACGGACGCCGAAGTTGCAGCCTCCAGGAGGAGAAACGTGAGCTTCTCCAAAGCGGCCCAAAAAGGCACCGAGGAAATAATAGGACGCACGAAGATGACGCGCCCACTCATAAGGAACCACCGGTTCGGTGATGTGGCGTGTATCAATTTCGACAGTGTTTTTTTCAAGGTAGCGCACCTTTGCGCCCAAATCGGTCAATATCTGAAACAGGATGGTAACATCACTGATATTTGGTACGTTTTCGATGACACAGACGTCCTGTGCAAGAACAGTTGCAGGGATGATTGCAACCGCAGCATTTTTTGCTCCGCTGATCTCCACCTCACCGTGGAGGGCTTTTCCGCCGTTAATTACGTATTTTTCCAAGGCTGACTCCCCTTAATCTTGTTTTTGATCGCTGTGATAAACACAAACGACTCCGGCAGATGTTAGTATGGCTCAAAAAGAGCCGAATACAACTGCCGCCTTTTTCTATCTGATCGAAATGCTGCCAAAAAGACAGCCGAAATTTTCAGCTTTTCCGTAAAAATACGGGAAATAATAAATGTTTTCCCGCCTGTGACAACAGGCAGGCGAAGGCGTTATCAATGTTTTAAAAGCAAACTGCAGCGCGCCGGAAATAAACCGGCAAAGCCAGTAGTTTTTTGCACTTACACAAGGAAAATTATTTGAACATGTCTTTTTTCCAAAGGATAACAACGCACAGCAGGACCAATACGCCTGCGACTGCCATGGAAAACCAGAAGTGCGGAAAGGGCAGACCATCCACATTCATTCCGTAAAGACCAAATACCATGTTGGGAATGGCCATAACAATGGTCAGGGCGGTCAGCACCTTCATAACAATATTCAGATTGTTGGAGATGATAGAGGCAAAGGCATCCATCGTGTTGGAAAGGACGTTGGAATAGATGGAACACATCTCGATGGCCTGCTTGACCTCGATGATGACATCTTCCAGAAGCTCTTCATCCTCGTCATAGAGCTTGATAATGCGTCCGCGCAGGATTTTTTCCAGCGTCACCTCGTTGGATTTGAGTGACGTAGAAAAATAAACCAGCGATTTTTCCAATCCAAGAATCTGAATCAGTTCCTTGTTTCGCATCGTTTTGTGCAGAAGATTTTCGGTTGTGTAGGAAATTTTATCAATCTGTTTTAAGTACTGCAAAAATCGTGTGGCGATCCGCAGCAAAATACTCAATAGAAAATGTGTCCGCATGTGGGTGTGAATATTCTTCACAAGTCCCTGGCTGATTTCGGAAATGACAGCGTTTTCACGCAGACAGACGGTGGTGATAAAACGGTTGTTGGAAATGATTGCCATTGGCATGGTCGAATAGACAATCGTTTTTTCTTCGTCTTGTTTTTCGGCTGTTGGCACGTCCACAATGACCAGCGTCTGGTCATCCTCCGACTCGACACGGGAGCTTTCCTCCTCGTCGAGTGCGGCACGGACAAAGTCTTGTTCCAATCCCAGAATGTCCACCAGATAGCGAACTTCCTGCTCGGTCGGACAGATTGCACATACCCAGCAGCCGTCTTCGACAGCGTGGATTTCTTTGACACGGTTGTCGATTGTTTTATAATAATTGAGCATGGCCGCTCCCTCCCAATTTCAGGGCAGGATGACCTTGAAACCTGCCCTCTGGTTTGTTTTGTTGCTGCATAATCGACAGCCTAACGGGTCAGGCTTCAAAAACACTCACCTCTTTTTGAAGATGCATTTTGACAAAGTTTACAAAAATACTGATAACAGTCTTATTATATCATAATCCCCCTCGATTGCAAGCAAAAAAAGGCGCGAAGACGGCACACGCAAATGAAGAAAATCAGCTAATTCAGAAAAGCTCTTTTGTGCAATTTTTGATAAATCAGATACCTCGAAATGGCGTGGAAAGCTCGACGGACAAAGAGGTGTTGAAGATGTTCAGAGATTGACACCGTTATAACAAGAGGGTATACTGTAATGTAACAGATTTTTCCATTTTTGTCAGCAACATGCAGAAAACAGAAGGAGAGAGATCATCATGGCAATTTTAATAACAGGCGGTACCGGCTTTATCGGAAGTCATACTGTAGTTGAGATGATTCAGGCGGGCAAGGAGGTCGTCATTGTCGACAACTTCTCCAATTCCAAGCCGGAGGTATTAAACCGGATCGAGAAGATCACCGGCGTGCGTCCGACCTTTTATGAGGCGGATCTGCTGGATAAGCCAGCCATCGACCGTATCTTTGAGGAACAGAAGATCGACGCAGTTGTTCACTTTGCCGGATTTAAGGCGGTCGGCGAATCGGTAGAAAAACCGCTGGAATATTATCACAACAATCTGACCGGTACGCTGCTGCTCTGTCAGAGCATGAAGGAACACAACTGCAAAAAAATCGTCTTTTCTTCTTCTGCAACTGTCTACGGCATGAACAATCCGGTGCCTTTTAAAGAAGGAATGCCGACCTCGGCGACCAATCCTTACGGATATACCAAGGTGATGATTGAGCAGATCCTGTCCGATCTGTACGTTGCCGACAAGGAGTGGAGCGTTATCCTGCTGCGCTACTTTAACCCGATTGGCGCCCATCAGAGCGGCCTGATCGGTGAAGACCCGAACGGCATCCCGAACAACCTGCTGCCGTATGTTTCGCAGGTGGCGATCGGCAAGCTGCCATGCTTGAATGTTTTTGGCGACGACTATGACACTGTGGATGGAACCGGCGTTCGTGACTATATCCATGTGGTCGATCTGGCACTGGGTCACCTCAAGGCGATTGATTACAGCATGACCCACACCGGCGTCGAAGCCATCAACCTGGGAACCGGCCATGGAACCAGTGTGCTGCAGATCGTCCATGCCTTTGAAAAGGCGTGCGGACACGAGATTGCTTATAAAATTGCGCCGCGCCGTGCAGGAGATATTGCCTCCTGCTATGCTGATGCCAGCAAGGCAAAGGAGCTGCTTCATTGGGAAGCAACCAGAACCATCGAGGAGATGTGTCAGAGCAGCTGGAACTTTATTTCTAAAAATCCAAACGGCTTGGAATAATATGAGCAAAGAGGGAGGGAGACACCCTCCCTCTTTTATCAAAGATGGGAAGTTTTGGAACAGGTTATTTCGTTTTATCAGACAGGGAATCCTTCTGAAAAAGTTTGCATGAGAGAAACAGAACAATGAGAGAGGGTGATTTTCTGCGGGCACATATTCAAGATAGAGTACCTACCCGACGCTCCCACAGGAAAAGACTGCTGAAGGTTTTAACCAGCCGACTTTTTATCGTGGGCGTTTTGATTTTGCTGCAGCTGTTGCTGCTGATTTTTGTATTGATCCAAGTGGGCACCATGCGCTATTGGATCAGTGTGGTTTTTAATATTGTTAGCTTTCTGATGGTGCTGTGTATTCTCCCGAGGGAGGATAACCCTTCCTATAAGATATCCTGGATCATTCTGATTATGGCGGTACCGCTGGTAGGCGGAATTTTTTACTTGATCTTTGGCCGAAAAGTCAATGGAAAACGGATGGCGCGCCAGATTGAGGAGTACACCAGAGCACTGCTGCATAAGGATCATGGAGCACTGCCGCGGTGCAGCGGCAGTACCTGTGAGGATTGTCTGGACGAGCTGCGCAAAAACCATCCGATGCTTGCCCGACAGGCCGATTATATCAGCAATGTTTCGGGTTTTGAACTGTATCAGAATACCGAGGTGGAATACTTTCCCATCGGCGAGAAGTTTTACGAGCGGCTGTTGGAGGAACTGCGTGCAGCCAAAAAATTTATCCTGCTCGAATACTTTATTATTCAGCACGGCAAGATGTGGGACAGCATCCTCAAGGTGCTGGAGCAGCGCCACGAGCACGGTGTGGAAATACGCATCCTGTACGACGATGTGGGCTGCGTGGCGACGCTGCCGGCACTTTATGGAGATTATCTCCGTGCAAAGGGTTTCCAGGTCGGTGTCTTTAACCCGTTTCATCCGCGGCTGAGTTCCGCCACCAACTACCGTGATCACCGTAAAATCTGTGTCATCGACGGCAATGTCGGTTTTACCGGCGGCATCAATCTGGCGGATGAATATATCAATGCACGGGAGCGGTTTGGACACTGGAAAGATACGGCGGTCATGCTGCGTGGAGAGGCGGTACAGAGTCTGACCGAGATGTTTTTGGAGCTGTGGCAATTTTCCTGTCGGGAAAGCCTGCGCCTGTCTGACTTTCTGCCGACCCAACCGTGCAGCTGTGCAGGTTTTGTGCAGCCGTACGGCGACAGTCCGCTGGATTCCTTCAATGTGGCGGAGAATGTATATATGCAGATCCTCAACCATGCGCAGAACTATGTGTATATCACCACGCCATATCTTATTTTAGACAACGAGATGGTGACGGCACTCTGTCTGGCGGCGCAGAGCGGAGTGGATGTGCGGATCATGACACCGCATGTCCCTGACAAGTGGTATGTGCATCTGGTGACCCGTTCGCATTACCGTCAGCTGCTGGAAGCAGGCGTGCGCATCTTTGAGTACACGCCTGGATTTATCCATGCAAAGATGTTTGTCTCGGACGATGACACGGCGATTGTGGGAACGACCAACGTCGATTTTCGCAGCTTTTATCTGCATTTTGAGTGCGGAGTGGCCTTTTATCTTTCGCCGGTGGTAGCTCAGGTCAAGGAGGATTTTCTGCGGACGCAGAATATCTGCGAGGAAATCACACTGGAAAAGGAGCGTGCCATCAAGGCACCGGTGCGTATTCTGCGCTCGCTGCTGCGGGCATTTGCTCCATTGATGTAAAAAATATGCAAAGGGCTGTCCAAAAAGGACAGCCCTTTGCTTTCTGAAAAGTAGGTTTGCGGATTTTTGTAAAAAAGGAAAAAGATTAGGGATGGTAATTTTTCTTGGAATATGAGATAATAGAGCGTGTTTGGGTATAAAACAAGGATAAAAAATAGAGGAAAGGAGGAGATTTTCCGTGATTGTCATGGATTTAGAATGGAACTATGGGACAACAGAACAATCGGCACCCGCAGAAAAGAGTTTGAAATTTGAGATCATTCAGATTGGAGCGGCAAAGGTGGATGCACAGGGAAAAATCCTCAAAACCTTTGACCGTTTGGTGGGACCGAGTGTCTATCCCAAAATGGCATCCCATGTGGAAAAGCTGACCGGCATCACTGCACAGCGTTTGAGCGGCGCACAAAAATTCCCGACGGTATGGAAGGCGTTTTGTGATTGGAGCGGTGGAGAACAGCAGATCATCTTTTGGGGAAACTGCGATGGAGCGGTGCTGCTGTCAAACCTCTTGTATCACGGTTTTTCCGGCGGAGAGGATCTGGAACTGTATGACCTCCAGGCGCTGTACGACTGCGCCTTTGTTAAAAGCGGACAGCAGACGGCGCTGGGCGGAGCGCTCGGTGCATTGGAGCTGACTCCGTATGGTCAGTATCATTCGGCACTGGCAGATGCAGTCAATGCAGCCAGCATTTTTAAAAGTCTGGGCGGAGAAGAATTTATCCGTCAGAATCAGCCAAAGCTGATGCAGCTGCTGGCACGACGTCATCGCAAGAAAGTCCAGCGGGAGGAGCCTGGGGAGCTGTTGATGGAAAAAACGCTGGAAAACATCACAGACATCGACCAGGTGCAGCCACAGTTTGAACCGCAGCTTCATCGGTATATGAATGCTGCACCAAAACAGCTGATCGAAGGATTTTACCGCAATCACAAAAAGATCTGGGCATACCAGTGCGAGGACCGGTTTGTCAAGGTAACCAGTCGAAGCCGTCCGGCACGCAGCGGAAAGGGCAAGGATTTTATTGTGCGGTTTTATCAGATCGACCGCGCACAGTTGGATGCATTGCGCCGGTTGAAGGTGCGCCAGGAAACACAGGTGCGCCGTCGCAGAAGGTAATGGGCTCTACATAAAAATTGATCTGCCAGGAATCTTTTCGGGATTTCTGCATATACTGACAAGGTGAATTTTTTTGTGAAGGAGAATCCCAGTTGAAGCAGCCTTGTCCGGCGCGGAATTTGGAACAGACCGACAACGATCCGCGCAGTTATCTGTCGGAAAGCTGTCGCCAATGGCTGGAGACAGCAGGCGACATCGACGATTTTATTTTCTATCAAACAGAACAGAAAATCAGTCAGCGATAAACATAAAAGAACAGAGCCTCGGCAAAAAGCCGAGGCTCTGTTCTTTTATACATGATTATTGATATGCCTGAGGATAAGCCTGCTGTGCCATCGCTTCCAGAGCAGAAATCATCGGCAGACCGCGCAGCCGGATTGCGGAAAAATCAACCGCAAAAACGTTTCCGCTCTGCACTGCGGTGCAGTTTCCATAGATTTCGCTCTGCTCAATCTCCTCCAAAGAGATGGTGTTGCTGTCATAGAACAAAATCTGTGGGTCAAGGAATTCCGCCTCAACTTCGGGATAGTTCCATCGGGAACCAAGTTCGCCGAGGTTTTGCAGTCCCATAGCATCCAGCAGCTGTCCTTCAAAGGTTTCTCCGGTGGCCATGGTCAGATCCAGCTGTGCAAGGTAGACAGCGGTTTTGGACCCGCTCAGTTTGGCGTATTCGGCAGCCGGATTGATGGCTGCTTCCAATCGAGCCTGAAAATCATTCAGAAACTCGGTGGATTTTGATGTGCCTTCCAGACCATAGCAGAGGGTAAACAGCTGACGATAACGGTCGTAAATCTCCTCCAGTGTCTGCGGCTGAGAGAAGGTAATGACTTCGATCTGCTGCTCCTTCAGCGCATCCACCTGACTTTGGCGCAGAGGAGAGGAGGTGATTACCCAATCGGGTTTGGAGGCGATAATCTGGTCAAGGTCAGGATCGAGACTGGTTCCGCAGGATTTGGCACCGGAGACAGCGACATCCTGTGGAGCGTCGTCGCACACGCCGCTGATGAGGCTGGCGGCACCCATGTCGCCCAAAGCCTGTACCAAATCAGCGGACAGGACGGTCAGACGCCGCGGACGGGTGGAGATGAGGTAACTGTTGTCCGAAAGCTCCAGACGGACGGGGAAGGACTCGGTTTGTGTCAGCTCGGAAAGATATTCGCCCGAATCCTGGCTCTCTTGTGAGGAGCAGGCTCCAAATGACAGAACCATCACCAGACCGAGCAGCATCGAGCAAAGGTGTTTGATGAAAATGTTCATTCCAAGGTCCTTTCTGTGGAGAATACATAATCCTTACAAATCTATTTTAGCGTTTGTCCTCTGCAATGTCAACGTTTGCAAAGGGTCGGTTTTTGCCGTAAAAAAAGGAAAGTCTTTCCATTTTGGGTGGAAAGACTTTCCCTGTCTGTTTAACGAATGTGGTTTTCAAACACAGGAGTGTACTCCTCGTTTTCCACCAGATAGACGGTGTCGACATCCTCATCAAAAATGTCCGAATGGACAAATTCCTGGATGTCTCCATCGTACAGGAATTTGACACAGGTGCCGCAGGAAGAACTGAGCTTTCTGGGAACCGGCATCAGCATCGGCTTTTTGTCGGTGCCTTTGAGCTGGCGGGAGAAGTTTACCGCCGCAAAGTGGGTGAAAAAGGTTGCAATATAGGTCAATGTTACCATCCTTCTTTTGACAGCGTCAAACGCGCAGAATCACGCCAGCGAAAACAACTATTTGCTCAGGGTCAGGTGATAGTCGTCGCCATCCTCGGTGACCTTGACCTGGAAGCCTGCATTCTGTGCAAAACGGGTGACGTTTTCTTTTGCAGTGCCGTTGTCAACGATGACCTCATAGCTCTTGCCGCCTTTTTCAACGGCTTTTTTGGTCATCAGAACCGGCTGTGGACAGGAAAGTCCGCGTGCATCTACGATCTGTTTTTCTGCCATATATTTTCAGCTCCTTTAATAAAAATAGAGGTATCTTATGAACTTAGGCGTCTTTTCTTGCTTTTGCGGTGTTGAATGCTGCAATCGCCAGCATAACAACCAGACCGATGATGACAGCAACTTTACCGTTGATGGAAGGACCACCGATCGAATCAGCAGAAGCGGCAGAACCAGCAAGGCTGAAGTTGTGAGCAAAAGCAGCGCCGGCAATGTAGCCAAGTACGGTAACTGCCGAGTCGGTGTTGCCTTCACCGGTGAGGATCAGCTGACGCAGCGGGCATCCGCCGAGCAGAACAGAGCCAAAACCAACGATGAGCATACCCATAAAGTTCCAAAGATGTACCGAATGTGCAACCGGCTGACCAGCAAAACCGAGGTTGAAGTTTCCGGTCACGAGGTTGCCGATGAGAGCTGCGATAATAATTGTAACAAATCCGAGCAGCAATTTCCAGTCCTTAAACAAAACCAGGTCGCGGATACCTGCAACCATGCACATACGGGACTTCTGGCAGAGTGCGCCGACAACCAGACCAGCGATCAGAGCGATGATAACTGGTGCATGCATCGATCCAGGACCGGATTCGCTGGAAACAAACAGCGAAGGAACGATCAGGAACAGTGCGAACAGCAGAACCAGACCGGCAGGGAAAACAAATGCTTCGGAAACAGGCAGCTTATAGGTACGTTTGAGAGAGAAACCTTTGTTGAGGAAGAAGATGCCGACCAGAATGCCAGCAGCAAAACCGATAAGACCGACAACAGCGTTGAGGTCACCGCCGCCGATACGCAGAACCATACGCAGAGGGCAGCCCAGGAATACCAGAGCGCCGATCATGACAAAAGCGCCCAGGAAGAAACGGGTAACCGGAGCAGAACCGCCTTTTGGCGAAAACTCCTTGCCGATCAATGCCATTGCCATAGCACCGATGACCAAGCCGACGATTTCGGGACGGAAATACTGAACGATTGGAGCAGTGTGAAGTTTGGTAGAACCGGCGATGTCACGCAGGAAGCAGGCAATACAGAAGCCCATGTTTTTTGGGTTGCCTAAAACAACCAGGGCGACGGCAATCAATCCGATGACTGCGCCGGTGGCAATAATGCCAACATACGTTTTTTTGTCCTTCATAAATACATCTCCCTTTTTGAGTTGTGACGACGATCTTTGCTGGATTTTGGTAAAAATCGTCAAATTTGGATCAAGTTAAGTGTATAACAAGTGAGAAAGAAAGGAAAATTGTTTTTATCAATTAAAACAAAAAAATAGATAGATAATACAAATAGTGCTGGAAGAAAAAAAGAGAGATGATATAATAAAGTTATAAGGAAAATGGGGAATTAGCGGGCAGGCGATGCACGGTACTCCCTGGCAAAAGGCAGGACGGAGGATATATATAATGAAAAGAGTATATCTTGATAACGGCAGCACCTCTTATCCAAAGGCACCTGGTGTCAGTGATGCAGTCAAGAATTTTATGGACAACATCGGCACCAACGTCAATCGCGGTGGTTATGAGGAAGCATATGCAGCGGAAGATATTATCATTGAAACCAGAGAGAAGCTTTGCAAGCTGTTTCATTTTGACAAGCTGCGCAATGTGATTTTTACTCCGAGCATCACCTATTCGCTCAACTATATTATAAAAGGATATCTTCGTGCAGGAGATCATGTGCTGGTTTCTTCGCTGGAACACAACGCCATGATGCGCCCGCTCAACCAGATGGTCGACTGCGGCGTCACCTTTGACCGTATTCCATGTACCCGCGACGGCGAAATGATGGTCGAAAAAATTGAAGAGATGATCCGTCCAAACACCAAAGCAATTATGATGCTGCACGCCTCCAATGTTTGTGGCACACTGATGCCGTTGGAAGAGGTTGGAGAAATCTGTGTTAAACACGGTATCAAGTTTATCGTGGATGCGGCACAAACTGCTGGCTCTTTCCCGATTGATATGGAAAAGATGCACATTGATGTACTGGCCTTCACCGGACACAAGAGTCTGCTGGGCCCACAGGGAATCGGCGGATTTTTGGTCAGCGATGAGGTTGCACACGAGATGGTTCCGCTGGTCACCGGTGGTACTGGAAGCATCTCCGATCAGGAGGTTCAGCCGGAATTTCTGCCAGACAAGTTTGAATCGGGCACCCAGAACATCCCGGGTATCTATGGACTGCATGCAGCGCTGTGCTATCTGGAGAAAACCGGCATTGAAAACATCCATGCACACGAGATGGAGCTGTGCAAAGCCTTTATCGACAAGGTAGACGCACTTGAGAATGAAAATATTCGTCTGGTAGGTGTCCGCGATATGTCAAAACGCGGCCCAGTGGTTTCGTTTGACTTTATTGGTCACGACAATGCAGAAGTTTCCTTCCGTTTGGACAGTGAGTACGGTATCAGCACCCGCTGTGGTATGCACTGCGCACCAAACGCACACAAGACTTTGGAAACCTATCCGCAGGGAACCGTTCGATTTGCTTTTGGCTTTAAGAACACGATGGAGAATGTCGATTATGCGGTAAATGCCATCAGAGAAATCCTCCAAAAATAGGGTTACTTCTCGTTAAAAAAGTGACATGATGTCCTTTTTGTTCAAAGAATGACAAAGAAATTGTGACATACTGTCTGTTGAACTATAAAATAGTGTACAAATTGAACAAAAAAGTCCAAAGAAAACTTACTCTTCCTCCAATGCAAAACCTCTTGAAAAATGAAAGGAAATCAGCTATAATAAAGCCAGTGAAATCGGAAATATCTATTGTAACTGAAAGGCACGATAGATAAAGTCGATATAACGGCAAATGGCCGTATCACGGGGAAAATAAAATAGTTTTTGGATGAGAATCATGGGAGAATCTCCGTTCCGATAAAGGAAGGAGTGCCGTAGGGAATAAGCAAAAGGCTGCCAAACCTTTTGTAAAAATCTCAGGCTCAACACTGTGGTTTGACAAATCTCTGGAAGCGCAAGCAGCCCTGCCATGAGGGTTAAAACAGAGCAAAAGGCACGATTGTTGTTTTTTGCTCTTTTTTTGTATCAACAGACAAATCAGATTTGCGGGAGCCGGAGAAAAAGATGAAATTTGTAATTGTAACCAACAATCCAAGGGTAAGAGATGAACTTGGTAAAGAATTTGAAGTGGACTTTGCGGATATTACCTACCGCGAAGTGCTTTGTAAAGTCCGGGATATGATTTATGGAGGACACAAGCTGCTGACACATCCGCTTTCCGGATCTGTAAAGCCGAATGAAACTCCTTACAAATCCATTCTGGTCGACAAGCGGGTGGGCAAGATGGATCCACAGGATGCATCTATTATTGAAAACAGCATCATCACCGCCGACAAATTCAGCGTCAAGTTCCCGGAAATGCCGGACAGCGTCAGAGAAGATTTTCAGCTGATTGATACAACGCTGATTAAGAGTGCGCTGATGAGCATTCCGGAAATTTTCTAAGCGCTTACGTTAAATCTTCAAAGTAAGGTTTAATTTAAGAAAGATAAAGGGTTTTATATTAACAAGGAGGTGTTCGCTTTGAAAAAGTTGGAACTCGGTAATATTCTCATTCACGATGTTCAGTTTTCAAACGAAGGTTCAAAAGTAGAAAACGGCGTTTTGTACGTTAACAAAGAAGAAATCTGCAAAATCGCTCTCGAAGATGAAAACATCGCTTCTTGCGAAGTTTTCCTCGCTCGTCCAGGTGAAAGCGTAAGAATCACCCCAGTTAAAGACGTTATCGAGCCTCGCGTAAAAGTTGAAGGCAAAGGCGGCATTTTCCCAGGATGGGTTGCTAAAGTTGACACTGTTGGCGAAGGCAGAACCCACGTTCTCAAAGGCGCTGCTGTTGTTACCACCGGTAAGATCGTTGGTTTCCAGGAAGGTATCATCGATATGTCCGGCCCTGGCGCTGACTACACCCCATTCTCCAAGACCTACAACGTTGTTGTAAAGATGGAGCCAGTAGAAGGCCTCAAACAGCACGAGCATGAGTACGCTCTGAGAATTGCAGGCTTCAAGATCGCTTGCTTCCTCGGCGAACTGGGCAGAAATGTAACTCCAGATGAAGTTAAAACTTACGAGTTTGACAACATCGTTGAGTCCGCTGCTAAATATCCAAACCTGCCAAGAGTTGCATATGTTCAGATGCTTCAGTCCCAGGGTCTGCTGCACGATACATATGTATACGGCGTAGATGCTAAGAAAACTCTGACCACCATCATCACCCCAACCGAAGTTATGGATGGTGCTATCGTTTCCGGTAACTGCGTATCTTCCTGCGATAAGAACCCAACCTACGTTCATATGAACAACCCAGTTGTTACCGACCTGTTTGAGCAGCACGGTAAAACTCTGAACTTTGTTGGTATGATCATCACCAACGAAAACGTATACCTCGCAGATAAAGAGCGTTCCTCCAACTGGTCCGCTAAACTGGCTAAATACCTCGGCTGCGACGGTGTTATCATCTCCCAGGAAGGCTTTGGTAACCCAGATACCGACCTGATCATGAACACCAAGAAGATCGAAGCTGAAGGTATCAAGACCGTAATCATCACTGATGAGTACGCTGGCCGCGATGGTAAGTCCCAGTCTCTGGCTGACGCTGACCCATCTGCTGACGCAGTTGTAACCGGCGGTAACGCTAACCAGGTAATCGTTCTGCCTCCAATGGAGACTGTATACGGTCACCTCGAGTTCGTAGACACCATCGCTGGTGGTTCTGCTAACAACATCGATGCTCACGGCAACATCACTGTTGAGATTCAGGCAATCACCGGTGCTACCAACGAAACAGGCTTCAACTACCTGTCCGCTAGATAATAGGAAGGGGAAGAAATACGATGAGCAAAATCAGAGTAGTACAGTATATTAACCAGTTCTTCGCTCAGATCGGTGGCGAGGAAAAAGCTGACATCCCAGCTGAACTGCGTGAAGGCCCAGTAGGTCCTGGTCTTGCACTCAATCAGGCTTGGGGCGACGAAGCAGAAGTTGTTGCAACCATCATCTGCGGTGACTCCTACTTCAACGAAAACCTTGAAAAAGCTCAGGCTGAGGTTCTTGAGATGGTTAAATCCCAGAACCCAGATATGTTCATTGCTGGTCCTGCATTCAACGCTGGTCGTTACGGCGTAGCTTGCGGTACTATCGCAAAAGCAGTTCAGGACAACCTGAACATCCCAGTTCTGACTGGTATGTACGAAGAGAACCCAGGCGCTGATATGTTCAAGAAAGATGTTTACATCGTTGCTACAAAGAACAGCGCTGCTGGTATGAGAGATGCTATCAAGAAAATGGCTCCTCTCGCTCTCAAACTTGCTAGACATGAAGCAATCGGCGCTTCCTGCGAAGAAGGCTACATGCCAAACGGCGTTCGTGTAAACCTGTTCGAGAAAGAAAGAGGTTCTGCACGTGCTGTTAAGATGCTGATCGCTAAACTGAACGGCAAACCATTCACCACAGAGTTCCCAATGCCAACCTTTGACCGTGTTGCTCCAAACCCAGCTGTTAAAGATATGGCTCATGCAACCGTTGCTCTGTGTACTTCTGGTGGTATCGTTCCTCTGGGCAACCCAGATCACATCGAGTCCTCTTCCGCTTCTCACTACGGTGAGTACGACATCACTGGCGTTATGGACCTGGATGCTGCTCATTGGGCAACAGCTCACGGCGGTTACGACCCAGTATACGCTAACGAAGACGCTGACCGCGTTCTGCCAGTAGATATCCTCCGCGAGATGGAAAAAGAAGGCAGAATCGGCAAACTCCACAATAAATTCTACACCACCGTTGGTAACGGTACTGCAGTTGCTTCCTCTAAAGCATTCGCTGCTGAGTACGCTCAGAAGCTGAAAGCAGATGGAGTTGATTGCGTAATCATGACCTCCACGTGAGGAACCTGCACACGTTGCGGCGCAACGATGGTAAAAGAAATTGAACGCGCTGGTCTGCCAGTAGTTCACATCTGCACAGTTACCCCAATTTCCATGACTGTTGGTGCTAACAGAATCGTACCAGCTATCGCAATTCCTCACCCACTGGGCAACCCAGCTCTGACAATGGAAGAGGAAAAAGCAATCAGAAGAAAGATCGTTGAAACCGCTCTCGAAGCTCTCGAGACCGAAGTTGACGATCAGACAATCTTCGACGTTAAATATTAATCTGTTTTAAAAGATTAGGTCAGGGAGGTATCTCCCCTCCCTGACCATCTTTTAAAAAATAAATTAAGGGAGACGAAAACAATGGATAAAGTTTATGACATTATCGTTTTAGGTGCAGGCCCTGCAGGTTTGACCGCTGCTTCTTATGCTGGCCGTGCAAGAATGGACACACTTCTTATTGAAGGAACAAAAGATGGCGGACAGATCGTTATCACCAACGAAATCGAAAACTATCCAGGCTCCCTGGAGGAAGAATCCGGCCCGTCCCTGATTGCCAGAATGACAAAACAGGTAGAAAAATTCGGTGCTGACCGCGTTACAGATACTATCGTAGACGTTGAGCTCGAAGGTAAGGTAAAACACCTCAAAGGTAATCATGGTGATTACTATGCAAAAGCTGTTGTTATCGCTACCGGCGCTTCTCCACGTCCGATCGGCTGCCCAGGTGAGAAAGAATTCACCGGTAAAGGTGTTTCCTACTGTGCAACTTGTGACGCTAACTTCTTCGAAGATTTTGAAGTATACGTAGTAGGCGGCGGTGACTCCGCTGTTGAAGAAGCTATGTACCTCACCAAATTCGCAAGAAAAGTAACTCTGATCCACAGACGTGACGAGCTCAGAGCTGCTAAATCCATCCAGGAAAAAGCTTTTGCTAATCCAAAGATGGCATTCATGTGGAACACCACAATCGAAGAGATCAAAGGTGACGGCGTTGTTACATCCATGATCGTAAAAGACACCAAAACCGGCGAGACCAGAGAGATTGAGGCTGATGAGGAAGATGGAACATTCGGTATCTTCGTATTCGTAGGTTTCGATCCTAAATCCCAGCTGTTCGAGGGCAAACTCGAAATGGAAAATAGATACATCGTTACCGATAAATACATGCATACTTCTGTTCCAGGCGTATTCGCAGCTGGTGACGTTATCGTTAAACATCTGCGTCAGGTAGTTACTGCTTGCGGCGATGGCGCTGTTGCAGCTACCGAAGCTCAGCACTACGTAGAAAACCTGGCTGACTAATCTCAGCAAGGGGATTCAATTTCGAATCTAGGGGACTTTTTGGAAGTTCGGTTTTTATGTGAGAGTTTAGACCGGCGGCTTTTCAAAGTTCCAAACATAAAATCTAAACAAAGAAGGTCCTGCAAACCTTTTACGGTAATGAACCCTCTTTAGCAGAAGGAGATCATGTTATTATGTTAGAAGTAACAAAAGAAACATTTGAGCCTGAAGTACTGCAGGCTGAAGGTTATGTATTCGTAGACTTCTTCGGCGATGGTTGTGTACCATGTGCTGCTCTGATGCCACATGTACATGCTCTGGCAGACAAATATGCTGACAGCAAGCTGAAATTCTGCTGCATGAACACAACAAAAGCTAGACGTCTGGCTATCAAACAGGGTATCATGGGTCTGCCTGTAATGGCTATCTACAAAGATGGCGCTCAGGTTGAGGCTCTGGTTAAGGAAGACTGCACCCAGGATTCCATCACCGCTCTGGTTGAGAAATACGTTAATATGTAATTTTTGACCGTTAGGTCAAAAACGATGTTTGCAGCGACGAGATGTCCGCTCTGACCTGCAAAGAAAAACATCATGAAAAATAGACGCAATTTATTTGCGACTGTTTTGATAAATCGATGACGCAAGTCATCAAGAAAGAAATAAGGAGGATAAGTCATGAGCCTTTTGAATGGTAAAAAAGTTATCATCATCGGCGACAGAGACGGCGTTCCAGGCCCAGCTATCGAAGAATGTGTTAAGACTGCTGGCGCTGAAGTAGTGTACTCCTCTACAGAATGCTTTGTCTGAACTGCCGCTGGCGCAATGGATTTGGAAAATCAGAAGAGAGTTAAAGAATTCGCAGAACAGTATGGTCCAGAAAACATCGTTGTTGTTCTGGGTGCTGCTGAGGGCGAAGGTTCCGGCCTGGCTGCTGAAACAGTAACCGCTGGTGACCCTACTTTTGCAGGTCCATTGACAGGAGTTCAGTTAGGACTCACAGTATATCACGTATGCGAACCAGAAATCAAAAACGAAGTTGACCCAACTGTTTACGATGAGCAGGTAGGTATGATGGAAATGGTTCTGGATGTAGATGACATCATCTCTGAGATGAGCGCTATCCGCAACGAATACTGCAAATACCTCTAAACCAAAACAACAGGTGGTGCGGTGGTCTGGTGATGTATCACCAGCTTGCCGCACCACCTCTTTTTACTCTTTGCTGTTTTCACATGAAGTGGAATTTTTTCTTGTGAAAAATAGCAGAATTCATAAAATCCCCATGACAATTTGAAAAAAGTAGTGTATACTATTTTTATGGGAGTTGTCCAAAAAAATGGACAGCTTTTCATGGGATGCCCTAAAGGGCAAGCCTAAAAAAGGTAGGAGATCGGGCAACCGATTGACAAAGATTCATAATCAATGAATGAGAGGCGTGACTACAATGAACAGTGTAATCAAAGGCGCAAGCTACATTCTTGCCCATACACCAGACATGGTAATGGAAAATGGTACAACTCAGACCACCGAGAAAATCGTAAATCCTAACTCTGAGTACCTGAAAGAACTGCCAAACCACATCAGAACATACGAGCAGGCTCTTGCTTACCTGCCAAACCAGACCTACATCGGCAACATGCATCCAGATGAGCTGGCTAAATACGATCAGCCATGGGTTGACACCACCGTTGAAGGTATGAACCAGAGAAATGGTAAATACGGCGAAATCATGCCAGAGGACGAGTTCTACATGCTGATGCAGTGCGTAGACGTTTTCGAGCTGGTTATGCTGGAAAAGAGCTTTGTTGCTGCAACAAAAGAGAAATTCGTTGCTAACCCAGTTATCGACGAGAGCATCGTTGCAAGAATCCATGAAGGTGTTGACGCTTCCGAAGTTGAGCACTTTGTAAACGAAGAGCATGCAGAACCACTGGTATTCGGTGGCAAGACTGTTGGTTTCGTTAAGAGAGCTCATGACGTTGACCCGAACCTGTCCGCTCACACCATGCTCGAAAACATGGTTACCAAAGCATCCGCAGTTCTGTCCCTGCTGCACCTGATCCGCGTAACCGGTATCAACAAAGAAGATATCGACTACGTTATCGACTGCTGCGAGGAGGCTTGCGGTGATATGAACCAGCGCGGCGGCGGTAACTTCGCTAAAGCTGCTGCTGAGATCGCAGGTCTTGTTAATGCAACCGGTTGTGACGTCCGCGGCTTCTGCGCTGGCCCAACTCATGCATTCATCAATGCTGCTTCCCTGGTAAAAGCTGGCACCCACAAACACGTAGTTATCGTTGCTGGTGGTTGTACCGCTAAACTGGGTATGAACGGTAAAGACCATGTTAAGAAAGGTCTGCCAATCCTCGAAGATATGATCGGCGGCTTTGCTATCCTGCTGGGCGAAAACGATGGCGTTAACCCAGAAGTTGACACCGAGCACACCGGCAAACACACCGTTGGTACCGGTTCCGCACCTCAGAACGTAATCTCCTCCCTGGTAACCAATCCTCTGGATGCTGCTGGCCTGAAGATTACTGACGTTGACAAATACTCTGCTGAGATGCAGAACCCAGATATCACCAAACCTGCTGGTGCTGGTGACGTTCCGCTTGCTAACTACAAGATGATCGCTGCTCTGGGTGTTAAGAGAGGCGACCTCGAGAAGAAAGACCTGGCTACCTTCCCAGCTGTACATGGTATGGTTGGTTGGGCTCCAACACAGGGTCATATTCCATCCGGCGTTCCATACATCGGTGTTTGCCGCGATGATATCCTGGCTGGTAAGATCAACAGAGCTATGATCATCGGTAAAGGTTCTCTGTTCCTTGGCCGTATGACCAACCTGTTCGATGGCGTATCCGTAATGATCACCAAGAACTCCGGCAAGACAGAAGAAGCTGCAGTTTCCGAAGAGCACATCAAGGGCCTCATCGGCAAAGCTATGAAAGACTTTGCTGCATCCCTGCTGGCTGCTGCTGAAGAAGAATAATTTTTGCAGGTTCGCTGTATCTGAAAACTGAAAGGAATGAGGAGATCATTATGGCACAGATCGAAAAAATGATTGCCAAAACTTTCATGGACATCGCTACAGGTCTTGAAACTGGCTCCTTTGGTGCTAGACCAAGAATCGCTGTAACCGGTCTTGGAAGTGAACACGGCGAAGCAAACTCTGTTGAAGCAGCTGTTCTGGCTGCTGACAGAGGTGTTGATGTTACCCTCATCGGCACTGCTGAAAACGAAAAATTCAACACCGTTAAGGTTTCTGATGAAGACGAAATGTACAAAGAGATGGAAAAAATGCTGGACAACGGCGACATTGATGGCTGTGTAACCATGCATTATCCATTCCCGATTGGCGTTTCCACTGTTGGCCGCGTTGTTACCCCAGGTAAAGGCAAACAGATGTTCATCGCTAACACAACCGGTACTTCCGCTGCTGAAAGAATTGAAGCAATGATCCGCAACACCATCGCTGGTATCATTACTGCAAAAGCTTGCGGCGTTAAAAACCCAACCGTTGGTATTCTGAACGTTGATGGCGCTAGACAGTGTGAAGGCGCTCTGAAAGAGCTTCAGGCTAACGGCTATGACATCCACTTTGCAGAGTCTTCCCGTGCAGACGGCGGCTGCGTTATGAGAGGTAACGACCTTCTCGTTGGCGCTTGCGACGTTATGGTAACTGATTCTCTGACAGGTAACATCCTGATGAAGATGATGTCTTCCTACTGCACTGGCGGCAGCTACGAAGCTGTTGGCTACGGCTACGGCCCAGGTATCGGCGAAGGCTACGACAGACTGGTTCTGATCGTATCCCGTGCTTCTGGTGCTCCTGTTCTGGCTAACGCTATGGAATACGCTGCACAGCTGGTAAAAGGCAATTACAGAGAAATTGCTGCTAAAGAATATGCTGCTGCTAAGAAAGCTGGTCTGGAGAAAGTTATCGCTGCTCGCAAACCAGTGAAGAAAGAAGCTTCTGAAGAAGTCGTAGAGTGCCCACCAAAAGAGGTTGTAACCGCTTCCGTTGCTGGTATCGAGGTTATGGACCTGGAGGATGCTGTACAGGCTCTGTGGAAAGCTAAGATCTACGCAGAGAGCGGCATGGGCTGCACCGGACCTCTGGTTATGATGTCCGAAGCTAACCATGACAAAGCTGTTGAGATCCTCAAAGCAGCTGGCTACATTTCCTAGTCGTCATAATAGCTTTACAAAAAGGCTCCCGAATTTTCGGGAGCCTTTTTTTCACCTTTTCTTTAGCAGAAAGAAAAGGTGAAGCCAAAAGAAAGCATTACGCTTCGCGCTGAAAGGACGGGTAGCTTGAGCAAAAAGCTTTGGCAGAGCGAAACAAAAGTTTTTTGTCAACGGCGCTTTGCTCGGTTGCCGAAGGCAATTTTGCCCAATCCTTCATGGGCAAAAAGAGTAAGCTCCTGATTGAAAACTTGTTTTCAATCTAGCTTTCTTACAAAAGGTGGCAGATTCCAAAGACAGCGTCTTTGGTCGCACTCCGCAGAGTGCGAAAGACTTTTATCGTCAAGCGCATTTGGGGGTGAATGTTTCAATCCAAGAGTTGGATTGAAACAGAGGGGGATTTTGCAAGAGAAAATCCCCCTTGACAGACAAACGATATGCACTTTCTAGAAAAACCTCCCGGTGGGAGGTTTTTCTGCTATAGAAATCCGTTTTGATTTGTAGGATGCAGATAGAGCCTTATCATCAATAAAAGAAAAACGATAGAGGCAGGGCAGCCGTTTCAGTGCTGTGGTGCGAGAATGCCGTTTCCCAAAGGGAAACCCGATGAACTCTCGAAGAATTTATTGTACAGTAGAACACCGGACAAATTGGGACAGGTCTCTACCGTCAAAAATCATCCACCGGATAATTTTTGAGGGATAATTTGTATGAATCGGAAGTTTGTGAAAACCCTTTCTATCGCAAAGGGGTTTCACACTTTCCTAAATGCTCCTGACGATAAAGGTGTTTCGCCTTCTGCGGAAGGCGACCAAAGGCTCTGCCTTTGGAAACCGCAATTTTTTGAAAAAAATTGAGTAAAACTTTATTTTCAGGATTTCTTTTGTTTCCCGCAGGCGCTAAGGTAGCTCAGGCTATGAACGCCCCAGAAAATGGCAATCAAAATAAAGGGAGCCAAGCCGATTGGGTAAAAAATCTGAATCATGCAGCAGATGGCAAATGCGATCAGAAAAACGTATCTCAGATTTTTATAGCTCTGGTAACCGGCGCGATACATCTCAAAGGTTTCTGCCTCATCGCTTTCCTTCTCCCAGTCCTTCATGAAGCGCATCGACATCGGGTCGGCATTTCTAAACTTTGGATTGATCTTTTTGATGAGGTTGACCTGACTGACCTCCACCCAGGTGTTAATCGACACAAAAACAAGGGTTGCTGCTGCGCTGATGAAAATATTTTTCGGGATCATATAAGCAGTCGATGCACCGAGGAAGAAAAAGTTGCAGATCGTACACAGCACGCTGCACATCATGCCAGGATTGGACTGGTTTTCGATCTGGTCGTAGATGGCATCCTCGTTTTCAGGAGTGATGCTGTTGAGTAATTTTTTGAGCTTATAAATGGAATAAACCGACATCAACGACAAAAACAGACAGATGCTGATGTGAAGCGCCGGTGTTACCGAACCAAACCAGTCACTGAAGCTGTTGATTGCACCGACAACACCGTCCTCAAAGTTCATAATAATACTGGAGGCCAGCGCACCGCACGAACCGGAAATAACCAAAATCAGGATATACTTGATAATAGGATGTTTTTTCATAAAGAACCCTCCTTCAAAATGAATCTGTCTATTGTTCTTCCAGATAAGAGAATAATTCCTCCACCGTCGCTTCCAGCACCTTTGCAATCTTGAGTGCCAGTGTGACCGATGGGTTATAATCGCCGCGTTCAATCAGGCTGATGGTCTGGCGGGAAACGCCAACCAGATTTCCAAGGTCGGTCTGGCTCAGATGAAATCGTGCCCGATATTCTTTTAAATGATTGATGAGTGGCATCCAGTTTCCTCCTTCCTTTTTGACAAGAATCCATTTCAAAATGACATATATTCTTGTCATTTATCTTGGCTTCAGTATAGCATTGACAAGGATCCTTGTCAATAGGGAAGAGAAGATTTTGACAACTTTTTTTGTCAAAATCAGGATAGAGGGCAGAGTGGGAAGATGGAAAAGAAAAAAGAAAAGTGGGGAAGAAAGAAGAATTAGTTTTGTCTTAACATTTCGGATAAATTTCTATGATATACTAAAAAACAGAAAACAACCGGATCGGAGCACCATGGTGCGGCGATCTTTATTTTATCTTTTCTCCCACGGAGGGATTGTTATGACGCGCTATTATAAAATACCAACCGACCCAACCTGCCGTCGGGAGGATGACCCAAACTGCTACACCTATGTAGATGGGTATGGATTTACGCCGCCACCGCCGTTGGTAACGGAACGTCGGATTTTGCAGCGTTATTCCAATGGACTGGGATTTGCAACACTGCTTTATTTTATTCTGACGGCATTCGTGCCCTTTTTTATTCTGTCAGTAATTGCAATCTTTCAGCCAGCTATTCGCATCTATGGAAACCAGGTTTTGGCATCTTCCCATGTCATTATGCTGGTCAATGTACTCTCATCAGCGATCTGTTTGTTTGTACCGTTTCTGCTGTTTGTGCTGCTCTGTCGGGTACCGTTGAACATTGCTTTTCCGCTTCACCGTTTTTCAGCGTCGCTGTGCATACCATGTGTATTTGTTGCACTGGCGGTCAGTGTCATAGGAGTAACCTCCTCCAACCTGATTTCGGCGATGTTATCGACGCTGAACCTGCAGCCGCACACAGATTTGTACATGCCCACTCAACCAGTCGCGATGGTTTTGTTTGGAATACAGCTGTGTGTGATTACCCCGATTATTGAGGAATTTGTTTTCCGCGGGATGATCTTCCAGTCGATGCGCCGCTTTGGTGACAGCTTCGCTCTGGTGCTGTCCGCAATTTTGTTTGCACTGTTCCATGGCAATCTGGTGCAGGCACCAAACGCCTTCCTGATGGGACTGGTGATCGGCTACTTTGTACTGTACTCTGGTTCCCTGTGGGTAGGAGTTATCATCCATGCGGTCAATAATGCGATGAGCCTGGTGCTGGATCTGTTGTGTGCAGTATTGCCTGAGGAATATCAGTCATTGTTTTTGCTCAGTGTGTTTGCGCTTTATTTGGTCGCAGGCATTGCAGCTTTGCTGGTGCTGGTGCGCAAATATCCAAACATGTTTATGTTTATCCGTTCGACCACTTTTTCGACCGAACGTATCAAATATCGCGTCGCATTTTCATCGCTGACGATGGTATTTGCGTTGATCCTGCTGGTCGCATTGATTATCCAGAATATGTTTTAAGTAAAAAAGAGCGTCACCGACGCTCTTTTTTGGGTGTAAATCCAGGAAAGGTGTGTGCAGATGGTACAACAGGAGATTCCCTCCTACCTGAAGGAGGATGTGCGGTGGATGAAAGAAGCGCTGCTGGAGGCACAGAAGGCCGCAGAGCTGGGAGAAATTCCAGTGGGTGCAGTGATGGTCTATCAGGGAGAGATCATTGCAAGGGCACACAATCGTCGGGAATTGGACTGTGATGCGCTGGCACATGCTGAGGTGCTGTGTATCTCGCAGGCGTGTAAAAAGCTGCACAGCTGGCGTCTGAGCGGCTGTACGCTGTATGTGACGCTGGAGCCATGTCCAATGTGCAGCGGCGCGATCATCAATTCCAGGGTGGATCGTGTCGTATATGGAGCCAAAGATGATAAAGCTGGCTGTGCAGGTTCGGTGGCGGACTTATTTGTGATGCCATTTAATCATACACCAGTGATTCGTTCGGGAATCTTGGCCGAAGAATGCGGCGAAATTTTGAGTAGCTTTTTTTCCTCGCTGCGCTAAAATGGGATAGGAAAGCGGTTTTCCTCCGAGTTGATATTCTTTTATCAATTCGAGGGAAAACCGCTTTGTTTTTTCACCCAATTTCACCATAAATCAACAGGATTAAATGTTGAAAACTCTGTTGAAACTGTTTAAACTATGATATTTTACCTATATTTTACGTCTGGTAATTATTTTTCAACTAATTCAACTGAACAAATGTGGAAAGCTGGGGAGAGTTTGTCCGACAACAGTTTTGTTTTTCTCCTTGAAGTCGTCTAACGAGAATAGTATAATATAATTATTACATTTTATTTTTATACCATATTGAAAGCTCCTGCAAAAAGAGGTGAATAAGGTGCGTGCCATCGTGTGTATCACGCCGCCATTTGGAAAGCCCAAGCAGCTTTCTGAACTGGTCATTTTTTCTGATGTAAAATCCTATATCCCAGAATGGGATACCCGTGACTATCTCAACGCCTGCCGCAAATATGCTGCGGAAAACCACGTTTATCTGGTGCCGAGCCGCTTTGTTGTGGATAATGTTTTGTACCTGTGCCTGTTTTCGCCGCAGGGAGAAATTTTGGGGATACAGGGAGCAACCCACCGAAATTTGTATAATCAGGCGCAGTTTTCTCAGTATGACAAGATTGAGCCAATCCAGACGCCGATCGGCAATATCTTTTTATGTGTGGATGTGGACATCTACCATCCACAGGTGGTTCGTGTGGCGAGGATGAAGGGCGCGCAGCTGATAATAGCTTCGCAATTTATTGATTCTTATCAGCTCAGCCGTCACATGCTGACCACCGGCATCTGGAATGCAGCCCAGTCCAACGGCGTCTATGTGGTAGGCTGCTGCAACTGTTTTTCTGCAGTGGCAGCACCATGCAGTCTGACCGAGGATGAGAGCGGCTATCTTGTGTCGCCGACCAGTTCCCACAGCCTGTTTGCAAAGCTGTATCTGGACAAGCTGGCCAGAACAGAGTTTGGAGGAAATCTGTCGGACAAGCTGGATCTGCGGATCTATGAAAAGGGAGGAACGCTGTGATGAATCTCAAGCACATTGCTGCGGCAAAAAGGCTGTTGGCCCACTGGAGTCCTACACGGCTGGACCATCTGCTTGAGGAAAGCGAAATCAAAATGTCGCGGGCACTGGAATACATCATGCCCAACAATATCAAAGTAACCAGTGTGCAGCTCTCTTTGCGGGCAGAAGCATCCTTTAAGGAATGTATCTCGATGATTGTAGATCACCTGAATGAAGCCGTTGGAGAGGGCAGCCAGCTGATTGTTTTTCCAGAATACATTGGCTTATTGCCTCTGCTGAGTTCTCCGACCCTGTTTGATCTGTGCTATCAGTTTTCCGAGGATCTGCTCAACAGGGAGGAGCAGGCGATACAGGACGGACTGCGGTTTTATTCCAAATATCTGGCACAGCCGCTGCTAGAGAGTTATTGTCGGTTTTTCTCGCTGCTGGCAATCAAATCTTCGATCTATATTTTGGCGGGAACAAATATTGTGAAAACCCGCGAAGGACTTGTAAACCGCGCCTTTTTGTTTGATCCTGATGGAAACATCATTCTGCAGCAGGACAAGCTGCATCTTTCTCCGCAGGAGAAGCTGTGCGGGCTGATCGCCGGAAAAGAGATCGTCACTGCACAGACCAAGCTGTGCAGAGTGTCGGTGCTGACAGGAACCGATCAGCGCGTCTTTGAGGCGGCCAGTGCGGCGCATCTTAGAGGAGCACAGCTGCTGCTGTGTCCATCGGCGTTCTGTTCCAGCCACAGCAGCGATTATTTTCAGAGCTGTGCCTTCATGCGCTGTCAGGAGCAGCCGGTGTTTGCGGTATCCTCCTGGCTGACCGGCGACTTTATGGACCTGCCGTTTCGAGCGATCAGCGGCATCTATGCGCCGTTTTCTGCCAGCAAGATGGGCAATGGTGTCATCGTACAGACCGAGCGTCCCTCGGGCAATGCATGCCTGACGGCGCGCATCGACCTGGAACGACTGGGACAGGATCCTGACCTGTATATCTCGGATCTGAACCCGATCGTAGAGGAGATGGCCCGAAAAGAGTATGGTTTGGCACGGCAGACACAGGTCGTGCAGCAAACCGATGAAGAAGAGTCCTAAATTTCTGCAGTAAAAAAGCCACACCTAAGAAGGTGTGGCTTTTTGTATGTGCGGTAATCAATGACGATTAATATGCTTTGCCCCAGATAACCATGGATTTTGCAGGTTTTCCGCAGCAAACGCAGGTATCGGACAGGTGTTCCTGTGCAAATGGCATGCAGCGGGAGGATACGCCGGCAACCTCTTTGAGTTTTGCCTCGCATTCTGCATCTCCGCACCACATCGCTTTGATGAAGCCGGATTTCTCGTTTGCAATCTGGATCAGTTCCTCCAGATTGAGTGCAGACCAGGTGCGGTTCTCGCGGTTCTGGAGAGCTTTTTCATACATGCCGTCATGAACAGCCTGCAGCAGCTCGGTAACCTTTGTTTCCAGTTCGTCCAGCGAAACAAAGGTCTTTTCGCGATTATCGCGGCGAACAAGAACACACTGGTTCTGCTCGATATCCTTTGGTCCGATCTCCAGACGCAGCGGAACGCCCTTCATCTCGTACTGAGCGAACTTCCAGCCTGGAGAGTTATCCGAGATGTCGATGTCGGTGCGGAACTGTTTTGCAAGGCGCTCCTTGACTTCCTGAGCCTTTTCGATAACGCCTTCCTTGTGCTGTGCAACCGGAATGACAACAACCTGGATTGGAGCGATTGCCGGCGGCAGAACAAGGCCGTTATCATCGCCGTGGGTCATGATGATACCACCGATCAGACGGGTGGAAACACCCCAGGATGTCTGATGTGGGGTCTGTGGTTTGTTTTCACGGTTCTGGAACTCGATCTCGAATGCTTTTGCAAAGTGATCGCCGAAGTAGTGGGAGGTACCTGCCTGCAGGCTCTTGCCGTCGTGCATCATTGCTTCGATGGTGTAGGTGGCCTCAGCGCCGGAGAATTTTTCGGAATCGGTCTTTTTGCCGCGGACAACCGGCATAGCAAGCTGTTTCTCACAGAAATCAGCATAGATGTTCAGGATCATCTCGGTCTCGTCGATGGCCTCCTGAGCAGTCTCGTGCATGGTGTGACCTTCCTGCCAGAGGAACTCACGGGTGCGCAGGAATGGACGGGTGGTTTTTTCCCAACGAACAACACTGCACCACTGGTTGTACAGCTTTGGCAGGTCGCGGTAGGATTTGATGATGTTTTTATAGTGATCGCAGAAGAGGGTTTCGGAGGTTGGACGGACGCACAGGCGTTCTTCCAGCTCCTCAGAGCCGCCGTAGGTGACCCAGGCAACTTCTGGAGCAAAACCTTCGACGTGGTCCTTCTCCTTCTGCAGCAGGCTTTCAGGGATGAACAGAGGCATTGCAACGTTCTGGTGTCCGGTTCTTTTGAATTCAGCATCGAGCAGGTGCTGGATATTTTCCCAGATTGCATAGCCGTATGGACGGACGATCATGCAGCCTTTGACCGAGGAGTAGTCACAAAGTTCGGCCTTTTTGACGATATCGGTATACCATTTTGCAAAGTCGACTTCCATCGAAGTGATGTCTTCGACCATTTTTTTATTGTTTGCCATGAGGATATCTTCCACCTTTCTGTCGGTTTAAAACGATTGCGGCGCCGGAAAAACAGCTGTATTCCGGACGCAGGATGGGCCTGCCGGCAGTGTTTTGAGCGGACAAACGATACCGGCGCATGCTGGCACAAAAGCCTTTTGAGATGCGGCAAAGCGCACAAAAAAGAACAAGTTTATTATATTACCTTCCGAGGGGAAATTCAATAGAATTGCAGCGATTGGGCCATATTTGGGACAAACATCCATATTTTGATGGGAATCGTCTGCCTTTTTGGAAAGCTGCGAAAAAAAGGACCGGAAAATCCGGTCCTTAAAAAGAATCTGAACTGTCAGATAAGATGTTGAGAAGCGACAGCCACAGCATAGCTTATCAAAACTATTCTGTTGCGCGATCTTCGACGTACTTGACGATGTCGCCAACTGTTCTAAGGTTCTCGATGTCTTCATCCGGAATTTCGGTGTCGAATTCTTCTTCCAGAGTCATGACAAGGTCAACGATATCAAGGGAGTCAGCACCCAGGTCATCAATTACTTCGGATTCTTCTGTAACCTGCTCCTCATCCAGATCGAGCTGATCGCAGAGGATTTTTTTAACCTGTTCAAAAATATCCATTTGTTCCCCCTCCTTTCCTGCTACCAAAATCAGGTCTCCGTTTAAATGCCTGTGAAAGGCAAACGGATGCTGTGAATAAAAATTTTGTGCTCATAATAGATACTAGCTTATTTTTTATATCATGGAATGAGAATCATGTCAATATCTATTCCAGGATATATGGAGAGATTTTCAAAACTGTTCAAACAATTTGGTGAAGATTTGGAGGATTCTCCCCAAAAACTTGTCATCATCGCTTTAGTGTGGTATAGTGTTTGCAAAAGATTTTGTCAGAAGGCGGTATCCTGGTCGATGCCGTTTGTCCAAAGAAACAGGGGAGGAAACAGCATGAAACATTTTGCAATTTTGGGTTATCCGCTTGGACACACACAGTCGCCGCAGCTGCATCAGCGTCTGGCAGCGCAGCGCGGATGGGAGATCCAGTATGATATCTGCCAGATTCCGCCGGAGGAATTTGACCAAAAAATCGGGGAATTGTTTTTGCTCGATGGCTTTAATGTGACCATCCCTTACAAGGTGCGGATCATCGACCTGCTGGATGAGCTGGACCAGAGCGCCAAAAATCATGGGGCGGTCAATGTCGTAAAGATGCTGCCGGATGGACGGAAAATCGGCTACAACACCGACTGTATTGGATTTGTGCGCACCATGCAGCAGCATGACGTTGCGCTTGCGGGAAAGGTCTGTGTGCTGGGTGCCGGCGGTGTAGGCAGAATGTTCGCTACCGAATGTGCACTGCACGGCTGTGATGTTGTAATGGCAGTCAAGGCAAAGAATATCCCGCAGGCCGAGGAAATCGCACAGCATATCCGCACACTGCGTCCACAGGCACAGGTGGAGGTGCAGGATATTGCCTCTCTCCATGGAGAATTTGCACTGATGATCAATGCAACCCCTTGTGGAATGTATCCGAATATGCAGGCAAGCCCGATTGATCCGGCGATCCTCAAGAAGGTGGAAACTGTCTTTGACTGCATCTACAATCCAGAGGAGACACTGCTGATGAAGCAGGCAAAGGAGGCCGGCTGTAAGACGGTGGGCGGCATGGAAATGTTGATCTATCAGGCAGAGGCGGCGCAGGACATCTGGGCAGAATAGATAAAGTGACAGAGCAGTAGATGAGGTGAAATAATGGGACAGAAAGGTATACAGCAGATTCTGCTGTGCGGCTTTATGGGATGTGGAAAAACCAGCGTAGGACAGGCGCTGTCCTTTCAGTTGCGCTGGGAATTTCTGGACACCGATGCAATGATCGAACGGCGGCAGGGAATCAGCATCCCCGAAATCTTTGCTGCTCAGGGAGAGGAAGCCTTTCGCAGAATGGAAGAGGAGACAGCGCAGCTGTTGGGAAAACGAAAAAATGCGGTGATTTCAACCGGCGGCGGTTTTTTGATGCGGGAAGAAACGGTGCGGGCATTGCGCGAAAACAGCGGTGGTTTTGAAGCAGTGGTACTTCTGGACTGCTCGTTTGAAACCTGCTATCAGCGCATCAAAAACAGCGACCGCCCTCTGGTGCGCAACAATACCAAAGAGCAGCTCGAACAAATCTTTTATAAGCGGCAGGAGAAGTACCGGCAGGCGGCAGACTTTGTGATTTCCAATGAGGAGTATGTGAGCAAGACGGTGGAGGAAATTTTGCGGGTTGTTCCTATCCTGTAATATCGATGCAGAAGGAGAGGAAACTTCCAGTATTATCAGAATAAAAGGAAACAGGCTCTGAAAATTTGGATTTTCAGAGCCTGTTGTATCTTTGGCACCCCCTGCGAGAATCGAACTCACAACTAACCCTTAGGAGTACGGCGTACCATTTCGTAAATTGTTCATATCATATCTTCCCGTGTTG
>OWID01000042.1_pt1 | contig 70386 bp, 73 predicted proteins | sample 1732661 | NCBI WGS metagenome assembly OWID01 (sample SAMN05065739, study PRJEB22554) | human gut metagenome | biome: ENVO:2100002; feature: ENVO:00000062; material: ENVO:00002003 | host: Homo sapiens | place: USA
GATTTATAGTGTAACTTTCAGTTAATTTTAATCAAAAAGTTTTAATTTTGCTATTAAAACGATAAATCATATTCATTTGACAAGAGAAAAGTTTTATAAAATTTTTGAGAAAGTTAATGTGTGTGAGAGCTGTAGCATGGACCAACGAGGAACATCACAATGAAAATTCAACTTGCAAAACCGGAACATATTGACGCATGGATGTCGCTGGTGGAACAGGTTCGGGATGCCTTTCCCGGCCTGGAGACCGCCGAAGCCATGGCGGAGCATCGGACCACTGTCCTACGATTCCTTCAATCTTCTTCCGCCATCTGTGCAGTGGATGCGGGAAACATCGTGGGTGCTCTGCTGTTCTCAAAGGAAAACAGTATGCTGTGCTTTCTGGCGGTGGACCCCGCTCATAGAAGGCAGCATATCGCCCGGCAAATGGTGGACTTTATGCTGACGCAGATGGATGCTGGGAAGGACATCACCGTCACCACCTATCGTGAGAGTGACGCCAACGGGATCGCCGCCCGTGCCTTCTACAAGCGCCTGGGTTTTTCTGAGGGCAAGCTGACGGAGGAGTTTGGCTGTCCGGTCCAAGAGTTTGTCTTGAAACGCTGATCTGCCGGAAAGATACGGACACAAGAGCGGCATACAGGACAGGCCCCTGGCTTTTCGCCGGGGGCCTGTTTCATCCTTATTTTGCCCAGTAGACCACAGCGTTCCGCAGGAAGCGGGCGCAGTCGGGCAGGCGTTTGTCGTAGTAGGAGGTGAACCGTTCGTCTGCCACATAGAGCTCCGCGATTCCCCGGTGTTTGGCCGGGTCGTATCGGTTCCCGGTGATGGTGAGCCACCGGCGGTGGAGAGCGGTGATCTCCTTACCCTCCTGGCTTTCCGGCGACACTCCTTCCCGGACGGCAGCCTCCAGCCGCTCCTGGATCTCCCGCCCCAGCTCCGTCCACTCCTGGTACTGCGCCTGGGTCAGGTTCATCACCGCGGCGTTGGCCTCGTCCACTTCTTGGTCGCCGTACTTGGTGCGGGTTTCCGTTCCGTAAACTTTCTCATTATGGGCTATAGCCCGCTGCTTGAACGCCTCAAATTTCTGCTCGTCGTTCATGATCTCGTTCCTTTCTTCCGCTCCGATGGTGTCTTTCACCGATTGGATGAGCTGTTCCAGACGCTCCTGCTCTGCCTCCAGTGTGGTCAGGTGGTTTCGCAGGGCAGCCAGACGGTCAAAGGAGGGATCGTCCAGACATTCCTTGATCCGAGCCAACTCCACCCCGAGAGCCCGGTAATAGAGAATGTCCTGCAGCCGGTCCACCTCTGCCCGGCCATAGTAGCGGTAGCCGCTCTCCGCCACCCGGCTGGGTTTCAGCAGGCCAATCTGGTCGTACCAGCGCAGGGTGCGGGTGGTCACCCCGGACAGGCGAGACAGTTCCTGAATGGAATACTCCATAAACATCCCTCCTTACGGATACTGTATCAGTTGACGGAACGTCAAAGTCAAGGGGGACTTTTAAATTGGAAGGTTCTTTTCCGTTAGCCGATTTCCATATTCCAAAACCAAAATCCGTAGTATAATGATAGCACATCCACGTGCGTATAAGGAGGCATTGCTATGCGCAAGAATTTTGGAGCCAAGCCCTGGACCTATCCTCAGCCGGTCTTTATCCTGGCCACCTACAATGAGGACGGCACCCCCGACGCCATGAACGCGGCCTGGGGCGGCATCAGTGAGGACAAGGAACTGTGCATGTGCATCAGCGAAGGTCATAAAACCACCGCCAATATTCTGGCCCGCAAGGCCTTCACCGTCAGCATGGCCACCGCGGAGCAGGCAGTGGCCTGCGACTATGTGGGCATTGAGTCCGGCAACCAGGTGGCGGACAAGGTGGCAAAGGCCAGCTGGCACACCACCAAGTCGGAATTTGTGGATGCGCCCCTCATCGACGAGCTGCCCATGGCGGTGGAGTGCCGCCTGGTGAGCTATGACCCGGAGAGCTGTCGCCTGGTGGGCGAGATCGTCAATGTGAGCGCCGACGAGTCCGTGCTGGACGAGGACGGGAAGATCGACCCGGACAAGCTGCGGCCCATTACCTTTGACCCCATCCACAACGCATACCGGGTGCTGGGCGAGAAGGTGGGCAACGCCTTCAAAGACGGCGCTAAGCTGAAATAACCCAGGACATTAACAAGGGACGGAGGCCACACCACCGTCCCTTGTTCGTTCTTTATAGGATGATTTGCAGCAGTTGGACTGCCGCCTCTTTGACCGCAGCAACCGTTTTCTTCCCATCGGATAGATCTGTTTCCACTGGCAGGCGCACCACAAAGTCGGTGCGATTGGGTTCCTGAGTAAGTTCCATAGGCGGTGGACAGGTTCTCCATTGCTCAGCCCATCGGCACTGAGCAGTCCGGTTGGCTCCGGAGAGCCACGCCTCCAGTTGGAAGTTCCTGTGGTCGAAGACTACCACCAGCTTTAGGCCCTTTTCTTTTAAAGCGGGATTGGTGAGGGAAAAGTAGGCATAGTCCATGGCGTTTTCCGTAATGCTGCTCTGAAAACGGAAATCCGGCATTTGCCGGTCCAGTTCGTTTCTCAGAAAGCGGAATAGGCGAATGAACTCCTGATAGGCCTTCTGCAGATCAGTGGTCTGCAAAAGAGTGCGGTATGTCTCCAAAAGAGTCGGGTCGAAGTTCATTGGAATGCCTCCTTCCGTGCTGCATCTCTGCTTTCGAGTATACCACATCCGTCGGCAGAGGAAAACTCCTGTCAGCGCCGTTTCTGCCGCTTACGAAAGTCCTCCTCAATGGCGTCTTTCCAGTGCTTGTCCAAGGGTGCACTGCACCGAACGGCGGCCACAGCCTGGCCCACCACCTCGTAGTTGAGGCGGGTACCCTCGCTGTCGCAGTGGTAGTTCACCGCCCGGTCGGGGGCGATGCCCAGGTGGCCTGCCGTCTCCACTGCGTCGATGTTGGCTCCCAGGAAGAGGAACTCCCAGCCGTATTTCTCCTGCTGCCGCTGGATCATCTCCTTGACCCGCTGGGCGGAGTAGCGGCGGCTGGCGTTCTCCATGCCGTCGGTGGTAATGACAAAAAGGGTGTGTTCCGGCACATCCTCAGGCCGGGCGTATTTATGGATGTTTCCTATGTGGTGGATGGCTCCGCCGACGGCGTCCAGCAGAGCGGTGCACCCCCGGACATAGTACTCTTTTTCCGTAATAGGCCGGACCTCGCCCACCTTTACCCGGTCGTGAAGGACCTCGGTCTGATCGTCAAAGAGGACGGTGGAGACGAAGGCCTCTCCCGGCTCCTTCTTCTGCTTTTCGATCATGGCGTTGAAGCCGCCGATGGTGTCGCCCTCCAGCCCCTGCATGGAGCCACTGCGGTCCAGGATGAACACCAGTTCTGTCAAATTCTTCTTCATGAAAAATCCCCCTATACTGTGTTGTTTGGTTTACAATCACAGTATAGGGGGATTTAAGCTTTGATGGGTCGCCTGGCGGGCGACAAATCTCTCCGCTCTGTCAAGCATCAAATAAAGTGATCTGCGTGCCGTTCTCTTCCAGGAGCCGGAGCAGGTCCTGGGTTTTGAGCCATACGGTGGCGGTATTGTCATTGGGGTGTACACCGATCAGGCCGGAGCCCTCCAGAAAGGACTTATCCAGCCAGAAGGTTACCTTGTGTTCCCGGTCATTGAGCAGGCCCAGAGGTGTCACCGCGCCGGGAATCAGGCCAAGCATATCCATCAGATCCTGATCCGAGGCAAAGGTAAGCGGCCGGGTGTCGTTCTGCTGCCGGAAGGCTTTCAGGTCGACTCGCTTGTTTCCCTTGACCGTAATGAGATAGTAATTGCGCTTTTTGTCGTCCCGGATGAAGAGGTTCTTGGCGTCGGCCTCCGGGTAGGGCAGGTTGATCTCAGCCACCTCTGTCATGTTGTAAACAGCTTTGTGCTCCGTTACTTCATGCCAGATGTTTCTGGCGCTGAGGAGGGTGTAAATCTCCTGCTTGTTCATATCTGTGTCCTCCTGTGGTACAACCCGGTCTTCATGTATATGTTCATCAACGGGAGTTCTTCTGTTCAGGGTTAAAGGAGATCCACTGGAGTGCACAGGCCTTTCCAGGTCTGAGCGACCGTATGATGTACATGCTCTAAGGCAGAAAATTGCGTCTGATGTGCAAATATAAAATAATAGCGATTTGTGTAGCGAGGATATTCCAAAAGCAAGGTGTGGTCAGCATGCAGGAAGGAGTTCTGAAAGTCTAAAACGCCCTGGATGCACACTTCCTTTTTGGTCATCTGCGGACGGTGCTGATAAAGAATCACACTTTGCCCACGGTCATAGTAGTCCTTGACCTCCTGCCAAGTGGTATGCTTTTCCTTAGCCGACCTGCGTTCATGCATCCTTGCGGTCTCCAGGCCATTATCGGGATCAAGGAAAACAATATCTGTACCAACAGTACTGGCCAGGGCCGCTTGATGCCAATGTGAACGGTTCGCTGAAATCAAGGCGTCTGAGAAAAAGACTGCCTTAAGCACACAACTTGCTTCTATTTCTTCGATGCTGCGCTTTTGCCGGTGTACAATATCGGCTAAGCAGTCAAACAGTTCAGGATCATAATGTCTGTATATTTCCGGCTTATCCAGGTACGAAGTATATTTCCCATCCTCCTGCTTGCCCGGACGAGTGGGAATCACCCGATACCAGTTGACTGCCAGTCGAAGACCAGCAGCGGTCACATTCCGCAAAAGGCCGTACTTTCCGTAATCTCCAATATCTCCAACATAGTTATCCTGCATGCGGTCATCCTCCCAGCAGGCTCTGGTCAAAGGCGAAGAGAGCCTCGTTGATCTCAAAGATGTTGTAGTTCCGGCGGGCAATAAAATACTCCACGATGATATCGAACTTGCTGGCGTGAGAAAAGGCAAAGCCCGCCTTTCCCAGCATCTCCCGAGCTTCCTCCAGTGACAATTCCAGAGCTACGGCAAAGGCCATGGCGGTAGGCTTGGAGGGTTTATAGTGGATGTCCGAGCGGATCTTGGAGAACAGCTTACGGTCAATATTAGCCTTTTTGTAACACTGGGCGTCAGTCATGCCACACTCGTCGATCTTCCGCAACAGCATCTGAGAAAAGCTTTCGTCCAGTTTGCTGAGAGCCTCGTCCAGTCCGAAGGGAGCCGAGGTGCAAGGGGCAGGCATCCATTCTTCTTCCTCCATGGGCATGGAGGCCATAGCCATCCGGCGGCGTTGGGTCTCCCGGCTGTCGGTGTGGGCGTCCACATAGCGGTCATCGATGTAGGCGGCGATGTCGGCAAAGAGTTTTCCGCCGATGGTATAGGCGGCTCGGTCGAAGATCACCAGGTACACCGTCATGTCGTGGGCCAGAAGGAAGTCTCCGATGGTATCCACCGCCACCTTCAACGCCTGATCCTTAGGGTAGCCATACACCCCGGAGGAAATCAGAGGAAAGGCCACCGTTTCACAGTGGTTGCTCAGGGCCAGTTCCAGAGAGGAGCGGTAGGCTGATACCAGCAGTTCCCGCTCCCCATGGTTGCCGTCCCGCCAGATGGGGCCGACGGTGTGGATGACAAACTTTGCCGGCAGGCGGTAGCCCTTTGTGATCTTGGCCTGTCCGGTCTTGCAGTCGCCCAGGGTGCGGCACTCGGCCAGCAGCTCCGGTCCGGCGGCACGGTGGATGGCGCCGTCTACACCTCCGCCGCCCAGTAGACTTTCCTTAGCAGCGTTAACGATGGCGTCCACCTTCATGGTAGTAATATCATTTCGAACGATATGTAGGGGCATGACGACACCTCCTCACTTGATAGGGTCATCATACCATAAGCGGGACTGACGGGCAATCTTATGGAATGTTGGGACAATTTCGCACCGGAAGTTACCCATGCAATGAATTTGAGCGCGGCAATCTATTTTCTTGTCATTTTTTGTGATATAATAACAATATTAGGAAATTTGTGGAATCACCAATTTTATGATTGGGGAGGCCGCTATGGTCAGATTGATAAAAGGCGAAAATGATTTGGCTACATTGTATCCTGCTTTAGCGAAAGAGTGGCACCCGAAAGAAAATGGTAATCTAAAGCCGGAGGATGTTACACCTGGATCGGGCAAAGAAGTTTGGTGGTTATGCCCGGAGGGACATCCCTATCTAATGGTTGTCAATCAACGGGCAAAAAGGGGTTACGGCTGTCCATACTGCTCTGGTCATCGGGCACTCAAAGGTAAAAATGATTTGGCAACGACGCGCCCCGACTTGGCCCAAGAATGGAATTATGAAAAAAACGGCAATTTAACGCCGTACGATGTGACTGCCGGCAGCAGAAAAAAGGTATGGTGGCTGTGTGGAAAAGGCCATACCTATGAGCAACTCATTATCAAACGAACCAACCGCGGATATTCTTGTCCATACTGCTCAGGGCACAAAGTACTGAGAGAATTTAATGATCTTGCTACTGTAAATCCCCGTTTGGCCAAAGAATGGCATCCCACAAAAAATGGAGATTTAACACCGTTTGATGTAACCGCTGGAAGTGGGAGAAAGATATGGTGGCTTTGTCCATTGGGACATGAGTACCAGGCTACGATTCATGATAGAAACAGCGATGATACCCAATGTCCCATTTGCAACGCAAAGAATCAGACTTCATTTCCTGAACAGGCCATCCTGCTCTATGTAAAAAAGATCTATCCTGATGCGATCAGCCGGTATAAGGAAATATTCGAACATTCTATGGAATTGGATATCTATATTCCTTCTATTCGTTTGGGAATTGAGTTCGATGGGGCCAACTGGCATAATTCCGCCGCACAGTTTAAACGAGAGAAAAAGAAATACGACATTTGCAAGGCACATCAAATCACACTTATCAGAGTGAAAGAGAATGTGGAATCACAATGGAGAGATGTTGCGGATGCGACTTATTACATTCCGAAGGTACGGACATACACCAAGTTAGAAGAAACAATCAATGCAATACTGGATTCCATTGACCGAAATTCTAATATGTGGACAAGAAGAAATCCTTCGTATTTTCACAGTGCGGTCAGAGCCAATTTGGAACGGGACAGAGAGGACATTCTCAGCTATCTAAGCGAAATCAAGGACTCTTTGGCAGAGATTCGTCCTGATGTCGTTAAATGTTGGGACTATTCTAAAAATGGGAATTTATCCCCTAGCATGTTCACGGTCAGCTCAAATCAAATCGTACATTGGAAATGTCCGGACTGTGGTCACGAATGGCAATGCAGTATCAATAGCATGACACGGCCAGGAAGATATGGCTGTGCGGAATGTTCCAAGAGTAGACGAGGTGTTTCTTTTACTAAACAAGTTGTAAAGCGAGTAGGTTCACTTGCTGAAACAATGCCTGATTTAGCAAAAGAATGGCACCCTGCGAAAAATGGAACCCTGTCACCAAATGATATTTCAGCTGGACGATTTCAGGCGGTCTGGTGGCTATGCCCCCGATGTGGTCATGAGTGGGAAGCCAGCCCCAGCAATCGGAAGAGAGGTGTTGGCTGTCCTTGCTGCAGCGGACGTGTTCCTAAAAGCGGTGTAAATGACCTGGCAACCTTGCATCCGAAATTGTTGGAAGAATGGGATTATCAAAAAAATACAGACTTGGAGCCAAGCCAGTTGCTTCCTGGAAGTGGGAAAAAGGCGTGGTGGAAGTGTTCTAGGTGCGGGTATGAATGGAAAACGGTCATTGCCAGCCGCGCAAAAGGGCATGGCTGTCCTAGATGTTCTAAGCGAAAAAAATAATATCCTACTCTAAACAAGTTGCCTCTTTAAACAAGGAACCTGGTCTGTTCTACATTTTAGTACAAACCACGTTCCCTATTTTACGCAGTAGACGTGACCATCTTCCGAATCATTTCATACCACTTTGCCACGGTGTGCCGGGTCACCTTTGCTCCCCTGGCAATCACGCTGTAATTGGTCTCCTCGGGGTAAATCCTCATGTACTCCCAGATTTGCCGCTGTTTCTTGGTGAGCTTATCCGGTGAGACGATTCCCCGCAGGCGATCCAGGATACGTTTCCGCTCCGCGTTCATCTGCTGGATCAGCACCTTCAGCTTTGCCTCACACTCCTCACGGGTGTGGGCGTAGACGCATTTGGAATGCTTTGTGCCGTCCGGCCAGGTGGGGGAGTAGCGGCCCTCGAAGAGGTGGTCATTGAGTTCATTGATGCAGCCGGTGCCGGGCTTTCTGATGCGCCGCATGACCGGCTTGAAGTCAGCCAGGGGGTTTTGCGCTGTCTCCGAAGTGTCATCTACTACTTCGTTGCCCAGGCCCCGGTCAATCTTGGCGGCGGCTTCGCTGAGCATGTCGCCGGTGATGTGGGTGTAGATGTCCAGCGTAGTCGCCGCCGACACATGGCCCAGCATGGCAGAGAGTGTCTTGATGTCCATGCCGTTTTCCAGGGCCATGGTAGCGAAGGTATGCCGTTACGGTATAATAACGACAAACGGAAAAAGCCTTTATTTTCAAGGGGTTCACGCGTTTGCCGTCATTTATTCAATTCCTTTTCCAAGTTGAAATCTGACGAGAAAAATATCAAAAAAAGGAGGCTGTTTCATTAACGACAAAATTTCATAGTGCCAGCGGCCCGGTGTATTGCCTGGCCGCTGATTGCCGTGGGCGTTTCACTTTAACAGGTGGACGCCCTTTTTTCATACCCATTTTTAAGAGGAAGGAGATTCACATGATATTAAATGCAATGGAAAAACGGCTGCTGTTCCAGGTCGAAGGTGACTGTCTTGCCAAAGTCCTGAACGAGCTTCACATGGTTGCCCGGTATACAAAGAGCCCCGAACAGGGGGATGCGGCAGAAAGCCTGATGGCGAAGCTGCGTCCCCTGACCGATGCCGAAGGCATGGATATGGTGCGGGACATTCAGAAGAATTACCGTCTGCCCTATCCGGCCCGGACGATTGGGGAAAAGATTGCGGAGGCCAGGCAGCAGTCCGGCGCGGAGAAATTAAAGGGGCATGACATCATGGCCCTGGAACGTTTTGACCCGGAGGTAAAGCACATGATCGTCTTTGACGTGCTTTCGGGTGATGCCCCTGTCGGGGATAAGGGCGATAAGATGCGCCTGTTCCTTACGGACGCCGGCTATCAGAAATTCTTAGACAGCCAGGACCGGGGCGAAGTGAAACTGAAAAACCATGCGAAGGTCTCCTGCGGCCATCTGCACTATGACCGCAGGGACCGCGCCTTGTAACGGAATGAGTAAAGAAAGGGGGCTTTGAAATGGCTGTATTCCGTGTAGAAAAAACAAAAGACTTTACCGTTATGAGCAACCACCACCTGCGCAATACGGAGCTGTCCTTAAAGGCAAAGGGGCTTCTTTCGCTCATGCTGTCCCTGCCGGAGGATTGGGATTATACCACCAAGGGGCTTGCCCATATCTGCAAGGACGGCGTGGATTCCATCACTACCGCCCTGAAAGAGCTGGAACGGCACGGGTACCTCACCAGACAGCGCCTCCGCTATGAAAACGGCCAGCTCGGAGACATTGAATATACGATCCACGAAAAGCCGGTAACTGCCGAAAAACCAGGCGTTCCACCTAAACGGGAAAATCCAAGACAGGTAAATCCAGGACAGGCAAAACCTGAACAGGGGGAACCTGGACAGGAAAATCCCGCACAATTAAATACTGATCCATTAAAAACGAAAAAATCAAAAACGGATATATCAAGGACGTATCAATCAATCTATCCGGCAGAACCGGAGGCGGCAGGCTGCCCCGATGGGTTGGATGGGATGGATCGGATAGGATTGGCAGAGGCATACCGTGAAATCATCAAAGAAAATATCGAGTATAACTTCCTGGTCCAGCAGTATGGCAGGGAGCGTATGGATGAAGCGGTTGAGCTTATGCTTGAAGTGATCCTGTCAAAACGCCCCTATATCCGTATCGCAGGGGATGATTTCCCCAGGGAGGTGGTAAAGGGACGTTTCCTGAAAATCAATTCCAGCCACTTAGAGTATGTCTTTGACTGTATCGACAGGAACACCACAAAGGTCGGGAACATCAAGGCTTACCTGCTGGCGGCGCTGTATAATGCCCCGGCGACAATGGACAGCTATTACCGTGCCGAGGTCAACCATGACCTGTACGGCTGTTAGGCGCTTTCGGGCGTCTTTTTTCATTTCATCACAGGAAGGAGGCGGAGCACGATGAAACGAAAATCTGTGCCGGCGCTATGCCCGGCGTAACCAAAGAGCAGATCCAGGAGGCACGGGAGGCGGACCTGTTCGCATACCTGCAGTTCCATGAACCGGGCGTGCTGAAGCGCGACGGGCCAAATTACCGGCATAAGGAACATGACAGCCTGGTCTATGTGACCGGGAAACGGTACTGGTACTGGAACAGCCGCGGGCGGAGCATTAACGCCCTGGATTACCTGATCCAGATCCGGGGCTACGGTCTGGTGGATGCGGTCCATGCGCTGGTGGGCGGGGAAATCCAGCAGGCGCCGGCTTACCGGAGTGCGGAGGCAAAACAGGAAAAGAAAGAACCGGAAAAGAAAACATTTTCCCTCCCCTGGGCCAGGCGGTGCGCCACCGCCGCCGTTTCCTATCTGCAAAAACGTGGGATCAGCAGCGAGGTTATCAGCCGGTGCTTCCGGGCAGGGCTGTTCTATGAGGCCCGGTATCATGGCGAGCCGGTCTGTGTGTTTGTTGGGAAAGACGATACAGGAAAAGCGAAGTTTGCCTGTATGCGCAGTATCACCGGAAGCCTTAGAAAAGATGTGTATGGCAGCGATAAGGAATACAGCTTCTGTTTCCCGCCGGAGAATCCGGGCAGCCGCAATGTGGCGGTCTTTGAGGCTCCCATCGACGCCCTCTCCCACGCCACGCTGCAGGAATTAGAAGGCTGGAAATGGGACGGCTACCGCCTTTCCCTGGGCGGAACTTCCCATGTTGCGCTGACGGCATTTCTAAAACGCCACCCGGAAATCCGGCGCGTCAACCTCTACATGGACAATGATTTAGGAGGACTTAAAAATGCCAGAAGAATCAAAGCCATGCTCCGTGAGGATCCGTGTTTTAAGCATATCCGGGTCGGCATTAACCCGCCCCGGACAGGAAAGGATTACAACGAAAAATTGCAGCGGACCAGACAACAGATGCAGGACCGCCAGCAGCCATGCCGCCCAAAAGAGGCGGCTGTTTCAATTTAAGGAGGATTTCAAACATGATGAACAAAGAAAATACCGCTTTACAGATGATTGCCGAAGCTGCCCGGTGCCCGGACTACGGCCCCGACATGGTTAAGGCGCTGATGGAAAAACTGGACATGAACGAAAAGGGCTTTGCGCTCCTGATGAACGTTTCCCCTTCCACGGTCCGGCTCTGGACCAGCGGCGCGGCGCAGCCATGCGGAACGGCCAAACGGCTCATGCAGATTTATGAGACCGGCCCGGAGATTGTAGGCAAGATTGCCGGCGGGCAGCCCCCGGCAGGCGGGAGGGATTAAATGCCGGAGAACATGATACAGCAGACAGAACTTCCGCAGATCCATTTGATCCGTGATACGGATTTAGGCGTATTCGCCTATGAGCTCCATATCCTTGCCGGTGATTTCCTGCGGGAAAGTGAATTTAATTTACGCACGCTGGCGACAAACACCGGGGTGGATTCTATTGCCATCATGGGGAAACGCCACATGTGGCTCTCCGACGCCGTATTTGCCTACTGTTCCACGGGGGATTTACGCCAGATGGCCCTCACGACAGAATATATCGGGGCAAGGGCCTTTCTGTTCCATGCAGACCGGAAAGAGGACGGCCATTTATACGGCGACGTCCTGATGATGGATCTGGACACGCTGCGGCAGGACATGAAAGAAAATACCCTCTATCCCGGCGGCGTCAGCATGGAACGCAAAGACGGTTCAAGAGTTACCGTCAGCCTGGAAGAATGGAACGCAATGGAACTTTACGAAAAAGACGCCCTGAAAAGCTGGGGATTTGCCTATGAACCGGAACAGGTGGCGGAATGGCAGAACCATTATTCCATCATGTTCAGCCAGTGGAAAGACCAGGCTTTTTCCTATATGCCCCAGGATCTGGAGGAACGGCTGAACATGGGATATATGGAGGATGCCCAGAACCCGGACATGGATAAGTACCGCATACCGCTGGGCACCGCCCGGCAGATGCTTCTTGACGGAGAGGCCCCGGTCTACCGCCTCCTGCCTTCCGGGCCGGAAAAGCTGGCTCCCATTGCGGCGGTCACTACGGGCCTCTGGTATGAAAATTACCGGGAATTTGCCATTGCACCGGAGGACCTGGGCGCTTTGGATAAGCTGGTCCGCAGGGAGACAGACCGGCTCATGGGAAACCGGCCGCAGCTTCACAAAAACGAAGAACGGCGCCCTGCCCCGGAGCGGTAAAGATATTACATTGACTGGAGGTGATGATGATTGGCAGGAGTACATGAAGATTTTGGCGAAAAGATCGGCGGTGCAAAAAAAGATTTATGGAAGGACCGGGGCCTGTATGTGGACGATCTTGACGCCATGAACGACCGCGAGGCCGAGAAATTTGTAAAAAAGGATAACATTTGGAAAAAGCCGGATTACCAAGCCATGCTTGATGAAGGGGTTCCCCTTGGGGTGGTGTATTTCATCAAAAAGGCAAGGGACAGCCTGAACGCTTCCCCGCAGTATTACCGCACGGACGACACGCCGGAAAAACGGCTTGCCAGACAGAAAGAATATATCCAGACCGTCCGGGAGTTACAGGAGGTGGTTTCAGGGATCCGCACCATGGAGGACGCCATGAGGGCCTATGACCGCTTCTTTGTAGAAAACGGGTATCTGGAACAGGTGCAGGGCTGGGGCGGCGGCGCCCACTACCGGGCAACGAAGAAAGGACAGGACAACCCGGTGATCACCAATAAGCTGTCCAAAAACCTGATGGCCTACTCCGCTTCCTATTTTGAACGGAACTTCACACAGAAAGCGCAGAAGGAACAGTTTGGCGTTTCCAAAGGCCAGAAGGTGCCGAAAGGATATGCAATCCATTTCAACGACGGAAAGAATACCTATTCCAAAAATAATGACTGGAAACCGGGTACTTACTATGTGACAAAGGGCTATGCCATTTTGCAGGCCAACTTTGAAACAAGGGAGGCTGCCCTGAAATGGGTGCAGGAGCTGGCAAAGGGCCAAACCAAAAGCGGAAAGACCCGGTTTGTGCCGCCCCAGCTTGCGCATGTAAAGCGCACCGGGCCGGATTACCGCAGCGGCGCAGAGATTACCGGGCAGCATTATCTTGATACCTTCGGGTTCCGGGGTGGCGAGTTCGGCAACTGGATGAACCAGAACGACCGGCAGACGTCCCTTAACATGGGATTTGAGGCACTCAAAGATTTGGCATCTGTCCTAAAGGTCAGCGATCAGGATATTGCTTATCAGGGAACACTTGCTATCGCTTTCGGCGCCAGGGGCAGCGGCAACGCGGCGGCCCATTATGAACCTCTCCGTAAAGTAATCAATCTTACCAAAATGCACGGGGCAGGTTCCCTGGCACATGAATGGTGGCACGGGCTTGACGACTACCTGGGCACAAAGATGGGCGCGAAAGGGATGCTATCGGAGCAGCCCCGCCTCTATGCCCCATTCCAAAAGCTGATTGATACCATGAAGTATAAGCCGGAGACGCCGGAGCAGGCGGCAAAGCGGACCGAAGCGCAGACAGAACGCACCCGGAAGAATGCGGCCGGCTGGCTGGATTCCGCAGTGCTCGGCTCCCTGAAACGGTATGGGAATGAGCAGCAGATGGAGGCCTATGCATCCCTGAAAGAAGCGTTCCTTTCCGGTGAGGACGGATCCGTGGAAAAGATCAGCTCCTTCAAGAAATCCGTCACCGGCCGGGTGATCCCCAAAAGCGAGCGGGAACGCCTGGAAATATTCGAGCACATGCTGTCCGGGATGCAGTCGCAGGAGGCACCCCAGATTGGGCGGGTGGAAACGGACTTTTACCGGAACTCCCTACGCATGGGAAAGGAATGTGAGAAAGACGGCGGCTATTGGGAAAGCAATACGGAAATGACGGCCAGGGCATTTGCCTGTTATGTGAAGGACCGGCTGCCCTATGCTTCGGATTACCTTGCGGGCCATGCCGACTGCGCCCTTACGCTGGCTGCTGGGAAAAACGGGGAAATGGAGGTCATAAAAGCCTTCCCGGAGGGCGAGGAACGAAAAGCCATCAATGCAGTGTTTGACGAGATCGTGGCAGATTTGAAACGGGAGCAGATACTGACCCATGCAGATGTAACGCTGCCCCTTCCGGCCTCAGGGATAAAGGAGGCGCCGGACGGCCAGCTCTCCATATTTGGCGGCGGCCGTCCTTCGGTGATGGAGCAGCTTGCAGCAAAGAAACCGGCAGAAAAAACAGCCCCGGCACAGCAGATCCCGAAAAAGAGCCATGCGCCGGAGATTTAGGAGGTGGAAAGTTGGAAGAAAATAAAGATTACCGTGCTTACCGGTACGGCGACCATTTAGAGCCGGGATATGAGTTGAAGGTCGAGCACAGCGTTTCCTGTGAAGATGTTGATATTTCTGCCCTGATTGCAATGGGAACAGAAAGCCTTGCGGCTATGCGCCAGGGAAGTATCGACGGTGAGCAGAAAGCCTATGACATTGTGGTAGCCGCAGCGAAACAATGGGAACAGCAGGCTGCCGCCACGCAGATGATTGACCGGGCGATTTCCTACCTGCGGACCCCGGAGGTGGAACATACGGGTAACCAGTGGAAGGACACAGACAACTGGCGGAGCGCCCAGGAGATCAGCAACCGGGTCTATAAGATGACCTGCAGTGTCCGGGAAGATACCAAGTATGACCGGGAAACAAAACAGAGTGTGCCGGTTGCCTGGTATGTGACCTGGGATCTGTATATAAATTCCCCGAAAGATGGTTATGGCAAGAAGATCGCCGGGCAGAACCAGAAGCGCTATACGGACAAGGCTGCTGCTATGAAATACCTGGAGGGGCGCAAGAAATCCTATTCCCATTTGTTTACGGAGGTTTCGCCGCCAGTCCCGAAGGAATATGAACGCCATTTTACCGTATATGGCGCCCTCCTGCCGGGCTATACGGTTGAGGGGCAGGAACCTGTCAAATCAGAACACACCGCCGCCGAAGTTTCGGATGGTGGTATTTCTACGCCTGAAAAGGAAGAAAAGCCTTCTGTGCTGGGAAAGCTGTCTGCGGCGAAATTGCAGGAAAAAGCCGGTGCGGAACCGAAGGCGGCAAATAAAAAGAAGGAGGATATACAGTTATGAAGGTGCTGATGGTTGAGCCGGGGAAAACACCCTACGAGGCAGAGATTGAAGGCGGGCTGAACTCCTTGCAGGCGGCAGTCGGCGGGATTATTCAACCGGTTTATCCCTATGAGGATCCGGTTGCGCTGATCTGCAACGATGAAGGAAAACTCATGGGGCTGCCCTTAAACCGGGCGCTCTATGATGAAGATGGGAACATCTATGATATTGTTGCCGGGAACTTCCTGATCGTTGGCCTGGGGGAGGAAAATTTTGCAACCCTTCCCGCGGACCTCATGGAGAAATACCGGCAGCAGTTTGAACACCCGGAGCAGTTTATCCGCATTGCCGGAAAAATCCTGGCGGTCAAGCAGCCGGTTCCTTCCCTTGAAGAACAGGAGGCACAGCGGGCGCAGATGGCGGCACAGGAGGCGCTGCAGGAAGAAATACGGCTGGAAGATTCCACGGATCTGGCCTTCGACCTGGATGTATTCTTCCGGCAGTACAGCGGCGATTATGCGGATCTGTACCCGGATTCCCACGAAGAAAAAGAACGCATGGCGGAGGAACTTCTTTCCGGGCAGACCGGAAAGATACGCATGAGGCTGGCAGCCGTCATTCAGGAGGAACATCTGGACAATGAGGCCGGAGCACTGCTGGCGCGCATTGCCTCTTATGAAAAGGAATATGAAATCCGCACCTGCTCTATTTACCAGCTTGACTTATCGGACAGCACGGACGGGCTGCAGTTTATGTCTCTTGACTGGCTGGAAAAGAAAGGGTTCCCGGTAGACAGGGACAATTACCAGATGGTTTATGCAACGGAACATTTGCCCGGTGAAACATTGGAAGATATTTACAGACGTTTCAACATCGACCACCCGGAAGATTTTAAGGGGCACTCCCTTTCCGTTTCCGATGTGGTAGTCCTCCATGAAAATGGATCCGATACCGCCTGGTACGTGGACAGTATCGGTTTTAAGGAACTGCCGGATTTTATCGTTACGGGAGCGCCGGAGGCAAAAAAAGACCTTTCGGTAAGGGAGCAGCTTGACAGCGCAAAGAAACAGGCGGCACAGACGGCGGCCAAAGCACCGGATAAAAAGCCAAAGGAACCGGAAAGGAGCTGATATTTATGCTGATGGCAGTACAGGATTCCTATGTGCTTATGGTGCAGCCGGACGACATTCTGATTTCGCCCCGTGAGGTAGACGAACATTTCGGGACGATGGTATGCTTCCACTCCCGCTATGCCCTGGGTGACAGCCACAATTACATGGATAAAGATGATTTCCTGCGGGAGATGTACCTGAATACCGTTGGCCATGACGAGCCCGGCATGGACCGGTATGAACGGATGGTAAACATTGTGAGCAGCCGGTTCCGGCACGGGCCAAAGACGGAAGAACGGGCGGTGGACGACGCCATGCTGAATGTAATCTCTGAAAAATACATTATGATGCCCCTCTATCTTATGGATCATAGCGGGCTTGCCATGCAGACCGAGAGCTTCCACGATCCCTGGGACAGCGGGCAGGTCGGCTGGATCTATGTTTCCAAAGAGGACGCCCTAAAAGAGTTTGACACTGAAAAAATGACCGGGGCTGTCCGAAAAAAAGCGGAGGATCTGATGAAAAGCGAGGTGGCCGTTTATGACTCCTACCTCCGGGGCGAATGTTACGGCTTTGAGCTTTACAAAAACGGCGAGCTGTCGGATAGCTGCTGGGGTTTTATCGGGAGCCTGGAGGATGCCTGCAAAGCAATGGCGGATTACCTCCCGGACGGCTGTGAGGATATGGTAAATCACCTGGAGGAACATAACCAGCCGGCGACCATCATCAAGACGCTTCTGAAACACGCAAAGATCCAGGTGGACCAGGCGGTAAAAGCCTTTGAACATGCGCCCCGCCAGCAGGTGATCGGGGATGCCAGATAAACCGTTATTTCCTATTATAAATACAGATTCTATCAGGAAGGAGGATGCCAATGCAGGAAGATCTGGAACAGCGGACCGTATCGGTCTCCATACAGGCGGCAAAGCTGTCCGGGCGGCTTCTGCGTGCGGCGGTTGCCGCCGTGCTTCAAAAGATGGAGCAGGAACGCACCACCCCGAAGGTCGGGCGTAACAGCATGAAGCGGCTGACCTATAAAGACCCCGGTGCCAACACCATTGAAGTGTCCGGCAGGATCCGCTCGTTTGAACGGTACGCCAGGAAACACCAAGTCCGCTACCACATAGAAAAAGAGCTGGGGACTAATCCGCCGAAGTGGACGGTCTATTTCAAGGCGAACCAGGCGGATGCGCTGACGGCGGCTTTCAAGGAATATACACAGAAAGACCTCACCCGCAGCACCAGGCCGTCGCTGCTTACCCAGCTTCATAAATTCAAAGAGCTGGCACAGGCCCTTGGCCGCGACCGGGTGAAAAACAAGGAGCACGGAGGGCCGGAACGATGAAGATAGACAAAGATGCCCTGAAAAAACAGGTGATCTTACATCTGCCCTATCTTTTGTTCCTTCTGGTATTCGCTAAGCTGGGCGAGGCGGTGCGCCTTGCCCCAGGGGCGGACGCTTCACAGAAATTATTGGGGCTGTCGGAAGGATTCGCGCTTGCCTTTCAGAGCATGTGGCCGGGCGCCGCACTGGACTGGCTGGTGGGATTATGCGGCGCTGCCGCTGTCCGTCTGGCGGTCTATCTCAAAGGAAAGGATGCGAAAAAATACCGCAAAAATGTAGAGTACGGTTCCGCACGCTGGGGAAATAAAACGGACATAGCACCGTTCATGGATCCAAAGCCGGAAAACAATGTTATCCTCACCCAGAGCGAGGGCTTAATGTTAAACGGCAGGCCGAAAAACCCGGCCCATGCCAGGAATAAAAACGTGCTGGTAGTCGGAGGTTCAGGTTCCGGTAAGACAAGATTTTTTATCAAGCCCAACTTAATGCAGATGCACTCAAGCTATGTTGTCACCGACCCGAAAGGCACCGTCTTGGTCGAGTGCGGGAAAATGCTGCAAAGAGGCACACCAAAGCTGGATAAAGACGGGAAACCGGTGCGGAACGCAAAGGGCAAGATCGTGTATGAGCCTTATAAAATCCGGGTATTCAATACCATTAACTTCCAGAAAAGTATGCACTTTAACCCCTTTGCGTATATCCATTCGGAAAAGGATATTTTGAAGATTGTTACCACCTTAATCGCCAACACCAAAGGCGAGGGAAAAGCCGGGGATGATTTCTGGGTCAAGGCGGAAACCCTGCTCTACACGGCGCTGATCGGCTATATCTACTACGAGGCCCCGACCAACGAACAGAATTTTGCCACGCTGGTAGAAATGCTGAACGCTATGGAGGTGCGGGAGGATGACGAGAGTTTCAAAAACGCTGTTGACCTTCTCTTTGACGCCCTGGAGCAGAAAGACCCGGACCACTTCGCCCTGCGGCAGTATAAAAAATACAAGCTGGCGGCGGGCAAGACAGCAAAATCCATATTGATTAGCTGTGCTTCCAGGCTGGCGCCATTTGACATCCGGGAGGTCCGGGAGATCACCATGTATGACGAGCTGGACCTGGATATGCTGGGGGATGAACGGACCGCCCTGTTCCTCATTATGAGCGACACGGACGGCACCTTTGCCTTCCTTATCAGCCTGATCTATTCCATCCTGTTCAACCGTCTGTGCGAGCGGGCGGATGATGTGTATGGCGGGCGGCTCCCGGTTCATGTGCGGTGCCTCATTGACGAGGCGGCCAATATCGGCCAGATCCCCAACCTGGAGCGGCTGATGGCTACTATCCGAAGCCGTGAGATTTCCGCGTGCCTGGTGCTGCAGGCCCAGAGCCAGCTAAAGGCGCTTTATAAGGACAACATGGACACCATCATAGGGAATTGTGACGCTTCCCTGTTCCTGGGAGGCAAGGAGGAAACCACCTTAAAAAGCTGGAACTCCCTTTTAGGAAAAGAGACCATCGACCTGTATAACACCAGCGTCACCAAAGGCAACCAGGAATCCCACGGGCAGAACTTCCAGAAGTTAGGCAAGGATCTGATGTCCGTGGACGAGCTGGCGGTCATGGACGGCGGGAAATGCTTACTGCAGATCAGGGGTGTGCGCCCCTTCCTTTCCCGGAAGTATGATATAACGAAACACCCGAACTATAAGCTGCTCTCCGATTACAATGAGAAGAACGCTTTTGATATTGAGAAATTCTTATCCACCCGGATGCCGATGCGTCCCGGAGAGCTGTACCGCAATTATGAGGTCACAGCCGAAGATCTGGAACCGCAGACCACATAACGTTGTTCCTGCCTGTCAAAGCATTACGCTCTGGCAGGCTTTTGTTTTGTCACCCGGAAAGGAGGTCTTTTTTGAGGATCCGCGATTCTCCCTGAAAACTGAATACCATGCAGGTTTTACCCTGCCCCATGCCGCCGTGCTGTTTGAAGCAGATTTTCCAAAACAGTGCGGCGGCTTTTTTCGTTTCCGGCCGTCTGCGGCCGCTTCACAAAATCATTTCAAAAATAAGGAGGAACTATATGGCATTTTTTGCGAGCGCGATTGACACTTTGAAGATTCTGGTAATTGCCCTGGGAGCGGGCCTTGGAGCATGGGGCGTCATCAACCTTCTGGAAGGTTACGGCAATGACAATCCGGGAGCCAAAAGCCAGGGTATGAAACAGCTTATGGCGGGCGGCGGTATCGCCCTGGTAGGCGCAACCCTGATCCCGCTGCTGGCCGGCCTGTTCGGTTAAGGGCTGACCTATGGGCAGTCTGTTTGAAAGGATAACAGACTGGATTAAGGAGGGCCTGATTGAAGCCATCACCGGGCAGTACACCGGCATTTTCGATTCGGTCAACAGCCAGGTTGCGGATGTGGCCGGGCAGGTCGGGCAGACCCCGCAGGGCTGGAATGGCGGCGTGTTTTCCATGATACAGAACCTTTCGGAAACCGTCGTCATTCCCATTGCGGGCATGATCCTGACCTTTGTCCTTGTGTATGAGCTGATTCAGATGATTTTGGAGAAGAACAACATGCACGACTTTGACACATTCAACATCTTCAAGTGGATTTTTAAGACCTTCGTTGCCACTTACCTGCTCACCAACTGTTTTACGATTGTCATGGCGGTGTTCGACGTCGCCCAGAACGTGGTATCGCAGAGCGCGGGCGTGATAAACGGCAGCCTTGATGTGGAGGCCGCCCTTGCGGACCTTTCCACGCAGCTTGAAGCAATGGGGATGTGGGAGCTTATCGGCCTCTGGCTGGAGACCAACATCATCAACCTGTGCATGTGGGTGCTGTCCATTGTGATCTTCGTCATTGTCTACGGCAGGATGATAGAAATTTATTTGACCGTGAGCCTTGCACCGATCCCCTTCTCCACGATGGCTAACCGGGAATGGGGGCAGATGGGGACGGGGTACCTCCGTTCCCTCTTTGCGCTGGGGTTCCAGGGATTTTTGATCCTGGTCTGCGTCGCCATTTATGCGGTGCTGGTCCAGTCGATCCCGGCCTCCGGCGACATCCACGGCGCAATCTGGGGCACGGCGGGCTATACGGTCCTGCTGGCCTTTGCCCTGTTTAAGACAGGTTCGTTATCCAAATCCATATTTAACGCAAGATAGCATAATTCAGATTCAGAATAAGGAGGATTTCATTTTATGAGTAAAACAAATACAGAAAATACAATCCCGGAAATGCAGGCGCCGGAAACAGCGGGCGGTCTGCCGCTGGACGTGAGGGTGCGGCCAATCGCGCCGATGGGGAACCTGCTAGCCTTTGCCAACGTGACCATCGGCGGATGCTTCAAGATTGACGGCTTCCGTATCTGTTCCGGCGAAAAGGGGCTGTATGTGAACATGCCTTCCACCCAGGACAAAAACGGGAACTGGAAGGATGTCTGCTGGCCGGTGACGGCGGAGTTCAGAAAGCAGTTAAACGACGCCCTGCTTGACGGGTACGGGCAGGCCATTGAAAACTTGCAGGCCACCCTTGAAGCCACAAAGGGCGCGGCGGAGAAGCCTTCCCTGTCCGGCGCCTTAAAAGAAAATGCCGGGAAAGTCAAAAGCCAGCCGGTGAAAGACGCCCCGGCTAAGAACGGGCAGGAACGCTGATGCCGGAAACAAAGAAATACAGCGTGATCTATGCGGACCCGCCCTGGCGCTACGATATGAAGCGCGGCAACGGCGTGGCGGAAAACCATTACCCCACCATGAGCATGGAGGATATATGTGCGCTGCCGGTGGCGGAACTTGCCGCTAAAGACAGCGCACTTTTCCTGTGGGCGACCTTCCCGCAGCTTAATGAGGCGTTCCGGGTGATGGAGGCATGGGGATTCAGATATAAGACTTTAGCCTTCCTCTGGCTCAAACAGAACCGGAAAGCGGATTCCTGGTTTTACGGGATGGGGTTCTGGACCCGCTCAAATGCCGAGGTCTGCCTGCTGGCGACCAGAGGCCACCCGAAACGCCAGTGCGCGGGGATCCACCAGTTTGTGATCTCCCATATCGAGCAGCACAGCAAAAAGCCGGACGAGGTGCGGGAAAAAATCGTAAAGCTCATGGGCGACCAGCCCAGGCTGGAGCTGTTCGCAAGGCAGCAGACGCCGGGCTGGGATGTGTGGGGAAATGAAGTGGAATCCAGTATTACAATGCCAGGGAGGAAGGAGTGATTTTTATAGAACAGGATGCAAAACGGCTGTTGATGGAACGGCTGGACAAGTGCCTGAAGATCCATGCAGATATGCTGGACGCACAGAATATCGGCAGCATTTACGAATTGCAGGGGTTTTCGGAGCTTCATTATTACCTGAAGGCGGAACATGAATTTACCCCGGCAGAGGTGGAGGCGCTTCTTTCCTTTCAGGATCCGTTAGATGTGGCCCGGTGGTGCTGGGAAGAAAATACCCATGCTCATAGCTTTCCTATCTGTGAACTTTTGGAGGAAATCCAAGCGGATCGGAAATTTCCAAAAGAACTAAGCGAACCGGAAGAACAGAATCGGAAATATCTGGAGTTGATGTCCTTGGTCGGCAAGGATTATTACATTTACAGGGAAAAGCTGGAGGATTGCTCTAACAGGGAACTGATAGACCGGTCGGAAGAAATTGCCTCCGTGATGGCCGCTTACCGTTATCTGACAGGAGAAAATTCGTTGACAGCAGAAGAAATTGATTATCTGCTACGTTTCGACCGTCCATTAGTGGAAGTTGTCAAATATTGTCCAGCAGCCGACACAAACGCTTGTATTGCCGTGGAGTTGTTGGTTCAAGATATTTCCTCTCCTCAGGAGGAACGGGCAGAGCAGCCAAGATCTCTGCGGGAACGGCTGCAGGATGCGATTCAGAAGGTGCAGAGACCACCGGCCGCGGAGGAAATGATCCATGATTCCGGCGCACGATAATGAAATTCTATCACGATGGGAGGTGAAATAAATGCCCTATGTACCCGTACCCAAAGACTTAACGAAAGTCAAGACAAAAGTGGCGGCGGGCCTTACCAAGCGCCAGCTCATCTGTTTCAGCCTGGGCGGTCTTGTGGGCCTGCCGGCCTATTTCCTGACGAGGGGCGCCATCGGCAATTCCGCGTCGGTGCTTTTGATGATCGGCCTGATGATGCCCTTTTTCTTCTTCGCCATGTATGAGCGGGACGGGCAGCCGGCGGAGAAACTTCTGAAAAACCGGCTGCGCTATAAGCTCTGGCCGAAGGAACGCCCCTACCGGACGGAAAACCTATATAAAACCATGTCAAAAAAGGAGGTTACAAGGATTGCCAAAAACAAAACAGCAAGAGGCCCAGGAAAAACGTCTGCAAAGGAACATCAGGCAGGCAGAAAAGACCAGGGCCGACGCAGCAAAAGGCAGAAATAAAACTGCCTCTAACAAGCCGCCGAAAAAAGGCGGCTTTCTCGCCGGGCTTAGGGCGGATGCCCCGCAGACGGCCCAGCAGAGTATTCCCTACCGGGAAATGTATAAGGATGGGATCTGCCGGCTGACGGACACGCTTTACACCAAGACCGTGCAGTTTTTCGATATTAACTACCAGCTCGCCCAGGCGGAGGACAAAGCGCAGATTTTTGAGGGGTACTGTGATTTCTTAAATTACTTTGACGCCTCCATCCATGTGCAGCTTACTTTTATCAACCAGCGGGCGAATATGCAGGATTTCGCAAAGAGCATTGAGATCCCCGCCCGCGGCGACGAATATGACGGGATCCGTAAAGAATACGCGGATATGTTAAAGGGGCAGCTCCAAAAGGGCAACAACGGCCTTACCAAACGCAAATATATCACCTTCGGCATTGAGGCGGACGACCTTAGGACCGCAAAAATGCGGCTGGAACGGATTGAAACAGATGTGCTGGCGAACTTTAAGACCCTGGGAGTCCAGGCAAGGCCCTTAAACGGCCTGGAGCGTCTGGAACTTCTGCACAGCCAGCTCCACCCGGACGGGCAGGAAAAGTTCCGCTTTACCTGGGCGGACCTGCCAAAGACCGGGCTTTCCACCAAAGATTTTATCGCGCCCTCCGGCATGTCGTTTTCCAGGGATGGAAAGACCTTCCGGGTGGCCGACCATTCCGGGGCAGTGTCTTTCTTACAGATTTTAGCCCCGGAGCTGACAGACCGGCTGCTGGCAGAGCTTCTGGATCTGGACGATGCCGTGACGGTCAACCTGCATATCCAGTCCATCGACCAGACCCAGGCGATTAAAAATATCAAGCGCAAGATGTCGGACTTACAGAAAATGACCATTGAGGAACAGAAAAAAGCGGTCCGGGCTGGGTACGACATGGACATCATACCTACGGACCTTGCCACCTATGGGGAAGAAGCGAAAAATCTCTTGCAGGATTTACAGAGCCGGAATGAAAGGATGTTCCTGGTGACGGTGCTGGTGGAGAATCTTGCACCGAAGCGCCAGAAATTGTTTAACGATATTCTCTCCGCTTCCGGTATCGCCCAGAAATATAACTGTGCCTTAAAGCGGCTGGACTTCCAGCAGGAACAGGGGCTTATATCCTCCCTTGCGCTGGGTTTGAACCAGGTGGAGATTGAACGGGGGCTTACCACAAGCAGCACCGCCATTTTTGTGCCTTTCACCACCTGTGAGCTGTTCCAGGAGGGGGAGGCGCTTTATTATGGCCTGAACGCCCTTTCCAACAACCTGATTATGGCGAACCGCAAGAACTTAAAGAATCCAAATGGACTGTTCCTGGGGACGCCGGGCAGCGGCAAGTCGTTCTCTGCCAAGCGTGAGATCGTCAACGTGTTCCTTCTGACGGAGGATGACATCATCATTGCGGATCCCGAAAATGAGTACGGCCCATTGGTGGAACAGTTTGGGGAGCAGGGGCAGGTCATTGATATTTCCCCCACTTCCACCAACTATATCAATCCGATGGATATTAACCTGGACTATTCGGACGACGAGAACCCTATCACCTTAAAAAGTGACTTTATCCTGTCTCTGTGCGATTTGATTATCGGCGGCAAGGAGGGGCTTTCCCCGATTGAGCGTACCATCATTGACCGCTGCACTAGGCTGGTGTACCGGGATTACCTGCAGGATCCCTGCCCGGAGAAAATGCCGGTTTTGGGCGACCTTTACGACCTGCTTTTGAAGCAGGCGGAGCCGGAGGCGCAGAATATCGCCACGGCGCTGGAAATCTATGTCAACGGTTCCTTAAATGTATTCAACCACCGTTCCAATATCCAGATGGACAAACACCGGGTACTCTGCTTCCAGCTCAAATCCCTGGGAAAAGCGTTAAAGGAGATCGGGCTTTTGATTATGCAGGATGCGGTCTGGAACCGTGTCACCGCCAACCGTTCCAAACACAAGACTACCTGGTTCTATATTGACGAATTCCATCTCCTTTTGAAAGGCCAGACCGGAAGTTTCAGCGTGGAAATCTGGAAACGCTTCCGTAAATGGGGCGGGATCCCGTCAGGGCTGACCCAGAACGTAAAGGATCTTCTGGCTTCCCGTGAGATTGAGAATATTTTCGAGAACTCGGATTTTATCTACATGCTCAACCAGGCTCAGGGGGACCGACAGATTTTGGCAAAGCAGCTTGGGATTTCCCCGCACCAGCTTTCCTATGTGACCCATTCCGGCCCCGGCGAAGGGCTTCTGTTCTTTGGAAATGTGATTATCCCATTTGTGGATCACTTCCCGAAGGATACTTTGCTGTACAGCGTCTTAACGACCAGGCCCGATGAAGTGGCGGGGACAAAGGCGTGAGGAAATGCAGCTTATTAAACATGACTGGAGGTGAGGATAACGGAACGTGACGGGGAATTTCAGAGAAAACAGAAAGATGCCCGGATGCCGGCGCGGGATTCCCATAAGGAGGAACGCATGACGCCGCGGCAGGGCGGGCAGGATTTTGACCTGCGCCGGGCAAGGGATGCCCCTTCTCCCGGTGCTTCAAGAAGTCATCGGCAGGCGGTCCCGCTTCCGATGGAGGCGGACCCTTTGCAGGCCACGCCGGAAGTAACACAGCAGGCGAAAACTTACGGATCGGAACCTGTTGCCGGAAATAACAACGGTTATATAACGGCACAGGAATTTTCCTCCCAGGACACTTCCGGGCGGATGCCGTTTTCAGAGGATGCTCTGCGGCATGGCTCCGGGCATGATCCCGGAGAACCTGTTCCTTTGGAGGCTGGCACATCAGCGGCAAAAAGGGATTCTGGGCGGACAGAGCACAAAAGCCGGACACGCCAGCGCGGAAACCAATACTATCAGCGTTTCCATGAGGCTGCAAAAGCCGAGGAACAGGCGGTGCAGACAGAAGGCGGAGGCGTTGAGCCGAAAAAACCTTCCAAGCTGGAATTTACCGCCGACGAGCTGCCGCCGGAGGCCAAAGACAACAAGCTGACGCAGGCAAGGCGGAAAGCGGAGCGGACTACGGAGAAGTTAGAACAGGCCGAAGCGTGTCTGCCCTCCCGCCGTAAATTGCGGATTGAGACCGCTTCCGACCCGGAAACCGGGAAAGCGAAAAAACACCTGAAATTTGAACAGGAGGTGAAATCCCAGCGGGCCCATGTCAAAGGCTCCCTTCCCATGCGCCCGGTGAAAGCCGGCGCAAATACAGCCATTGGCTATGCCCATAAAAAGATTTACCAGGCGGAGGATGAAAATATCGGCATTAAGGCGGCCCACCGGACCGAGCTTGTGGGGGAGGCAGGACTTCGCACAGCATACCACCGGCACAAAACAGCGCCTTACCGGAGGGTATCAAAGTTACAGCAAAAGTCTGTGAGGGCAAATGCGGGCCTGTCTTACCGGCAGGCGTTATATGACAACCCGGAATTAAAGAAGAATGTCCTGGCGCGGATGTGGCAGAAACAGAAATTGAAACGCCAGTACGCCAAAGCAGCGCGGGAGGCAAAAAAAGCCGGCACACGGGCAAAGGACGCCGCTGTCACTACGGAAAAGATTGTCGTCAGCATTGGCAGGACGATCCGGCGGCACCCGGTAGCCTGTGCCATTATCATTCTCCTGCTTTTGGTATTCTTCCTGATTGCTTCTGTGCTGTCCTCATTTTCCAATATTGGTACCGGAGGCCTGGGGAGCCTGGCGGCTTCCACCTATCTGGCGGAGGACCAGGACATCAACCAGGCAGAGCTTTCCTATACCGAATGGGAAACGGATTTACAGATGGAGATTGGCCGGGTGGAATCCGACCGCCCCGGCTATGACGAGTACCGTTATAACATTGGCGCCATCGAGCATGACCCTTACGTGCTGATGGGCTACTTAACCGCTGTCTATCAGGACTTTTCTTACAGTGAAGCGGAGGGCGTGCTGCGGCAGCTATTTCAGGAGCAGTATTCCCTATCTTTCAGCGAGGAAACGGAAATCCGCTACCGGACGGAAACCACCATTGACCCGGAGACCGGCGAGGAAACCGAGGAAGAAGTGCCGTATGAGTGGCGCATCCTGAATGTGAAACTTACGGCCACGCCGCTGGAAAACCTGGCCGTCTCCCGCATGAATGAAGAACAGAAGGAAATCTGCGAGATTTTATTGCAGACCAAAGGGAACCGCCAGTATGTGGAAAATGTATTCGGCACCAACTGGCTCCCCTATGTTACCAGCTACTACGGCTACCGGGTCCACCCCATCAGCGGGGGAAAGGATTACCATACCGGCGTTGACATCGGCATGGCACAGGGCACGGATATTTTAGCCGGGCATGACGGCAGGGTCACGCTGGCCGGGAACGCTGGCGGCTATGGCCTGTGCATCGCTATTGAGGGAGAGGCTTACGAGGGGCATACCCTTACCACCAAGTACGGCCACTGCTCACAGCTTCTCGTTTCCGCAGGCCAGGAAGTCAAGGCCGGGGATGTGATCGCAAAGGTCGGCAGCACCGGCAATTCCACCGGGCCGCACCTTCATCTGGAGGTACTGGTGGACGGGCAATACTTAAATCCCCTCTACTTTGCCGACACCGGAGATACCAGCGAGCGGCATTTGCCGGAAGTGGGCGCAGGAGGCGGAGGGAATTATTTTGACTATGACGTACCGCCGGAGGCCCTTGCGGATGAACGGTTTGCGGCCATGCTTGCGGAGGCGGAAAAGTATTTAGGTTATCCGTATGTATGGGGCGGCGCAAGCCCTTCCACTTCCTTTGACTGTTCCGGGTATGTTTCCTGGGTAGTCAACCACAGCGGCTGGAATTTCGGGCGTCTGACCGCGGACGGGCTCTTAGGGGTCTGTACCCCGGTATCAAGCGCCGACGCAAAACCGGGCGACCTGATTTTCTTCCAGGGGACCTACAATACCAGCGGCGCAAGCCATGTGGGGATTTATGTGGGGAACGGAATGATGATCCATTGCGGCGACCCGATCTCTTACGCAAACATCAACACAAGTTACTGGCAGCAGCATTTTTATACATTTGGGCGTCTGCCTTAAACAGATTGGAGGTAAAATTTGAACCCTAAAATAGAAAAACTGGAAAAGGAAATCGACAAGACCAAAGCGAAGATCGCAGAAATGCAGGGCAAACTCCGCAAGCTGGAGGAACAGAAAACGGAGCTTGAAAATACCGACTATGTGGCGGTGGCAAGAAGCTATAAGCTGACGCCCCAGCAGCTTGCGGATTTCTTAAAATCGCAGCAGGCTTCCCCTCTGGGGGAGGCGCTGCCGCAGAAACAGGAGGATGGGAATGAGGATTAAAAAACTTTCTTTGTTTCTGGCGCTTATGCTCGCCATAGGTGCCACCGTCCTGCCCCTGACGGCTTATGCCGCCGGGGGAAAGGACACCACGCCGCCGGAGCTCACCGCTTCCCTGGACGGCGGTACGCTGAAAGTGGAAAGCAGCGACGACAATTCCGGCGTGGAGGCGGTCTTTGTGGACGGGAACCGGATCAACTCGTTAACCAACGGGGCGGCAAAGGTCACGCTGAAGGACTATGCCGGAACGGAGAAGCAGGTAATCGTGTACGCCCAGGATTATGCCGGGAACCGCTCGGAGGCCGTGAAATTTGATAACCCCTATTATGAGGAACCAAAGGAAACGGAAAAGCCTTCCGCTGCACCGGCACAGACTGGCACGGTAAAACCAACCCAGGCGCCGGCAGCTTCTTCCGGCAGCCAGGGCGCGGCCACACAGAACAACGGAGGCGGCAGCACTTCCAATAAAGGGATTTCTTCTGCCGGCGCTTCCACGGGAGGCAGTACATCATCAGGCAATCATTCCGGCAATTCCGGCAGTAATAATTCCGGGAACAGTTCCAATGCGGGTACAAACACAGGCCAGGCAGACAGCTCCGGGGGAACATCAGGCGGCAGTACATCATCAGGCGGCAGTTCTTCGGAGAGTTCCACTTCCTCTGTCCCGGAGGGCGCGTTTACCCCGGAGGGCACCGGCACGGTCTTAGATACAGCCACCGGCGCGGATGGGGATAAACAGTTTTATACCATTACTACCGAGGACGGGAATGTATTCTATCTCATTGTGGACGGAAAGCGTGACAGCAACAATGTTTACTTCTTAAACGGCGTCACCGAATCTGACCTGATGGCCCTGGCGGAAAAAAGTGACGGCAGCATGAGCGTGATCCCGGCAGAGGATGTCTGTACCTGCACGGAAAAGTGTGCTGCAGGGGAAGTCAATACCTCCTGCCCGGTCTGCAAGAATGACTTAAAGGGCTGTATTGGGAAAGAAAAACCGGAGGAAACAGAGAAACCGGAGGAACCAGAACCGTCAAAGAAAAATACAGGCAGCGCCGGAACGATTATCTTTGTCATCGTTGCCCTGCTTGCAGTAGGCGGCGCCGGCTACTATGTGAAAATCGTGCGCCCGAAGCAGCTTGCAGAGGATGACGAGGATTTCGAGGATGGCGGGTATGGCGAGGGCTTTGACCCGGACGAGGCTTTCGGGGAAACAGAATATCTCTCCGAGGATGATTTTGACGACAGAATGGATGATAACGAACCTGAGGACGGCGAATAACGCTGTCCTTTCTTTATGCAATCAACAATGAAGAAAGTGAGGATTATTTCATGGGAAAGACAAATATCCACCACCGCAGCGGCTTCATGCGGCTGCTGGCGGCGCTTCTCTGCGCGGTATGCGTCTTTGGCCTGGTTCCCACACAGGCATTTGCCCTTTCGCCGGGGCAGAAAGCAAGCTCCTGGCTGGGTGACAACTATGTGGGGTCTGACGGACAGTATTATTACGCGCCGGCGCCTTACACTTACCTGGTCTATCATTCCGATGGGACAATGGACGTGAAAAGCAGTTCCGGTGGCAGTGCCTACCGCCACTATATGCTGACCGCTTCGGACGGGAGCAGCCAGCAGGTCTACTGTGTGGAGAGCGGGGTGCCTTACCACACTTCCGAAAATACCTACACATCGGAAAGCGGGACCAACAGCAATTACCTGAACCTGCTCCCCGCCGAGGCAAGACGGGGCATTACCCTGACGGCAATCTACGGCTGGAAACCGGGGGCAAGGCTTCCGGTTCCCGGTATCAACGAGGACGATTATAAGATCGCGACCCAGGTGATCCTCTGGGAATACCAGCAGCAGCTAAGAAGCGACCCGTACAGCCGGCATGGGAACGGCCATGCGGACGCCAACCAGTATTTCAGTATCATTGCCGGACGCCCGGCAGAGAAAGCCTACAACTGGATTCTTTCACAGGTTGCCTCCCACTCAACGGTTCCCTCCTTCACCTCCACCAGAAAAAGCGAGGCGCCGGAGCTGGAACTGAAATGGGATACGGAAAAGAAAATCTATACCCTGACGGTCACAGACACCAATAACCTGAACATCAACCTGGAGACCGTAAAAGGCAGCGGCGTTTCTGTTTCAAGAAGCGGGAACAAGTATACCTTTACCAGTAAGAACATGATTATGGATCCTGTGACCTTTGAATTCCGAAAGGATATTCCGGTTGCAAACGATATGCTGATCTGGGGAAGGCCCGGCTACCAGACCATGATGACCGGCGCCAGCGACCCGGTTTCCTTCTTTGTGAAGATCAAGACGGAAACCTATGGCACGGGAAAGATTGTTAAGACCAGCGAGGACGGCATTGTGTCCGGGATTTCTTTCAATATTTCCGGCACGGACATTCTGGGGAATAAAGTCAATGAGACTGTCACCACCGGGGAAAACGGGCAGGTCAAGAAAAGGCTGTTCCCCGGCACCTACCTGGTAACGGAGATCCCGGTGGACCGCTATGTGACCCCTCCGGCGCAGTATGTCACCATTGAGAGCGGCCAGACCGCTGCGGTCCATTTCAGCAACATCTTAAAGAAGTTCCGCGTCCATGTGGTAAAGACGGACGCCGAGACCGGGACCGCCCAGGGCGACGCTACCCTTGCAGGGGCAACCTACGGCATTTTCAATAATGGCGAGCTGGTAGACACCTACACCACCGGGTCGGACGGCAGCTTTATGACCCGCTACTATGTATGCGGCGATAGCTGGACCGTGCGGGAGATCGAGCCAAGCACCGGCTATCTTTTGAATGATACGGTCTATGAGGTTGGCGCTTCCCCGACCCTTTATGAAGTGGAACTGAATACCACCGAGAACCAGGTTACGGAGACGGTGATCTACGGCAATATCCAGCTTGTGAAGCATACGGACGACTTAGACCCGGATGTTTCCGAAGGTGAGAATACGGACGAACCCAATGAGGGTATCGTGGAACGCCCGGAGGCCGACGCAGTCTTTGAGGTTTACTTAAAGGCGGCGGGCAGCTATGAAAACGCAAAGGAAAGCGAGCGCGACCTGCTCACCACGGACGGGGATGGATTTGCCGCCTCTAAAATGCTCCCTTACGGCCGTTACACCGTCCACCAGACAGCCGGCGAGGAAGGCAAGGCGTTGATCCCGGACTTTACCGTGTTTATTTCCTCTAACGGACAGACTTACAGCTATATCTTAAATAACCGCACCATTACGGCGCGTCTCAAAGTGGAAAAATGCGACGCCGAGACCGGAAACATCATCCCTGTACCCGGCACGGGATTTCAGGTAAAAGACCTCTCCACCGGGGAATTTGTCACCCAGGAGATTTATTACCCGAACCCGGAGACCCTTGATACCTTCTATGTTTCCGATGAAGGATGGCTCATGCTGCCGGAACCTCTGCACACCGGGGATTATGAACTTTACGAGGTGGCGGCGCCTTACGGGTATGTATTATCCAGTGAGCCGGTGCCCTTTACTATTGACGGCAGCGAATCTGTCGTGACCGTCACCCAGCACAACATGCCGCAGAAAGGCCAGCTTACCATTACAAAGACCGGTGAAGTATTCGCTTCCGTCCAGGAGAACGACGGCCTGTACCAGCCGGTGTATGAGGTCATGGGGCTTCCAGGCGCGGTCTATGACGTGATTGCGGATGAAGATATTTATACCGGAGACGGGACCTTACGGGCTGCGAAAGACACCGTTGTGGAAACCCTTACCACCGGGGAGGACGGAACCGCGGCAAGCGGCCTTCTCTACCTGGGGCGCTACCGTCTGGAGGAACGCCAGGCGCCGGCAGGGATGGTCTTAAACTCCCAGCCGGAATATGCGGAGCTTACCTATGCGGGCGAGACCGTGGAAGTGACACAGATCGTCGTCGGCCTGTATGACGAGCGGCAAAAAGTGGCGGTCAGCCTGTCAAAAGAATTAGAAACAGATGAACTGTTCGGCCTTGGCATGAATGAGGAATACAAAGATATTTCTTTTGGTCTGTATGCTTCCGCTGACCTGACGGCCCTTGATGGCAGCGTGATCCCGGCAGGCGGCCTTCTGGAAGTGGTTTCCGTTGACCCGGATGAGGCGGGCGGCTATGACGCTTCCTTTGCTTCCGATCTGCCTTTTGGCAGCTACTATGTGAAGGAACGCACCACAAACAGCGCTTACATTCTTTCTGATACGGAATATCCGGTTGTGTTTGAGTACGCGGGCCAGGATGCGGCGCTGGTGCAGATCCTTGTGAATGAGGGGGAACCCATTTCCAATGACCTGCTTCGCGGGCGTGTGGACGGTGTAAAGGTTGGTGAGAACCCGGAGGGCGGCGACGATGTGAAGCTGTCCGGCGCACTCATTGGATTGTTTCAGCCGGACACAGAGGAATTTACCGAGGAAAACGCCCTGCTTACCGTAACCACGGGCGAGGACGGCAGCTTTGCTTTTGAAAATATCCCTTACGGCCATTGGATCGTAAAGGAAATTTCTGCCCCGGCGCTTTACACGGTAAGCCAGGAACAGCACCATATCTATATTGGTGTGGACGGGCAAAGCATTGAAATCAGGGTGGAAAATACCCTAATCCGGGGTAGCGTGCAGGTGATGAAAACCGAGGCGGTGGACGAGCCTTCCCCTGTGGAAAAAGAGAATGAAGATAAGAACACCTTCCTGCGGTTCCTCTCCGGCGCGGTATTCGATTTGTATGAGGACACCAACGGCAGCAAGGAACTGGATTCCGAGGATAAGAAGCTGGGGACGCTGAAAGAGGCGGACGCAGGGTATCACACCGCGGAGAACCTTCTGGCGGGCGGTTACTTCATCAAAGAAAGCAAAGCGCCGGAGGGCTATCAGCTTGACGAAAACGCTTACTACTTTGAGATTACCGAGGACGGCCAGACAGTGGTTGTGGAAAACGGCGAAGCCGGGCGCGGCTTCACCAATGAGGCCTACCGGGGGAACTTAAAAATCACAAAGGATTCCAGCGACGGACGAAAGGACGGCTTTGCTTTTGAAGTAAAAAGCGCGGACGGCTCCTACTGTGAGACCTTCACCACACCAAAATCCGGCGTGATTGAGGTAACAGGGCTTAGGGTCGGCATTTATACCGTAACGGAGATTAATAACCGGGCAAGCAAAGATTATATCATTCCTGACGCTGCCACGGTGGAGATCAAGGCAGAGGAAACGGCAACGGTCCAGTTCTTCAACGAAAAGCCGGAGAAGCCGGAGGAACCCAAAAACCCGGACAATCCCAAGACCCCGGACAATCCTTCTAATCCGTCAACGCCTTCCAATCCCGGAAAGCCGGTACCGCAGACTGGGGATGATGCTTTCATCTTTTTGTACGGCTGTCTGCTGGCGCTGGCTGTGATTGGCGGCGGTGTATTCACGGTATTTTATTTCAAAAAGGGGAAGTATGAGAAAACTTCCCCGAAAAAGAAAGCTGTCGGCATTACGGTGGTTTCCCTCTGCGTATTACTGGCCTTTGGCAGCGGATTTCTGATGGTCCGCGACCTGAACCAGTATACTAAGAGCGCCGGAGCCTATGACGAACTGGCGGAAAACGTGGAACTGCCGGAGCCAGCCGAAGCGTCGGAAGAAACAGCAGGCGGAGCTGAAACGGATGGGGAGGATTCTGGTGTAATCCTCCCTGTTGTGGATTTTGAGGCCCTTAAGAAAAACGGGCCGGACATTATCGGATGGATCACCCTTCCTGATTCGGCCATCAACTACCCGGTGACGCAGACGGACAATAACGAGTATTACCTGCGCCACCTCTATGATGGGACCTATAACAAGGCAGGCTGCCTGTTTGCGGATTATGAGAACCAGGCGGATTTTTCAGACCGCAATACCATTATCTACGGCCACAATATGCGGGATGGCTCCATGTTCGCCGTGCTCAATCAATATGACGGACAGCCTTATTTTGATACCCACAGGCAGATGTACCTTGTGACCCCAACGGGCGGTTATGTGATGGAGATTTTTTCTGCGTTTGCGGCAAAACCGGCAGAGTCCGGCAGCGACACCTCCCCCTGGAGGCTTAACTGGAAAGACGACGGGGCTTATACCACCTGGCTTCGCGCTATGGCAGAGCGTTCCGTCGTTGAAACGGATGTTTCGGTGACGTCCAGTGACAAGGTGCTGACGCTCTCCACCTGTACGCCGGGCGGCGCCAGCCGGTTCATTGTCATGGGGAAACTTGTTGAGGTGCAATAACAGAATATTTCAGAAACCGGTGCGGGGGTGAAAACTCCCGCACTGACCATTTACAAGGAGGATTTACTTTATGGTGAACGCCATTCTTTCCATACCCGGCTATGTCCATTTGTACCGCTCCCTTCTGCGGTTCTACGACATGCCGGAAAATGAGGTCCGGGAAATGCTCTACCTTCTCAATACGGCAAACCTGAACTGCTACGAGTATTACCACCCGGAGCGGGCGGTGGTCCAGAGCGGACCGGTGGCCTTTAGCGGCTGGCTGGAAACCAAAGACTGCCGCCCTTACCGGACGGAAGTACAGCTTTACAAGTCTCTCTTATGCCTGAAGCGGAGCATTGACCGGGAGCTCATCGTCACCGCCCAGCGGGAGGCATTGCAGACCTTACGCTGTATTATCTCCAACCTGGAATACCGCTTCTATAAGGCCTATGGCATGGAGATTGAGGACAAGCGGACCGTGTACGGGGAATGTACCTACCGGCTGGTTCCCAGGGAGGACGAGCCAAGCGTGTGCCTGATGCACGACTGGATCTATCTGCCGAGCGCTTAACAGGCAGCGGATAACATAGAAAACTGTCCCGGATCTTATACCATATTCGGGACAATCCATTTTTCAGATTCAAAGGAGGGATGCCATATCACACAAAAGGAAGTCAATGCCGTATTTGACGAGCAGGTGCGGCTCTGTGCCGACACCCTGAAACAAAAAACCAAAGAATATACCGGGGACGATACGGACCGGCTGGGAGCATTTAAGGCGGCTGCCGCTTTGCAGCACACTACGCCGGAACGTGCCCTTGCCGGTATGCTGGCAAAGCATATCGTCTCCCTGTATGACATGTGCTTTGATAACAGCGCAGACTACGGCATGAGTACATGGGACGAAAAGATCACGGACAGCTTAAACTATCTGTTTCTGCTGAAAGCCATTGTAAAGGAGGGACATAGCAATCAACCGGATTGAAGTAAAGATTTTGAACTGCCAGGCGATTGCAGAGGCCGAGAAGAACATGGTCTTTGCGGCAAGGCTCACCCAGCGGGGGCATAAAATCGCCACAATGGAGGACCTGCTGGCACTCTATGAACAATCGTTCAGTGAGAAAACCGTGGAGGCCATCGGGAACCTTCCCCACCCCACGGTACAGAAATTCGCAGTCATAACCGTGGCCGTCGTGGGGGCAAGCAGGCGGTTCCTCTCCCAGATCACGCGCCACCAGAACGAAGTAAAATTTATGAGCGCGTCCTTACAGTACAGCAATTACACGGGGCAGGCGGATTTTTCCGTGCCCTATGAGATTCTGACCGCCCCGGCAAAGATCCGGGAGCTGTACTTAACAAGCTGCCGGGAAGGCATGGGGTGTTATGAAAAACTCTGCCATGAGGGAATCGGCCATGACGCGGCGGGTTACGCCACGCCCCAAGGGCTTCGGAATGTGCTGATTATCAGCGCCACGCCCTACCAGTGGAAACATATCATCGGCCAGCGGGTGTGCCGCAGGAACACGGACGAGACAAGGATTGTGCTTCTGAAAATCTGGAAGGAGCTTTATGCACTCAGCCCCGTTCTATTTGCACCTTCCCTTGTCGGTCCGTTCTGCCAGATGGATAAATGCCTGGAGGGGAAAATGACCTGCGGGCGGAAACTGGCGGCAGATATGACGCCGGAAGATATTTTAAGGGCGGACTACCCGGCGATCTTGGAAGGAGGCAGCGCATGAAGATTAAACTGATCGACTTTGGCGTGCCGGAGAGCCGGCGCCCCTTCCGGCCGCATGGCAACGATGCCGGGGCAGATGTGTATATGCCCTATGACTGCACCTTACAGCCGGGCGGGATTGCCAAAATACCGCTTGGGTTCGGGATTGAGATACCGGACGGGTACGCGGGCTATATCTTCCCCCGCACCAGCATGGCGGTAAAGGGCCTGGTCTGCGAGCTGCCCCCTGTGGATTCCGGCTACCGCGGGGAGATCCATGCCATCATCAGCAATGTAAGCAGCACCCCCCAGGAGCTTTCCAAAGGGGCACGGATCGGGCAGCTTGTGATTACTCCGGTTGTGATTGCGGACTTTGTGACAGATCTGGGCGCGCAGCGGGGAACCGGAGGCTTTGGAAGTACCGGAACATAAAAAATGTTATTTCGGGAGTGATTCTTGGATAATCGCCGGTAGTGGAAATGAGCATACCGGGAAGATTGCAGGTTACACTAATAGAAGGGCAGGAAAAGGCGGCACGCCCAAAAGACGCGCCGCCCTGCCGTTTAGAATTGTTTTAGTATGTCGTGGTGCCCCACGTCCACCAGGATGATCATTTTATCGCCTTCGTAATACCAGATAATGCGGATGTCCATGTTGACGCTGCACTCAAAAAGGTCTGTGGTGCCCTGGATGCGCTTGGTGCGCAGCGACGGGTGGGAAGGATTTTCAGCCAGAAGTTCCAGCTTGTTTTTTAACTGCTTCTTCTCCTGGGCGTTCAGGCCCTTAAAGTGCTTTTGGAAACGGGGCGTAAAGGTAAATTCATACGCCATCACTCCGCCTCCAATTTGTCAAACAGGGCGTCCACGCTGTCAAAGACAGGCTGCTCCCCGGATGCGAGTTTTGCTTTTACATCGCTGATTTCTTCTTTAAGTTCATTCAGGTAATGTTTCGGGTAGACAACCACCGGCATGATGCAGATGGAGCCGTCCTTCTCGAAGATGTCCAGCTTGTCGCCCTCTGACAGGCCGAGCTTGACAATGATCTCCCTTGGGATCGTGACCTGGGCTTTCTGACGTAATTCGGCCAGCATAATATCATCTCCTTCTATTTGAGTTTGAAAGTAGGAAGTTCTTACTTTCTTACTTATAGTATATCCACTTTGGGGCATTTATGCAAGGGGGCACGAAAAAAATTTACAGAATAGCAAAAGCGGCCAACACCGTGGCCGTCTTAACGCTTGCTGTTCAGCTCTTTCATAATGCCGAGGATATAGCTCATTGACCGGGAATCCAGTTTCCTTGCTTCTTCGATAAACTCCTGAAGGGCTTCCGGGCAGGCGTTCCCCTCGTCAAAAAATTCCTGCGGCGTCACGCCCAGGTATTCACAGATATAGAAGAAGGACTGCATGGCAGGAAGTGATTTTTTGTTTTCGATGTTGTTGATATAGTTGTTTGCCTGTCCTAACGACAAGGACATATCGCGTGCAGATACGCCTTTCTGTGTCCGCAACTTTGCCAGCCGTTCCGGGACAAAATCTTCATACACCGCCTTCACCTCCCATTCTGTAATAGATTGTACCTCACGCCTCGTCCTTATTCGCAAAATAAAAAAGGGTGTTTCCGTTGAAATATTAAAATAAATCTATTATAATTTGAGAAATGAAGAATACAGACTATCGGACGGAGGAAAAACAGATGGAAGGAAAGACATGCTGTGTCACCGGGCACAGGGATATACCCCAGAAAGAGATCAATAAGGTCAAGGCCGCCTTGCGGCGTGAGGTTGACCTTGCGGTCAAAGAAGGGTTTACCCGGTTTATGAGCGGGTTTGCGGAAGGCGTGGACCAGTATTTTGCCGAGATTGTACTGGAAAAGAAAAAGAAAAATCCGGCGTTGGAACTGATTGCAGTTATCCCCTACCAAAAGCGCCTGGATAATCTGATGGAAAAAAGGCGGACCTATGAAATGCTGGAGGCATGTGCGGATGTTGTCGTCATGCAGGAGAAATACCACCCCAGCGTCTATTCCCACCGAAACCGCTACATGGCCGAACACTCGGACCGGGTGATCGCCGTGTATGATGGGAGGGAAAAAGGCGGCACGGTCAGGACGATCCGGTTTGCACACCAGATGAAAAAGGAGTTTAGAGAGATCCCGGTTGGGGAAATATTTTTATCTTAGTGATTCAATCATGATGTAATGGAAAGACGAGGATTCAAGTATTTTATAATACGATATTAAGAGATTTTCCTCTTTTCTGCCCTAAATGTAAATTGACGCATATCGTTAATGTTGAAAAATTAGAAATTAAAAATTCTGAAAACGAACTTATTGATTTTGAGAAGAAAGGATAGAAAAATGAAACACATACCTAAATATACACCAACAGAAGTACTGAATGACCCCTACGGATTTACTTACAAAGAAATGTCGGAAGTCATTGGAGAGGATAAAGCAAAAGCCTTATATACCGAATTGTATAAACAATCCCCTCGCAAAAAAAATTTATCAATATCAGTTGAAAAAATCTATAAAAGTAACGATACTGAAAAGTATGTTTATGAATTGAAAGACAACAAATATATTGAAACGGTCTTTATCAAGCGGCGGGATGGTGGTACTGTTTGTGTAAGTACACAAGTTGGTTGTCCTGTTGGCTGTATTTTTTGTGAGTCTGGGCGCAATGGTTTTGTTCGTAATCTAACACCGTCTGAAATTGTGCAGCAGGTCATATTGATACGTCAAAAGGTAAATCGTATTGTTTTTATGGGTATGGGAGAGCCTTTATTCAATTACGACAACTTGATTGCGGCAATCCATATTCTTCGAGATAGAAATGGGCTTAACTTTCCAACCGATGGCATTACCATATCAACAGTTGGCCCAGTCAATCAATTAAAAAATTTACGCGAAGAACATCTAAAAATTCAGTTGACAATATCTTTACACGCAGCAACACAGGCTGCAAGAAACTGTATCATTCCTCATTTGCACATGTATTCTATTGAAGATGTTGTTAAGCAAGCCTTGTCCTATTCTCAAAGGCATAATCGAAAAGTTGTATTTGCGTATTTACTTTTACCAGGTATAAATGACCGCCTTTCAGATGTAAGGCAACTTGCAAAATGGTTTAAGGGCAAAAATGTTATGATTAACGTATTGCAATACAACCCGACAAGTAATTCAAAAATTAGAGCGCCACAAAAACGGGAAATGGTTGCGTTCAAACGCCAATTAGAACAAACAGGGCTTGAAGTTACCATGAGAGTTTCTCATGGTAGAGAAATTAAAGCAGCTTGTGGGCAGCTAGCTAATACATACAATAAAGCAGAAAAACAAAAGAACAAATTTAATTAAAGAGCTAGATACAGATGAATAATTTGAAAATGACAGATGGAAAAGTTAAACAAAATAATAATTGTACATTGTGTTATCGTTGTGTAAATATATGTCCAAAACAAAGTTGTACTGTATATATTCATAATAAGCCTAAAAAACAATATAAAAATTTTGTGGACAAATAGGTAAATTCCTGTTTGTAGTATTAAAAAATAAAGAGCGAGTTTCACTGTGGGTATTTCTTTTACCCGCTACTATAATTGAATATCTGAAATAAAGAGCGAAGACTGAAAATGCCCTCGCTCTTTTTATATCCAAATTTAGGAGGGATTTTTATGTGGAACATACTTATACACTTCCTGACATTCACAGGAGGGATGTCTGCCGGCGTTGTGCTGATGTGCCTTTTACAGTCCGGAAAACAGGCGGACGAAGAATTTGAACAACTGCAAAGGAGGACGGAACAATGAAGTTGGTAATTGCGGAAAAGCCCTCTGTCGCCATGTCGCTGGCGGCGGTATTAGGTGCGAATGAGAAAAAAGACGGCTATCTGGAGGGCGGCGGCTATCTGGTGAGCTGGTGCATAGGGCACCTTCTGGAACTGGCACAGCCGGAGGCTTACGGGGAACAGTATGCCAGATGGCGTTACGCTGACCTGCCTATCCTGCCGGAAACATGGAAATATGAGGTCCCAAAGGATAAAAAGAAACAGCTTGCCCTTCTGTGCCGGCTGATGAAGGACAAAGGGGTGGATTCCGTGGTGTGCGCAACAGACGCCGGGCGTGAGGGTGAGCTGATCTTCCGTCTGGTCTACGAACACGCTGGATGTAAGAAACCAATGGAACGCCTCTGGATTTCCAGTATGGAGGATGCTGCGATCCGGGACGGCTTTGAACACCTGCGCCCCGGAAGTGATTACGATACACTCTATGATGTGGCGGTCTGCCGGGCCGGGGCTGACTGGCTGGTTGGGATTAACGCTACCCGGCTTTTCTCTGTCCTGTACGGGGTCACGCTGAATGTGGGCCGTGTGATGTCGCCCACCCTGGCGCTGCTGGTACAGCGGGAGGCGGATATTGGGGCATTTGTAAGCAGGCCGTTCTATGTGCCGGAGATTACCTGCGGCGGGTTTACCGCCTCCGGTGAAAAGCTGGCTGAAAAAGCCGAAGCCGACACAATCCGTATAGAGTGCGATAAACAGGCCACTTCGGTACAGTCCGTGGAAAAGCAGGTCAAGACCGTGCAGACGCCCCACCTCTATGACCTGACGACTTTACAGCGGGAATGTAACCGTATCTATGGCTATACCGCCCAACAGACCCTTGACTATGTGCAGTCCCTTTATGAGAAAAAGCTGGCAACCTATCCCCGGACGGACAGCCAGTATCTCTCCGAGGATATGCAGGCAACCGCCGCTTCCCTGGTCCTCTGGCTGCGGGGAAATATGCCTTTTGGAAAGGGATGCGCCGGGGAGCCGGATATTGACCGTGTAACGGATGGCAGCAAAGTGACCGACCACCACGCGATCATCCCTACAGTGGAGATTGCCCGGACGGATCTATCGGAGCTTCCTTCCGGGGAGCGGGATGTGCTGACGCTGATTGCTGCAAGGCTCCTTTCTGCCACGGCACAGACGCACCGGTTCGAGGCGGTGACGGCGGTTCTGGACTGCCAGGGGTATTTGTTTACGGCAAAGGGAAAAACCGTTTTACAGGCCGGATGGAAAGAGGTGGAACGCCTCTACCGCATGGGATTGAAAGAATCCGGGCCGGAGGATGGCGGCGACACGGACGCTTCCCTCCCTATGCTGCAGGAAGGACAGATTTTTGAAACGGTCTCTGCCGGCGTCCGGGAGGGCAAGACTTCCCCGCCGAAACACTATACCGAAGATTCCCTTCTGGCGGCAATGGAGACAGCCGGTGCGGAAGATATGCCGGAAGATGCCGAGCGAAAAGGTTTAGGCACCCCGGCCACCCGTGCGGCCACGCTGGAAAAGCTGGTCTCCACCGGATTTGTGCAGCGGAAGAAAAAGCAGCTTATCCCCACGGAGAAAGGCACAAACCTGATTGCTGTACTGCCGGACAACATCAAATCACCGATTCTGACCGCAGAATGGGAATCCAGGCTGAAACAGGTGGAACGGGGCGAACTTTCCGCAGAATCATTCATGGAAGGGATTGCAGATATGAGCCGTGCGCTGGTAAAGGAGCATACCGCCCCGGAGGAACGCTTTGCTTCCCTGTTTCCCGACGCAAAGGGAAAAGCGCATGAGGCTGTCGGCGTCTGCCCCCGCTGCGGCGCCCCGGTATATGAGGGCAAAAAGGGATTCTTCTGTGATAACCGGGAATGCTCTTTTGCCCTCTGGAAAGACAATAAATTCTTTTCCAGTAAGAAAAAATCCATTACAAAATCTGTGGCGGCGGCTCTTTTGAAAGAGGGCCGCGTTTCCATGTCCGGGCTTTACAGCGAAAAAACGGGGAAAACCTATGACGCGGTAGTGATCCTGGATGATACCGGGGATAAGTATGTGAATTTCAAGTTGGAATTTCCGGCAAAGAAAGGCAGGCGCAAATGAGCAGCCGGCCGCCACGGGAACTGACACGCGACCAGCGGGCGGCGATCCGAAAGCAGGTAACAAAATGCTGCGCCAACTATGACAATCAGGACCAGCTCTGTCTGCCTTTGGACTGCCCCTGTTACATGCTGCAGAAATGGTGGACCGGTTCTTACTGCCGGTATTTCCGGGAGGCGGTGCTGCCGGCTGACCCGGCGCTGGAATCCGCTATTACCGGGGAGGACACGTCCATGAGGCAGAAAACCTGTCCGGTCTGCGGCAGGGCGTATCTTCCCACCACCAGCCAGGCGTATTGTTCCGATATGTGCCGGGTATCTGCCAGGCGGAAGTATGAGCGGGAACGAAAGCGGCGGGAACGCCGGAATAAGTAGTGATATGTCCGCAAGTTAGCCAAAAAAGAGCTTGATTTCAAAGGCTTTCCGGCCCTTGTCATTTAGGTAGCTGTATTAGAATACTCTGGTGCTCTGAAATAGGGTTAAGTTGCGGACAGATTCAAAACAGACAGGAGGGATGCAGATAAAGGATATAGCGATTACAAAGGAAATCATGCGGATCGACACACGGACACAGGCCATTGACATGCAGCAGATTGACAACCGGCGCTTTCTGTATAACCCGGACACGGGGGTGCTGGTCTTAGGCAGGCAATATGCGGCAGCAAGCCTGACGGATTCCAGCCATGCGGTGGAACTGGCCGATGCCGGGATCACAAAGGATTTTGATGATTTTGTAAGGGGATGGATTGGAACCGGTGGCAATTATCCCTATGGGGTGATCCACTTTGCCCCCAACGTGGATGAACGGTGTGCGGATTTGTTTGACCGGGCATACAGTACCTTAGAAATGTTCCGGGAGAACGGCGCACTGGCGGACACGGTACTCCGGGGATTTGGGAACCGCTGGGAGCGGCCCATGTCAGATATTTTTGCGGATATGAGGAAAGCGGAACAGAAGCCCTCTGTCCGCAGGCAGCTAAAGAAACAGCCGGAGGCAGAAACCATCCGGCCGAAAACCAACCATCAACAGGAACGATAGGAGGCGGTTTATTTGAGTATCAATACAATCACAACAGAGGACCTTCGCCGTATGGAAGGCAAAGACGGACTGATTTTGCAGGGGTGTGGCGGAGACGCACAGGAATGGGTGGACGGGATCAATGAGATGTTCACCGAGGCAGGTATTTTGAAGGACGGCAGCAAATTTAAGGACGTTTCCACTTTCCAGTACGGAGAGCTTACCTGTCTGCTCTATCCTTTCGAGGATGTGAAGCTGGAAATCGGGAAACTTGCCATGTGGCGGTTGCAGACCCATGAGACTTTCGGCGGCACCTGGCTTTCAGACTTTGTGCCGAACCGCCTGGGCGGATTTATCGGGGAGCCTGCGCCGGAGCCGGAGAAGCCCGACTGTGCGCTGATCGGCCAGGATGGGAATATCTTTAACCTGGTAGGGATTGCCGCCCGCATCCTGCGGGAGCATGACCTGAAGAAACAGGCACAGGAAATGAAGGACCGTGTATTTGCTTCCGGCAGTTATAGCGAGGCCCTTTGTATCATCGGCGAGTATGTCAATATCACGGATTCCGAAGCGGAGCCGGAACGAAAGCTTTCCCTCCGGCAGCAGCTAAAGGAAACAAAACCGGCAGAACCGGCAAGGAGCCAGAAACAGCCAAAGCAGCCGGAACGGTAAGGAGGATTGGAATGGAAAAAGAAAAAATTTATGGCGTATGGGCGGTCCGCAGCGGCGCGTCCATTTTCGGCCGGGCAGAGGCCTGGTGCAAGGAGGACGGAAAACCTTTGGAATTTACCTCCAAAGAGGCAGCCGAGGACTACGCAAAAAAAGCAGGCAGCCATACTACGGCAAACGTCCACTATTATGTAAAAGAAAAGGAACCGGAACCCGGCGCTGTTCGGAAAGGAACGGCACAGCCGGATTTAGATGCCCGCGCCCAGGAGGAAGTGACACCTAAAAATGCGGCGACGGAGAAACAAAATGAGATTCCCGGCAGGCAGATCACGCCAGAGCCGGACCCGCTGGTAGAAATCCGTTCTGCGGTCCACAGCAATTATGCTGGCATGGTGGCTATGCTGGGTGCGGATAACCGGGTGTATCTTGGAAAGGAAGAACGTTATCACTCTGACGGGGAGCTTCCAGGTTATTATGACAATCAGGACGGATCCCTGTGCTTTGTCTGCGACCAGCCGGATATGTATTATTTTCTCTATGGGGAGGGCTGGGCGCACACCCAGGCGGAAATGCTGGAGCGAGGCCTTACCCTGCGCCAGTATGAAGATTTTGCAAGGCTCCGGGAGGGTGTGCTTTCACAGTTTACGCCCCGCAGGGAAATCCTGTTTGCCGGGCAGCCTTTTAAGCCCCAGGAAAGCTACCTGTATAATGCGGAGCTTTACGAGGAAGGACAGACCGGCAACTACAATATGCTGGATGGCAGGCTGAATAATGAACCGCCGGAACGCCCGGATCTGACGGACGGCCAGACCTATGAGGAAATCCGGGAACTGGCACCGGAAACATTACCGGAGGAAAAGCCTTCCCTAATGGAACGACTGAAAGCCGACCGTCCGGAGCATGAGGCAAGGCAGGCCGCACCGCCTCTGCCGGAGAGGGAACGCTGATGGGCGCGGCAAGGTTTGAAGGTGTGGACATACTGGACAGCCTGGGGCAGATCATGGAGCTGCATACGCAGCACTATAAAGACGATTTCGACATGGATAAGGAACTGATCCAAAACCTGGTCCTGTCAGGGGAGCCGGAGGACCGCCGCCTCCTGTGGATGTCAAGACCCTGCGGCACCTATACCCTGCGGGAATGGGAAGTCTACCTGGAGGGCAGCCATGCAAATAAAGTGTGGCGGTTCTACCACGAGCAGACGAAAGACCCGATCCTGGCCTATGCCCTCTCTGTCAAAGATGTCAAGGACGGAAAAGTGACTGGAACTATTTATCCGCTGGATTATGGGACGCATGTGGAACGGGTGAAATCGCTGACCTGCCCCATTGGGAAAGTCGCTGTTGCTTTTGAGGATGGAACCAATTTCACGCTTCCCTACCAGGAGCGGAGGCGGCTTATGAATGAGCTTATGCCGCTGCATGGGAATCCAAAGTCAATGACGGATTTACCGGAAAGCGAAACGGAGCTTGCCATGATCCTGAGACGGGAACGGTTCAAACGTTCCTACCATGCTGTGAACGGCGATATAAAAGAATACATTGACAGCCTGAAGAAAAGCACCATGCGGGGAAGGCTCAAAGAGGCGCAGACGGCGGCAGCTTCTTCCCATAAACCGCCCTCCCGCAAAAGGGAGACAGAACGATGAAGGCCGGGCAGAACAAAAAAACTGTCCGGGTGGAGTTCGTCATGTCCGAGCAGGATGCGGAGCTAGTAAAGGGGCGCATGGCGGAGCTTGGCATTACCAACCTCTCCGCTTACCTTCGGAAGATGGCGGTGGACGGCTACATTATTCACCTTGACATGGGCGATATTCAGGAAATGGTGCGCCTCCTTCGTATCTGTTCCAATAACTTGAACCAGTATGCAAAGCGGGCCAATGAAACCGGCAGCGTTTACGCCGCCGATGTGGAGGATCTGCGTACCCGGTTGGACGGCCTCTGGGATGGCATGGATAAGCTGCTGCGGGGATTTGCGAACATTTCGTAAACAGGAAGAAACACCGTTGCTTTCCGTGGTCCGGCACGGTAGAATTTTTATAGGGAATAAACTTCCCTATCGAAAGGAGGCGGGCGTATGCGTCTGATTGGTAAACTGTTGGCACTCCCCTTTGTCCTGGTTATGGGGATCCTTTATTTGGTTTGTAAATTTCTTGTTGTGATTTCCGGCGCTGTGCTGGGAATTTTATCAGGAATTGTTTTTCTGGCGGCGCTGGTGCTGTTCTTCATTGCCGGATTCTGGCCGGGGCTGTCCTGGCTGGTGGTTGCATTTCTTTTAAGTCCTTACGGTCTGCCGATGGCGGCGGCCTGGCTTGTTGGCATGATCGGCGGCGTAAATGGCTCCCTGAAAGATTTTATATTTGGTTAAACAGGTTCGGCGGGGCGCATTGGCAGCCCCGCCCTTTTTCTATAATTACGGCTGTCTGTCAAGGCAGCTTTTTGATTGGAGGGATTTCATTGAAAGATACAACGCCAATTTATTTCCATTCTGCCACCTATGCGTATGAGCATGGGGAGCTGGATCAGTACCACGCTTCCCACAAGGCAAACATTGCGTGCAGGGAGGCAATCGAACAGGCCATAACGGACAACTACCGGGATAACCGTTTAGGTACGGCATGTGTGCAGCAGGTCTTACAGCAGTTTGATCCTGGCCGGATTTTTTATGTCCTTGCCAACACGGTCCGGCAGAAAGATTATGACGGGCGCATTTCACGGGACAATAAAGCATGGGCGCAGACGGTTCCGGTCTGTGAGGATAAGGACGGTTTCGGATATGACCGGAATGTTTGCTTTGCCGTGGACCGCTGCAATCCCGGACTTACCGACCTGTTTCTCTCCCAGGCCAGGCGGGAATGTCCGCTTACTCAGGAACAAAAGCCCTCTGTCCGAGACAGCCTAAATCAACATGCCGGACGGCAGGCAGCGCATAAGGATAAACCAAAAACGAAAAAAGAACACGCACGATAACATAATGATTTTCAGACTAAGGAGGTGACGATATGGCGACCACACGGCTGATGCCTCTGCACATTGGAAAAGGCCGGGATATTTCCACGGCCATTGCAGACATCATTGACTACGTGGAGAATCCACAGAAAACCGATTTTGGGAAATTTATTTATGGCTATGAGTGTGATACCCGGATTGCCGACGCGGAGTTTCTTCTATCCAAGCGGCAGTATGCGAACCTGACCGGACGAAACCAGGGCGCGGACGATGTGATCGCCTACCATCTCCGGCAGGCTTTCAAGCCCGGCGAGGTCACGCCGGAAGAAGCGAACCAGATTGGGCGGGAGCTTGCTCTGAAACTGACAAAAGGCAATCACGCTTTTGTTGTCTGTACCCATGTAGACAAGCACCATGTCCATAACCACATCATCATAAATTCCACAACGCTGGACTGTCAGAAAAAGTTCCGCAACTTCTGGGGATCCACCTGGGCAATCCGGCGCATGAATGACAAGCTGTGCTTAGAGCATGGTCTTTCCATTGTAGAGGATCCGAAGCCCAGCCGGGATCACTATGGTACATGGCTGGGAAATAAAAAACAGCCCTCCCACCAGGAACAGATCCGCTGTGCCATTGACGCGGCCCTGGAAGAAAAGCCGAAGGACTTTGAAGAACTGTTGAAGAAGCTGGAGGCGGCCGGGATTGAAGTCAACCGGGAGCGAAAGTACCTTCGTTTTCGCTTGTCGCCGGAAGATAGATATACCCGGTGTGACACGCTGAAAGGCGACTATACCGAGCAGGCTATCAAAGAACGGATCACAGGCGCCCGGATAGTAAAGCCGCGCCGTACCTCTCCCCAAAAGCCGGTTTCCAAAGTCGGGCTGCTAGTGGATATTGAGGCGGCAATCCGTTCCGGCAAAGGTCCGGGGTATGAACGCTGGGCGAAGGTGTTTAACTTAAAACAGCTCTCCCAGGCGGTAATTTATCTCAAAGAGCATGGCGATATGAGTTATGAGGATTTGCAGGAAAAATCAGATGCCGTCACCGCCAGCTTTAATGCGTTGTCAGTACAGATCAAGGAACTGGAATCGCAGATGGCCGCCAACGGGGAGCTGCAGAAACAGATCGTAAACTACGCCAAGACGCGAGCGGTCTATGTGGAATACCGAAAAGCTGGGTACAGCAAAAAATTCCGTGCGGCACATGAGGCGGAAATCCTTCTGCATCAAACAGCGAAGAAATATTTTGACGAGGTGGGAATCACAAAGCTGCCCTCCGTCAAAGCTCTGCGAGAGGAATATGCCGGGCTTCTGGAACAGAAACGGAAAGCCTACTCTGCTTATAAGCAGGCCAGGGCTGATATGAAAGAGCTTTATAATGTCCGGGCGAATGTGGAGCATTTGCTGGATATTCCCACCGGGCGGGAACCGCAGAGGGAATCGCAGAAGTCACGGCAATAGGTTTCTTCCTGCTTTTGTTTTTTCAGCGTTCCAACGGAACGCGCAGCCATCACCGCAGGTGATGATCTCAGGGGTTTGGGGACATGTCACCAACAAGCATTTAGCAGAAATTCCGGGTACGGGATTTCTGCTAAATACGCAATCTTACGGAAGATTGCATTGCTTGCCAATTTTGTTTTACATCTCAAAATAATTTCAGAAGACTATTGACAATCCATCTGATACATGGTATAGTATCGAAAGTTTGAAAATGGAAGGAGGCTTACGTGTGTTAATTTGTGTACGCTAATATGCAATAAAAAGTAGAGGTATTTTTCCACTCAGTGGGCTTTTTTTGTGTGCGTATACATAATAAACACGTAAGTCTGACACGAACGGTCTTTGAACTGTATCGTGTAGCTTTTGTGCTTTATTCTTATGCAGGCGTTTGCCCTCTTTGTGGGGCAGCGCCTGTTTTTTATTGCAAAAAACAAAGGAACAATGCAATAAAAAAGGAGGTTTATATTATGACTCAAAACAACAATTCATGGAAGAGAAATTATTTTACACTTCTCATTGGACAGGGTGTATCTTTTATCAGTAGCGGCATCCTGCAAATGGCTATTATCTTTTATTTGGTTGCGAAAACGAATTCCGCAATTATATTGACGATTGCAACTTTAATCGGCTTTTTACCACAGGCCTGTTTAGGGCCGTTTGCGGGGGTTTTCGTTGACCGTCACAGCCGTAAAGGTGTAATGATTGGAGCGGATTTGATGATTGCCGCCGCAGGTGGACTTTTGGCTTTGGCCGCACTATACACGGAATTGCCTGTATGGGCAATTATGGTCGTGCTGTTTATTCGCAGTACGGGAACCGCATTCCATTCTCCTGCATTTAGTGCGACAACGCCTATGATTGTACCGAAAGATGAGCTGACAAAATGTGCTGGTTACGCACAGACAATACAAGCGGTAAGCTCTATCATCAGTCCAGCCGCCGCCGCATTTTTATATGCCGTCTGGCCGCTTAACGCAATTATTATGTTGGATATTGTGGGGGCAATCCTGGCTTGCGTGACGGTCGCGATCTCTGCCATCCCAACTCCCGATGTATGCACAGAACAGAAAAGTCAGCAGTTTATGCAGGATATAAAAGAAGGCTACATGGTGTTAAAGCGAAACAGAGGGCTTTTTGCCTTGTTGTGGATTGGCGTAATTTATATGTTTTTCTATATGCCGATTAGTTCACTTTATCCACTTATCAGTATGTCCTATTTTGGAGGAACACCAGCCCATGCTTCTGCCGCAGAAATTGCTTTTGCTGTTGGTATGCTGTTGGGCGGTATCATCTTGAGCATTTGGGGCGGCTTCAAGAGGCGCACGCACACCATCTGCTTTTCCGTCCTTCTTATGGGCATTAGCATTACCGTCTCTGGCCTCTTACCGTCAGGTGCATTTCTCATATTTATCGTATGTTGTACGGCTATGGGAATTGCTGCTCCGTTTTACGGTGTACAAAATGCAATTTTTCAAGAAACTATCAAGCCTGAATATTTGGGGAGAGTTTTTTCGTTGCTAACAAGTGCCGCATCTTTTGCTATGCCGTTGGGTCTTCTCATTTCCGGACCTTTGGCCGAGAAGTTTGGAGTTGAGAAATGGTTTGTGATTTGTGGAGTAGGTATCATAATAGTTGCCCTCACTGCATTTTTGCTACCCAGTTTGCGGAAAATTGATGATACGAAATAAGTAGTAAATTTATTCAAAACAACATGCGTTCAATATAATCAAGTCTTCATATAGGTAAAAAGTCCATTCAATACTGGTAGTTGTTTTTACTTCTATCTTTAGGACTATGTTATTTCAGAAAAGATAATTTGCTAAATGTAATAAATTTAAGTGAAGGAATGAGTGTGGAGGTGGTAGTATGGGAAATTAGTTGTTCTGGATATATCCGAATCCGGCAGACAGATAGGTGAGAAGTTATTTGCAGTTCTTAACGCTGATAAGAAAAAAGATTTGACAGAGTTTGTCCAAGAGTATGAGAAAATCTGCGTACCATGTTTCACTTCATATATCCGAGGGCACAATAACAGCCAACTGCTAACTGAGATTCAGGAGGGCAATCTGTATGTATGCCTGGAGCAAAGACTTGTACGGGTTCAAAATCAGGTTGTCGATCTGACGGCTAAAGAATTTGATATACTGGCATTGCTGATCCAAAATCCCAAGCGGGTATTCACCTATGAGATGATTATTGAGATTGTGTGGAATGAGGATTATTCCTACTACTCACGAAAAGCTGTCAACAACCACATCAGTAATATGCGGAAAAAGTTGAAAATCTCGCCGGATGTGCCGGATTACATTAAAAGTGTGACTGGCGTAGGATATAAATTTGATACTTAATGAGCAAAGCTGCAAGGTATGTTTTATCTTGTGGCTTTGTTCTTTTTTGTCCTAATTACACAAATACTATCTACTAATGCCAAAACTTGCGGTCATCTTGGTTGGAAATAGGATAAAACAGGTAAGGATATGGAATTTCCCCATATATAATGCCCTCAAAGAAAGGGGACCTGCTGTAAGTAAGCTTGCTTACTTCCTCCTTTCGGGGAGGGAGAATCTGGAATGCTATGGAAAGTACCTTACGGGCTCAGTCCGCGTCTTTATTCGAGAATTCAATTATTAGACCCTGCAATTCGTCAAAGAACTGCGGGGTTTTTTGGTTCGACAGAAAAATACAAATTCCGGCATATTCCAGTATGCTTTTACAATGCTCTGTTTTGGTGCGCGTCTGTGTTTTTGCAGGCGCGTTTTTTTGTACCCTGTTTTAGAAAATGCGAGTGTGACAGTCCCGGCTGCCGTTCCCCACCCTCTGATTTCGATTTTGCCTGTCAACTAAAAAATCGAAATTGGAGGAATTTACTATGAAGAAAATCAATCTTAAAGATTACTATCCCTATTATATACAGGATACTGTTGTTGAAGTGCCTGACGAAGTGGCGGATCTGCTTCGGGAATACAAACTGGCGGAGGCTTCCTATATTCTGCGTACATACCGGCATAAGGCATATTTTTCTCTGGACTACGATGCCAGTGTGGAACGTGATGCGCTGGTGATCGTCCTGACGCCGGCTGAAATTCTGGAACAAAAAGAGGAAAATGCCCGGCTATATCAGGCGCTTGCCTCTCTGCCTGAAAAACAGCGGAACCGGATTTACGCACACTTTTTTCTCGGTATGAGCAAGTCGGAAATTGCAAAAGCGGAAGGCACTCATAAGAGCAGAATCACCCGCTCTATCAATGCCGGTCTGCGGAGTCTGGAAAAATTTCTGAAAGAAATATCCTGACAGACGGCAACTTTGCCCCCGAAAATGAAATGTATAGTAGAGGGACATAATTCGGCGGGACAAGCCTGGCGGGTGTGGCGGCGCACATGCAGCCGCCCGCCCCAACTGAAAAACTGTCATAACTGCCACGCCCCTCGCTTGCTCCTTGACAACCGAATACACGCTGTTACAGGTACTTCATTCTGTGTTCCGAGCGGCAATGGGGCGGCGCGGTGACAGGCAGCCTAAGGAGGTGATGGATTCAGGCTGTCCGAGCGATAAACGCAACCCACGAAACCGGCTGTGGCAGGCCGGACGCGACGACGGCACAGATCATAATGGTACTTCCTCACGGCTCCCTAAAGACTTGGGGAGAGTTCCTGCGGCGTTTGCTTGCTTTGGCAAAGCGGCGGCGTATGCGGGGCTATGATGCGGCGACGCTATCCGCAGCCTGTAACAGTCCCGCCCTGTTTATTCAGGGCTTGCCGGGGGGCGTGGCAAATACGGCAGCTAATCGAAATCAGATACAATGGGCCGGGTCTGTGACTGTAAGAGCGCAGGCCCGACTTATTCATGTGGTTTTGATAATCAGAAATTTTCAGGAAGGAGTTGGTATCATGGAAAATATGACTGCTGCCGGAGGTACCGGCGCACTGGTTGACATCCGGGAAGTTTCCGTCAATAAGGAACTTTCCCGTGAGGAACGGATCACGGAATTTGTACGGCAGATCAAGGATCCCTACCGCTTTAAATGCGGACGTTTTACTGTACAGGCCAGCTTTGCAGCAGGAGGCGCCACCCTGGAGGAATGTATCAAAGGGATTCTGCGGTAGGCCAGATTTTTTTCAGGAAAGGGGCTGACTTTCCCGCAATGGCGTGGTAGAATAAGAATCGGAAAAGGAATTGAATACGGCACAGCCACACTTCTTGAATTGCGGGGATTTTTCTGCGCAAAGAAAGGAGTGTTTTTTTATGCAGGTTTACAAAGCAATCAAGTACATCCGTCTTTCTTATACCGATGACAAGACGACGGAAAGCGACAGCGTCGCCAACCAGCGGCGGCTGATCGATGATTACATTGCCCGGCACCCGGAGATTGAGGTCGTGGCAGAAAAGATTGACGACGGTTACAGCGGTGTCCTTTTTGACCGCCCGGCATTTCAGGAAATGATGCGTATGATTGAACAGGGCGAGGCCAACTGTGTAATTGTCAAGGATCTCTCCCGCCTGGGACGTGAATACATAGAGACCGGCCGCTATATGCGCCGGGTATTTCCGGCCTACGGTGTGCGCTTTATCGCCATCAACGATAACGTGGACACGGAAAACGATGCTGCCGATGACCTCACGGTTTCCGTGAAAAACATTATGAACGAGGCTTACTGCCGGGATATTTCCGTCAAGACCCGGAGCGCCCTGGAAGTGAAACGGCGCAGCGGCGATTTTGTAGGAGCCTTTACGATTTACGGCTATATAAAAGTCGGTGATAAGCATAAGAGCCTGGAAGTTGACGAATATGCCGCCAATGTGGTGCGGGATATTTTCAGAAAGCGTCTGGAGGGGTTCAGCGCTTCCCATATCGCAGACGAGCTGAACTGGATGGGCGTACTCTCCCCGCTGGCATATAAGCGGAACAATGGGATGCCACATGCAAAAGGCGGCTATACGGATCGCAAGGACTGTAAATGGTCCGCTACTACTATTATCCGTATCTTGCAGGATGAAACCTATACCGGAACGCTGGTTCAGGGAAAGCAGACCACGCCTCACTTCAAACTGAAAGAGCGTGAGGATAAGCCTTCCTCTGAATGGATCCGGGTAGAGGGCGCCCATGAAGCCATCATACAGAAGCATGATTTTGACCTGGTGCAGCGGCTCCGCAGGATTGACACCCGGACCTCCCCGAAGTCAGACAAAGTATATCTGTTCTCCGGCATTTTAATCTGTGGCTGCTGCGGCTGCCGCATGACCCGCAAGACCAACCGCTATAAGGATAAGGAATACCATTATTACTATTGCCCGACCGGGAAAAAGAACGGCTGCACATCCTCTGTCATGGTAAAGGAATCTGACCTGATCGAGTGCGTGCAGGACAGCTTAAAAGGCCATATTGAGAATGTCGCCTCCCTGGATGCTCTGCTGTCCAGTATCAGCCAGGAACGTATCAACCGGGAGCTGGCCCAGGAATACGCCGCGCAGATCAGGGTAAATGAAAAACGTGTGGCACAGACGGAAGGCTTCAAAGCCAAGCTCTATGAAAACCTGGTGAGCGGGATCCTTACCAAAGAAGAATTTCTTTCTTATAAGCGGAAATACAATGCGGATATTGAGCTGCTGCAGAAAGCAATCGCCGAGTGGAACGAAAAGCTGACGGACGTACTGGAGAACCGCAGCGAGCGGAACCGCTGGATCAACCATTTCATGCAATTCTCCACAATGGAGGATATTGACCGCAGGGCGGTCATGCAGCTTATCCGCAGCATACGGGTCATGGGCAAGGACGAGCTGCACATTGAATTTAACTATCAGGACGAATACCAGAAAGCGGTTTCCCTGGCGGAACAGATTGCCGCGCATAATGAAGAAAGGAAGGTGGGCTAAATGGCAAGAAAGAGCAGGAAACAGGCGGTGGTTTCCATGCCGGCCCCGTCCTTATATGTGCATGTGGCGCTGTATATCCGTCTTTCTGTGGAAGATAACAAGAAACGCGGCTGTTCCGTGGAGAACCAGAAGCTGGTGCTGAATGACTTCCTGGCGGACAAGCCGGATTTCGTTGTCTACGATACCTATATCGACAACGGGGCGACAGGCACGAATTTCCACCGCCCCGGTTTCCAGCAGATGCTTTCGGATATTGAGGCAGGTCATATTGACTGTGTGATCGTCAAGGATCTCTCCCGGTTAGGGCGTAATTCCATTGACACCGGCTACTACATTGAACAGTATTTTTATTCCCACAATGTCCGTTTTATCGCGGTGACGGACCAGTTTGATACGGCAGACCCCGGCAATCTCCACGGCGGCATTATGCTCCCGCTGAAGAATATGATAAACGAGGCATACGCTTTGGATATTGGCCGGAAGATCAAAGCCCAGGCACGGCAGGCCATGAAAGACGGCGATTACATCGGCGGGCGGGCGCCCTACGGCTACCGGAAAGACCCGGATAACTGCCATAAGCTACTGGTTGATGAAACTGCTGCCCCTGTGGTGAAGCAGATTTTTGAATGGGCACATGACAGGGTTTCGCTGAATCGGATTGTCCTTAACTTAAACGAGATGGGGATTCCGGCGCCTAGCCATTACAAAAAATCCACCGGTGAGATTACCAGCCCCGGCCTAATCGGGAGCGGTAAATGGCAGACCCGCACAGTGATGAAGATTCTGGAAAGCGAAGTCTATACCGGTGATTTAGTGCAGGGCAAGACAAAGATTGTAGACCACCAGCAGGTTAAAGCCGGCGAGGACAACCTGATTGTTGCGAAAGGCACCCATGAACCAATCATTAGCCGGGAACTTTTTACAGCGGTGCAGGAATACCGGAAACAGGTATGTGAGGAAAGCCGGGCGGTTTCCAAACAACCCTATACCCCGAATATTTTCAAAGGAAAGGTATTCTGTGCAGACTGCGGCAGGAGCCTTCACCGGCAGCGGGAGAAACGCAAAAAAGGCCCGGATGTTTACCATTTTCATTGCCTTACCAACAGCCGGGTACAGCAAAAAGGCTGTAAAGGCGTGAGGATGCCGGAAACGGAACTGATCGCTACGGTTACATCTATTCTGGAAAAAGAGCTGGCCGTTGCCCTTGGGATGTCCCTCCCTCTCTTTCAGTTGGAGGCAAGACAGAAACAGGAAAAAGATAAGCTGAAAGCTCAGATGTCAACCCAAAGGCAGGAAATCGAGAAAAAGCGTTTGCTGATCCAAGGACTGTATGAAAATTTTGTACAGGGCATTTTGACAGGCGAGGAATATTTTGAATTAAAAACAGGTTATGAACAATCCATCCATGAGCTGTCCGGTGGGATTGAAGCGCTCGAAAAATCTATGGATGTTCTGGACAGCCAGCTTATACGCTACCGGGAAATGGAAAAAGATGCCAAGTCGCTGGCACAGGACCATGTGCTGACGGCAGAGCTGATTGAACGGCTCATCGAGCGGATCGAGATCGACCATGAGCGGAATATCCATGTAATGTTCCGGTTCAAAAATGAATTTCAGGGAAAGGCGGTGGAACCATGCACAAAAAATATGTGATCGCCCTTTATATCCGTCTGTCCGTGGAGGACTTTAAGACTGAAAGTTTGAGTATTCCCAACCAAAAACTGATCCTCCGGGAAAAGGCCATGTCGCTGCCGGAATGGGATAACGGCGAAGTGCTGGAATTTGTTGATAACGGCCATACAGGTACGAATTTTGAGCGCCCTGCGGTACAGGAACTTTTGACGATGGTCCAGGCCGGGAAGATTGACTGCATTATCGTAAAAGACCTCTCCCGGTTTGGCCGTAACAGCATTGAAACCGGATATTTCATTGAGCGGGTATTTCCCCTCTACCACACCCGGTTTATCTCTGTCAGTGATGATTTTGACACCGCCAATTTCAAAGGCGATACCGGCGGGATTGACGTTGCCTTTAAGTACCTTATCAGCGAATGTTACAGCCGGGATATGTCCATGAAAACGAAAAGCGCCAAATATGCGAAAATGCGCCGGGGAGAATATCAGAGTGTTATCTGTCCTTATGGCTACCGCAAGAGCGCAGACGGGCGTATGGAGCCGGACGAGGACGCTGCAGGGATTGTCCGGCAGATATTTGAATGGGCGGCTGACGGAAATACAGCCGCCGAGATTACAAGAAAACTGTATGCCATGAACATCCCTACGCCTGGAGAATACCGGAAAAGTAAAGGCAAGGATCACTATAATGTTTCCCGGACGCATGGCGTCTGGAGCAGCTCAACAGTCCTTCGGATGCTGGAGGATCAGCGGTATATCGGTACCTATGTAATCGGGAAACGCAAGGTCAGGGAAATCGGCAGCCGGCGTGTCCAGCTAAAAGATGAAAGCGAGTGGTTCAAAATCCCAGACCACCACCCGGCAATCGTAAGCATGGAGCTGTTTGAGAAAGCCAATGCTTCGATCAGGCGTTTTTCCCTTCCGAATAAAAAGCGGCGTGACTACCTTCTCCGCGGGAAAGTATTCTGCGGCTGCTGCGACCATGCCATGTCACTTAGAAACGGGGCATGGTTTTACTGCCGTCATTCCGAGGTAGCAAAAGAACTTCCCTGTTATGGCGTAAAGGTCAAAATGTCGGAGTTGGAGCAGGTGGTCTTTGATACGACCCGTGCACAGATGGGGCCGGCATTGGGGATTGACAGCAGCAAGGACAAGCTGGATTTGCAGACGATCCAGCAGGCCGAGCATGAAGAAAAGCTGCACTCTATCCAGGACAGCAAACGGCAGCTTTATGAACAGTATGCGCTTGGAGAGATTGACCTGGAAACCTATCAGGAGCGCAAGGCGGTATATGATGCGGAGCTGGTGCAGGCAAAAAATGTCCATGCTGCTATTACCGCACAGACCAAACAGATACAGAGTGATTATGAGGCAAAGCTGAAACAGCGGGAAATTGTCCGGGAAGTAGGCAGCGCCGACACCCTGACACAAGCCCTGATTGACAGGCTTATTAGTAAGGTTTATATTTTTCCGGGGAATCGGATTGAGATTGAATATGTGACGCAGGATTTCTTGGGAATAGACGAATCGGGAAAGGAGGCATGAGTGCCGTATGAAAGAGCTGCGGGTGGCTATATGGCTGCCCGGAAAGCCTCAAAAAAAGTTATAAATTTTTTTGTCGTGGGCTTGACATACGGGTGGCGCAGATCATGGAAGCGGATTTGTTTGCATTGGGCCCGCTCCAGCGTCACATGGAGGCGCCGGAGCATGGAGCCGGGGGTGAGCGGCGCATCCTCCTTAATGGGCGAGGGGAACAGCCAGCGGCATTTGGCCGTTTTCTGATACTCTCGGAATACCTCTATCACCGCAGGCGGCAGCACCAGCTTGCGGATGGACGCTTTGGTTTTGGGGATGCTTATCTGCATCTTTCCATTCACTTCATAGATCTGCTTGGTCACAGACAGTGTCCCGGCTTCCAGATCCAGGTCGGACCATTGCAGGGCCAGCAGCTCGCCTCGGCGCAGTCCCGTGGACAGGTCCAGCAGGAACAGCTCGAAGTATCCATCCGCCTTGGCCTGCATGAGAAATCGCTGGAGCTCCTGGCGGGACAGCACCTGCATCTCCCGGCCTCGCTTGGGCGGCAGCTTGCAGCCTATTGCCGGGTTGGTCCGGATCAGGTTCTCCTGCACCGCTTGGTCCAGCGCCGCCCGGCATTTGGCGTGGCACATCCGTACCATCCGGTCGGAGAGACCCTTGCCGTAGAGATCGGTGCGGATGAGCCGTCCCTCCTTTTTCAGATGGGCATAGAACTGCTGGAGATCCTTCTGGGTCAGCTGGCACAGCGGGATCTGGCCCAGCTGTGGGATGACATGCTGGTAGATGTTGGTCTCATAGGTGTGCTGCGTGGTGGGACGGAGACCGGACTTGACGTAGGTCTGATACCAGAAGTCCACCCATTCTCCGAAGGGCATGTCGGCACGGATCTTCTCGGACTTGGTGCTGCCTACCGCCTCCATCAGCCGGGTGAGCTTTTCCTGACACTCATGCTTGCTTTTGGCCAGCACGTTTTTCGTCTTGGGCAGGCCTTTGTCATCATAGCCCACCACGGCACGGCCTTCCCAACGGCCGTCCTTGCGCTGCCTTATGGTGCCGGTTCCGCTTTTTCGTTTCCTTGCCATGGGTTCAACTCCTCTCCCAGCAGATCTTTCAGAAAGCCGCCAACTACATCGCTGGCGGCTTTTTGCATGTCCGGTGTCACATGGGTGTAGGTGTCCAGCGTGAAGGAGGCATTGGTGTGGCCCAGGATGCCGGAGAGGGTCTTGGCATCCACACCGCTGGCCAGAGCATGGGTGGCGAAGGTGTGCCGCAGATCATGGAACCGGATGTGGGGCAGTCCCGCCTCTTTTAGCAATACCTTCATCCAGTAGTAGGCGGCGCTGGGGCGCACCGGCTTCTCCGGTGCCAGTGGGTCCGGGAAGATCCATTGGCTGACCGCGTGTTTCTTCCGCTCCTTCAGACGCTGGATGGTGCTGGGCGGCAGACGGATGGCTCGTCTGCCCCGTTCGGTTTTCGTTTCGCCGATCTCCAGCTCCCCTCGCTTGGGGGCATTCACAGAGCGGAGGATCTTCAGGATTCCAGTGCTTGCATCGAAGTCTTTCCACATGAGACCGCAGATCTCACCCCGACGCAGGCCGGTGGTCAGCTCTGTGTAGAAGAAGTCCCGCCAGGTCTCGTTCTTGTCCACTGCCGCCAGGAAGGCGTCCATCTGCTCCCGGTCCAGGACCTGCTTGGGTTTGTAGCTGTTCTTGGGCAGCTTGGTCCCGTCTGTGGGATTGTAGGGGATGATGTGGTCCCGTTCCGCGTCTTTGAGACACCGGTGGAGCATGGCGTGTATGCGGAGCACCATGGTGTCCGACAGCTCGTATCCGTACTCCGGGTGGTCGTGGACCCGTCCTTCTTTCTTCAGCTTCTGGTACAGCTTCTGGATATCCAGACGGGTGATGCGGGAGATGATCTTGCCGCCTAAGTAGGGCTTCACATAGCACCGGATGTATTGCTCGTAGCTGCGCAGGGTGTTGGGGCGCAGGGTGACGGCACCGTATTCCTCCATCCAGCGGTCCAGATACTCGCCCAGGGTCATGCGGCTGTCCTCGGTGAGCTGCGCGTCCTGATAGAGGTCCATGTCCCGGTGGAGCTTGGCCAGCACTTCCTTTTGCGTCCTGGCCAGCACGTACCGGAAGATGGGCTCGCCGTTTTGCTTGTGGCCCACCACGATGCGGCCCTCCCAGCGTCCGTCCTCCCGTTTGCGGACCATACCATCCCCGGATGGTCTCCGTTTACTCATACTCGTTCACCTCCTGCTCCTCGGGTTCCTTTTCTTTGATATAGCGACGCACGCTCATCGCTCTTCCTGTTCCTGTCGACGCAGTGCCCGTTCCTCTTCATCGTCTTCGAACGAGTAGGGCGTCAGCTCTCCGGCGATCCCCAGTGCCAGCTGGAACCCGGCGGTGAAGGACGCCAGGGAGACAATCTCCCGTAACTCGATGGCGCGGTCCGTCAGTTTCAGCAGCGCCTCCCGGTCCTGCCGGTCCAGCTTGTCCCGCAGTGTGAGACGCAGCGTTTCCAGCTCCCGGCGGATCTCTGTGCAGTCCGGCTCTTGGAAGAACCGCTGGTGCAGTGCTCTCATGTAGTCGTTCATGTGTGCCGCCTCCTTCTTTTGCAACACACAATACCCACTTGCGTGCGGAATAGCCAGAGGGACGCGGCGGAGTTAAGAGAAAGTTATCATTTGCTTTTACGTGAGATCGTCGTCCTCCGGGCCGTCGTCCAGGAAGAAGTGCGCGCTGTCGTCCGCCGTGAGACCGTCCCGCTCCCGGCGGGAGCTTTGCAGGAATGTGGGAGCGCGGCCCAGGCGCTTGACTTCCTGAGCGCAGTCCGTCTGGATGGCGCGGATCTCGCTGTCCGGCACCTGCGCTATCCGCGCCAGGATGTGCGCCATGGTGGCGATTTCCACCGACAATTTGTACTGTCCTGTGCCCAGAGATCTGCACAGTGACTCGAACCGCTCCATGGGCACTTGGCTTCTTCCGCCCAGCATGGAGAGTTCCCGGGACATCAGATGGGAGCAGTAGAACTCAATGGCCTGCTCCACGAAGTCATTGCGGGAGCCGACGCCGGCACGCCGCAGATTGTCGTCGCATAGTTTCAGGTGCCGCGGGGTTACCGCAAGCCCTGATTTTACCCGTTTTTCTAACATTTCCGGTCCTCCTTCCGGTACCAATTCAGATCACGTTGGAAACGGCCCTCAATCCTCTGCCGTTTCCCGATTTGTTCAAATGAAGAGCACCCTGTTTGGTACCAAACCTCCAAAACCGCCGCGGTCAGCGGTACCCCGGCCCGCATTGCGGGTCCGGTGTTTTTGGGGCGAAACGGTACCTTTTAGGTGCACGCCCCTTTATCTTGTCCCAAATTCGGCCGGCCGAAAGGGCCCCAAACAGGGCGGAATCCGAGGGGGGAGAGGGGGATCGCAGAAAACGGTCCCACTCTCCCGCACAGCCCCGTCACACGCCTTCGGGATGTACTTCTGGTGCTGGGATGGGGTTGTCCTGGCCGGGCGCACACAGGGGCTCACAACGCGTCTCCGGCGCACCGCCTCCGGCATACCGCCGCCGACTCAGGTTGCGGAACTCCCGGGGATTTCGGATGATGTCGTCTTTCAGCATCTGGTCGCACAGCATCACATTCCAGATGGTGTGCTGGAAGCTGCCGCGCACTTCTCCCAGGCATTTGTGCGCGAGGGCCTTTTGTTCCTCTGTGAGATCGCTGCGGGACGGATCGGCCATGTACAGCGTCAGTGCTTCCTCCGGCATAGGCGTCCCGTGGAGAGCCTGCCACTGGGTCTGGATGTACTGTCTAGCGACCAGGAAGTACTCTGCCGATGCATGGGAATCTTGCTCCAGGATCTGATCCAGCAGATCCGCCAGGATGGTCATAGGGCAGCACCTCCTTTCGTGGCGGAAGCGGACAGGCACTTTTTCACCCTCTGTTGTTCCGCGGCAGCATCCAGCGCCGCCAGCTGCCGCTGGTGATACAGCTCCATCGCATTTTGTACCGGTAGGATGGTGTAGCGGAGACTACCGTTGCGCTCTTTTCCATTGGCGTCCAGCACCACGGTGCGGTTGGTGGCGATGAGCCCGCCTGCCTCCAGCTCCAGCACGTACTTGCGCACGGTGTTATTGCTGGCGCCGATGGCCTGTCCGATGGTCTTGTAGCTGAGCGTGCACTGATAGGTCTTCCGGTTCTCCCGGTAGAGCAGGAAGGCATAGATGGCGATGGCAGCGCATCCAAGGTCCAGGTGGAAGACTTCATCCGGCAGAGAGAAAAACTTTTCGTTGGTACTGACCGGGATCAGGTCCGGAGTGATGAGGCCTTGCTGTACCAGCTCTTCCAGGATGGAGCTGATGACACCGGTTTTCAGATCCAAGGCGTCGGCCAGTTCCTCCGGCGTTGCTTTGCCGGGAAGTCCCCGGTGACGCCGGTAGTGGAGATAGGCCAGCACGGAGAAGGCCGGGTACTTGAGATGGTACTTCCAGATCCGGTTCGGAAGCGGGAAACGGAAGGATCTGGAGTCACGGTGACAGGGGAAGCAGAACATCAGCCGCCGCCTCCTTTCGCGTGGCCGTTTACCCATTGGATGAATTGTTCCTTGGGGACCACCATGCGGCTGCCCACCCGCAGTGTTGGAAAGTTCGGATTGTGCATCAGCTCATATCCGCTCGACACCGACACTCCCAACACTTGTGCCACCATTTTCGCATTGAGAAACAGCGGCAGGTCGTCGTAGCTTTTATGGATCGATTCTTTCATACCTGTATCCTCCGATTGACTTTTATAATTCCATCTGGTACAATGATCATAACAAAAACATGAAGTATATTCAATGGGTTTTAACCAGTTCATGGAAATTTAAAAAATTATCGGGTACATCACAGGAGGCCACTAGCATGGATGATCGATTTGCTGATGAGCGCAAATTCAAAAGCAGCTTGGATGATTTTTCAGTACTTTTTCATGAGGACCGTGTTTACGTGGGTGAGCGGGCGTATCCGACCGGGCAGTGTGTCGTGGACATTCTGAATGTCGGGGAAGAAGAGTTGTCTGCAATTGATCAGGCGTTACAGGATGTTTACCATGCCATACAGCGTGTGTGGAAAGAGGATACCAAGAACTCCGTGCAGATCGCAAAGAAGAAAATGCATGAGGTCTGGGTCCTTGTATCCAGACTGCCAGTCTATCGTGATTTGTACATTGATTGGTTACAGCCGATCTCACAGAGTTCCAATTTGGTAGAAATGTTTTGGACCGTGATTCGGGAGATACCTGTCAAAGATCGGGCTGAAGTGGACCGGCAGCTACGCAATCTGACAGGTGTTGTGGATTTCCTGCGAGTTTACCGAAAACAAATCACGCAGATACTGGAAGCATATTTGGACCCCCTGGAGCGAAGAAATACGGAAGCCTATGCTACGGGAATCTATCGATTCTACTGCGATATGGAAGCAGCGGGAAGAGAGAACCGGATCGCGCCACCCGAGCACAGTTTCCCGGTTCAAGTGAAATTTGTTCCCATGGAGTCTCCCACAGACAAGAAAAAGATTATTCTGGCTGAACAGACTAGGTTTTCTGGTCTGACAGGATTGATATCCTTTTTGGAAGTTGAGTTCTTTCGGGGACTGACCGTTGGAAATGCTCCGCGGAAGTGCCACAACTGTGGGAAATATTTCTTGCTGACTGCGGGGTACAACACCTGCTACTGCAATAATATTGCACCGGGGGAAACAACGCGTACCTGCAGGAAAGTGGGAGCCCACCAGAAAGCGTTGCGCCTCAGTGCGCAACGTTCACTCGCCCAGAGAGAATATTACCGGATATACAACCGATTGAAACAGAGAAAGAATCGGGGGCAAATCAGTGTCGATGAATGGAATACCATGATGACCCAGGCACGGGAGCTGGTCGATCAAGTAGAACGCGGGGAACTGACTTACGATGAACTTGTGCAGCGGCTGAATGCCCTTTGATAGGGACAACGCAAATCAGAAACAGAGAGCGGATGACAGAAAGACCGGCAGAGCTTCACAGCTCTGCCGGCCTTTTCTTTGATATAGCGATGCATGATTTCAGAGACTTCCGTCTCCCTTGTTGCCACCGAATTCACAGCCATATTGATGGCCTTTCCCGTAGTACCAGCGGCCATAGCGATACCCGTAGTGAGGCGGGCAGTTGGCACAGTCCCCATCGCAGTGTCCATCATGCTTCTTCTGGATATGACTTGCCACAGATGCGCCTGCCAAAAGGGCAAACAATGCGGATAGCAGACCAACTTTCTTTTTCCGGGGAGCTGTAGAGTGCCTGGGCCTGATCTGCCTTTGGAGTACTTTCACCTCATCAAAGACATCGATATGTGCCCGCCGGGAGATTTTCTGAAAAGAATTGTCGCTGATCATCAGATAGATCTCTTCCAGCTGCTCCCGATTGAAAGGCACATCCGTCTGTTCAGCCATTCTGCTCAGAACGGATTCTTCCACTGTGCCCACCATTTCCAGCACTTGATCCGGGGTAAAGCGGACACCGGCGGCGAAAGCTTTCTCCAGAAACTTTGCGGCAAAAGCATTGTCGTTGAAAGACAGCTCTTCCGCGATCTCCCACACTTCGTCTGCCGGTCCGAAATTGGACAGGCGATAGGTGTAGCTTTTTTGGGTGCTGGGAGCCCAGTCGTAGAACCCGTCATAGTAATCTTCCCAGGTCATCTGTTTCATACCGGGCACCTCGCAGTGACATCCTTATGGCTCTGTCTCATATGGCCAGGTGTTAATGCCGCCGAACTCATAGATGCTGGAGTAGCCCAGTTCAGCCAACGTGGAGGAAGCGGTCTTGCTCCGGTTTCCGCTGCGGCAGTAGACCAGCACTGTGGAGTCCTTCTCAGGGATCACCTCGGCGGCGGTGGTTTCATCAATGGTGCCCACTGGCAGCAGCACGGCACCGGGAATGTGGCCGCTGTCATATTCGTCCTGCTCCCGCACATCCAGGATGATAACATCCTGGGAGTCCATCATTTCCTTGGCCTCTTCCTGGGAGATCTGCTGGTAGGAGCTGTCGGCGGTATTCTCGCCGCATCCGGTCAACAGCAGAAGGGATAAAAGCAGGGGGATCATTCGTTTCATCTGAGTTCCTCCAGAAGTCCGGCTGCAAAGGCTCTGTGGCCCTGCTCCGTGAAGTGGACGCCGTCATAGGCTAGAGGGATGTCCCATTTCCCGGCGTCGGCAAAGCGGATGCCCATTCGCTCCGCCAGGCCTTGACAGAGGTGGGCAAAGGTATGGGAGTCATCAATGAGTTGCTGATTGGGCACCCATGCTCCCAAGGCTACCGGCGGTGGTGCGATCAGCAGGATCTTCTTTTGATTCAGGGAGATGCCGGAGAGAAACCGCTCCAGTCTCCCGGCAGCCTGCTCCGAGCTTCGGCCCTGGAGTAAATCGTTGATCCCCAGCATGACAATCAGCAAATCTGTTTCAGCAGGGAAGGCGGGGGCGGAGGTGGGAATCTCCCGGCCATTCTGTCCCATATTGGAAATCGTCCATCCGGTTTCTGCAGCCAAGATGTCCACCCACCGGCAGTCCGCGTCGTACCGCCCGCCAAAATAGCCCCGCGGGTCGTAGCCGTAGGTGTTGGAGTCGCCGAAGCAGATGACGTTCATCCTTATATTTTTCCTTTCTCTGTAGATGAAATGTCTCAGGTTATCTGGATGCGCTTTATCCGAGATTCTAGGTTACTTGATAGCTTTTAGTTTTCTCAGGATTTCTTCATCCGCTGGGCAAAAGTCATATCCATCGATTTCATCCACTTTGATCCAGCACATATCATTATGCTCCAACTTTTGGGGAGTTCCCTCGCGAATAGACGCATTGAACAAGGTCAGGTGAACAGTCAAATCTGGATATTCGTGGATTACATCCATGAATACCTCACCCACATCCAGTATGATAGCAAGTTCCTCTTGGCACTCGCGGATGAGCGCCTGTTCTTTTGTTTCACCAGGCTCTACCTTGCCGCCAACAAACTCCCACAGCAGTCCTCTGGCCTTATGGGCCGGACGCTGGCAGATCATGAACTTGTCCTGATTCCAAATCAGAGCTGCAACTACTTCGGTCATTCCTTCGCCGTCCGTTCTATAAGTTAAATCGAATATTGATATTGAGTCCCATACCATGAGAGTATTGGGCTGCATTTACTATTTGATAACGTATGACCTATACATAGATACCGAATACTCTTCAACATACCAGTATCGAGCCATCTATCCAGGCTCCTGTTGAGGCGCTGGCTTTTGATTGGTGTCAATACACGCAATCGTACGATATTGGATGATGAATGTCATAGACGTGTGCCCCGTTTAGCTCTCGGATGTGGGTGGTGTTCGAGATGGCATATCTAATGGCTTAAGAATCCAGACTCTACCTTCTGAGAAAAAATATTTTGGTCCACATTTCCGGTAATACTTTTCCTATTTGTGCCCTCGCACATATCCATCGAGCGATATCTTCATCGCAGCTATAGCCCTCAAAAGGATACTTCTTTTGTAATAGATGGTTCCCTATTGGCTTTTCATATAATATGGAATCCATCAGACGCAGTTTCCAGGTCTAAGCGGAAACCGCCTACACCAGAGAATAGTTTTGCCGTTTCTGAAGGTCCATAGTTTATGATTCTTGCACGAAAACCTGTGTTACCCTTCGTAGTTCACAGGTTCCAAACTATCTGTATGGTCTATCAACTTTGCAAGGATAGCCTCTTCGATTTCGGCAACACATGCGGGCAAATTTCTCAGGACATCTTTTTCCCAGAAGTGAATGGGTGTCCATTCTGCTTGAATCAATAACTGGTCATTACGGAGATCACGGGCCATGTTTTCTTCTATTTTTTCAATCCAATACTCACGATTTCGCTTGAGTCGTCCTTTCCGAGTTTCCCAGTTTTTTCCGTGCCAAAACTCGCCGTCAACAAATACAGCGATATGATGCTTTAGAATCGCGATGTCCGGTGAACCGGGTAACCGTCTGTCATTTTTTCGATAGCGGTATCCCTGCTGCCAAAGAGCTTTTGCCAACAGTGTTTCTGCTTTGCCGCCTTTTAGTTTGATTTTAGACATGCGCTTACGTGTCTCGGGCGTAGACTCGTATGATTTAGGGTGTTTCATAGTTCTGGAGTTTTTTTCAATTCTTCAATGACCGCGGTTCCCCTAATCCATACGTATTGCGGCAACATACGGATGCCGTTTACGTATTCTGTTTTATTGTGCAAAGACGAATCTGCCCCAGAACCACGAATGAATACGGCGTTCTCCTTGCTTTTCATAAAATTTGGGGCGGAGCGGACCTCACCATCCTTATTTCTCATGACACTTCCATCCTTGCGGCAAGCAACAACATCAACAAGTTGACCGTTGAGAATTTTTAATCGTGTATCTTCCCAAAGATTTCTTACAGTGTGATTGATGAATCTATCACTAAATACGAGACGTTTAAACCCAATAAACCGATTAGCTGAAAGCGAGTTGGAGGGATGGATTTCATTTCCACTGGCATCAATTCGAATCCGTTTATCAGGCTCTTCAAAAATAATACACAGAAACTCATGGTCGGCAAAATATGAATAAAGCTCGGAATCTTCAAATTCTATCGGACGAATAGTTCCATCTTCATCTGTAATTTCTGCCCGGACCATCTCTTCAAAGTCAATGTGAAAAAGTTTCATATCTTCCGTTCTGCCGCCTGCAGCCGTCATCACGATGGATTTTGCAATAAGACCAAAACGGGAAAAAAGTTCGATTTGATTCAGCTTTTTTGATGTACCACCGAACATTGAAATGATGATTTTTTCGGAAATCCCTTTCTTACCGGTTCCCAGTTCTGTTGCGACTGAAATGCCAAATTGTTTGGCCAATTGTCCAACTGTCATACCGTGATAGAGTGTAGTTAGTTCGCGACATTTTTGGTCAATGTCTGAAATAACAGTATATTGGCCGGGGAGTTGCTCAAGTTGAAAGCCAAAATGATTAGCGATTAAAGCGGAAACCACGGGCTTTTTGAGACGAAATCGAGGCGGAAACTTAGGGGCTAAGTCGATATAACTCAACACGCGACGAAGCTGCCCGTGTATATCGATGTAATCCTGCTTAACAGCTTCTTTCCATGCTTTTGTTTTCAGCCCGGGATGACGCGCGATGATATCTGCCGCGAGAGCTCGAACGTGTTCCCAGTCTTGGCGCAATGCTTCTGCCTCATTCGCATTGAATTCATGAAACTCGTACCCCTTAATTGGAAATGTACGATATTCGTAAGGCGAAACAGGATGTTTGGCGGCATATAAGTAGTATACAAGGAGCATATGCTCTAGTTTGTTCCAAAAGTGAGAATTTTCAAATGTTTGATCAGCAATGTCATATATTCCAACAGCTGTGATTGACATCGGTTCTTTTGCAACAAAATGTTCAACTGGATCAGTACTAATGACCATACCGGTGGATTTGAGTTCTGTTTTTATTTCTTTAGTCCCTTCCGTGACAACTAGGTCAGCTTCTTGCTTCGTGTCAGGGGCATATCCAAGAACGCAACGCTCAATTAAAGTGCCGACAACACCTTTTTGCAAACTGAGGTTTTGCACATCCAAGAAAAGACCTTGATTATCTATTTCTTCCAAAGACTTGTTCAATATGGAATCAAAACGACGAATAAGGTCTTTTTTATCGTAGACATGGTCCGCCATGGCACAGCTATCCTCCTTTAATCAAAAAACTAGGGGATATCAAGGTTCATCTCCGATGATTTTGTCCAGAACTTTGCCCATTCTTGTTATCATTGGTACGACTAAGGCGTTACCCATGCAGAAATATCGCATTCTATCCGGCATACCTGTATTAGTCCACTCGTCATCAAAGCCCTGAAGTCGTTCGGCCTCTACTGGAGTCAATAGGCGTAGATGTCCTGATCCAGGATCTGCTACCACATGAGTAGAACGATTTAGGGTCGATTCACTGGTCAACATAGTTCGACCAGGTCTATCCCATGGATCAGGGAAGGCAACAGGGCCTTCAGAGAACACATATGAATGTCCATTTGCAGAGGTTCTCGGAATTTTTTTGGCACCCTTCAGATATATCCACTTCGCCATTTTATCGCAAGGGATGTAATACTTTTCGTTGAAATTCTTCTGAAGAATATCTCCGAGCAGAATTGGCTTTTCTTCCGCTTCGATAGTTTTGACAGTGTAAAGCCTACCTTCGCTCATGTAGCCGGCGTTTTCGAATGCAAAAGTAAAACTATCACTTACACCTATAATGTCACTACTGATAGTAGTTTCGGTTATTGTCCCCATATCTTGAATGGGAAATGCTTTTGCCATAAGACCTTCAGTTCGAATAATTACTTCCGGAGATATGCGCCCCATTTTCTGGCCATAGACCGTATCATTCCTGTACGCATAGATAAACGTTCTGCGGCGTCGTTGTGCAGCACCATACTGAGCTGCATTCACAACTCGCCACTCTACGCTATAACCTTCTTTTGCAAGGCATGCAAGGATGATACCGAAGTCACGGCCGCGTTGTTTGGCCGGGGATTTAAGAAGCCTATCAACATTTTCAAAGATGCAGAATGGTGGCTTTTTGGCAATGATTGTATCTCTAATTTGCCACCATAAGACGCCTTTTTTCCCTTCTATACCGTGTGAAGATGCTAAAGTATGCGCTACACTATAATCCTGGCAAGGAAAACCGCCTACAAGAAGTGTATGACTAGGGATAGTGTGCTTATCTACTGAGCTGATGTCTTCGCCGGTATGAAATTCATTATTCAAGTCAGGACTATCTCCGAAATGTTGCACATAACAGTCGTGAGCCCATTGTGTTTTTGCACCGGGTTCCCACTGAGAAAACCATGTCGTCTCCCAGCCTGATTTAAGTCGCTCGAATCCCAAGCGGAATCCTCCGACGCCTGCGAATAATTCGCAAATCGTTTTTTGCATAAAGCCCTCCTTTGGCCGACATACGGCCAGCTCGCTTATTTTTTAGGCCAAAACCAAGTCTTCTGTTAGCACCGACAGACGTCGGATCGATGGCCTTTTCTGATTATATCATTATCTCAATAAAATCACATCATAGATACAAGTTGATTATCGGTAAAGTAAAAGTAGTTTCTCATAACTGATTTCGATACCACATCTTTTTAACCGATTACGCCGAGCCATATATAGCTTTTTTAGGGGTTGCTCTATCTCTGCTCCGTAGTGAAGTTTGCAGTGACAATTTGGACAAAGAGATACAACATTTGCTTCGACATCAAGACAATGTGAGAATTCATCTTGAAAGCATAAGGGGATGAGATGATGTGCTTCAGTATACGTAACAGGAGCTGTTTTCCTGATGAATAGTTCAGAGGTACAGTCTAACTCACACCTGAAATTAGCTGCCGCTAATGAATTCGCAACGACATCTGCGCTCCTTTTATATGCCGCAACACCTTTGATTGCATAGTTTTCCGGGCGCGGCTGCGGAATATCATTGACACCAAGTAGTTGGGGAGTTTCTATAATAAATCTTGGTGCTATTGGCTCATCAACTAATTTCTCCAACGGAGTCACATACGTTCCTTTTTTAAAAGATCTGTATAACTCCTTCAAAGCGGAGACCTTATCATTTGTAATATATTCTTGCCATAACCTGGAATACTCATCGTCTTTGACACCTGCATTATTTGCTGGATCAACACTTTTGAATTTAGAAACCGAGAAAAGAATAGTTTGTGCGCTGACATCTTTTTGAAAATACTGGTTGAAACGAGCCGTAAACTTTTCTATGCCTTTTTCTCCATCAAAATAATACTGGCAAAGGATCAAGATAAGCTCTATATCTC
>OWID01000045.1_pt1 | contig 68347 bp, 72 predicted proteins | sample 1732661 | NCBI WGS metagenome assembly OWID01 (sample SAMN05065739, study PRJEB22554) | human gut metagenome | biome: ENVO:2100002; feature: ENVO:00000062; material: ENVO:00002003 | host: Homo sapiens | place: USA
ACAGAAGCAGCAGCACTTCCCTGAAGAGCAGCACCGACAGAAGCAGCAGCACTTCCCTGAAGAGCTCCACCGATCGTAACGGCAGCTCCTCTCTGAAAGGTTCTGTTGATCGCGATTCCAACTGCTAATTTTACTTAAAAATATAAAACAGCCTTCTGCTTTCCATAACAGAAGGCTGTTTTTTTGTGTTCTAAAACTGGTTTTAGATAGAAATATTGTAATAAAGGTTACATAAAAAACAGCGATGACAAAAAAGTTACAGAAAAAGGGATGGCTGTATCCGAATTCCAAAAAACGTTCCAAAACCGCATAAACATGGGAAAAAGTGTCCTTTAATTAACGATAAAAATGACAACACTGTTACAATTAGAACAGGAAAATTACATTTTTTTTACGAAAGGGGGTTGCAATTTGGATTTGGGTGTGGTATATTAGTTCCAGACCGAGGGAGATTGTGGAGAATCTTCCAAGGCAGGTGTCAAGTGGCATCTAAGGTTTTTATTTACCACAGAGTGTCGCTTAACACACAATCAAATCAGGAGTTGTGATCTAAACAACTTCAAAAAATTTTTAGGAGGAAGAAAGACTATGAAAAAAGTACTTTCCGTAGCTATGGCTTCTGCTATGGTACTGGGCATGGGCGCTAACGCTTTCGCTATCCAGTACAGCACTGGCTCTAACGAGACTGCTAGCTGGCCAAAGAATTTTGGTTTCGAAGGTTCCCTCTTCGTAACCGACAAAGATGGTAACATCGTTGAATCCACTCTGACCGACCTCAACGGCAAAACTTCCGTTGACTTCCAGCCAGGTGACGTTATCTGGATGCCTCTGTACGCTGACAACCAGAAAGTTTACAACGTAACTGGTGCAAACACTGACGGTAGAGATGAAGTTGCTGCCTACACCCAGTCTTTCAAAGCAGTTGAAGATGATTCTACAACCGCTGGTATCGTTGTAAATAACAGCACAGGTTGGGAAGATTTCTACTATGTAGATAACACCAACAAAGTTGTTTACTACACCAACAAAGCTGGTTCTGCTTCTATTCCAGCAGAAGCTCAGGCTGCTATCAATGCAAACCCAACATACAGAACAGCTCAGATTCCAAACGCTAATGTTTCTATGTACAATGGTTCTAAGACCGTTACAGAAGCAAAAGACATGTTTGAAACTAAAACTGTTGAGACTAAGACTCCTGTAACAAAAACCAAAGTAACTCTGGATAACTCTGGCTCTTCCGCTACTAATGTAGAAGATTTGGATCAGCTGAAAATTGCTGATACATTAATTGACGGTGCTACACTGGAAGTAACCAATGGTTCTGGTACCGATACCGGCACAGTTGTTGCAAAAGCTACTGCAGCACAGGTTGCAGCTGCTTTTTCTAGCGATGTAACAGGCGCTAACAAATATGCTAATGATATCACCATCACCATTTCTGGTACCATTGGTGGCGACAAACTGGAAGATTCTGCTAAAGAAGTAGAAATTGGTTACACTGTATCCTCTAGCGAAAAAGAGTCTCTGAAAGCTAACGCTACTGTAAAAGTTAACTTCCCTAAAGTTGATGCAGTAAAAGAAGAAGCTGGTACTATCAACCCAGGTGTTGACCCATCTCTGGTTGAAGAAGTTGTTGCTCATGGTCACTACACTGGCAACATCGACAAGAACTGGTCCATCAACCTGATCGAAGAGGACAACGGCGTTGCTGACCTCATCGAAAAAGCTGAGCTGTACAAAGCTACCGCTGCTGACTACACCTCTTACAGCAAGTACACTGAAGAGATCCAGCCAAACGCTGTATACCTCAAAGTTACTCTGAAAGACAACTGGAAACTGGCTGACGATGCTAACCTGAAATACTATGTATACGTTGCTGACAACAAGTCCAACACCAACGTAACCAACAAAGTATGGGTTTCCGGTAAATACGCTGCTTCCTACAGATACGTTGACTTCACTTGGACCAACGATGCTTCCGAAGCTGGTCTGTGGAAAGTTAAAGATGGCGAAAACGGCGTAGCTGTATTCGACTTCGCTGACAAAGCATTCTTCTCCGTTAAAATGTACTCCAAAGAGTCCATGTACCTCGATCTGAGCACTGCTTACGACAAAGCAATCGCTGGCGATTTCGATGAAGCTGATGCTTTCTTCTCCTTCGACAACGAGAACGCTAACTTCTCCAGAACTGGTACTCTGATCCTCGTTTCCGACGATGCTTCCCTGATCCCATATCAGGTAACTGAGAACGGTTACACCAAAGTTGACGCTCAGTACGTTGAGAACTACGCAATCGCTCACACCAACGAAAAAGTTAACGGTTTCGTATTCGAGACCAAAGAGCTGGGCAACTACGTTCTCGCTACTGAAGAAGTAGCTGAAGAAGAGGACAACAACACTTCTGACAACACTCAGGAAGATGTAGTTCCAGATACCGACAACAACGAAACCAACAACAACAGCAAACCAAACCCAAGCACTGGTGCTGAAGACTTCGTAGGTCTGGCAGTTTCCCTGGCAGTTGTTTCCGTTGCTGCTGCTGGCGCTCTGGCTCTCAAGAAATAAGTTTTCTTCGAAAACTGATTTCGGTAAGGGTTCTTTGAAACCTTACAGGAAAGTTTGAGTAACGAAAAATCCTCCCTTCGGGGAGGATTTTTTTGTTGCGTAGAAAAAGAAAGAATCATCTTCGATGATTCTTTCACGAGCATTTAAAAACTCCGTCCAACGTCGTTTTTAAAGCTCGTAGAAGTAATTACCTTCGGTAAGGTTTCAAAGAAGCCTTACGTACAGAGAAAATTTGAGAGAAGAAGGAATTAAGAAAAGCCCGCTTTGTGTCAAGCGGGCTTTTCTTGTACATTCCCAAGGTTAGGAGTATAATAAAAGATAGAGATAAGAGAGAAGGAGTTATGTAGTCATGGAAATTGCGTTTATCGTCATTCACCAGCTGATGATCTTTATTGTGTTTGCGCTCATCGGCGTGATTGCGGTCAAAGCAGGTGTACTGAGTCAGGACGGACTGCAAAGCGTTTCCCGTCTGATTATCAAAATCACCCTGCCGATCATGCTGTTTACCAACACTGCCGGCGGTGTTACGCGGGAGGAGCTGTGGCAGACGCTGCCGGTCATGGCAGCGACCGTGGTGATGTATCTTGGTTTGTTTGCGCTGTGTAGCCTGCTGCGGTTTGGTTTTCGTCTGCAGGGAGATCAGGGACGGGTGTTTCTGGCGGCGTCGGTCTTTGGCAATGTGGGATTTATCGGCATCCCGATTATTTCCACCCTCTATCCTACCGCCGGTATGCTGTATGTGGCAGCGTTTACGCTGGTGGACCAGCTTTTGATGTGGACCATTGGCGCCAATCTGACCGTTCCGGCCGGACGCGGCGGACAGTCTCTGACAGCCAGCCTGCGCAAGCTCATTAACCCTGCCACCATCGCAATCGTGCTGGCAGTGATTGTAATTTTGACAGGCGTCCAGCTGCCGTCCGCTCTCAATCAGGCTTTGACGCAGGTGGGAGCGACCACTTCGCCGCTGGCGATGATCTATCTGGGCGGAATGTTCTGCTTTATGGATATTGCAGCCAGCCTGCGCCACAAGGAGTTTTATGGAACCATCGTGGCAAAGATGGTGCTGTTTCCGCTGGTGCTGCATCTGGTACTGCGCGCGCTGCTGCCGCTGACCGAGGAAGCCTTGATGACGATGACCATTTTGGCGGCACTGCCGGCGATGACCTCGGTTGCCATGCTGGCGCAGTCGCAGAATAACCATGGTGATTACTGCTCCGGCTGTGTCTTTGTCACCACCGTCGCCAGCGTGGTGACGCTTCCGGTAGTTTGCCTGCTGGTGAGCCTCCTGTAATTATTTTGGGATGGAAAAATACGATATACTCCCGATTAAATTGGGGTATCATAAATAAAAATCAATGTGAAAGGCGGGAAGAAGATGGCAAGAAAGATTTCACACAAAAAACCGTTCCGCGCAAAAGCGGGATTCCACCGACTGGATGTTAAAACACGAACCATGCGAGTGCTCAAACACCAGAAACAGCAGCCGATCGGACTGCGCGTGCTGGAGATTCAGGCACAGATTTCCCCCGACGAAAAGAAGGCGTTTTACACTCTGCTCGACCAGATGGAGAAAAACGGCGAGCTGTGGCGCCGCAAAAACAGTGTCGTGCTTGCAAAGAGTGCAGGACTGGTGCGCGCGCAGATTGTCACCCTCAACGATAAATTCGGTTTTGCCCGTCCCGAGGCGCAGCCGGACAAGGAGCAGGGCGAGGACATCTTCCTGCCAGGACGGTTCATGCTGGGTGCAATGCCAGGCGACACCGTCATGGTGCGCCTGCAGCCGAATTCCCACCGACAACAGGGCGACAACCCTGAAGGAGCTGTGGTGCAGATTCTGGACTATAACGACGCACCGTTTACCGGCGTGGTTGTACGCCAGCCGGAGGGCTATTTCCTGCGGCCGGACCGTCTGCGCCGGATGCTGTTGGAGATAGAGAAAGGCGGGCTGCACGGCGCCCACGATGGTGACAAGGTGCTTGCGAAAATTACCCGCCGCGGAGACAGCCACTTTGCACATCGTGTAGAGGTAGAGCAGAGCTTTGGCAGCGCCGACCGTGCCGCAGTCTGTTGCCAGGCAGTGCTTGCAAACTACAACACCCGCACCGAATTTGACGAGGCTACCCAGCAGGAGGCGCGCAAGATTGCCGACGCGGGCATTCCACTGTCCGAGCTCAGCGACCGCATGGATTTGACGGGAGAGGACATCTTCACCATCGACTCGGCGGACAGCAAGGACCTCGACGACGCGGTTTCGCTCGAGCGGGACGATCAGCACTGGTATCTGGGTGTCCACATCGCCGATGTCAGCCACTATGTCCGACAGGGAAGTGCGCTTGATCTTGAGGCTTATCGCCGCGGCACCAGCGTCTACTATGCCGACCAGGTCATCCCGATGCTGCCAAAGGAGCTGTCCAACGGCATCTGTTCGCTCAACCCTGATGAGGTAAGGCTGACCTTTTCGGCGCTGATTACTCTCAAGCTCAGCGGCGAAATCGAGGGCTTCCGCTTTGTCAAAAGCTATATCCGTTCCCGTGTCAAGGGCGTGTACAGCGAGATCAATCAGATTCTCGACGGCAATGCACCGCCGGAAATCACCGAAAAATACCATCAGCTCATCCCGCAGATTCAGCTGATGCAGCAGCTTGCCAAGATTCTGCGCGCACGCCGTTTTGCCCGCGGCGCTATGAATATTAGTTCAAATGAATCCAAGTTTATTATCAAGGACGGCAGAATCCAGGACATTGTTCCGCGTCCTACCGGTGAAAGTGAGCGGATGATTGAGGAATTCATGCTCACCGCAAACGAAGCAGCTGCCACTCTTGCCATGCGTGAGGAAATGCCGTTTGTCTACCGCGTCCATGAGCAGCCGCCGGTCATCAAGGTCAATCTCCTGCACGACCTGCTCACACGGCTGGGTGTACCTGCTGACCACCTGCTGCAAAATCCACAGCCAAAGGATTTTGCAGACATCCTCGAAGGTGTGCGCGGCACCGAGCTGGAACCTGCCATCAACGGACAGCTGCTGCGCACCATGTCCAAGGCGGTCTACTCGGAGCGCAACATCGGCCACTTTGGTCTGGTGCTGGAAAACTATGCCCACTTTACCTCGCCAATCCGCCGCTATCCTGATTTGACCATCCACCGCATCCTGACAAGCTACCTTGCCGGAATGCCTAAGGACAAGCTTAAAAAGCGGTACGGCAGCTTTGTACCCGCCGCCAGCAAAAACTCCAGTGAGATGGAGGTCAACTCCATGAACATCGAGCGCGACTGTGAGGGCTGCTACAAGGCAGAATATATGTCCAGCCGCATCGGAGAGCGGTTTGTGGGAAGAATCACCGGCGTTGCAAGCTACGGATTCTATGTGGAACTTGCAAACAGCGTAGAAGGCATGGTTTCGGTACACGATCTCCCAATGGGCGACTACCAGCTCGACGAAGGCATCGAACTCAAGGAACAGCTCAGCGGTAAGGTCTACCGCATCGGTCAGCAGATTGAAATTCAGGTGGCTTCGGTGGATGTGTCCGCCGGTCAGGTCAACTTTGTGCTGCCGCAATAGAAAGAATGTTCTGGATGGATAGGAACATCTGACGGTAATAATTGAGTGACAAGAGGTATCTGCAATGCTTTGTTACCACACAATAACAGAAGATGAAAAACGGACCATCTGCGACTGGAAGTATGAGGGAGAATACAGCATTTATAACCTGCCTCCTTACGACCAGATGCAGAAGGATAGGCTGGGTTTTGCAAGCCCTGAAAAGGAGAAAAACTTCGACACCTACTTTGACGGAGAGGTTCTGGTGGGCTTTACCAACCTTCTGGAGGAACAAACCGAGGTGTTTGTCGGCATCGGTGTCAATCCCGAACTGTGCGGCAAAGGATACGGAAAGAAGATTCTGGAGCTTGCCGCCCAGATCGCAAAGGAACGTTATCCAGGAAAACCACTGTATCTGGAGGTTAGGACATGGAACGAACGGGCTGTCCGGTGCTATCAGAAGGCGGGTTTTGTGATTGAGGGAGACTGCATCGAGCAGGAAACCTTCCTCGGAGAGAGCCGCTTTTACCGGATGGTCAAAGTAAATTAACAAGATGGAGGTTCAGATGCTTACCATACGAAATGAACGACCGGAAGATTTTGAGCAGGTGGAAACGCTGACCCGAAAAGCGTTTTATAACCAATATGTCCCAGGATGCTTCGAGCATTATCTGGTCCACATCATGCGGGAGCATGAGGACTTTGTTTCAGAGCTTGACTTTGTGTTGGAGCTGGATGGGAAGATCGTCGGAAATATCATGTACACCAAGGCAAAGCTGGTGGACGAGCAGGGACAGACAAAGCAGATCCTCACCTTTGGACCGATCTGCGTCGATCCTGCCCACCAGCGCAAAGGATACGGAAAGAAACTGATCCAGCATTCCTTTGAACGGGCCAAGGAGCTGGGATACGATGTTGTCGTCATCTTCGGCAGCCCGTCAAACTATGTCAGCAGCGGCTTCAGAAGCTGCAAGCGGTACAATGTCTGCATGGAAAGCGGAAAGTTTCCGGCGGCAATGCTGGTCAGAGAGCTTGTTCCGAATGCGCTGGACGGCAGAAGATGGTTTTATTACGACAGCCCTGTTATGGCAATCGACGAGGAAGAAGCACAAAAATACGACGACACCCTCGAGCCTATCGAGAAAAAGCAGCTTCCAAGCCAGGAGGAATTTTATATCATGAGCCACTCCTTTGTGGAGGACTAAAGCAGCACAGAAAAAAATTGCCCGCAGCAGTTTGCTGCGGGCAAAAAAGTCTAGATCTGTTTTGACATCGGGACGTGCGGACAATATTCGTCCATGTACTCCTCGCCCGATTCGACATAGCCGTTTTTGCGGTAGAATCCCTTTGCGCGCACCTGTGCGCCCAGATGCAGTGTTGCCGGTCCGTTGACCAGCGAATGGATTTTTTCTTCGCAGGCTTTGAGGATGAGGTTGCCCACCTTTTTGCCGCGGTAGTTTTCCAGCACGCAGATGCGTCCGAGGTTCCACACACCGTTCTTGTCCTGATAGATGCGGGCGGCGCCGATCGGCTCCTCGCCGTCATAGACGGTCAGATGCCAGCATTCCTTGTCCAGGTCGTCAAATTCTACCTGGAAGCCCTGCTCCACGACAAACACCGTTGCGCGTACATAAAAAGCATCGTCGCTTCCTTTTTTTCCTTTGGTCCAGCTCAGTTGGTATTCAGGTCGTCTTGCCAAACCGATTCCTCCTTGCTTTTGTAACTTGCAGAAGGAGGAAATCCCCCTCCGGCGTAGTTTTATTATAGCCGATTATACGCCGCAAATCAATTTGATGAGCAGAAGAAAAATGCAGCCAGGGATGCCAAAGGCGACGCTGATGACCAGCGTCGGCACGCAGATGACCAGTCCCAGCGCAGGAAAGAACAACTCCATCGCTGCCAGACATCCGGCGCCGCTGAGCGCCGAAAAGAGCGTCCCGCGCACAAAGGTGCGATGATTGACAAAAAACATCGCCTGCACGACCACACAGGCGATCAGAATAAGAAATAATATCGTCTGATCCATAAGCAGTCCTCCTTCTGTCTATAGAAAACTATATGAGCGCAGAGGACAGGTTATGAGTCATTGGGAAAGGAGAAGTGCAGGATGATAAGCGTTCGCCTGCTGGAAGAAAGGCTGGAGGACTGCAAAAAGCCGCTGCGGTATGCGGTGATTGCAGCAAAATATCGGGGAAGATGGGTGCTTTGCCAGCACAAGCAGCGCAGCACCTGGGAGGTTCCTGGCGGACACATTGAGCAGGGAGAAACTCCTGAACAGGCTGCGCACAGGGAACTGTTTGAGGAAAGCGGCGCAGAGCAGTACCAGCTGTACCCGATTGGAGTCTATGGAGTGAGCAAGGACGGAGAGGAAGATTTTGGCGCGCTGTTCTTTGCTGATATTACCTCTTTTTCCACACTGCCGGAGCAGTTTGAGATGCGGCGGGTGGAATATTTCGATCAGCTGCCGGAGGAGCTGACCTATCCGCAGATTCAACCGTTTCTGGTGGAGATGGTGGAGAAGGCAGGATTTTAAGCAGGTAAAAAAGACGGACAACAGTTTGTTGTCCGTCTTTTTTGATGCAGTCAATTTATAGCGATGCCAGGTAGCGGCTGTAAGCCTCACGCAGTTCCTCGGCGGTTTCCTCCGGACAGCGTGGATTGCAGTGTGCCCAGGCGCCGGTTTCGCTGGAGGCGTTAAACTTCTGCTGGTTTTCCGAGCGCAGCGGCGGGAAGAACTCGACGTGGAAGTGGAAATCCTCCTCAACGTTGCCGGAGTTGACCGGTGCATTGTGCATACACATCATGTACGGGAATTCCTTGTCAAACATCGTGTCGAACATGCCGACGATCTGTTTGAGGGTGATGCCAAAGTCGGTCTTTTCCTGGTCGGTCATCTCGGTGATGTGGGAAAAATGCCGCTTGGAAAAGATGTAGATGCCGTAAGGGTACTCGGTGAAAAACGGCAGAAAGACGGTGAACGAATCATTTTCAAAGATGATGCGCTTGCCAAATTCCTTCTCAGCTTTGAGCATGTCGCAAAATAGGCATCTTCCTTTTTCTGTGCGGTACTGCTGCGCGGACCCAAGTTCCAGCTGGAGCTTCTTCGGGATGACCGAGTAGCCATAGATCTGACCGTGTGGATGCGGCATGGAGGTGCCGACCATGCTTCCGCGGTTTTCAAAGATGAAAACATATTTGATGTTTTCATCTTTGCGGATATCGGCGTAACGCTCTGCCCACAGATCCACCAGCTTTCTCATGTGTGCGTCGCTTAATTCCTTGAGGGTGGTGTGATGACCAGGGGAATAGAGGATGACTTCACATTTGCCATAGGACGGACGAACCTTGAAAAAATCGTTGGCGACGTCGTCCGGCTGCGGCGGATTCTGGGAGAGAGCAGGGAAGTCGTTGTCGTATTTGAGGACCTCATAGTCGTCGGGAACCTTGCCGGAGCCTGGACAGAAGGGACACCAGTCCTTGGGCATCTGTGGGCGGTTCTGGCGGTTGGAATTGATCATGACCCAATCCTGGATCAGGGGATGCCATCTCAGTTCAGCCATGGTACTTACGCCTCCTCGGTAATTTCGATGCCGCCGCATGGACGAATGGTCAGCAGATGGCAGCTGTCTTTTCCAGTAATTTTTTCCATCTCCGCAGCAAAGTGCGCTGCCATATCGTTGGGCACAAATGCCTGAATCGTGCCGCCAAAGCCGCCGCCGTGGATACGGCAGGCGCCGCGGCCTTCAAGCAGATGTTCTGCAGCCATCAGTGCCACCGAAGCCGGCTGAGAGAGCGGAGAGAAGTTCGGGTAGATGTTTTGCAAATACATAAAAGAGGAGCGTCCCGACTGCTGGCACAGACGGAGGAACCCGTCCATGTCGCCCTCCTGAAGTGTGTGGGCAGCCTGCTGGGCGCGCAGATTTTCGGCAAAGAAGTGGTGGGCGCGAAGTACAGCTCGGTCGCTGGTCTGCTCGCGCACCTGCGCCAGATGCTGATAGAACTGCTCGGCGGGTACCTGCCGCAGAACCTCCTTCTCAAAAAAGGCGGCAACTGCCTTCATCTCCGCAGGAATGGCAGCGTATTCATCGGTCAGGTCGGAGTGATCGCCCTTGACGTCCACAATATACAGACTGTATCCATAGGCGGCAGGATCAAAGTTGGTTTTGTTTACCATCGGGCGGTCAGGGTTGTAGAAGTCGATCGATACAAATCCGCCGACCGAACAGGCCATCTGGTCCATCAGTCCGCAGGGCTTGCCGAAGTAGCGGTTTTCGGCGAGCTGTCCGATCTGAGCGAGGAGCACCGGATCGAGGGCGCCGTCGTTGTACAGGCAGGAGAAGATGGTGCCGATGAGCACCTCAAAGGCAGCCGATGAGGACAGCCCTGAGCCGCGCAGAACGTCGGAAGATACGCAGATGTCCGCACCGCCGATCTCAAAGCCTTTTTCACGGAAGATGGCAGCAGTTCCGCGGATGAGGGCTGCGGTGGTGTTGATTTCTTCTGGATGGATGTTCAGGTCACTTAGGTCGATCTGCTGGAACGCAAAGCCCTCGGACTGGAGGCGTACACAGTTGCAGTCATTTTTTGCGGCAGCAGCGATCATATCCAGATGGATGCTTGCAGCGACAACACAGCCGCGCTGATGGTCGGTGTGGTTGCCGCTGATCTCGGTACGTCCTGGAGCGCTGAACAGACGAGGTGTCTGTCCGTCTGGAAAGACCTGTGCAAAGGTATTCACCAGTCGGGCATAACGTGCGCGCTGCTGTTCCAGCGCATCGGCGCGGTACAGGCGGGTGAAGACGGTGTCATAGCCGCCCGAGGAGATGGTATGTAAAACGGAAGAATTGGTTTCCATGTTGGATGCCTCCCTTGGTAAAACGAACTTCTTGTATAGGCGATATACAAGGACAATACTAGAGTATCTTATTTGCATCCAATTTTCAATACCAAATAAATAGACGGCGTAAATTATTTTAGGATGAGCACAAAGCACGAAGCATTTATCGTTATAAAAATAAGAGCTGCCCATTTTTATGGGCAGCTCCTGCGGGAGGTTAGTTGGAACTGGAGGAAAATTTCATTTTTGTCTGTGCGATCTTTTCGGCGGGCGCATCCTGGGTTGGATACCAGCCGCGCTTTTGCATCTCGGAAAAGATGTCGTGCTGGATCTGGTGTTCCTCAGACAGCAGGTTCATGAATTCGTTCATCAGTGTCGGGGAGGCACATTCGTTGGTGAAGGTGTTGTAGTTTTCGGTCATGAATTTTTCGGACGAGAGTGCATCGGTCAGCATCTCACGGTCGTTGAGTGTTTCTTTCATCATGGGTACATTCCTCCTTTACAGTGTCAGGACAACAGGTTGAGCAGCTTGCTTTTGTGGATTTCGTGTTTGGCAGCGATCTGCTGGCAGGAGCTTTTCAGCTGCTGGTCCTGGGTCATCTCGGCGTACATTTTGAACTTCTGGATCAGCAGTTCTTCCTGTCCCAGCTGCTCCTCAATGGCGGTCAGTTCTTTGGTGGTCAGGTTCATGGCGTGTCCCTCTTTTCTTGATAAAGTGAGTTTTTGCTTCGTCCACAGTATGCCCGATTTCCAAACCGTTCAATCATCCGTTTCTCAATCCACCATATCTGTTTCTCCGAAAAGCTGGAACGGGATGTGAAAAGCGGAAAAACAACAAACATTTACCACTGTAAAAGCTATTGCAAAATTGTTTTGCAGCGTATATAATAAGCCACAGACGTAGGAAGTGCGTGGAGAACTTCACAGACCGTCCTTCCACAGGGAGGGCTGCGGACATCGGTTTCAGCTCTTCTATTCACAACAGGAGGAATATTTGACAGCAGCGGGTGCGACAGAACAGATGATTCATAGGAGGAAAACAAAAAATGAAAAAAATCATTGCACTTTCGATGGCATCCGCCATGCTGCTCTCGATGAGTACCGTGGCATTTGCCGACATTGAAACAGGGATTGTCGATGAAAACGGCAATCAGTGGCCAAACGAATTTGGTTTTGGCGGTCAGATTCAGGTGATGCGCGGCGAGGAAGTACACAGCTACGACCTGCAGGAGAAAAACAAAATCGAACTTCAGCCAGGGGATGACATCTACCTGCCGCTGTACTTCACTACCGCAGAAGGCGAGAGCGTGACCATCGGCGCTTCCAAGGAAGAGATGACCGGTCATGTGCCATACAACGGTCAGATCGACAAAAACTGGAAGCTCAACTTTGTGGACAAGACCAAAGCAGTCATCGAAACCGCAGAGTTCTACAAAGCACAGTCGAGCGACAAGAATCTGGTCAAAGGTGCAGTCTATGTAAAGGCACAGACCAAGGACGAGTACAACAGCCTGGACGCGCTGGAATACAACTTCAACATCTACATCAACGAGCGTTATACCCAGAACAAGACCGAGCAGATCCAGATGGAAGGCAACTTTGCAAACCCTTCCTCCGACAAGCTGGTTGATTTTGAATGGGATAACAACGTATACGAAAAATCCGTCTGGGAAGTAGCGGAGGATCAGGATGGTACTGCTACCTTCAACTTCAATGACAATGCTTACTATACTGTAAGAATGTTCAGCGGCGATAAAGTAATGCTCGAGTTCGACCGTCTGTTCGACAGAGAGATTGCAAGCCGCTATGCAGAAGACCTGTACTTCTACAACTTCCGCGGCGATCTGGACAGCTTCAACACCACCGGTACACTGATCATCCCAGTGGACGAGCCAATGTACCTGTATCAGGTGGTTAACGGTGCGCTCAAAGCAACCGAGGCTGTCTACAACGAAGAAAACGAAGCAATGGAGCTCAAAACCCGCTCCCTGGGCAACTATGTACTCAGCCCAACTGCACTGGACATCAGCGCAGAGGCAGAAACTCCTTCCAACGACAACACCAACGAGGAAACTGTGGAAACTCCATCCAACGGTGGAAACGGCCAGGTGCAGGAGAGCAACGACTACCTCGGCGGCAACAGCGACAAGGGCAACCCTGATACCGGTTCCGATGATATGATCGGTCTGGCAGTTGCACTGGCAGCAGTTTCTCTGGCAGGTGCAGTCGCTCTGGGCAAAAAGAGAAGATAATCCCTTCTCAGCCTAGGTAAACATTCATCATAAAGTCCCTTCCTCTGGTTCTCCACCCGGAGGAAGGGCTTTTTGTTTACTGTGGAAAACATCTGCATCCACAGCAGCATTGCGCCGGTCATCCAAATATGCTACGATAGTAAAAAATAAAAAAGAAAGGAGGGCATCGGATGAACCGCAGAGGCATAGGCGCCGTATTCTGCCTGATGGCAGCGATGTTTTTCTGTACATGGAATCTGTCGGCGGCCGTTTTTATGAGCTCGATAACTTCCTGGGATATGGGTTTGTTTGCGGCAGGATTGGAATATACGGGAATCTTTCTGCCGGTGATGGGAATTCTCAGTCTGGTGATCGGCATTGGCTGGCTTATCTTTGCCGAGATGATCGAGCAAAAAGAGAAGAAATGAAAAAAGCTCCCGCAAGGGAGCTTTTTTCAGGAGCGGAAGGTCGGATTAGGCGCATTGTAGAGGTTTTGTTCCCACAGGGCAGTCTGACGGGAAGCCTGTGGATTTTGTTCGGAGGAATCGGGAACAGAAGGTGCAGACTCGTGTTCGGCAATGTATTTTTCGTAGGCCTGAAGCACAGCGTCCTCCAGCTGTTTTCGGGCCTGTGGAGTGATAGGGTGGGAGATATCGCGGAAGGCGCCGGTTTCATCGCGGCGGCTGGGCATCGCGACAAACAGACGCTCCGGTCCCTCGATGATCTTGATGTCGTGGACAGCAAGGTCATAATCCACCGTGATGGAAACCAGCGCACGCAGACGGTTTTCAGTGTAGGTTTTGCGGATGCGAATATCAGTAATGTTCATGCTGTTTTCTCCTTTGGGTCAGTTTTTGGAAAGGTTTTCAAGGTCGATGATAGTATGCTCGTTCCTTTCTCAGCTTATGCGCTGATGGCAAGAAAAAGAAAAATCGAACAAAATCGGGAAAATACTGTTTATTTTCCACCCGATTCGCAATATAATAGAGAAAACAGAGGGCACATCCACAATCCAAAGAAAAACACACATCAAAGGTGGTTTGTATGACAAAGATTCGAAAAGATTTTCTGGACGATAAAAAGCATCTTCATTTCATCGGTATCGGCGGTTCGGGTATGTTTCCGCTGGTGCAGATTCTGCACGGAATGGGCTACTATATCACCGGTTCGGACAACAACCCTGGTGACACCATCAACTTCGAACGGGAAAAGATGGATATTCCGGTCACACTGGGTCAGCGCGCTGAAAATATCGAAGGCGCCGACCTGATTGTCCACACTGCGGCCATCATGGACGATAATCCTGAGCTGATTGCTGCCCGTGCAAGCGGTGTGCCGACCATCGAGCGCGCCGATCTGCTGGGACTGGTGACCAGCTGGTTTGACAACTGCATCTGCGTCTGCGGCACCCACGGCAAGACGACCACCACTGCATTGCTGACCCAGATGTTCATGGAGTGCGGCAAGGACCCGTCGGCGGTTGTTGGCGGCAAGCTGGAGGCCATCGGCGGCAGCGGACGACTGGGAAGCAGCGACATTATGGTCTGCGAGGCGTGCGAGTTTGAGGACCACTTCCTCAAATGCCACCCAGATATTGCGGTCATCCTTAACGTCGATGCCGACCATCTGGAATACTTTAAGACGCTGGACAATATCATTGCCTCTTTCCACAAGTTTGCCCAGATGACCACCAGGACGGTGATCTATAACGGCGATGATCTCAACACCTGCAAGGCGGTCGAAGGCGTCACCGGCAAGAAGATGATTACCTTCGGTATGGACCCGAAGAACGACTATTATCCTACTCACATTGTCCATAAAGATGGACGTCACACCAGCTATACTCTCTGCTGCCATGGGGAGGAGCTGGGACAGGTGCTGCTGAACGTACCTGGCGACCACAATATTTTAAACAGCATGGCAGCGATTGCCGCCGCCATCGAATCGGGCTGTACTCCACAGGAGGCGATCGTTTCAGCAGGCGCATTCCAGGGAGCAGGACGCCGCTTTGAAATCATGGGAGTCAACAAGGGCGTGACCATTGCGGACGACTACGGCCACCATCCAAAGGAACTGGAAGTTACCCTGAAAGCAGCCAAGGCGATGGAATACAAGAGCGTGTGGGCAGTACACCAGCCGTTTACCTATTCCCGTACAGCGATGCTGCTGGACGACTTTGCAAGGGTATTACAGATTGCGGACCATGTGGTGCTGTCAGAGATCATGGGCTCGCGCGAGAAAAACACCTACAACATCTACGCTAAAGATCTGGCAGACAAGATTCCAGGCTGTGTCTGGTTTAAGACCTTTGAGGAAATTTCTGCATACGTGATGAGTCATGCACAGCCCGGAGATCTGGTCATCACCATGGGCTGTGGAGATGTGTATAAATGTGCAAAGATGATGCTCGTAGAAAAATAGAGGTTGCTATTTCTGTATAAAATATGATAAAATAGGAAACGGAAGGAAAACCGTCGGGTTTTCATATATTATCGCAGTCTGCGAAAAAATTTGAATGAAAAGGAAGAGATTATCATGAAAAAAGTAGTTGCAACAACAAAAGCTCCAGGCGCAATCGGACCATACTCCCAGGCAATTATTGCTGGTGACAATATGTACATCTCTGGTCAGCTGCCAATCAACCCAGCAACCGGCGAACTGGCAGAGGCTTGCATCAAAGCTCAGACCAAACAGTCCCTGGAAAACATCAAAGCAATCCTCGAGTCTGAGGGTCTGTCGATGAAAAACGTTGTAAAGACCACCGTTCTGATGCAGAACATCGGTGACTTTACCGCAATGAACGAAGTTTACGCTGAGTACTTCACCGAGGACTGCCCAGCTCGTGCTGCTTACGAAGTTGCAAAACTGCCAAAAGGCGCTCTGGTTGAGATCGAAGCAATCGCTTACGTTAAATAATGTAAATCCGTTCAGGATGCCGGAAGGGACACTGTTTTTGGATAGTGTCCCTTTTGTTTTGAATCGTTTTTGGTGAAGGGCAGGGATCACAGTGGATTATCGACAGGCAGTGGAATTTGTGGAAAGCAGCAGCATCGTGCGGGAACGCTATGGATTGGAAAAGTTACAGCAGGCGCTGCATCTTCTGGGCGATCCACACCATCATACCGAATTTGTACATATCGCCGGTACCAACGGCAAGGGAAGCACCGCGGCGATGACCGCCTCGGTATTGCAGACGGCGGGCTATCGCACAGGACTTTATACCTCGCCGCATCTGATGCGCTACAATGAACGGATGCAGATTGACGGAGTGCCCATCTCGGACGAGGACTTTGTGGAGGCGGCAAGTCAGGTGCAGCGCGTCTGCGAACAGCTCGGAGGAGTACCCATCGTCTTTGAGGTGCTGACCTTGATGGCACTGTGGTATTTTGCACAGCAGCGCTGTGACATCGTAGTGCTGGAGGTTGGCATCGGCGGACTGCTCGATTCCACCAACGTTATCCCTTCGCCAAAGGTTGCCATTATCACCCAGCTGGGAATGGATCATACCGAAACACTGGGAAATACACTGGAGGAGATCGCCGCACAAAAAGGCGGCATCGTCAAGGAAGGGACACCAACGGTGATGGCACTGCAGGAGCCTTCGGCGGTAGCGGTTGTTCAGCAAATCTGTGACAAACACCATGCGCCATTGGCACTGGCAGATCCCGAGCGTCTGCGGGTACTCGACGCTTCGGTAGCAAGTCAGACGCTGGAGGACAGGGAATATGGAAAGCTGATGCTGCCGCTGGCTGGCGCACATCAGCGAAAAAATGCAGCAAATGTTCTGGAGGCAGTCGCCATGCTGCGAACACAGGGATACCGCATCAGCGATGACGATGTACGGGAAGGCATCGCAAAGACGGTTTGGCCGGCGCGGTTTGAGCGCCTTTCGACTGCACCGGACTTTATTCTGGACGGCGGACACAATCCGCAGTGTCTGCACGCGGCAACAGCGGCACTCAGGGAGTATTATCCTGGGCAGAAGGTGGTCTTTCTGGTGGGAATGATGGCGGATAAGGACACCGACCATATGCTAGCGGAGATGGCGTCGATCGCAAAGAGTTTTGTCTGCATCCGTCCGGACAGCCCGCGCGCCATGCAGCCGCAGCTGCTGGCACAGCAGCTGACCGAGCGTTTTCACCTTCCTGCCTGTGCCTGCGGCAGTGTCCGCGAGGGAATTGCGGAAGCCACCCGACAGGCGGGCAAAGAGGGCGTGGTCTGCGCTCTGGGCTCGCTTTACCTTGCCGGAGAGGTTCGCGCCGCTTTTGGACGTTAAGTTTGGGTGGATAATTTTTTCCAAACTGTAAAATATCCGACAAACGGCCTTGTTTCTTTGACAAACGGCTGAAAGCGTGGTATCATAAATTCTAACCATGATATGAGAAAACAGAGCCTTCTGCGAAGAGAAAAACGCTGGGGTTCTGGTGTGGAAAAATAAAAACCCGTAGGGTAAATGGGGGAAAAACAGTGAAAAAAGTTTTAGCTTTACTGCTTGCAATGCTCCTTTCCGTTTCGGTTCTCAGCGGCTGCGGCTCGAATGAGCAGACAACCGACGAACAGACCACCGAACAGACACAGGAAACCGAAAAAACGCCAACCTCCAGTGCAGACAATATGGTCAGCAACGACTGCAAAGGTGATGTACTGACCTGGAATCTGGGCGGCGACAGTGAGGCGCTCGATCCAGCATGGAGCGTTTCTTCGGGCAGCATGAGTGTAGTCAATAACACCTTTGAAGGTTTGATGCGCAACACCGGCAGCGGCGCACAGCCGGCAATGGCAGCGGATATGCCGCAGGAAAAGGTCAACGAGGACGGCACCGTCACCCTGACCTATACACTGCGCGACGCTTCCTGGTCGGATGGTGAGCCAGTCAAGGCACAGGATTTTGAATTTGCATGGAAACGCTGTGCAAATCCGGAAAACAATGCAAGCAACGCTTACCTGATGAGCGTTCTGACCGGTTATGACGACATTGCACAGGGACTGGCAGAGATCGACACACTGGGTGTCAAGGCAGTGGACGATAAGACACTGGAAGTCACCCTGAACCAGCAGACTCCATACTTTAATGAGCTGCTCTGCCTGCCGGCATTCATGCCGCTGCGCGAGGACCTGGTCAGCTCGGACAGCAGCTGGTCGAAAGACCCAACAAGAGCTGTTTCCAACGGACCATTCACTCTGGTCGGTTACACCGAGGGTGTTGAGTTCGTTTTGGAGAAGAACAAAGAGTACTGGAACAAGGATAGCATCTCGCTGGACTACATCGTTGCAAAGATGCTGGACGACAACTTTGCTCCGGTTGGCATGGCCTTCGGCGACATCGTGATGACCGACGGCGCTATCTCTCAGCCGGAAGATCAGACCGATACCGCAGGCAACACCGTTGAGGTACCGGAGCTTGCTTCCACCATCGAGGCTTCGAACGCTGCTTCCAACCGCGTGGTCAGCCTGGTAGTCAACGCCAACACCGGAAACGAGCTTTTGAAAAATGCAGAGGTTCGTGCAGCACTTTCCAAGGCACTGGACCGCACCGCTGCAGCACAGGCTGCCGGCGGCGAAGCACTGACCTCTGTCAGCGGCGCACAGGAGATTCTCTCCGCTGCTGCGGATGATTCCGGCAAGAGCGTCATCGAAGCTGCACTGGCAGATGCCGGCGACAGCAGCACCATCGAGATCGTTTATCTGGACAACGAGCAGACTGCCGCTGCATTGCAGACCGTAAAATCTGCATGGGAAGCACTGGGTCTGACTGTCAACCTGACTGCACAGGATGCAGAGACCTTCAAGCTCAGCCGCAACAGCCTCCAGTACAGCGATGTACTGTGCAGCGTCTGGGAAGCAGATGTCAATGACCAGCAGCTCTACCTGCAGCCATACCTCTCTTCCAACCTCCAGTCCGGCTGCGGCTACACCAATCCTGACTTTGACCAGCTGATGCTGGATGCGATGCAGGCAACCGGCGAGGAGCGCACCACCAAGCTGAATGAAGCAGAAAAGGTACTGGTGGACGACGCTTATGTGATGCCGCTGTACCGCAATGTCATCACCACAACCACCGATACCGCCAAGGTTTCCGGCTGGACTGTCGATGGCAACGGCATGTACTGGTTTGGCAGCACAACACTTGCATAAACAATGACTGAAAGACCTCCAAATGCGTTTGGAGGTCTTTTTTTCGATTCATAAATAAAAAAGGCAGGAAGTATATTTCCCGCCTTTTTTGTGATACTAAAAGAAAAACGTGTGCTGTGGTGATTTTGTGTTAAAGAAAAGTGTTTCCTGTTTGATTCTGTTTTTGTTCGGTGGTATCTGCTATTCTTTTCTGGAGGTGCTCTGGCGTGGATTTACCCACTGGAGCATGTTTGTGCTGGGCGGGCTGTGCTATCTGCTGGTGGCACAGCTGGCTGTGCGCTGCTGCGGCAGACTGCCACTGTGGTTCTGCTGCTTTGCCAGCTGTACCCTGATTACGGTTCTGGAATTTGTGACAGGGTGTCTGGTCAATTTGAAGCTGGGCTGGGATGTGTGGAACTATGCCGACCAGCCACTTAATCTGATGGGACAGGTCTGTCTGGGCTTTACCTCGCTGTGGTTTTTGCTGACCATTCCGGTCAGCGAGTTGGCGTTTCAGATGCAGCGCCGGCTGGAAAAATTATAGGATGGAATAGCGCTGGGCATATCCGCAGCGACGGCAGAGTTCCTCCGAAGGAATGCGTCGGGAAAAACCGTCGTACAGCGCCCGTGCGCGCGGCGAGGAAAGGATTTCAGCCAGCGGTTGAGCGTAGATGTTGCCGAGGTTGATGACGCCTTCTGCATCCAGACAGCAGGGAACGACAGTGCCGTCGACCAGCACGCCGAACTGGTCGCGCAGTCCGTGACAAAAGACGCTGTTTGCAGGATCGTCGCGCTCAGGATCGGGCCAGGCAAACTTTTCGGCGGTTTCCAGGTAGACCCGTGGATAGATCTGAACACTGGGCTTTTGTTCCAGCGCCTGTGCAGGATCAAAGTCGAGTTCAAAGAAGTCGCGCACCTGGGCGAAGATGTCGACGTTGCGCTGATTCTGCGCTTTGAGCAAGGCACTGTCCTTGTTCCAGAGGCGCAGTACGCAGTAGATGCCGGTCTGCTGGGAGGCAGCGCGGCAAAAATGCAGGATGTCGGCAAGATAGTCCTCCAGCGTCTGACCGGTACAGTTCGCCTCAAAGCTGTGCAGCGAGATGCTCACCCGATACATCGCAGGGGAGGAGAGCAGCAGCGCCTGCTGCTTTGCAATCAGGGTGCCGTTGGTGGTCAGCGACACCTTGAGGTGATGGCTGTCGCACAGGGAAAGCAGCTCATCCAGCTGTGGATGCAGCAGCGGTTCGCCCATCAGATGCAGATAGACATAGTCGGTAAACGGTTGTACCTGGCAGAGCAGGCGGGAAAAGTCCTCCACGCTGACAAAGCGCGGAGGACGTTTTGTTTTAGGGCAGAAGGAACAGCTGAGATTGCAGACGTTGGTAATTTCAAGATACGCCTTTTTGTAAGGCTTGTTGGATTTTTTTGCCATGGTCGATTTCCTTTCCGAAAAAACGATTGCTGTTGACAGTATACCAGAAAAATACACAAAGCAGAAGGGCTCTGGTTGAAGCAGGGCCTTTTTTTTGTTATACTAACATAAACAAGAGAGAAAAATGCGCTCAAACCAAAGGAGGAATCGAAGATGGAATCCTATTGGCTGTTTTTGGTGCCGGCGATTGTCTGTGCGTTGTTTTCGCAGCAGATTGACCGAGCATTTCATGCTGACCGACGCCTGCAAAAGGTCCTCCTGGTGTTTGCAGCGGGAGTCTTTGCCGTCAGTGCGATCGGTCTGGCGGCATCTTTGCTGGCGTAAAAAATAGAGAGTTCAAACGATGGAAAACAGAAATGGAGAAGGAATATGCTAAAGAAAAATCAGGTGGAAGAAGCAGTGATCACCGCGATGTCCTCGGACGGAAACGGCATTGCCAAAATTGATGGAATGGTGGTGTTTGTTCCTTATACAGCGGTAGGGGACAGACTGAAAATAAAGATCGTCAAGGTGCAGAAAAATTACAGCTTCGGCATCGTGGAAGAGCTGCTGGAACCGTCGCCCGACCGCGTGGATGACCATTGTCCGGTGTATAAAAAGTGTGGCGGCTGCTCTTTTCGGCATATCTCCTACGAGGCAGAACTGCGGCACAAAGCCGAGTTTGTGGAATCCAATCTTCGACGCTTGGGCGGGCTGGAACCGACGATGCTGCCCATCACACCGTCGCCGCTGGTACAGGGTTACCGCAACAAGGCACAGTATCCCATTCGGGAGCACGATGGAAAAATCGAGGCGGGCTTTTTTGCAAAGCGCAGCCATCGGGTGATCTCCTGCGCCAGCTGTGATTTGCAGCCGGACTTTTTTGAGGACATCCTCGAATATACAAAACAGTTTCTGGAACAGCACAACATCTCTGCCTACAACGAGGAAACCGGCAAGGGAAAGGTGCGCCACCTGTACCTGCGCTATGGAGAGGTGTCCGGTCAGGTGATGGTCTGTCTGGTGCTCAACAGCGAGCGGATGCCGCATCAGCAGGAGTATGTGCAGGGACTGTTGGAGGTCTGTCCGAAGGTAGCCTCGGTGGTGCTCAATATCAACCGCGAACAAAACAATGTTATCCTCGGACCAAAGTGTGTGACCATCTATGGCAGCGACACCATCGAGGACACGCTGTGCTCAGTGCGCTTTGAGCTGTCGCCATTAAGCTTCTACCAGGTCAACCGTCAGGCGGCACAGAAGCTGTATGAGCTGGCTGCTGAGATGGCAGATTTCCGCGGCGACGAGTTGCTGGTCGACCTGTACTGCGGCGCAGGAACCATCGGTCTGTCGATGGCATCCAAGGTGCGCGAACTGATCGGTGTGGAGATTGTGCCGGATGCAGTGGAAAATGCCCGCGCCAATGCCAAACGCTGCGGCGTAGAGAATGCCCGCTTCATCTGTGCAGATGCCAAGGAAGCGGCAGTGCAGTTGGCAGAGGAAAATCTGCATCCCGATGTGATTGTGGTGGACCCGCCGCGCAAAGGCTGTGATGCGCAGGTATTGCAGGCGATTGTAGCAATGGCTCCGCAGCGTCTGGTGATGGTTTCCTGCAACAGTGCATCGCTTGCCCGCGACTGCAAGGAGCTTGCCGCACTGGGTTACCAGCTGGTGAAGGCGGCGCCTGTTGACCTGTTCCCGCGGACAACGCATGTGGAGACGGTTGCATTGTTACAGAGAGGAAGCTTGTAGAAATCATTAGATTCAGACACCTTTCCCACTATGTGGTGTTTGACGCCGAAGGTGGTAAATTCCGCAAGAAGGGTATGGAGAACTATATCACGGTTTCGGTAGTGATTGATATGGGGTGAGGGAACACAAAAAATCAAGGTATTAAAGGAAGATAGAGAAGATATGAGTATAGATAATGTAATATCAATTGTTATTAGCATACTTGGTTCATCTTTAGTCACTTTAGCTTTATCAACTTTCATTTTTACGCCAAAGCAGGAAAAGCAGAAATATATTTTTGATGAGAAGAAAAGAGTATACGAATCAATAGTGGTCTTTGCGCAAATTGTACTTTATCCCCAGGAAGCAAAGTATTCTTTGGGAGTTGTAAGATATAATATTCAGGAATTATCTGATCAAGAAAATGTAAATAATGCCTTAAATGACTTAAAGATGGCTATTCCCAAAATACAGCTAATTACGAGAGATGTCTCAGTGGTAGAAAATGTTATGTCTTTTATTGAATATAAGGATAAGGAACATTTTGATAATTTAATATCTAAGCTGAGGAAAGATCTATACAAATAGTTTGGTGTTCTTTTTACACTTCCATATCATGTGGAGACAGTAGCTTTACTCTCCAAATGTGAGTAATTACTTAATGTATTAGAAAACAATCACGAAATAGTAACCGATGGATTAACCTGAGCAGAGTGAGTTTCTGAACACTTTTTATCAAATAGCAACGGCGGCAAGGAGAGAAATTCATCCTTGCCGCCGTTTTGATATAACGGTTTATTTTACTTCAGACAATATTTTTAGTACTTCCTCTGTTGCCGTGTTGATAGAAACATTTGCAGAAAAGCTCTTATCTCTTGAAACAATTTCAACGATATTCTGCTTCATGTTTCGTGGACTAACAATGATTCTAAAAGGTACACCGAGCAGGTCGGCATCCGAGAACATGACACCAGCACTTACGATGCGGTCGTCATAAATGACCTCTACACCCTTATTCTGCAGCTCCTCATACAACTTGTCGGCATAACGTTTTACCTCAGCATCGTCGGCACGAACAGTGCAGAGGTGTACCTGCCAAGGTGCAACAGCCATCGGCCAGATCGGACCGTAATCATCGTGATGAGCCTCGCAAATCGAAGCGGCAAGTCTGCCGATACCGATACCGTAGCATCCCATCAGTGGATATTGCGTTTCGCCGTTGCTGTCGATATAGGTCATATTCATGGACTTTGTATATTTGGTGCCAAGTTGGAAGATGTTTCCGACCTCAATACCACGGGATATAGTAATCGTGGGTTTGCCGCAATGCGGACAGATGCCGCCCTCCTGAATCTTGGCAAAATCGTGGTATTCTGCGCCTTCGACATCGCGGCTCATATCAAGACCGGTATAGTGATACTCGTATACATTAGCGCCGCAGGCAAGATTGTTCATTCCCTCTAGGGAGCGATCATACAAAACGGTAAAATCGCCGTTTAGATTGACAGGACCGATATATCCTGCTGTTAATCCGCTTCCTTCGGTAATCACTGCCGGATGGATATCGTAGCCTAAATAGTTGGTGAGCTTGGTTTCGTTGACATCCAGATCGCCGCGAATAAACAGTACAATATAGTGGTCATCTAAATTACTCTGGTAGACCACAGCCTTGCAGGAAGCCTTTTTATCACAATGCAGGAACGTGCATACTTCCTCGATGGTGTGGGTGTTCGGGGTATGCACGAGAGTCAGTTCATCAGAAACGTCGTTTCTTTTGTTGTGAAGGATGTTTTCTGCAGATTCCATATTCGCGCGGTAATCGCATTCCGTGCAGATGGCAATAGAATCTTCACCGATAGGAGTGAGCAGCATAAACTCGTGGGAAATACTGCCGCCCATCATACCGGAATCAGCAGCGACGGAAATAACCTCCGGCAGACCTACGCGTGCATAAATACGCTCATAAGCCTGATGGCACTTATCGTAGTATTCCTCCAGATCTGCCTGACTGGTATGGAAGGAGTACGCATCCTTCATCGTAAATTCACGCACACGGATCAGTCCGGCTCTCGGTCTTGCTTCATCACGAAACTTGGTCTGGATTTGGTACACCATAAAGGGATATTTTACATGGCTCTTACCATACTCACGCACAAGATGAACAGCAGCTTCTTCATGTGTCATACCAAGCACAAGAGGACTGCCGTTTCGGTCGTTGAAACGAGCCATTTCTTTGCCAATGCTTTCATATCTTCCAGACTCCTGCCAAAGAGATGCAGGCATAACGACGGGAAATTGAACTTCCTGTCCGTCGATTGCATCCATTTCTTCGCGAATGATCTGTTCGATTTTGCGGGTCACTCTTTTTAACGGCATATAGGAAGAATAAATGCCATTTGCCACATACTTCATGTAGCCGCCGCGCACCATCAAAGCGTGGCTGTCAACGAGACAATCTGACGGTCTTTCTCGGAAACGATCTCCGACAAGTTTCTCAAGTTTCATATTATGATACCTCCATTTTGTTTTTGAACACAAAAAAAGCCCTAAGCCGACACTACGTCAGCTTAGGGCGAACTATAAACAAGTCCGTGGTACCACCTAAATTCGGATAAAATCCGCACTTTCTGGCACAGGGTAAAATCCGATGCCATATCTCTGTAACGGGAGAACCCGATGAGGCCTACTATTATTTCAGCTCACAGCTCAAAGATGGGTTGGGCATCTTTTCATGAAGGGCTCGCACCGACCGCCTTCTCTCTGAAAATCCGAGATGCTTACTATTTCTTATCATAGCTTTTGTGTTCAATTTCGTAAAGTCTACCACAAAATATCAGTTTTGTAAAGAGCTTGCCGGAAACTCTTTTTTACACGTTGGACTCATGATTGTAGTTCGGTATTTCAGCCGCTTTCACTAACTGTTATCTGCTAAAATATTCCGAGGACAAAATCTGGCGGCAAAAGGAAGCAGAGGAAGATATAAACTTAGTTTGGACAACAACCAGCGAAGCAGAAACCGTCGCCCCGCTGGTTCAAAACGCACGGTAACACAGCGGCACGATGATCCACCATCGGACAAAAATACTTGCAATCGGACAAAACTTGCGGTATAATAATACAGCAAAAACAGGGGAGCTTGTATGGCAGGCTGAGAGGAAGTCATCTTAACTTCGACCCTTAACCTGATGCGGATAATGCCGCCGTAGGAAGTATAAAACTGCTTTTTCGGAGACACCTCATCAGGTGTCTCCTGTTTTTTTGCACTTTTTTGAAGGGAGGCAGAAGGGTAATTCCGCGAGATAACCGCGGCGGACAAAGGGGGAGCGCCCTGGGTCTTGTAATAACAGCGATGGGAAGCCGTGTTCCGGCGTGAGAGGAGGCCAGCAAGTCTCGACCGATTTCTTCCGATACCTTCTGAACAACGGTTCAGGAGGCCAAAAGGGCTGTGTGGAATCCACCAGCTCTGTTTCATGGATGCAATTTCATGGGAGAAGCGTCGCTGTTTTTGCCCGTTTCTCTGTCAAACATCAAAGGAGTGTCAACAATGAGAAAAAGTAATGTTCAAAAATTATGTATTGCCGGTGTTTTGTGTGCGGTTGCCGTAGTGGGCAGCCTGTTTTCCTTCCCTGTCTTTGGCAGCAAGTGTGCGCCGGTGCAGCACATGGTCAACATCCTGTGCGCAGTGCTGCTCGGCCCTGGTTACGGACTGGGTGTCGCCTTTGCAGCCAGCCTGATCCGCAATCTGCTGGGACTGGGCAGTCTGATGGCCTTCCCTGGCAGCATGTTCGGCGCGCTGCTGTGCGGACTGATGTACTACAAAGTCCCGAAGCTGCTCCCGACCCTGATCGCCGAGGTCTTTGGCACCTCTATTCTGGGCGGATTGTGTGCTTATCCGGTTGCAATCCTGCTGATGGGACAGCCTGCCGGTGAAGTGATGTTCTATGCTTATATCATCCCGTTCTTTGTCTCCACAGCAGGCGGTGCAGTGCTGTCCGGTATCCTGCTCTACTCGCTGCAAAGAGGCGGCGTGCTTCATCAGATGCAGGCCCAGCTGAGCCATTAACAGGGAAAAAGGAGGAAAATGATATGCTTGGAAAGATGCTTGCCAATGTGCGCGAAAAAAATCCGCTGATTCACAATATCACCAACTATGTCACCGTCAACGACTGCGCCAATATTCTGCTGGCGTGCGGAGCATCGCCGATTATGGCCGACGATGTGGACGAGGTGGAGGAGATCACCTCCCTCTGTGCAGGACTGAATATCAATATCGGCACGCTGAATCAGCGCACCATCCCTGCGATGATTGCCGCAGGAAAGCAGGCCAACCGCCTGCATCATCCGGTGCTGCTTGATCCGGTGGGTGCCGGAGCTTCGACGCTGCGCACCAACACGGCGCTGCAGCTGCTGAAGGAGGTACAGTTTACCGTGATCCGCGGCAATATCTCGGAAATCAAGACGCTGGCGATGGGCAGCGGCAGCACCAAAGGGGTGGATGCTGATGTCGCCGATCAGGTCACCGAGCAAAATCTCGATCAGGCAGTTGCCTTTGCAAAGGAATTTGCGGCAAAAACCGGTGCGGTCATCGCTATCACCGGCGCTATCGACATTGTTGCAGATGCAAAGACTGCTTACTGTATCCGCAACGGTCATCCGATGATGAGCAAAATCACCGGAACCGGCTGCCAGCTCTCGGCGATGACCACCGCTTACCTTGCGGCAAATCCGACAGAACCGTTGACAGCAACCGCCGCGGCGGTCTGTGCGATGGGACTGTGCGGACAGAAGGCACAGGAACGGTTGGGTGAGCAGGACGGCAACCTGAGCTACCGCGGCTATATCATCGATGCGGTGGACCACCTGACACCGGACGAACTGGAAAGAGGGGCAATGTATGAATTGCGATAAAAAGATGATGCGCCTGTACGCCGTCACCGACCGTGCATGGACAGGCAAGATGAGCCTGTATGAACAGGTGGAAGCTGCCTTGCAAGGCGGCGCAACCTGTGTGCAGCTGCGGGAAAAGCATCTGGATCGGGAAACATTTCTGCAGGAGGCGCGCGACCTGGTGCAGCTGTGCCATCGTTACGGCGTGCCGTTCATCGTCAATGACGAGGTAGACATCGCAGTTGAATGTGGAGCAGACGGTGTCCATGTCGGTCAGGAGGACATGAAGGCGGCGGACGTCCGCGCAAAGGTGGGACCGCAGATGATGATCGGCGTTTCGGCGCATACCGTGGAGGAAGCGCTGGAAGCGGTCAAAAATGGCGCGGACTATCTGGGCGTCGGCGCGGTATTTTCCACCTCCACCAAGACCGACGTATCCGTCCTTTCGATGGAAACGCTGCGGGCAATCTGCAATGCGGTCAAGGTTCCGGTGGTCGCCATCGGCGGCATCTCGGAGCACAATCTGATGCAGCTGTCCGGCAGTGGTGTGGACGGTGTCGCGGTGGTTTCGGCAATCTTTGCTGCCGAGGATCCAAAGGCAGCCGCACAAAAACTGCGCGAGCTGTCGGACAAAATGGTTTTGGGCAATGAATAAACAGTTTGCCATCTTTGATATGGACGGGACGCTCATCGACTCGATGGGCGTCTGGAACCATCTGGCACAGGAGTATCTGGCGAGTTTGGGAATCACTGCCATTTCGGATGAAGTGATGCAGACCATCGCACCGATGACCTTGTCCGAGTCGGCAGCCTTTTTTGTCCGACATTATGCGCTGGAATGTTCTGCGCAGGAGGCAGAGGAGCAGATGCTGCGGATGATCGAGAAACACTACCGCGAGGACATCCCGCTCAAAGCAGGAGTAAAGAAATATTTGCAGGAGCAGAAGGCACAGGGCGTGCGGATGTGCGTGGCTTCCGCCACCGCCATGCCGCTGATGCAGGCGTGTCTGCAGCGGTTGGAGGTGCTGCCTCTGTTTGATTTTCTGCTCTCCTGCGAGGAGCTTTGCACCAGTAAACGGGAACCGCTGATCTATCTGGAGGCAGCGCGGCGGTTTGGACAGCGTCCGCAGGAGATTGCCGTCTATGAAGATGCTCTGTATGCGCTGCAAACGGCGCGACAGGCAGGATTTTTCACCGTCGGCGTGTATGAAGAAACGACGGCGGAGGAATGGGAAGAAATCAGCCGGACGGCAGACCAGATAATTAAATTTTAATATATGGGAAATTTTTCACCGGAGTTTTCACTTCCGGTGGAATTTCTGCGGAGGAAATCCTTCGCAAGCGGCAGATTGGGGGCACCACCTTCCGTCGCTTTATAAAAATAGTGCTGAACAAACGAGAGGAGAATGAACGATGAGAACAGCATTATCAATCGCAGGAAGCGATTCCAGCGGAGGCGCCGGTATTCAGGCAGACATGAAAACCATGGCTACAAACGGTGTTTATGCGATGACGGCAATCACCGCCCTGACCGCACAGAACACCACCGGCGTGCGCGCAATCATGGAGGTTACTCCCGAATTTTTAAAGCAGCAGATCGACGCAGTGTTTGAGGACATCCGTCCAGATGCCGTCAAGATCGGCATGGTATCTTCGGCCGCACTGGTGGAGGTCATCGCGGAACGGCTGGTACACTATCAGGCGGAAAATATCGTGGTCGATCCGGTGATGGTGGCGACCAGCGGATCGGTGCTTTCTCAGGACAGCGCCGTCAGTGTGATGAAGGAAAAGCTGCTGCCGCTGGCGACGGTGATTACACCAAACATCCCAGAAGCACAGATTTTGTCGGGCATGACCATCGAAAATGAGCAGCAGATGGAGAAGGCAGCCAAACAGATCGGCGACAGCTGCGGCTGTGCGGTTCTGTGCAAGGGCGGTCACAGCATCAACGACGCCAACGACCTGCTGTATGCAGACGGGGAGTTTACCTGGTTTCATGGAAAGCGCATCGACAATCCCAACACCCATGGAACAGGATGCACGCTGTCCAGTGCAATTGCCTCCAATCTGGCAAAGGGCTATGACCTGAAGACCTCGATTCAGCGCGCCAAGGATTACATCTCCGGTGCGCTTGCAAGCATGATGAACCTGGGACACGGTTCGGGTCCGCTGGATCACCTGTTTGACAAGGAAGGTGTGTTCCGCGCATGAGCCTGACTGTTGTCATCACCGTCACCTTCGTGGTTGTCTATTTTGGAGTGACCCTCTTTTTGTGCCGCGGAGTAAAGTTGTCTACCCGTGAAATCTGCCTGTGCGGTTTGTGCATCGCCATGAGCCTGGTGTTGGAGTCGTTCCGCATTCCATTGCCCACCGGCGCGACCGTTCCGTTTGCCTCGATGGTTCCGCTGATGATGCTGTCCATCGTGGATCAGCCGCGCGTCGCCTTTCTCAGCGGCTGGGTGTGCGGCATTCTGGCAATGTTTTTTGTGCCGGCATGGCAGCCGGTTCACTGGGGCCAGATCTTTGTCGAGCAGCTGGTCTGCTTTTCCTGCTTGGGTTATGCCGGCATCTTTGGCAGCGACAAACGCTGGAAGGTGCTGTGCGGCATCGTGCTGGCGTCAGTGCTCCGCTTCTGCGGACATCTGCTCAGCGGCGTCGTCTTTTTTTCTCAGAATGCCTGGGATGGATGGGGCGCATGGGGATACAGCTTTGGATACAACCTGTCGCAGAATCTGCCGCTGATTTTGATGTCGGCGGTCATTGTGCTGGCGCTGCCGCTCAAAACGCTGGGAAGAATGGTCAAAAGGAGTGCATAACATGAGCTTTGTAGAACAATGTGTACAGGACAGCCTGCCAATCTGGGAACAGTGTCTGAACAGTCCGTTTCTGACCGCGATGGCCGACGGCAGCCTGCCTGAAGAATGTTTTAAAGGATATATCGTGGACGACAGCCTCTATCTGCGCGAATATGCGAGAGTATTTGCCTATGGCATCCTGTATGCCAAGGATATGGAGGAGATCCGCACCTATTATTCGCTGTTGTCCTTTGTCAACGAGTCGGAGGATTCGACCCGCCGCTATTATGTCCATCGCTATGGACTGGACGATGAAGCCATCCAGCGTCTTCCGCTGCGTCCGCAGAATCAGGCCTATGTCGACCGGATGCTACAGGCGGCAAAAGACTCCGAAGGTCCTGCCGAGTGCATGATGGCGTGTCTGCCATGTATGCTCAGCTATGGCTGGATTTTTGAACGCCTGCTGCGCGAGCATCCGCAGGTACAACAGACGGTCTATGGACGGTTTGTCAGCGACTATGCGGGCGACTATTATGAGAAGCTGTGCAAAGAGTGGATCGGCTTTGCCGAGAAAGCCTGTGCAAATCTCAGCGAGCAGCGCAAAGAAACCTGTATGAAAATCTTCCGCGACTGCTCCGAGCACGAGCTGCACTTCTGGGAGATGAGCATGCAGCCGCGTGCCGATGTCTAAACGGTAAAAAAACAGCCCTCGTCTGAGGGCTGTTTTTTGCTGTGCAGAAAAATGAGCAGCTTTTCTTTCGGAGGAAAATCTGCTAAACTGTATTGGTGTGTAATAAAAATCATCACAGAGAGGAAGTTGTATCGTGAAGAAACAGCAGAAGATGAGTGTGGAAGAACTGATGAAAACCGATACGCCGTACTGTTCGCGGCATGGACAGATTGATCCATCCTTGCAGGCGCGGGCAAAGGAGCTGGTTTGGGAGTACAACATGAGCCGTCCCAGCGAAGGAGAAAAAAGAAAACGACTGTTAAAACAGCTGCTGGGAAGCTGCACGGAGCTTACCTTTATTGAGCCGCCTTTTCACTGCGACTATGGATTTAACATCCATTTTGAAGGGATGGCACTGCTCAACTATAACTGTGTGATGCTGGACACCTCGCCCATCCACATCGGAGCGGATGTGTTTATCGGACCAGGCTGCTGCCTGACCTGTGCAGGCCATGCGCTTGATCCGCAGCAGCGCAAAGAAGGAATCGGCGACTCGGCTCCTATCCGATTGGAGGACGGTGTATGGCTGGGTGCAAACTGCACCGTCTGTGCCGGTGTCACCATCGGAGCGGGCAGTGTCATCGGCGCTGGTAGCGTAGTGACCAAGGATATTCCTGCCGGTGTCATCGCTGTGGGTGTTCCTTGCAGTGTACTGCGTCCAATTACCGAACAGGACCGCATGGAACTGAGCTGCCCTGATGGAAAAAATTATCTGTTTAAATAGTGGCTTTCGGTAGGATAAAAAAACAACAACCCTCGGGATTTCGTTCCGAGGGTTGTTGTTTTTTTAAGGTCAGCAGGAGGAGTCGGTTGGCTGAAGCAGATCGAAGACCTCGCGATAATAGGAGCCAAACACGCTGCCTTTGCGCCACAGGAAGGTAAAATCGTGGGTGATCTGGCAGTCGTCCAGCTGAATTTCCTGCAAGGTGCCGGATGTAAGCTCCTTTTGTACCGCCGGATAATAGAAAAACGAGATGCCCACGCCGGCAGTCACCAGCGCCTTGATGGTGTCCAGACTGCCCAGCTCGCTGCAATGGGAAAAATCGTGCAGCGTCAGATTGCGCTCCTCCAATACCCTCTGAAGCACCTCACGGGTGCCGGAGCCTTCTTCACGCACCAGCAGGTGCTCGTCCAGCAGCTGTTCCAGCGAGTAACTGCCCTGAGCACAGGGATGCTCAGGCGCACACACCGGCAGATAGCGCTCGGTGCGATAGGGCAGGCTGTCGTAGTCCTGCTTAGCAAAGAAGCCTTCGACAATGGCAAAGTCGATCTGTCCCTGGTCGAGCATCCGCAACAGATCGGCGGTGTTGGAGACGATCATCCGCAGATGCAGTTCGGGCTGCTGTTGCAGCAGCCGAATCAGCGGCTGAGGCATGACGTATTCTCCGATGGTCAGTGTGGCGCCAAAATCCAGCCGCCGGTGGGAGGAAAGATCGCGAATGGCTTCGCGCAGATGGTGGGCGTCATGGCGCATGGTGGTAGCTGTCTGCAAAAACAGCTGACCGGCTTCGGTCAGTGAGAGCTGTTTTCCCTGATAGACAAACAGCTTTGCACCGTACTCCTCCTCCAGTGCGCGGATGTGCTGAGATACCGCCGGTTGGGTGATGTGTAATAGCTGCGCCGCGCGGGTCAGATTCATCGTCTGGCAGACAGCCAGAAAGGTTTCGATGCGGAAATTGAGCATCCCGAAACCACCTCCTTCGATAGATTTATCATAACATATTTTTATACAAAAATAAAGAATGATAATTTTACATAATGGTCAATCAGCTGTATACTGTCTACTGGCAAGAAAAGGAAAAAATAGAGATATGAGGAGGAACAAACGTGAATCAAGTGAAAAAACTGGCGCCTGGCGTGCTGCTGTGCCTGGTGATTGCCATTCCATGCTGGCTGCTTGGAAAGGCATTCCCGATCATCGGAGGTTCGGTATTTGCAATTTTGACCGGAATGGTGATCGCCCTGTTTTACCGACAGAAAAACAGCACACAGGCAGGAATTTTATATACATCCAAAAAGGTGCTGCAATATGCGGTCATCCTGCTGGGATTTGGCCTGAATCTCTCCGAAATCGCAGAGGTAGGCGCGACCTCGCTGCCGATTATTCTGTCCACCATCTCGACTTCGCTGATTGTATCCTATCTGCTGCACCATCTGATGAAGATGCCGGTCAATATCTCCACGCTGGTGGGCGTCGGTTCTTCCATCTGCGGCGGCTCTGCCATTGCAGCAACAGCACCGGTTATCGGTGCAGACGACGAGGAGATTGCCCAGTCGATTTCGGTCATCTTTCTGTTTAATGTCATTGCAGCACTGATCTTCCCAACACTGGGAACCATGCTGGGAATGAGCAACGAAGGATTTGGACTGTTTGCCGGAACCGCAGTCAACGATACCTCGTCGGTGACAGCGGCAGCAGCGGCGTGGGATGGTATGCATCCAGGCGCAAATGCACTGGACCGTGCGACCATCGTCAAACTGACCCGCACACTGGCTATCATCCCAATCACACTGGTACTGGCTCTGTGGCGCACTTGGCGCGCAAAGAAGCAGGGAAGCGCTGAGCAGAACAATTTCTCGCTCAAAAAAGTGTTCCCGTTTTTTATCCTGTTCTTTGTGCTGGCTTCGGTGATCACCACCGTTTCGGTTTCGGCAGGAGTGGATGCGTCCTTCTTTGCTCCGTTTAAAGAGCTGTCCAAGTTCTTCATCGTCATGGCAATGGCGGCGATTGGCCTGAACACCGATCTGGTAAAACTCATCAAAACCGGCGGAAAACCAATCTTCATGGGCTTGTGCTGCTGGATTGCGATTGCAGCCGTCAGCCTGGGAATGCAGCATGTTCTGCACATCTGGTAAGCAATCTCGTTCATTTTTATATCTTCCCGAAGAAATCCCTTTGCACTGGCTTCAATGTTCAGTGCAGAGGGATTTCGTTTCTGTGAAAATAATGTCCGATATTTCCTATCTCAAGAGCAAGACGGAAAGACTCGCGGAACATCCCTTTTTATGTTATAATGGCACTATCAAACCGCAACAGAAGGAAGTGCTATTATGACAGAACAGTTTCCGGTGAAGATCATTGCGCGCATCCACAGTGATTTTCCCTCCAAGTTTGGAATCCCGCGCCAAAGCGGGCTGGTGCAGGAGCTGCGCGCCACCATCGTCTTTGAACCGGAGTACCGTGACCCGCAGGCACTGCGCGGACTGGAAGATTTTTCGCATCTCTGGCTGATCTGGCAGTTTTCGCAGGCAGTGCGGGAAAACTGGTCTCCAACGGTGCGTCCGCCAAAGCTGGGCGGCAATACCCGCATGGGTGTGTTTGCCACCCGCTCACCGTTCCGTCCAAATCCTATCGGACTGTCCTCGGTCAAGCTGGAGGGCATCGAGAAGCATCCCAAATACGGATGGGTACTGCGGGTGTCGGGAGCGGACCTGATGGATGGCACGCCGATTCTGGACATCAAACCCTATCTGCCTTACACCGACAGCCACCCAGAGGCAACAGGCGGCTTTACCGATGAGCTGCATCTGCATCCGTTGCAGGTGGTGATTCCCGAGGAGTGGATGGAGCGGATTCCGTCCGATCAGCGTCAGGCACTGATCGGTGTGCTGGGACATGACCCAAGACCTTCCTATCAGGAGGACCCTGAACGGGTGTACGGCTTTGTGTTTGGAAAACAGGAGATTCGTTTCAACGTGCGCGACCATGTGCTGACCGTATGTGAGGTGCGGGAAGATACACCGCAAAAATAGAATAGGCAAATAACAAAGAGCGTCGGAGGAAATTTCCGACGCTCTTTGTTATTTGGGTATTTGGTTCCCGTTTGAAGGATCGGGCATACAATGGTACAGGGGAAACCCGAACATTGTAAGGAGGAGAGAATATGGGAATCATTAGTTCCAACAAACAGGTCGATGTGTCCCAGATCGGCTGTAACGGCACCGCCCGTGTTTCGCTTGCAATCACAGCGGCACCGGATATCCTGCAAAATCCGGCTGACATTGTGCTGGTGCTGGACCGTTCCGGCAGTATGCAGGGTGCTCCGCTTGCCAGTATGAAGGTGGGTGCCAATGCGTTTATCGATATTATCGCGGAGGCGACCGAGGGTACTGGTGGAAACATCGGTTCCGGCAGCCGGATTGCGATTGTCAGCTTTTCGGATACCGCCACTGCCAATACGCAGCTCATTACCTCGGTGAGCACCCTGAAACAGGCGGTCAATTCATTGACTGCCGGAGGTTCCACCAACCATGCGGATGCCTTTTTCCGTGCTTCCCAGCTTTTGAGCGGCACAACAGCCTCTCAAAAGGTGATTGTCATGTTTACCGACGGCAAGACGACGTCCGGTTCTCCACCGGCTCCGGTCGCAGCTGCCGCCAAACAGGCAGGTGCAGTGATCTACTGTATCGGCCTGATCGGCAGCGATGGCATTGACGTCGCTGCCCTCAATGAGTGGGCCAGCGACCCAGATGTCACCCATGTGGCGATTACACCCGACGCAAGCGACCTGGAAGAACTTTTCAAAGAGCTGGCAGAGAACATTTCCAAACCTGGTGCCACCGAAATTGTGATTGATGAGCTGGTCAACAGCGACTTCAGAATCACTTCGATGATGTCCCCGAATAAAGGAACTGCCATGCAGACAGGACCGCAGTCGCTGCAATGGAAGATCGCCCAGCTGGGCGTTTCCAGCAGCGAGAGCGCGATTCTGGAATTTGATATTGAGCACATCTCAGCCACCGGCGGACTCAAGAAGGTGAACGATTCGATCACTTACAGCGACAAGGAAGGAAATATTGTTTCCTTCCCTGACCCAAGCCTGATGGTGGACTGCGATGTCATCGTCCGTCCAGAACCCTGTCCAAAGCCGATCGACCTGGAGGTGGAAGGCTGCCGTGATACGGCTGTCGTTGATCTGGGTGAGGTCGAGCTGGAGTCGCTGGGCCGCATCGTCGAGTTGAGCCTGACGGTCAAGGACGTCTGTCCCGGGCGCCGCGTTGCGCTTGCAATCATTCTGACCGAGGTGGACGACAACGGTGAGGAATATCCGCGCGGCATGAAGGCGTTTACACTGCCCGCCCATGATGGTCCTGGCTGCCGCGATGTCCGCGTCGAGTGTGTTCACTTTGTACTGCCGGAGGATTTGGATGTCTCCGAAGAAACCCCGAATTCGCTCTGTGGTACTCGTCGCCTGAAAGCACGGGTGCTGGCAAACCAGATCGACACCGACTACCGCTGCTGCGGAGAACTGGTGATGGGACGATAAACGATGCAAAAAGGAGAGGGAAATCCCTCTCCTTTTTTTACAGTTCTTTTTGAAAACAGATGATGCGGTTTGCCTCCTGAAACCCGCAGGCAAGGTGAAAATGTAGGCTGTCTGCGTTGGTCAGCTCACAGTCGCTGGCAAATTCCAGACAGCCCTGTTGTTTTGCCCAGCTTTCGCAGGAGGACAGCAGCTGACGGGAGATGCCGCGGTGCCGGTACTGCGGCAAGACGAAGATACCCTCCAGATAACCCACGGGACTGTGGGAGCATCCTTCCACGTAGTCGTGGCGCAGCGAGCACTGCGCAAATCCGACCATCTGTTCCTCCTCCCAGGCGGCAAATACGGCGCCGCCGCAGGAAAGAAAGGAACAAAACTCGGTTCGAAGCTCCTCAGGGGAATGATGCGGCCAGAGCTGATGCGCCAGAGCAGCCAAGCAATCCAACTCTCCAGGATTGGCGGGAGAAAGACAGGTGATGTTCATAAGCTTTCCATTACCTCGTCTGCAAGAAACGGTCGATATTGGCAATCGACTTTTCGGTCAGTCGCTCGATTGCCTGATAGGAGCCGCCCGAGTAGCCGCCGTAGCAGCTGACATTTTCAATCTCCTGAAGCGACGGATCGCCCAGCGCCATCATGCTGTCGCAGAAATAGTAGTTGTCTCCATGTGCAAGCCAGTTTCTCAGGGCGTTCAGGTCGCAGGCAGGAGTGAGTCCGGTGTTAAACAGAATCTTGTGGTTGCCAAGAGCCTGAAACTCCGGTTCGTTTAACAGGGTGACAAATTTGTTCAGGCAGGTGCAGATGCAGATGTTTTTGGAGAGAAGCTCCTCCAGCGGCAGATAGCGGATGCCTTCTGCTTCGATCTGCATCTTGTGGCTGCGGCTGTAATAGGTGACGTCCGCACCGAAGAAGTGCAGTGCCCGTGCGACCACCTGACCGGTTGCTCCCATGCCGATGATGCCCACCGGAATACCGGTCAGCTCGAGCGGACGGTCGCTCCAGCGCTTGCCATGGAAGCCGTGCAGCAGGTCGGCAAGCTGGGAAACGACGTACTCTCCGACACCCTTGTCGCCGTAGTCGCTGACGCCGGTGACGGTGATGCCGTGTTCTCTGGCACAGCGGATGTCCACGCTGGCGCTGGCTTCGTCATACAGACTGCAGCACATTCCAATGTAGCGCAGCTTGGGACAGTGCTCGATGATGTTGGCAGTGATCTGGGTGGTGATGTTGACCAGGATGGCGTCCGCATCCTTGGCGCGTCGGATGACCTCCTCCTCGGTTTGAGGAATGTCGTCATAAAAGACAAAGGTTTCGGCGCGTTTGGCAAACTGCTCGTTTGCATTTGGGGTAAGGTTGAGCCGCTCGACGGCGACAAGCTGTTGAAACATAAGATGACCTCCTGATAAATCAGAATGATTGTGCATTGTTTTCTTCCCGCTCCCATGTCAGCTGGAGAGTTCCGTCCGCCTGCTCAAAGAAGAGGACAAGCTCGCAGCGTCCGGATGCCAGCAGCTGGGAGGGATGTTCTGTGCCCAGCAAAATCGGAGCATTGGCTCCCTTGCAGCGAATTTCTGCCCGCACCGTTCCTTTGGTCACATTGCAGGACAATGTAAAGCGGTAGCGGCAGTTGCGGGAAAGGCGCAGGACACGTCTGGTGTAGCCGGTGCAGCCGGAAAAGGTGACCTTGCGGCTGTTTGGTGCGCCGGCTCTGACATCGAGGTAGAGCAGCGCCCGCTTGCAGTTGATGACCAGCATCCCGTTTAACCACAGGAGATAGAACATAGGAATCAAGAGAAGGAGAAGGAGCAGAAAATTCATCTTTCCACCTATCAGAGCTTCCTTGCAATCTGCAAAGCCTGTTCAAAAAACTGGTGTCGGCTTTGCTGGGTCATTGTCCACGCCCAAGCAGGGTCTCCTTCATGCAGCGGATGCTTGTCCGAGGCAATCAGGATGGACACCACGTTGAGTCCAAGGTATGCGCCCACCGAGAACAGTGCCGATGTCTCCATGTCCACACCGACGGCGCCTTTGTCCCGCCAGAGCTGTTCCTTATAAAAGGTTTGGCGGTAGACCGCATCACAGGAAACGATGGGCAGCGATTTGGCTGTCTTGACGTTTTCCATCGCCAGCCGGTGCAGGGAAGGGGAGGGAGCAGCCTCCTCGATGGAATCATAATAGTGCAGAGAAGTGCCCTCCTCCACAAAGGCTTTGTGCGGGATGAGGATGTCCCCACTGTCGATTTCTTCTCCAAAGGCGCCGAACATCCCGACGCTCAGCACGTTTTGGACGCCCAGAGCAGCCAGTATTTCCAGCGTATCCACCGCCTGCGGTGCGCCGCGTCCGCCATCGAGAAAACAGAAGTGATTGTCCGCATCGAACTGATAGACCGGACAGGCGCGCAGAAAGCGTGGGAATTTTTCACACAACAGGTGGGTGGGATAGTTTTGCTGCAAGTATTCCTCTCCGCTCATATAAAAGAGGACGGCAGTTTTGGGAAATGCTGGGATCTCGTTTGCATGTCCTGAATGAATATGTGCCTTTGCAGTGATAATGGGACGGGTGTTGTCGTCAGGATATTTCCACATTATTTTTCCTCCTCTATGCAGACAGAATGATTACCGATATTATAGCACAAAACCTTCCTTGCCGCCAGAAATTGCAGCGATAAAAAACAGCCCGAACCGATCGGTTCGGGCTGTAAGTATTGTTTTGCTTATGGAAGCAATTATACCATCGAATGTGGGTCGAGGATCTTGTTGATCTCTTCGTCGGTGAATTTGCCGCTCTCATGCAGCAGTTCACGAACAGATTGACCGGTCTTGATTGCTTTCTTAGCAATGTCAGCAGCAAACTGGTAACCAACCTGTGGGCAGATTGCAGTGATGATACCAACGGAACCGTCAACCAGAGCCTGGCAGCGATCAGCGTTAGCAGTGATACCGGATACGCAGTTGTCAACGAAGGTCTCAACAGCACCAGCCAGAGCATTGATGGACTCGAACAGCTTGTGGTAGAGAACTGGCTCTGCGTAGTTGAGCTCGAGCTGACCAGCTTCAGCAGCCTTGGTGATGCAGACGTCGTTGCCCATGATGCAGAATGCAGCCTGAGACATAACCTCTGGGATAACTGGGTTTACTTTACCTGGCATGATGGAAGAACCATTCTGTTTTGCAGGCAGGTTGATCTCCTGGAAGCCGCAGCGTGGGCCGGAGGACATCAGACGGAAGTCGTTAGCCATCTTGGAGCAGGAGATTGCGCAGGTCTTCAGGCAAGCAGAAACGTATGCATAAGCATCCAGGTTCTGAGTACCGTCAACCAGGTCGTCAGCTTTTACCAGTGGCAGGCCGGTGATCTTTGCAAGTTCTGGAGCCAGAGCGTTAACATAGTCTGGGTTAGCGTTCAGAGCTGTACCAACAGCGGTACCGCCCATGTTGATTGCGTACATACCTTCCATAGCGCCGTTGAGACGAACCAGGTCACGTTTGATTGCTTTGCGGTATGCACCAAATTCAGAGCCGAGACGGATCGGAACTGCGTCCTGCATCTGGGTACGGCCCATCTTGATGATGTTGTGGAATTCTTCTTCTTTAACTGCCAGAGCAGCTTCCAGACGTTCTACCTGAGCGATTGCTTTTTTCAGCAGTTTGATTGCGGTCAGCTTAGCAGCAGATGGGAAAACGTCGTTGGTGGACTGAGCGCGGTTTACATGGTCGTTTGGATGAACGATCGAGTAGTCGCCTTTGGTGCCGCCGAGGATTTCGATTGCACGGTTAGCGATAACTTCGTTTGCGTTCATGTTTGCAGTGGTGCCTGCACCGCCCTGGATTGGGTCGCACAGGAACTGGTCGTGCAGCTTGCCAGCGATGATCTCATCACAAGCCTGGCAGATGGCGTCTTTGATCTTTTCGTCCATCTCGCCTACCTGGCAGTTGCAGATTGCGCATGCTTTTTTGATTTCTGCCATCGAATTGATGAATTCTGGCTGCAGTTTCTGGCCGGTGATGTGGAAGTTTTCAAAACCACGCAGCGACTGTACGCCATAGTAAGCGTCTACTGGAACCTGTTTTTCACCGATGGAGTCTTTTTCAATACGATATTCCATGATTCAACCCTTCTATTCTTTTTAATATCTTGTCTGTTTTTTCGAACATTTTGACGCAAATCCTGCATCATTTGCTTTTATTATAGCATTGACCCAAAAAAAATCAAGTGCTTTCGGTTCTAAAAATCGTGGATTTGAGAGCTTTGATTCATTTTTTTGCAATTTGTCCATCATTTTTACAAATCTTTGTACGCTTTTTCTATTGCCTTTTTTTTGACAGAAAGAGTACAATAAAAGTATCGAATTTTTGTGGGAATAACTTCTATTCCAATCAAAAAAATTCGCCAAAGTTCCTGCATTGCTGACCGGCATTTCAGGGGCGCCTAATATGTGTAAAACATGATTTAAGTTTAAGGAGGATTTCCGAAATGGACGTTTATGAAAAATCTCTTGAACTGCACAAAAAAGCGCAGGGCAAACTGCGTGTAGAGTGCAAAGTTCCTCTGAATGGTGCTGAAGACCTCTCTCTGGCTTATTCTCCAGGCGTTGCACAGCCATGTATCGAAATCAATAAAGATTACAATACCATCTATGATTACACTGCAAAAGGCAACATGGTTGCTGTTGTAACAAACGGTACCGCTGTTCTGGGTCTTGGCAACATCGGCGCAGGCGCAGGTCTGCCGGTTATGGAAGGTAAATCCGTCCTGTTCAAATCCTTTGCAGGTGTTGACGCTTTCCCAATCTGCCTGGACACCATGGACCCAGACAAGATCATCGAAACCGTTAAACTGATGGAGCCAACCTTCGGCGGCGTTAACCTCGAAGACATCAAAGCTCCAGAGTGCTTCTACATCGAGAGCAAGCTCAAAGAGATCTGCAACATTCCGATCTTCCACGATGACCAGCATGGTACTGCTATCGTTACTCTGGCAGGTCTGATCAACGCTCTGAAAGTTGTTGGCAAAGACATCAAAGATATCCACGTTGTAGTAAGCGGCGCAGGTGCAGCAGCAATCGCTATCACCAAACTGCTTCTCTCCGCAGGTATTGCTGATGCTATCCTCTGCGACAGCAAGGGCGCTATCTACGAAGGACGTGAAGGCCTCAACGAAGTGAAGGTTGAAATGTCCAAAGTTACCAACCACAACAAACTCTCCGGTTCCCTGGGCGACGTTATCAAAGGTGCAGACGTATTTGTCGGCGTTTCCGCTCCTGGCGTTCTCACTCCTGAGATGGTTAAGAGCATGGCAAAAGATGCAATCATCTTCGCTTGCGCTAACCCAACCCCAGAAATCGATCCAGCTCTTGCAAAAGAAGCAGGCGCTGCTGTTATCGGTACCGGCCGTTCCGACTATCCAAACCAGGTCAACAACGTTCTTGCATTCCCAGGTATCTTCCGTGGTGCTCTGGATGTTCGTGCAAGCAAGATCAATGAAGAGATGAAGATTGCTGCTGCTAATGCAATCGCTTCTCTGGTTTCCGCTGAGGAACTGAGCGCTGACTATGTCATCCCATCTCCATTTGATCCACGTGTAGCTCCTGCTGTTGCACAGTACGTTGCAAAAGCTGCTATCGAGACCGGTGTTGCTCAGAAGACCGACATCACTCCAGAGCAGGTTGCAGAGCATACCCGCGAGCTGGTTGCTAAGAAATAAGTTTTTATAGCTGTAACCCTAAAAGCCTTCGCAGTCTGACTGCGAAGGCTTTTTTTTCTGTCTGCATGTTTGGCAGCAGATGCGAGGATGTGCTCTATACTTTTAAAAAATGATGTGATATAGTATAAGAAAAAATTGCTTTGACAGGGGGATACAACCATGACTTATACACAGCTGCTCAATCGTGCGATTGCACTTCTGGACAAGCAGGGACCTGAGGCTGCCTATCAACTGATGAAGACGGAAGGCTTTGAGGTCGAATACGCCAATCAGGCGCAGATTTATAACTTTGCCTACTGCTTTGCTGCCCTCAGCGGTCACATCGACGAGGCGCTGGGTCTGATGAAGGAGGCACTCTATCAAAAGGGATTCTGGTACGATTACGATTATCTGATGGAGGACGAGGACCTGGAGGAGCTGCGCCGTGACCCGTCGTTTGAAACGATGGCAAAGCTCTGTCAGGAGCGTCAGCAGGCAGCACAGGCTGCTGCAAAACCGCAGCTGGTGCAGGAAAACGTGCAGCCTGCAAAACCATATCTCCTGATTCTCCACGGCGACCAGCAGAATCCGCAGATGACCGCTCCTTACTGGCAGAGTGCAAAGGAATTAGATTATGGACTTGCCTTTGCGCAGTCCTCCCAGATTCAGGTGTCCGATGGCTACCTGTGGGATGACGAGCAGCAGGCGGCAGAGGAGATTCAGCAGCATTGGGAAACTCTGAAGCAGCAGGGAACCGATGTGGACAACAGCATCCTGTGCGGTTTTTCCTCCGGCGGACGTGCTGCCTTCTATGCAGCTGTCACCGGTGCCGTACAGCCCAAAGGTCTGATTCTGGTTGCTCCGTGGCTGCCGGAACTGGAGGAGTGGACCGAGGACCTGAGCAAGCTCAAAGCGGCAGGAACCAAGGTTTATATCTGCTGTGGCGACATGGATGAGGATTGCTTTGAGGGCAGCGAGGCACTGTTTGAAATTCTCGACGACAACGGCATCGACGTACAGTTTAAGCTTTGTCCGGATCTGGAACACGATTATCCAGAAGATTTTGACCGAATCTTGCAGGAGGCGGTTCGCTTTGTCAATGAATAAAGAGGATGAACAGCAGTTTTCCACCAAAGAGGTGCGCGTCGTTCCTTATGACCCGCAGTGGAAAACCGAATTTGAAAAAATTCGGGCGATGATCCAAAGTTATATCGGGGACTACCTTGAAACGATTGAACATGTCGGTTCCACCTCGGTGGAAGGCTTGGGTGCAAAGCCGGTCATCGACCTGGACGCCGTGTTAAAACACAAGGAGGACCTCCCGAAGGTGATCGAACAGCTCGGGAAGTATGGCTATGTGCATCAGGGAGATCTCGGACTGCCAGGACGGGAGGCATTCTTCCGTCCGCGGGACTATGATGAGCAGGAGAAAACTGTGATAAAATATCACTTTTATGTCTGCCACAAGGATGCAAAGCCTTATCTGGAACATATTGCTTTCCGCGATTATCTGCGCACCCATCCGCAGGCCAGGGACGAGTATCAGCGCATCAAGCAGGAACTGGCGCAGCAGTACCGCTATGATGTGGATACCTACTGTGAACACAAAACCGCATTTGTACGGTCTATTCTGCAAAAGTGCGGACTATAATTCTTATATGAAACACAAAACAGCTTTTCGTAAATTGAAAAGCTGTTTTGTGTTTTTTGCAGAGAAATCGTTTCATTATCAAAATCAATCAAATTCAATCAAGGCATCAATTTCGCTATATTTCCTGATTTTGCCGTATAATATAACCTGACTGTCAATTTGCATGAGGAAATACACGAAAGATTGTTGATTATTTTTGACTGATTTTGACTGAAAATGATTGAAAATGAATTTGGAAGGTGCTATAATCAGCTTAACGACAGGGAGAAGGAGGGCAAAGGATGATCGCAGAGGAACGAATGCAGACAATTTTGCAGCTGCTGGAACAGCGGCGGACGGTGAGCGTGGCAAGTCTGTGCCAGGCAACCGGCGCATCAGAGGCGACCATCCGCCGCGATTTAAGCGAGCTGGACCGACAGGGAAAGCTGTGCAAGGTCCACGGAGGAGCCACCCTTCCACAGAACGAGTTTGAAAGTCAGGAACCGGACGTGACGGTGAAAGCACAGCTGAATGTCGAGCAGAAGGATCGGATTGCCCGCTATGCGGCAGCGCAGATCAACGACGACGACTTTGTTTTTATCGACGCGGGAACCACCACGCTGCGGATGGCCGACTATCTGGGTCAGTCCAAAGCGACCTTTGTCACCACCGGCATCGAATGTGCCAAAAAACTGGTGGAGAAGGGACTTCGGGTCTATGTGCCAGGCGGACTGTTAAAGCCTGGAACGCAGGCCTTGGTGGGAGCGGCAGCACTGGAGTCGATGGGAAGATACAACTTTACCAAGTCTTTTGTCGGCACCAACGGCATCAGCATCCGCCACGGGTTTACCACTCCGGACACCGAGGAAGCCGCCATCAAATCGCTGGCGGTACAGCACTCTTATCTGTGTTATATCCTTGCCGATTCCAGCAAGTTTGGCAAGGTGGCGGCGGTCACCATCTGCCCGCTCAATAAAGCCTGCATCCTGACCGACAGGTTGCCGGATGAGAGCTATCGAAGTCAGACGGTCATAAAAGAGGTGGATTAGTTTGATTTATACAGTCACATTCAATCCTGCCATCGACTATGTGGTCAGGATGGAACATTTTTGCGCAGGGGAGGTCAACCGCACCAGCAGCGAGGAGATTCAGTTTGGCGGCAAGGGCATCAACGTCTCCAATGTGCTCAAAAATCTGGGCGTACCAAGCTGTGCGCTGGGATTTGTAGCAGGCTTTACCGGCAAGGCGCTGGAAGATGCACTGCACAAAAGCGGGGTGGATACTGATTTCATCCATCTGAACAACGGGATGACCCGCATCAATGTCAAACTCAAAGCAGAGTGTGAGACCGAGATCAACGGTCAGGGTCCGAGCATCGGCACCGAGGAATTGCAGCAGCTGTTTGACAAGCTCGAGCAGCTCAAACAAGGAGACATTCTGGTGCTTGCCGGAAGTATTCCGCACAGCCTTCCAAGCGACATCTATGAAAAGATCATGCAGCGGATGGAAGGAAAGGACATCATGGTTGTGGTGGACGCGACACAGGATCTGCTGTGCAACGTCCTGAAATATAAACCGTTTTTGATTAAACCAAACCACATTGAACTGGGAGAAATTTTTGGTGTGCAGCTGCACAGCGACGAAGAGATCGTGGAAGCAGCCCAGAAGCTGCAGCAGCAGGGCGCACGCAATGTCCTGGTATCTATGGCGGGAGCAGGAGCAATCCTGCTGGACGAAAACGGAACCCATCACAAGATCAGCGCGCCAAAGGGAACGGTAAAGAACTCGGTCGGCGCGGGCGATTCGATGGTTGCCGGATTTTTGAGCGGCTATCTTGAAAGCGGCGATTATGCCGTCGCATTGAAGATGGGAACTGCCACCGGCAGCGCGACTGCTTTTTCGGACGGACTTGCCACCGGAGAAGAAGCAAGAGCACTTTTTAAAACCTTGTAGTGAGGAAGGGGTAACAAAGATGAGAATTACTGACCTGCTCAGCAAAGAAAAGATCGTACTGGGAACCCAGGCGAAAGACAAGGCGGATGCCATCGAAAAGATGGTTGACCTGCAGGCAAAGAGCGGCTGTCTGAAAGACCGCGAAACCTACAAACAGGCAATTCTTGCAAGGGAAGCACAGAGCAGCACCGCCATCGAAGCGGGCATTGCAGTTCCACATGCAAAATCCGAGACAGTTACAAAACCATCGCTGTGTGCAATGACACTCCAGCAGGGTGTGGATTACGGAGCAATGGACGGTCAGCCGTCCGACCTGTTCTTCATGATCGCAGCTCCGCTCGACGGCGACCTGCATCTGGAGATTCTCTCTCATCTGATGGTGCTGCTGATGGACCCAGAATTCCTGGCTCAGCTGCGCGGCGCAAAGGATGCAGAAGAATTCCTGTCGGTCATTGACCGCTTTGAAACAGCGAAATATGGCGAAGCTCAGCCGGCTGTAGCTGCTCCTGAAAAACAGGGCACTCGCATCCTTGCAGTTACTGCCTGCCCGACCGGTATTGCCCACACCTATATGGCAGCAGAGGCACTAGAAAAGGCAGCCAAAGAGATGGGACTTACCATCAAGGTAGAAACAAACGGCAGCGGCGGTGTCAAGAACAGACTGACTGCTGAGGAAATTGAAAATGCCGACGGTATCATCGTAGCGGCAGATAAAAACGTAGAAACTGCTCGTTTTGCCGGTAAAAAGGTACTGTTTGTACCGGTATCCGACGGCATCCATAAACCAAAACAGCTGATCGAACAGATCGAAAGCGGCAGCGTTGCTGTTTACGAACATAAAGGTCAGGTGGAAGAAACAAGCACCGAGAAGAATGAGAGCATCGGACGTCAGCTTTACAAACATCTGATGAACGGCGTCAGCCACATGCTTCCGTTCGTTATCGGCGGCGGTATCCTCATCGCAATCGCCTTCCTGCTGGATGACTATTCCATTGACCCAGCAAACTTTGGTATGAACACCCCGCTTGCTTCCTTCTTTAAGACGGTCGGCGGCGTTGCATTTGACTTCATGCTGCCGGTGCTGGCTGGTTATATCGCTTACAGCATCGCAGACAGACCTGGTCTGGCAGTTGGTTTTGTCGGCGGTTATATCGCAAAAGTCGGCAACTCCTTCGCGAACATCACCGGTGAAAATGCAGTCTCCGGCGGATTTTTGGCAGCACTGCTTGCAGGTTTTGTAGCCGGCTATCTGGTCCTGGCCATCAAGAAGGTTTCTTCCAAGCTGCCGGAAAGCATGGAAGGCATCAAACCGGTTCTGATTTATCCACTGTTTGGCGTATTCTTTATTGGCGTATTTATGTTTGCAGTCAACCCGATTATGGCTGCGATCAACTCCGGCATCGTTAACCTCCTCAACTCGATGGGCGGCAGCAGCAAGATTCTGCTGGGTGCCATCGTTGCAGGTATGATGAGTATTGATATGGGTGGTCCATTCAACAAAGCAGCTTACGTCTTTGGCACTGCTTCGATTGCTTCCGGCAACTACGACATCATGGCAGCAGTTATGATCGGCGGTATGATTCCTCCGCTGGCAATCGCACTGGCAACCACCTTCTTTAAAAAGAAATTTACCGCAGATGAGCGCAAATCCGGTGTTGTCAACTACATCATGGGCCTGTGCTTCATCACCGAGGGCGCTATCCCGTTTGCAGCATCTGACCCGCTGCGTGTCATCCCATCCTGTGTGGTTGGTTCCGCAGTTGCAGGTGGTCTGTCGATGATGTTTGGCTGCACTCTGCGTGCTCCACACGGCGGCATCTTCGTATTCCCTGTTGTAGGCAATGTTTTTGGTTACCTCATCGCTCTGGCAGCAGGCGCTGTTGTCGGTATGCTGATGCTGGGTATCCTGAAAAAGGATAAAGTATCCGAATAAAACAAAGAATATCAAGTAAATTATTGATCACACGGTTCCTTCCCCATTCATACAGGATGGGGAAGGACTGACTGTCAGAAAGGAAATTGTATTATGGTATCTGCAAAAACAAAAGTAATCAACCCAATGGGAATGCACATGCGTCCAGCACAGCTGTTCATCAAGGAAGTTACTCCATTTGGCTGTGATGTATTTATCAACTTTAACGGCAAGGACATCAACGCAAAAAGCATCATGAATCTGATGGCTGCCTGCATCAAACAGGGCAGCGAGATCGAGATCAAATGCGACGGCGACAACGAGGAAGCTTGCCTGAAGGCAGCAGTTGCGCTGGTTGAGTCCGGCCTGGGCGAATAATCGTTTTTCAAATACAGGGAGGTGTATCCAAGTGTTGCAGGGAGTTGGCGCGTCGGCAGGCATCGGCATTGGTAAGATCGTCTGCATCAGAGAAGAAAGCCTGGACTATTCCAAAGTGGAGTATCAGGGCAAAGAACAGGAACAGGCCCGCCTGAAGGCGGCAGTGGACACCTTCTGCGAGCGCACCCAGAAGATGGCGGACGATGTCCGCGAGCGGGTCGGCCAGAAGGAGTCGGAGATTCTCACAGGTCAGATCATGATGATCAGCGACCCGTTTATGATTAGCCAGATGGAGGACATCATCGCAGCAGGAAGCTGTGCAGAGTCCGCGCTGGATACCGTCTGCAAGACCTTCATCGAGATGTTTTCCAACGTCGACGATGAACTGATGCGTCAGCGTGCAACCGATATCCGCGACATCCGCACCCGTATGCTGCGTCTGCTGCTGGGAATTGAAAGCGTGGATATTGCAGCAGTTCCAAAGGGAACCGTCCTTGCAGCACGTGACCTCACTCCGTCGATGACCGTTGGACTGAAAAAAGAAAACATCAGCGCCATCATCACCGAGATCGGCGGCAAGACCAGCCACTCGGCAATTTTGGCACGCGCACTGGAGATTCCTGCGGTGCTGGGTATTTCCGATGTGATGAACAAGATCGAGGATGGACAGACTGCCATCGTCGACGGCGGCAAAGGGGAAGTCATCTGCTCGCCGGATGCGGATACCCTGTACAGCTACACCAAGCTGCAGGAGGAACAGCTGCGCGAAAAGGCGATGCTGTCGGTCTACCGCGACAAGGAAACCCTGGATGCGGATGGACACCACTATGATCTGTACTCGAACATCGGCAGCGTCATGGAGGCACAGAGTGCACTGGATAACGGCGCCGAGGGTATCGGACTGTTCCGCACCGAGTTTTTGTTCATGGACCGTCCGGCGATGCCGACCGAAGAGGAACAGATGGAAGCCTACCGCAGTGTTTCCCACATCATGAATGGTAAAGAGGTCATCATCCGCACCCTGGATGTCGGCGGTGATAAGGAGATTTCCTACCTCAAGATGGAGCACGAGCAGAACCCGTTCCTGGGATGGCGTGCAATCCGCTATTGTCTGGAGGAAACCGAACTGTATAAGGTTCAGCTTCGTGCTCTGCTGCGTGCAGGCGCTGAGCTGCACAACATCAAGATCATGCTGCCGCTGGTCACCGGCATTCAGGAACTGCGCGCAGCCAAGGCGCTGATCGAGGAGTGCAAACAGGAGCTGAAGGCAGAGGGTCTGGCTTACGATGAAAACATCGCGGTCGGCGTGATGATCGAAACACCGGCAGCTGCACTGATTGCTGACCTGCTGGCCAAAGAGGCGGCCTTCTTCAGCATCGGAACCAATGACCTGACCCAGTACACCATGGCGGTCGACCGCGGCAATGCCAAGGTTGAAAAGCTGTACACCACGCTGCATCCGGCAGTACTGCGCAGTATCCGCATGGTCATCAAAGCAGCCAAGGAAGCCCACATTCCGGTTGGCATGTGCGGAGAATCCGCGGCAGATCCTGCCCTCATTCCGTTGCTGCTGAGCTTTGGCCTGGATGAATTCAGCGTCAGCTCCTCGTCGATCCTGCATACCAGAAAGATTATCTCTGAATGGTCTCAGGCACAGGTAAACGAAGTGGAGCAGCAGGCAATGCAGCTGGATACACCGGATGCTGTGGAAGAATACCTGCACAGCATCAGCAAACAATAACCGATTTCTCCACCACCTTAATATAAACCAAACAAGGACGCCCTTTTCCATCATGGAAAGGGGCGTCCTTGTTGCCAAAAAAACAAAGAGCACCGTTAAACGGTGCTCTTTGTTTTTTTGTTATTACAGGATAAGCGAACCGACCTGATAAAAGACCATTGCCACGATATAGGCAACCAGCGTCTGATAGCCGGCGGTCAGCAGTGCTTCCTTCATCGAGCCAAGCTCGCGTTTGGAAGCGGCAAAGGCAGCGACACATGGCATATACAGGATGGTAAAGGTCAGGAAGCTGAAGGCACTCAGCGGAGAGAACATCTGCGGCAGCAGAACACCCAACTCTGCGTCGTTGGCTGCACCGGTCAGGATGGTCAGTGTGCTGACCACCGATTCCTTGGCGGTGAATCCGGTGATGAGTGCGGTGGATGCGCGCCAGTCGTTGAAGCCCAGTGGAGTGAAGATCGGTGCGATGATCGAGCCGATCGAAGCCAGGATGCTGTTGGCGCTGTCAGCGACCATGTTGAGTCTCCAGTCGAAGCTCTGCAAAAACCAAATGACGATCGAAGCGATAAAGATGATGGTAAACGCCTTGTGCAGAAAGTCCTTGGCTTTTTCCCACATGTGAAGCAGGACGCTCTTGGCATCCGGCAGACGGTAGGCAGGAAGCTCCATGACAAACGGCACCGAGCTGCCCTGGAAGATGGTGTTTTTCAGCAGCAGACCGCTCAGGATAGCGACGATGATGCCAGTGACATACAGCGAGGTCATCACCAACGCTCCGTGGTTAGGGAAGAAGGCTGCGGTAATCATGCCGTAGATAGGAAGCTTTGCACTGCACGACATGAACGGAGTGAGCACGATGGTCATCTTGCGGTCGCGGTCGCTCGAGAGGGTGCGGGTTGCCATGATGGCAGGAACACTGCATCCAAAGCCGATGAGCATTGGAACAAAGGAGCGTCCGGACAGACCGATTTTGCGCAGAAGTTTGTCCATGACAAAGGCGACCCTTGCCATGTAGCCGCTGTCCTCCAGCAGAGAGAGGAAGAAGAACAGCAGAACGATGATTGGAAGGAAGGACAGAACGCTGCCGACACCGGCGCAGACGCCGTTGATAATCAGCGAGGTCAGCCACGGCGTTACCTCAGCGACGGTGAGCACCCGTTCCAGTCCGGCGGTAAAGCTGTCAATCCATGCGCTGAGCAGATCCTGCAGCGGCGCCCCGATGACCGAGAAGGTCAGCCAGAAGATGATGACCATAATCAACAAGAAGATCGGGATGCCCAGGTATTTGTGGGTGAGCAGCCGGTCGATCTTTTCCGAGCGCAGCTGTTCGCGGGTTTCCTGATGTTTGACCACACACTGTGCGCACAGGCCCTCAATGTAGGTATAGCGCATATCTGCTAGTGCAGCCTCGCGGTCGGTGCCAAGGTCTTCCTCCATCTGCTCGACGATGTGGTCGATGATGTGGATGTCGCTGGTGTCCAGCTTCAGCGCTTTGAACATCGGCTCGTCGCCTTCCACCAGCTTGGTAGCGGCAAAACGGGTAGGGAAGCCGGCTGCGTCAGCATGGTCTTCGATGATATGGGCGATGGAGTGGATGGCGCGGTGCACCTCTCCCTGACAGAAGTCCAGCTTCTGGGTTGGCTTCTTTTCCTTGACCGTCTTGATGACGACGTCCAGCAGGTCAGAGATGCCTTCTCCCTTGGCAGCAGAGATGGGAATAACCGGAATGCCCAGCGCATCGGACAGTTTTTTGACGTGGATGCTGTTGCCGCTGGCACGGACCTCGTCCATCATGTTGAGAGCCAGAATCATCGGGATGTTCAGCTCCATCAGCTGCAAAGTCAGATAGAGGTTACGCTCTAAATTGGTAGCGTCCACAATGTTGATGATGGCGTCCGGATGCTCCTGCACAAGAAAGTCACGGGTGACGACCTCCTCCGAGGTGTACGGAGAGAGCGAGTAGATGCCAGGCAGATCCACCAGCACAGCATCCTTGTAGTGCTTGATCGGACCTTCCTTTTTTTCAACCGTGACGCCAGGGAAGTTGCCGACGTGCTGATTGCTGCCGGTCAGCGCATTGAACAGCGTTGTTTTGCCGCAGTTCTGATTGCCTGCCAGCGCGAGAAGATAGCTCATTGTACGACCTCCTCAATCTCGATTTTAGCTGCATCCTCTGCTCGGATGGTCAGCACATAACCGCGCAGGAACAGCTCGATGGGATCGCCCATCGGCGCTACCTTGCGCACCAGAACCTTTGTTTTTGGGGTCAGTCCCATGTCCAGCAGACGTCTGCGCAGAGCGCCCTGTCCGCCGACCACAGTGATGGTGCCGCCCTGACCTGGTTTGAGATGATCCAGTGTCATAATTTTCCTTCCTTTCCATTGCTCGAAACTGCTTTCGCTCTATATCAGTATGAAATAGCCTTATAAGTTAGCCTCAGCTTACATTTTACTCGCAGAGCAAATAGTTGTCAATAGCTAACAGCTGAAAGATGTTTTTTCGGAAGTTTACATATAAAATAGCATTTTCATCAGGGAAAAACTGGGAAAACAGATGATAAACCACAAAAAACGACAAAGATTTTATCTGATTTCAATAAAATAATGAAAATACTCTTGCGGATTTTTGGGAAAAGTGGTCTAATAAAAACAATATTGAAAAGCACTGCCAGAAAGGAGGTCAGGACAGATGCTGGTATTAAAGGGTACAGGTATTTTTAAAGACATCGTGGTTGGAAGGTTGATGTTTTATGAGCGTCAGCTGGTGCGCATCGACAGGGAAAAGGTCGAGGACATCCAGCGGGAGATGATGCGCTATCATAAGGCACAGGAACAGGCGGTCAGCCAGGTGCATCTGCTGCATCAGCTGGCACTGCGGGAGGTCTCGCAGGAGAACGCCGCCATTTTTCAGGCGCACCACATGATATTGGAGGACATGGATTTTAACGGTTATGTGTTGGATGTGATCAAAAATCAGAGCGTCAATGCAGAGTATGCTGTTCAACAGGCCTCCGACACCTTTTATGAGATGTTTTCCAGCATCAAGGACCCCTATCTCAAGCAGCGTGCGGCGGATATTCGGGACATTTCTCAGCGTTTGCTGACCATTCTGACCTGCGGCAAGGTGGAGAGTTTTGAACCAAGCGAGCCGTCGATTTTGGCGGCGGATGAGCTGGTTCCGAGCGAATCGCTGCAAATTCCCCGTGATAAGGTGCTTGCCATCATCACCAAGTTTGGCTCGGAAAATTCGCACAGCGCCATCATCATCAAGGACAGGAATATTCCTTCGGCGTTTGGAATCCAAAGGCTCAGCCGCGAGTATCAGGGACATCTGGCGGCACTGGACAGCTATACCGGCACCCTGTATGTCGATCCTGACGAGGATACCCTGCATCGCCTGCAGGAGAAAAAGCAGCGCGAAGAGGAAAAACGGCTGGGAATGTCCTATCTCATCGGCAAGCCCAACCGAACCATCGACGGACGGGAGATCAAGCTCTATGCCAGCATCGTCGAACCGCTGGATATCGAACAGGTGCTGCGCAGCGATGCAGGTGGTCTGGGTTTGATGCGCAGCGAGTTTTTGTACCTCAAGCGGGATGATCTCCCCAGCGAGGAGGAACAGGTCAGCGCCTATCGTGAGCTGATCCGCCAGATGAACGGAAAACCAACCATTATACGAACGCTGGACTTCGGCGCCAAAAAGATGATCGATCTGAGCAGACGTCAGCCGGAGGTCAATCCGGCGCTGGGCTTCCGCTCCATCCGCATCTGTCTGGCGATGCCGCAGATGTTCCAGACCCAGCTGCGCGCCATCTATCGCGCTTCCCACTATGGATCGGTCAGCATCCTGTTCCCGATGGTGGACAGCGTCGAACAGCTGCAGCAGATTTTGGAACATGTCCGCACTGCACGGGAAGAGCTGACCAGAAGGAACATCCCGTTTGATCCCAATGTCCGCATTGGCGTGGTGGTGGAAACACCGGCCTCGGTCATTTTGAGCAGCGACCTTGCGCAGTATGTGGATTTCTTCAACATTGATACCAACGACCTGATTCAGTATACCTTAGCTGTCGATCGCCAGAATCCGACGGTCAACAGCTACTATAACACCCGCCATCCGGCAGTGATGCGGATGATCGAGATGGTCACCCGCTCTGCCCATGAGGCAGGGATTCAGGTAGCGGTCAGCGGAGATATGGCTGACGACAGCCGGCTGACCGAGTGGTTTATCCGCATCGGTGTGGATATCCTGAGTGTTTCGGCGGCAAGCATCCTGCCGTTAAGACAGACGGTGCGCGATCTGGATTTAAGCGATGATACCGAAACGGGACATTAGATCAATATGCAGTCAGATACAATGAAATACAATATAGAATAAAATGAATTGGGAGGTAATACAGCATGAAATTGATTGACATGCACTGCGATACCCTGCTGGGTACCGCCTATGGAGAACAGGTGGATTTGTACGAAAACCAGAAGATGGTCGATTTCAAGCGTCTGCGTTCGGCAGGATTTTCCGGACAGTTTTTTGCCATGTGCCTGATGCCGGAAAAGAGCTTTGCAAGCAGAGGCATGACCAAACCGGACGATATGACCTTTATGAAGGCGCTGTCCGATTGCCTGTACCGCAACATCGAGGCACACAGCGACATCGCTGCCTTTGCAGGCAATCGTGAGGATTTGATCCGCAACGAAAAGGAAGGCAAGCTGTCCTGCTTCCTCACTGCGGAGGATGGCAACGGCATCGGCGGCACGCTGGAAGGCTTGGAAAAGATGTATGAAATGGGCATCCGCCTGATTTCGGTTACCTGGAATATGGAGAACTGCCTGGGCTATCCAAACTCCTTTGAACCGGAGAAGATGGCGCTGCCGCTCAAACCGTTTGGAATGGAGATGATCGACGCAATGAACCGCATGGGAATCATCGTCGATGTTTCCCATCTGTCGGACGGCGGCTTCTGGGATGTCGTCCGCATCTGCAAGGAAAATCACAAACCGTTTGTTGCTTCCCACTCCAACTGCCGTGCCCTGACACCACACTCGCGCAATCTGACCGATGAGATGATCCGTGCGCTGGCGGAGGCCGGCGGTGCGATCGGACTCAACTATGCACCGGCATTTTTGGGCGCAGATATTCAGGAAACCAACAGTCGCATCGACGACATGGTCCGCCACATGAAACACCTGCGCAATGTTGGCGGCATCGAGTGCATGGCGCTGGGCGGCGACCTGGACGGCATCCGTGGCAATCTGGAAATTGATTCCATCGACAAGACCCTGTTGCTGCTCGACCGCCTGCACAAGGAAGGATTTAGCGAAAGCGATCTGGACAAGATTTCCTACGATAACATGTTCCGCGTCATCGGCGATACCATGAAATAATGGCTTACAGTAAAAAAAGAGGACCTGAAAAGGTCCTCTTTTTTGTCCTATTCGTTTCCTTTTGGCACGCCAGGCAGGTTGATGCGGTAAACCTTGGACGGACGTCCGCGGGAGATGGTGCTTTTGTTGAAGGTTGTTTCAGCATAGCCGCCTTCCACCAGGCTGTTGAGTACGCGGTTTGCATTGACGACGGTCACATCCAGTTTGGAGGCAAGTTCCCGCGAGGTGATGATGTTGGTCTGCATAATTTGCAGCACCGAGCACAGCTTTTGAATGGTGATCGGGGAGAGTCCGCAGCGATGCGCTGCCTCCTGCTGTTCAGGGGAAGGGTCTCCTGGCAATGTCAAAATGTGCTGGGAGTCCAGCGGACCGATGCGTTCGCCGCTCTCGGTGATGATGTAGCTGGAACCGCCACTGCGCGCTTCGTGTCCGGCGTCCTGTGCATTTTCCATCGCCTCGGAGACGCTGTTGCCAATGCCGTAGCCGATGCAGATGCCGGTGTCCAGATGTTCGCACAAGTAATGGCGCAGACGGCAGGCGGAAAATCCGTTGGTAATGCGGCGCACCGTGTTGAGATTGGTGTAGATATCAAACCCGTGCGGTGATTTTTGCAGCAGAAAGTCGGTTACATTTTCACGGTTAAAGTCCATCAGACATTTGTGCAGATGTTTCATCTGAGAGTCAGCCGAGCCGGATGCAGATACCGAGATGACCGCAGAGAGCGAATCTTTAGTTCTGCGCAGCATAATTTTGTGAACCAGGAAGTCCAGTGCCTGTTGAATTTGGTGCGGCATGGGGTAGATCAACTGGTATGGTATGCTGCTTTGCTCCAGAAGCTGTGCAGTTCCACCGCTGGAACAGATGACAAGGTCGATCCGTTTATTGTTCCACAACTTTTGGACAATGTGGACAAACTCGTCTTCAATCTGGCACAGCTGTTCCAAACTCATCTGCTCATAAGGAACTGCCGGTGGATCAATCTGGTATAATTGCTCCATAAAATCCACCTGTTCTTCCGGTCTGCAGGTGGTGTAAAATGCCTCAGCTGTGATACGAGATAAGTCGCTGCTGCGATTTTTTATCAGCATCTCAAATAAAACAGGGGAAAGGTCGGTGAGGTCCTCGGTGATAAATACAACAGGCTTTGAAAATTTGGGGCATCCCTTTTTAAACACTCGATTGGCAGAGAGATAAGGAATGACAAATCCGTCATATTCGCTTTCCAGCTGCAAACAGAGCTTTGGAAGCTCTTGAAGATGGTGATAGCTTAGAAAAGATACAGCACAATTTTTGGTATCAAGCAAAGATTGTTTAAAAATAGGAAGCGAAAATTCCGGCAACAAAAATGCCACTTGAATTCGCGAAAGCATAAAAAAATCCCTCCATAGTTTCAAATTATATCATAAAAGCAAAGTTTGGACAAATTTTTTTAGGCGTTTTAACAATGAAGAAATACATTTGTATCTTTTTATAAAGAATATTTTATGTATATTTACTATATAAATTGAAAAATAACACGACATTTCGCATAGTAAAAAAATATAACGCAGATTGTCAGTTAAAAATATATTGTAATAATGTAAAATAAAATTTTGAAAAGTTTATATATATTAACAAAAATCTTTTAATGATTTCTGACAGGAACACTTGCATTTTTGTAAGAGGTAGGATATAATAAAAACGTCTTTAGCATATTTTGAGGGAGGTGCAAACAGTGCGGCAGCCAGGAACAAAGACCATCGCAGTCAATCGAAAAGCAAGACATGACTATTTTGTGCAGGAGACCTACGAGGCCGGCATCGAACTGTTTGGCACCGAGGTCAAATCTTTGCGCCAGGGACAGGTCAACCTCAAGGATAGCTGGTGTGATATTCAAAATGGGGAACTGTTTATCAAGCAGATGCATATTTCCCCCTATGAAAAGGGCAACATCTTTAACAAGGACCCGATTCGTCCGCGCAAGCTGCTGATGCATAAGCGTGAAATTCTCAAGCTGTATGGAACGCTCAAGCAGGAAGGTTTGACACTGGTTCCGCTTTCCCTGTACTTTAAAAATTCCAGAGTCAAGGTGGAATTGGGACTGTGCAAAGGTAAAAAGCTGTATGACAAACGCGATGACATTGCAAAACGCGATGCCAAGCGCACCATCGATCGCGCCATGAAGGAGCGGATTCGATAAACAAATCAACACGGGGGCGTACAGGCTTTCGACGGGGATTTTGAAGTAGATTAAGCGAGCAGAGGCGGACACCTCTATAAAAGTCCATGTTTATTAAATATAAACGCTAAAAATAACGTTACAACCGTAAATTTCAATAACGAAATGGCGGTTGCTGCTTAATTAAAAGCAGCTGTCCGGCTGGGGAGGACCACGGCTTTAGTTCGGGCATTATGAAGTGGTGAACGTCAGGCAGGAGCGTCTCGTACTGCCGATGAATCAGAGTCTACTGACACAGCACGCTAGTTTGCCGGTGTGCTGTGAAGGGAAACTGCCGTAAGGCGAAAACGGTAAACTGCGCTCGGAGAAAGATGTATGGATAGGTTTTCGGACAGGGGTTCAATTCCCCTCGCCTCCACCATTCATTATCACGGAAAGTGATATATAACAAAAAAGGCTCTGCTCGGAATTTTTTCTGAGTAGAGCTTTTGTTCATTATGAAAATACATGATATATCAGATAACTGTTTTTGAGGAGAGGTATCTAATGAAAAACATGATAAGAAGAAAAAGAGCAGAATAAAGAGGCAAAGGAGGAAATGTTATGCAAATAAAATTGAAAAGTAAGGGTTTTCTTTGTTTTGTTGTAGTTCTTTGTTTAGGTCTAGTTTTTCTGCTTTTGATGTACCAAATGGGATTTCGGATTACCTATGCACCTGATTTAGAAAACAGCTGGAATGCTATTTCGGGAACTGCTTCATGGGTGAGCGCAATCGCTTCCTTTTTAGCTGTTTGGTCTGCAATACAGGTTCCCAAAAAGATAGCAGAACGACAAATTAAGGTTGACTTATTTGAAAAAAGATATAGAGTGTATAGAACATTGATTTTATGCGATTCTTTTTCAGCTTTGGTTTCTATATCAACAGGACTTGCAGATATAGAAATATTTTTTTATCAATCTTTTTGTAATATCGCTGAAGAACCAAAGATGTACCAGTACAAGCTTTTTGCAGCTAAATATGTACAAGTTACCGAAACTCTGGCTGAAAGCAAATTTTTATTTTCAGAAGATATTTGGAAAGGTGTATGCAAAATAATAGAAAGCATACAAAAGTTAGTTCCAACAGGTGAAAAAGGAATGTCTAAAGAAGAATTTGACAAAGCAAAACAGGACTATTTGGATGCTATGAAGTCATGTGAGCTTAAGTTAATCTTAAACAAAATGGAAGAAGAACTTAATCTGACAAAATTTTAATATCTGGAAAAAGAGAGATGCAACCATCTCTCTTTTTCTTTTGTGTTTCTTTGTATCAAAATCCAAGGAACAAAATATTACCCCTACGGAATCAACATTTTCTGATGTGATCTCAACTGTCCCGATTTTGCTTCGTTTGCCCTGAAAAAGAACAAACAAATCAATAATAACTTTAGAAGGGAGGTTGGGAACATGCGCAGAATGTTCAGATTATCCGATGCTAGCCACAAAGATATTGATCTTCGTGAGTACGAAGACGAAATACTGGAGATAGCAGATCGTATTATTCCAGGAAAGAATCCCAAAGTGTATCAGAATTATTTTATGACAGATGAACTGACACAGGGGGAAAGAGTCCGTTTAGGGAGAGAATTATCCAAAAGTCCTAGATTAAAGCAGTATGGAAAAGAAGTGACAAGTTTTCGACTGTTTGAAGGGAAAAGTGTGGAAGAAAAGGAGGAAGAGAAAGATGGAAGAAACACAGAAATGCCAGTATCTTAGTATTACAGATATTCAGAAGGAATACCTGCCCATCAGCAGAAAAAAATTACGGATGTTTGTGAAAAGGTATCTGGATGCAAAGATGATAGGAAATCGTATCTTTGTAAGTAGAGAAGAACTGGAAGAGGTTCTGCATAATCCAGAGAATACCAATCTGCCGATTCGGTAGAAGGAACGATCTTCCTGCAAAAATAAATATATATTATAAAAATAAGCCTGATAGTATCAATAGATGCTATCAGGCTTTATTTTTTCAGGAGGAATCAGATATGAAAATCGAAAAAGAAATGCTTTGTTCTGAACTAGTATCTTACACAGAGAAAATGAGAAATGGGAAAGGTGTGTATATTTTATCAGGATAAAAAGCTGGAAAGATATGATCATCATTATGGACAAATACAAGGACATTGAGATTATACTTAAGAGTTTGGAAGTATTAGAATATGGAAAAGAGGTGACGGAAATGGCAATCAAAGACCCTGAGTTATTGAATAATGTCTACAAGGAAATCAGTGAAAGACTGGGTATGGATACAGCAATGGAAATATACAGAATGTTCAAGGGTCAGCAGATCAGCTTTCCGGTACGCTTCTTTAATCCAGCAAAGATACAAAAACTGATCATTGAAGAATATAACGGTACAAACTTAAAGATACTTGCGACCAAGTACAACTATTCAGAAAAAACAGTCAGAAGGATTATCAAAGAAAGTTTGGAAAAGTAGAATCAGATATTGAACAAGGAGTGAAGTGTTATGTTAGAAGCCATGACCATTATTTTTGGATTTATGGTTTTCATGGTTATTTTAACGAAAGGACATTTGCTGTTTATCAATATCACATCGTTGCTGATTATTGCAGCTATCTCTTTTGGGGTTGGATATGGAATTTCTTTGTTTCTGATGGAGATTTCAGGTTCCATACTGAAAGTGATTATTATATTTGTTCTTGGTACCTTTTTGCTATTTTTTATTTCCAATATTAAAAGAAGGTGAATCGTCTATGTTTGAATGGTTTAGTTACAGATTAATTTTCACGATTGTAATTTGCTTTATCACCTTAGGATTAGCTATTTCTTTGTGGGAGCTGATACCAGGATTTTTAAAAGTAATTGCAATTATTGGTATCATATCAATGTTTATTAAACATTAGAAAGAAGAAAAAACGTGTTATTTACATTTGGGATGAAGAAGACTTTCTTTAGTTTTTCAGTTATACTGCAGAACCAATCCGGATGACTCGATGAATTAAACACAAAATTTGCAAATTGCAGCCAAGTATATATGCGAAAGGAGGAAGGAAAGAAGAAAGGTTTCTTATCCAAGTTAGGAGGTTTTGGACTGTCTGCAAAAGAAAAGAAGATTTTGGGAGATACAAGTACAAACTACAGTTTCAGTTCAAGAGCAAAGAAATACAGTGCGGAATGTGGAAGTCAAATCAATGCTGATGCAAAATTTTGCAGCAGCTGTGAAGCCAAATAATAGGAAAGGATGATAGTTTATGGCATTAGGAACAATCAGAAACGAACGTGAATTGATAGAGGCATATTTTAGCACAAACATCAATGATCCGGCAGCAGTGTCGGAGTTAATACAGTGTATAAAAGATAATTGCTTTGTGTCAGAAAAAGATAAATATCTTCAAATGTTAGATTGGATAAGTCCTGCAAATATTAAAATATCCCAAAAATATGCAGAGTTTTCTCAAAATGATCAAAATACTCTGAAAAAGAATATGGGATGGATTATTGCTGGAGCCATTGTTATTATTGGAATTATACTTTGTGGAGGTGATGCAGAAGCTTTGCCAGAATCAGTGGGTTATTTGTCTTGGATAGGTTTTGGTATACAGATATATATTGTCACGATAAAGGCTATATGGAAAAAGCTTACATTGGAAGGAAAAATAGTTCATCCAATGTTAAGAGGAAAAGTTGTTACTACCCAAAATACAGTGAAAGAGACACTATCCCGATCATTTACTGATTCCAGTAATCATTCGGAAAACGCACAGGAAAAAGCGACATGTAAATTTTGCGGCAGTCAATTAAAAGTTGGAGCAAAGTTTTGCACAAATTGCGGAAAAGAACAGAAATAAGGAGTGTAAAAAATGTGGTGTTCAAATTGTGGAACAGAACTGACAGAAGGAACAAAATTTTGCGGTAATTGTGGAACAGCTGTATCTGATACCGGTAATACAATCACGGTAAATCCTGCTGTTACTGATTTACCAGCTAAACCCAAAAAGAAAACAGGAAGAGTAATCATTTTATCACTGATTTTGGGAGTGATACTATACTCATTAATTTCCGGTATTATGGGAAGTCCTAAAAAAGTTGCAATGGATTTTGCAGAAGCAATGCTGTGCGATTTTAATGCTAAAAAAATGGTTTCTCTTATGTCTGAGGATTTCCTGAATCAGTCTATGGAAAATAAAGGTGCAGAAACAGAAAAGATTTTAATTTCTGCTCTCAAAGAAAATTTAAAAGCTATGGAAGAATACAACATAGATGAATTTGGGGAAAGTTGGAAGGTAAAACTGGAATATATTGATGAATACCAAACAGAAGATGGCAATGTAGAAGTTGCCATTAATGCCAACTACAAAGGTACAGGAGGTTTTCTGGGACTTTCTGACAAAGAAAAAACAGAAAAAATAACCTTGATTTTGGTAGATGAAGGAGGAGAGTGGAAAGTAGGAGGATACAGCCTGTAAATCATTTCTATTATCAAATATGGAAAGTATACAGTTTAACAAGATCAATGTAATTACAAAAATGAAGCCTGATAGTATCGATGGATGCTATCAGGCTTTATTTTTTCAGGAGGAACCAGCTATGAAAATCGAAAAAGAGACCATTCGTTGTGAAGCAGTATTTAATGAAGAGCATACACACAGATATTTGTGGAAAAGAATCTGGAACAAGGACAAGGCACTGGCAGCTGTAATTATGCTCAACCCCTGTATGGCAGATACCATTGTGACAGATACAACAACTTTTCTGGTGGTAAACAATCTGGCAGCATTGGAGCGGTTTGGAGGAGTGGAGATTGTAAACCTGTATTCCAAGCTGACAAGCAAACTGAATTTTCGCTGGAATACAGATCAGGAACTCAACGAGGAAGAAAATAACAGCTATATCCAGCAGGCAGCAGCAGAATGCAGTGAAATTATCATTGCATGGGGAAGAGCAGACAGAAGCAATCAAAGGGTGGAGAAAAGAGCAAGAGAGGTATTGGAGCTGTTAAAACCATACAGAGAAAAAATCAGTGTTATTTCTGATGGAGAGAGAAAGAATCTGCATCCATTGACACCAGTAATCAGAAATCAGTGGAAACTGGAATCGTTTGACTGGACAGAGTATGAACAGGAAAAGAAGAAGGAGGAAGAAGATAACGTATGATTCAGACAATCAACAAGGCGGCATTATATGCAAGGTACAGTTCGGATAATCAGAGGTCAGAAAGTATCGATGCACAACTGAGAGCCATGCAGAACTACTGTCAGCAAAACCATATCCTAATTGTGGAAACCTATATCGATGAAGCGAAGAGTGCAACAACAGATCATCGACCATCTTTCCAGAAAATGATTGCAGACAGTAAATACCATCAGTTTAATATCATTCTGGTTCACAAACTGGATCGTTTTGCAAGAAACCGTTATGATTCGGCGGTGTACAAGAGAGAACTGAAGAAAAACGGGGTCAGTGTGTACAGTGTGCTGGAAAACCTAGATGACAGTCCGGAAAGTATTATGATGGAATCTGTACTGGAAGGTATGAGTGAATATTATTCACAGAACCTTGCCAGAGAAGTAATGAAAGGGATGAGAGAAACTGCACTTCAATGTAAACATACGGGAGGGAAACCGCCGCTGGGATACGAGATTGATCAACAAAGCAAAAAGCTGACAGTCAATGAACAGGAAGCAGAAATTGTTCGAAGTATCTTTTCCATGTATGCTCAGGGAAACGGATATTCACAGATTCTCCACTATTTGCATCAGAAGGGGTATAAGACAAAACGAGGACAGGAATTTCAGAAAAACAGTCTGTACAGTATTCTGACCAATAAAAAATATCAGGGAATCTATGTTTTCAACCAAAGTTCATCCAAGAGCATATCAGGAAGCCGAAATACCCACCTTCACAAAAATAGTGACGATATTATCTGTATAGAAGGAGGATGTCCCCAGATTGTTGACAGCGTCACCTTCCAAAAGGTGCAGCAGAGAATCAAGGAGCATCGTCATCACGGGGGCAGAGAAAATGCCAAAACAAACTATCTGTTGTCAGGAAAGGTTTACTGTATGGATTGCGGAAGAGCAATGGTCGGAAATACCCGATACAGTGGAAGAAATAAACAGCGGTATGTTACCTATCGCTGTCCATCCAAACGGTATGCCTGTTCAAACAAGGAGATCAATCAGGAATATCTGGAAACGTATATCATTCATCTTCTGGAAAACAGAATCTTTAACAGGGCTTCTCTAAAGCAAATTTCAGACAGAATCAAGGGAAAGGAAGAAGAGGGGAGAGAGAAACAGGAAAACAGAACAGATCTGATAGCAGAAAAACTCCGCAAGATTGATGAAGCAATCCAGAATATTACGGATGCAGTTATACAGGGATTGTATTCACCTGCACTTGGAGAACGTCTATCTGCATTGGAACAGGAGAAGGTTTCTTTGGAAGCAGAGAAGACGAAGGTGAACAGTATGGAGCAGGAAAAAATTCCTCAGATTGACCCAGAGTTAATATTACAGGAGTATGCGCAGGCTAAAAAGGCAACAAGCAGTCCGGAGTATAAGCAGCTGATACAGGAGTTTATTGACAAAATTGTGGTGGGAAAGTATTGTGTGGAAATTACACTCAAGACAGGAATGGACATTTTCCCTTCACTGGATACAAGCGTACAGATAAAGAGAAAGGAAATCTACGAGAAAAAAGGAGAAGTATCGTGAGAGAAAAGAAGATCAATATCATTATGTTGGAGCCTGGAAAAAAAGCTTATCTGAAAGAGATCGACAATACACTGGAGAGTTTACAGAGAGAGGTCGAAGGATATATCGAGGCGATATATCCTTTTGAGGAAGAAGTTTGTCTGGTATGCAATGAAGAAGGAAAGATGAACGGAATGGAACTCAACCGAGCGATCTACGGAGAACATGGTCTTATTGTAGATATCATAGCAGGTCCAGCTTTTCTGTGTGGATGTTCCGGAGAAGACTTTTCGAGCTTAAATGAAAAGCAGGTACAGAAGTATCAGGAAATGTTTTATTATCCAGAGCAGTTTTTGTTCCATACAGGAGAAGGAGGAAGCTTGATTGCCATTGAGGTAAGAAAGGAAATTTAAAAAAGGTCGAATAGACCTTTTTTTATGAAATATCAAAAGTTAACAAATTCTAAAATTTCTCCTTTTCGCAAGTTGGCTCTTGAATTTCATATGTGACGGTGATAGGATAAAAAACACAGTCCTGCTAACTTTTTGGTAAGACACCCGTTTGGGATGTACTTAACAGAAAAGGGTGTTGGGATTGTTAAAGAAAAAGCAGAAAGCGTTACTCAAAAGGAGGAAGATTCATGAAAACAATACCACCATAGGAATTCGTAACTTTTTATGCACCTTGACAAAAGAATATCAGAAAGGCTGATGTGAATGAGCAGCTTCTACTGCAAAAACGACGGAATGTACTATCTGGATCGTAACGGAAACGAGTGTTTCTTTTGCGAAGCTATGTATGTTTCGAAAGGTATGATTGACCTTATCACAGACGAAATGATGATCGAAGTGGAACTTTACAATGGGATCACTTACAAAAGGATACAGATTCCTCGTAATGGTTGTGATCGTGATATCATCAAAATACTGAAAAAGTATGGTTTGTCATTAAGTGATACAGCATCCCATGCAAGTGCCGTTCAAACAATTTTGCACGACAGCGAGCCGGATGCAGAATGGTCATATATTCACCAACGTCTGGGTTTTGTTTCACTGAATGAACAGCTGATTTTTTTAGCGTATCTGCCCATCGGGGTAAATGATCAGCATAAGAAAGAATCTATTTATTCAGGAAAAGCAATGGTCACTCCAGCAGGAAAACTGAAGTCCTGGAAGCAAATCGTGCAGGATGAAGTCATTGGACATCCAAATCTGGAGCTGGCACTAGCAATCGGAGCTTCTTCTCCCGTGGTACATATTCTGCGCAAAGAAAGAAAGCTTTTTACGGAAAATCCGATTTGGGGAATCATTGGAGAGTCCTCTACAGGAAAAACAACAGCACTTCGTTTGATGGCTTCTGTGTTTGGTTCTCCGGAAGAGAGCTGCGGAATCATTGGAGACTGCAATTCAACCGAAAACGCTTTTTACAAGCGACTGAGTAATTCAATGGGAATGCCATTGATTGTCGATGAAGCAACAGGAAAAACAAACTGGAATTTTGCAGATGTTATATACAATCTGTCAAAAGGACAGGACAAAGATCGATGCTCATCAGACGGAGAACTAAAAGAACGTACAGAGTTTTCCGGAACGATTGTAATCAGCGGGGAAAAGAGTATTCTGGAAGAATGCAACCCTAATTCAGGTTGCTATGCCAGAATGAAGGAACTGAACCTGAACTGGACGGATAGTGCAGAGCATGCAGAACGGTTGGTGGCGGGACTGAGACAGAATTATGGAATAGCAGTATACCCTTTCATGAAATTTGTTTTGAAACTTTATCGAAGACATCCAAAGTTTTTCGATAAAATGTTTGCTCAGGAACAGGACAAGCTCAAAAAGAAACTTCCACCAGAGAAAAACACAGATTACCGTATTTACAACATTTTTGCTGCAACATTGTTGTCAGCAAGAATCTTGAAAAAAGTGTTACGTTTGAATCTGGATATCGAAACTATGCGTAATCTGCTGCTGGAGCAGCATCAGAAAAAAGGTGCGGATTGTGATGAAGCACAGCGTTTATTTGATGTTGTCACAGAGTATGCAGTTCGATATGGAAGTAAGTTTGTTCAGGCTTCCCAAGAAAAGCTGCAGTTCCCTACAGATGTCTGGGGAGAATATACTACAGATAATCATGGAAAGAAGTATCTGTGGATATCTCAGAGTACGATGGAGGAAATTGCTAAGAAGTACGAAATTAGTAATTTTAAGAGACTTTTCCCGATACTTTGGCAAAGAAAACAGATGATGAGGCCGGAGAAAGACCGCTTTCTTGGAAAACACAAATTGAGAGGCAAAGAGGTAAAATGCTATCAATTTGTAATTTCAGAAAATGGTTTGAAAGCAGTATCCGACTGCAAAGCAAAGCCGGAAGTATCATCAGAGGTTCGATCACTGTTGTATGAGAATGGTGATTAGATTGATATAACTAATTGCAATATTATATTAATATTATACAAATAATTTTAAATATATTATATTATTAATTTAATTTTAAAAATATTTAACATTATTCACAAATATTAGTATAAGGAGCGTCAGACAATGACAGTTAGCTTTAACATTAAATGGCAAAACCGCAACAAGGGCGACAAAATGGAGTTAATTTGGGAACAGAGAGCAGATCCAGGTGAAACAATCGATCTGTATGAGATGCAGCCCCTCTTAAGGTACCTTCTGGAATATGTCAAAGGAGAAGGTGATTACAATGCCTGATTACTGTGTTGCCTATCTTCGCTATTCCTCGGAGAATCAGACAGAAAATTCTATCGAGTACCAGAGAGAATCGATACAAAAATACTGCTCTACGCACAATTTAGTTTTGATGAAGGAATTTGTTGACAGAGCCAAAACCGGAACGACAGATCGCAGAGAATCATTTCAGGAAATGATTCAGGAGGCTTCGCAAGGTCCACAGTGGACAAAAGTTTTGGTTTATGATCATAGCAGATTTTTCCGAAACACCCAAAAGGCTCTGGAATACAAAAAACGATTAGAAAATAATGGGATCGAACTAATCAGCATCATGCATCCACAGCCGGACAAGACACCAGAATCAGAGCTGATAGATGGATTTGAACTGTTACTGGCAGAACATTATTCCAAGAAACTGGCAGAAAATACCCACGATGGTTTGAAAAACAAGGCCAATTCGGCAGGACATTGCGGAGGAAAACCGCCGCTTGGTTATGATTTGAATGCGGAGGGTAAACTGATCATCAATCAGGGAGAGGCTGAGGTTGTACAGCAAATTTTCAAGATGTACTTAGGTAATTACTCTTACTCCAAAATGGCCGAGGTGCTGAACAAAAAGGGATATCGAACAAAAACAGGATCACTGTTTAGGAAAAATTCGTTTTACAGCATTTTAAGGCAAGAAAAGTACACAGGGGTTTATATCTGGAACCGGGCTTCAGCAAAACAAAATGGCGTGCGAAACAATCACAAGTCAAAAGCACTTAAAGAACAGGTTAGAATACAAGGCGGATGTCCAAGCATCATTTCTCGTGCAGACTTTGAAGAGGTTCAGAAAAAGATGCAGGAACGTGCTCATGGAAAAGCAGAAAGCAAAGCCAGACGATACTATATGTTGGGTGGAAAGGGATTTCTGCAGTGCGGAATTTGTGGAAAGAGTATGACAGGTACAGTCAGAAAATCTCATGGAAAAACGTACATTACATATCAGTGTCCTTCTCACAAAGCCAAGCAGTGTGAGACAAAAGAGGTTCGGGCAGACCGTTTAAATCTGATAGTAGCACAGCAGCTTGCAGAGTTCTTTTTCAGAGAGGATCGTTTAAAGGATTGGGAAGACTTATTGCGGTCAGATATTAGAAATGATCCAGAGAACAAAAGCCTGAAAAACAGAATCAAGGGTATTGACAAAAAAATGGAAAATATCCTTCAAAATCTGGAGTATGTTGTATCAAAAGCTTTAACCAAACGACTAGAGGAGCTTACCCAAAAGAAGGAGGAACTGGAAAGAAAACTCAAAAAATTTACGAACGTACCAACGAAGTTAACAACAAATGACATAAGGAAATATAAGACAAGATTTATACAATTACTGATGAACGAAGATATACCGGAAGCAAGACGGTTTTTAAAAGATACCATAAAAAAAATTACAGTTTACAATAATAAAATAACAGTTACTTTTAATTTGAAAACCATAAATCAAAAATAAAAATGAAAATAATAACCCTTGAGATAGATTTTTAAGCAAACATTTTAAACCGAAACCTCCCGAAGAAAGCAGAACACTTTCTTTGGGAGGTTCTTTTATTACAATAAAGGAATAGAAAAAGGAAACATTCCGCTCAGGCGCAATGTTTCCTTTTTCTATTTTTTTGTTTGTTATTTTATTTCCAAAAAATCTTTTTTGGGAAAAAACAGAATAAAACGTATCTTATCATAAAAAAAGAGGAATATATGGGTTAGAACAAAGTTCTTTTTATCATACAGGAACAGAAGATACACATCAAAGATTGGAAGAATACTCAGAGTAGGAAGTATATCAGGAGTCAGATGTATTTCAAAGATAGAATGTATCTCAAGGACTAGATGTATTTCAAAGATAGAATGTATCTCAAGGACTAGATGTATTTCAAGGATCAGATGTATCTCAAAGATTGAATGTATCTCAAGGACTAGATGTATTTCAAGGATCAGATGTATCTCAAAGATTGAATGTATCTCAAGGACTAGATGTATTTCAA
>OWID01000050.1_pt1 | contig 65315 bp, 64 predicted proteins | sample 1732661 | NCBI WGS metagenome assembly OWID01 (sample SAMN05065739, study PRJEB22554) | human gut metagenome | biome: ENVO:2100002; feature: ENVO:00000062; material: ENVO:00002003 | host: Homo sapiens | place: USA
GGTATAATAATGGGTCAAAATCTCCTGATAGCTCCATCCCTGCTGTGCATAATAGTCTGCACCCTGTTGGCTCATACCAACGCCATGGCCATAGCCATAGGTCGTAAAGGTGAAGCTGTTTCCATCGTATGTAACCTCAAAGGCCGCGGAGTTGATCTGCGCTTTCAGCAGATTTTCCCGCACCTTTCTGCCGGTGATTGTCTGCCCACAGACTTCAATGGTATCCACATACTGACCATTTATATACTCTGGATTGGAGAACCAGTCCTCTGGGCTTCCCCAGCTGTATGGGTCTACATTCAGATAATCCTCAATATACTGCGCCATCTGACTTTCTGAGAAGGTCTTGGTGGCTCCGTAGGCCTTCAGTGTGGTATCTCCAGGGCTTTCTACGCTGACCAGATAAGGGACATAACTCCCCCAAACGTGCTGGGCATCCATCGAATATCCTGCATTGGAGGCACAGTAGGTAGAATTGATATAAGAACCATTATAGTACAATGCCTGTCCCAGTACCGACTGGACTGCGGATGCTACTTTGGAAGAAACGCTATCCTTAGCAACCACCGACGGGCTGGTTCCCTGCTCATTGTGATACAGCACATAGGTATAAGCGGCAACAGCCTGTGCTTTGAGTGCCTCTGTCTGGAAGGTAGGCCCCATCTCCGCTTCCACCATTCGTCCTACAATCTCTTCAGCAGAACCTCGGACGGTGCTGCCGTTGATCTGGACAGACAGTGTTGGCAAGCTGGAAGAATCCACGATGCGGTCCGGTTCTTCCATAGAAGGTTCTTCTTCCTCTTGTACTGTCTGTATCTTATCCGGAAGCTCCGGTTCTGTCTGCTCCGGTTCCTCAGGCACTTCCTGTTCCAAAGGCTGCTCCGGTTCCGGCTGCTTTTGATCCTGCTCCTGAGGAGCCGTGGATTCTTCCTGCTCGGGCTGTTCCGGTTCGGACATCACCTGAGGTTCCGGCTGGCTTTCCTGCACCGGAGGTTCCGACTGCGCCGTTGCTTCCTCCTGCGGCGGCTCTGCCTCACTCTGGACTGCCACCGTTTGCTCCTGCGGCGCAGGCGTTTGCTGTGCAGTCTGTGCGTACTTTACATCGGCAAGCTCACTGAATGTACCTTCCTCATCCTGTATCTCCATCGGTGTTTCATCCAGCTGTGCAGAAACGGTGTCCTTTGGTTCCTCAGCCTGTGCCGACGAAGAGTACTGCGGCAGATTTGCCTTGAGCTGTGCTTCATCCGGTTTGGTGCCGCCAAACAGCTGGTACCAAATATCTGGATAGAGCGGTGTCGGATTCATGGTTGCCTGAGAGGTATCCACCGAGGAGCTCTCGCCGTCCCTCACCTTTCTTGCTACGATGACGAAACGGGCATCATCAAATTCATAGGAGCAGGTCGACAGGGTCAGCAGCTGATCGGTCGGCAGAACATCCACGCCGGTATTGATGATACTGCGGATCATAACGTCGTCGATGTAGTTCTGCATCTCCTCGGTGCTCTGTGCGTTGATAAACTCATGGTAAGGGAAAATCTCTCCATGAGAAGCATTGGTATTGGTATAGAAGATGGAGAAAATCTTATACTCTCCCTCGTGATAAACGCTGTCAAACTGAACCACCGGATGCTGCTGGTAATATTCCAGATCCTTGTAGCCCTTCAGAATGTTGAACATCTGTCCGTCGGTGCGGATATTGTGGCCGTAGATGATAATATTAGAGCTCGGCGCTTTCAAGTCAACCTCGGTATCTACAAACGGCACTGCATGCTCACTGTATTCGCCTTCAAAGTTCATGCGGTAGTATTTTGTATTATCGGTTGTTTGAACGACCGGATAGTCCAGATCTGTGTCATCAATGCTGATCCATCCGACAATATCAGGGTTAATCTCCCACAGAGCCGCAAAGGACTTATCATAGTCAGATGGATAACCTGGCGGAGCAAACAGCGTTGTGCTGTCATACACCTCACGAAGCGACTCATATGTACTGCGGTTCTGCGCAGATTTCCAATAATAATAGCCCAGATAGCCGACCGAGCCTAAGAAAATCAGAACAAAGAGAAGCAGCAACAGTTTGATAATCGGTGAACGGCGCGGTTTTTCTTCTTCGTAGTCCCGCTCTTTTTTCTTCACCTTTTTTTCTTTTTTCTTTTTCTTAGGTTTTTCTTCCCACTCGGTTTCCTCGTCCCAATCGTCCTGATCGTCCGAGAAGTCATCACCGTCGATCAGATAATCGTCCGTCAGACCGGATGACTGCTGCATCATGCCTTCTGTGGAACGCTCTGGCTGCACAGCAGCGACTGTTCCACCTACAGCATAGATGCTGCTCTTCTGTTGAGAAGCCAGTTCTCTTTGCTGTACAGGCGCATACGGATGATCTCCTGTTGCTGGCTGTGCAAAGTCGGTCGGTACTGCCGCCGATTTTTTCTGTTTTTTCTCAACAGCGCGCAGCCCTTTCATGCCAATACGGGCAATGGTCGTAACATTGCCGCACTCGCTGACCAGATCTTCCAAAAAGCTGTTGCAGCTTTGGCGGGAAGACTTTTCGTCCTCCTTGACTGCGATCAGACGCAGCACAGGATTGTCTGCGGTACCTCCCAGCAGCGGCAAAAAATCATCCAAACGGTCCTGTACCCGCTCAATGTAATCCTGGACATCCTCTTCTCTTCCCTCTTTGAGGGGAATGTCCACCATGACGGCTCCAGGGAAAAATTTCCCAAGCAACACAGGATAAAGCTGGTTGACAATCAGGCGCAGTGTCGACTGCGATGGACCGGACACCAGCACGATGTTGATCGAAGGATAAGACATGACAAATCCTGCCTGCGCGCAGGCAGGATCGCTGAGCACCGTTGCTCCCTGTGGGATCATCGTACCGCGCAGCATCTCTTCTGTGTTTCCGCGTCCGGTTTTGCTGCAGTACAGCTGCAAATTTTCCACCGCTGTGGGGTCCTTATGCAGCGGCTTATTAAACCCCTGTGCCAAAATTTCTCTGGCTTGCAGCTGAGGAGCATTATCTACAATTAAAAGCAGTTTATTCTCTTTTACCGATTGGCTGATCTGGTTAATCAGCTGATTTCGGTCGGTTATTACCACTTCGTTTGCAAAGTCGATTCCCAGCAGCGCAAACTGATCGCGCAGATTGGGATTTTTCCTCATCAGCCCACGAAGGGAATAACCGGCGTTTAGTAACAATACTTTATGATTCACCGATTCATTCCTTCCTAACGTCCAAAAACTGGCAGAAAATACTGTCGGTTCGTTTTTTTACATATCTGTTCAAGTGTAATTATAGAGGAAATACTCGACGAGTGCAAGAATTGTTTGAGAAAATAAAGAAAACTTTTGTTATTTGTAAAATATCCTTTCGCCAAATTCGACGGTACACGCAAAAATCCCCTTTCCAAAGGTTGGAAAGGGGATTTTTTTCGGGTTTTATCTCTGTTTGGAGCGAATTTCTTCGACAATCATCTCGATAAATTCTTCTGTCTTCATGACACCATTGTCGCCGCCCTTGCGGGTACGAACCGAAACAGTGCCGTCGGCAGCTTCTTTTTCGCCAACAACCAGCATATATGGGATCTTCTTCAGCTGTGCCTCACGGATCTTGTAGCCCATCTTTTCAGAGCGCCAGTCTGCTTCTGCACGGATACCAGCTGCACGGAGTTTCTCCAGAACCTCATGTGCATAGTCATGGTATTTTTCGCTGATTGGAACGATCATTGTCTGGGTTGGCATCAGCCATGTTGGCAGAGCACCGGCATATTTTTCCAGCAGCAGAGCCAAGGTACGCTCATAGCAGCCGATCGAAGTACGATGGATAATGTATGGATAATGCTCTTTGCCGTCTTCTCCAACATAGGTCATGCCAAACTTCTGAGCCAGCAGCATGTCGATCTGGATGGTGATGAGGGTATCTTCCTTGCCAAAAACGTTCTTGATCTGGATATCCAGTTTTGGACCATAGAAAGCAGCCTCGTCTACACCGACTTTGTAATCCAGACCCAGATGATCCAGAATTCTCTTCATTGCATTCTGAGCTTCTTCCCACTGCTCTGCGGTGCCTTCATATTTATCGGTTCTGTTTGGATCCCACTGGCTGAAGCGGTAGCTGACATCCTCAGCAAGGCCGACGGTTTCCAGACAGTATTTTGCCAGTTCCAGACAGCCGCGGAACTCATCTTCCAGCTGGTCTGGACGAAGAACCAGATGGCCTTCGGAAATGGTGAACTGACGAACACGGATCAGACCGTGCATTTCACCGGAATCCTCGTTACGGAACAGGGTAGAAGTTTCGTTGAGTCTCATCGGCAGGTCACGGTAAGAACGTGCGCGGTTGAGGTAAACCTGATACTGGAATGGGCAGGTCATTGGACGAAGTGCAAAACATTCCTTGGTTTCATCATGAGGATCGCCCAGTACAAACATGCCATCCAGATAGTGATCCCAGTGGCCGCTGATCTTGTACAGCTCACGTTTTGCCATATAAGGAGTCTTTGTCAGCTGGTAGCCCCATTTTTCCTCGGTGTCTTCAATCCAGCGCTGCAGCTGCTGAATTACCTTTGCACCATTTGGCAGGATGACCGGCAGGCCCTGACCGATGACATCAACAGTGGTGAAGTATTCCAGCTCACGGCCGATTTTGTTATGGTCGCGGCGCAGTGCTTCTTCCTGCTGTTTGAGATATGCTTCCAACTCGCTTGCCTTCGGGAAAGCAACACCGTACATACGGCACATGGTATCACGAGTGGAGTCACCTCTCCAGTATGCGCTGGTTGCCTGTGTCAGCTTCACTGCCTTGATGGTGCCGGTGCTCATCAGATGAGGTCCTGCACACAGGTCGGTAAAGTCGCCCTGGGTATAAACGCTCAGTTCCCAGCCTTTTTCTGCATACTCTTCCAGCAGTTCCAGTTTATAATCCTGACCGGCAAAGATGGTGCGGCCTTCTTCGACGGTAATGATTCGTTTTTCTACCGGAATATTTTCCTTGACGATTTTTTTCATCTCTGCTTCAATGGCAGCAAACTGATCCGGAGTAAATGGTTTTACGCCGCCGATATCGTAGTACCATCCATTATCCAAAGCAGGACCGATGCCGAATTTAGCTTCCGGATAGAGGTGCTGGATTGCCTGTGCCATTACATGTGCTGCGGTATGCCAGAACGCTTTTTTGCCGTCTTCGTCATCAAAGGTGCAGATTTCCAGATTGCAGTCCTCGTTGATTGCTGTTCTCAGGTCAACGACTTCGCCGTTGATTCTTCCTGCACAGGCTGCTTTTGCAAGACCTGCGCCCAGGCTTTTTGCTACGTCAATGACGGATACGCCTGCTTCAAATTCTTTGACGCTGCCGTCTTTCAATGTTACATGAATCATAGAATATACCTCCTTGATCGTATCAATGTCCTCTCATTACTCTTTTGGGGTTTTGTGGGCTGATGTTCGTTTGCGACGCTGCTCCAGAAATCTGACAACATCAAAAAATTCGGGATAACGGTAAAATTCCCTGCGGCTGGCCATTTGTTTTAACTGGGAGACGGTCACCCATTTGATCTGGCTGACTTCCTCCTCCTGCAAAACAGCTTTGGCAGCATCAAAATCCTGTTCCACTACAAAATTTTCCGAGAGCAGCTTGCCGCGCAGTTTTCGGTTGAGTTTATGAATCTGGGAAGGAAGAATCCGGATGCCAATTTCTTCCATCGGCTCCCGAATACACGCCTGCTGCGCGCTTTCTCCCGCCAGCACACATCCACTGTGCGTTGCCCATGTTCCTGGCAGATCCTTTTTCAGTTCGGAACGCTTTTGAATCAAAATCTCATCGCGGCTGTTGACAATCCAGACATCCACAACCATGACATACTGTCCGTCAGACAACGGTTCTCCCCGTACAAAGGTTTTTCCCGTGCGATTGCCATACACATCATAGATGTCACAGATTTCCGCCTGTGGCTTTGTGCTGCCGGATTTTTGTGTTTGTGCTTGCTCCATCGGCGTCCCCCCTTTTTCCTTTTTATCAGTATCGCCGGTTTTGGGCAGATAAAACAAAAAGCTCCATCCCATCATCAGGGATGAAGCATTTTTTCTACTCCACGGTTCCACCCGTATTATACATCTCTTGAAAGAGATGTATCTCTCATTTTCGGCCTGTAACGCTGCCGCTGCGTCGTGCTTTCCTTGTATTGCAAGCTCACACGCTCTCCCGGGTGGTACACAAAAGCATTCTGTCACAGGCACTTTCAGCTGCTGTGCCCGCTCTCTGTCCGACAAAATTTTGCCAATGCGCGTCCCTTTCATTGATTTTGGGATATTCTCTTTGTTTTAAGTTTCATGTTACCACCCAAACCTTTAAATGTCAACACAAATTTCTTGACAACTCTTCTCATAACATATAAAATGAATATAGACCTTTCACATGTTCTAAAATGTGTTGGCAAATGTATAATAAAAGCGCATCTGTTTTTTGTATGCCTGTCTGCAAACCTTCCGGCACCGCCGGATTTTTTTAAGTGGTTAGCTGATTTTTCTGTAAGAAAACAGGGATACCGTGCGCTTTTTGTGTTGCATCGCTCTGTTGCTGCATCAGCAAAACATCTTTCAGAGTCTATTCTTAAAATGATTTGAGATTGATATAATTTTCGAAAACTCCTCGCACTCTCCACCAATCAGGCAATCCGTTGTATTTGTGTTCGAAAGCAGCCTTTCCTTTTTTAAGCTTCTGGAGCATAAATTGACCTTTTTGATCGCTTACAAATTGGAGTTTATTTTATTTTTATTACAAATAGTAAAAAGAAAATCGAAAATACTGCCAAATTGGCTCTTTCTCCTGGATTTTGGGGATTGCTCTAAACAGCCTGTCCTTTTGTGGACATGTCCGGTTCGGGCGTTTTGTTGTGTGCAAAACAGTTTCGCAACAACGTTACAATTTCCCCAGGCAGTCACCTGTCCTGAAAACATCTTTGCAACTATCCGCAAAAAAGGAGGAAGAAACATTCATGGGATCCATTATCAGTTATGTTGCCTGCATTCTGCTTTCCCTGGCAGCAGGTATTGCGATTGCATTCCCATTGGGAATCCAGTATCGCAAAAAGGTAGCCGAAGCAGAGCTTGGCACCGCCGAAGAAGAAGCAAAACGTATCGTCAGCGATGCGATTAAAGACGCAGAGGTTAAAAAGAAAGAGGCGCTGGTCGAGGCAAAGGACGAAATCCACAGGCAGCGCACCGAAGCCGACAAGGAAGTAAAAGAGCGCCGCAACGAGGTTCAGCGTCTGGAACGCCGTGTACAGCAGAAGGAAGAATCGGTCGACCGCAAGCTGGATAACCTGGAAAAGAAAGAAGAAACCCTGCAAAACAAGATCAAAGAAGCTGAAGGCAAGCTCAAAGAAGCAAACCAGATCAAGGCAAATCAGTTTGAGATTCTGGAAAAGATTTCCGGCTACACCGCAGAGCAGGCAAAAGAATACCTGCTGTCCAGCCTGGAAAATGAGCTGATTCATGAAAAAGCACTGAAGATCAACCTTTATGAACAGAAATTCAAGGACGAATCCGAGCAGAAAGCCAAAGAAATTATCGCTACTGCCATTCAGAAATGTGCATCCGACTATGTCGGTGAGGTAACCGTATCGGTTGTACCGCTGCCAAATGATGAGATGAAAGGCCGCATCATCGGCCGTGAAGGACGCAACATCCGTACACTGGAAACATTGACCGGCGTCGACCTCATCATCGACGATACTCCTGAAGCAATCACCCTGTCCAGCCACGATGCTGTCAAACGTGAAATCGCCCGCACCGCTCTGGAGCGTCTGATTCAGGATGGAAGAATCCACCCAGCCAGAATCGAAGAGATGGTAGATCGCGCTCGCCGCGAAATTGAAACCAAGATCAAGCAGGACGGTGAACGTGCTGTTCTGGAAACCAACGTTCACGGCATGCATCCAGATATGATCAAACTTCTCGGACGGATGCGCTATCGTTCCAGCTATGGTCAGAACGTGCTGCAGCACTCGATTGAAGTTTCCCATCTTGCCGGCGTGATGGCCGCAGAACTGGGCGCAGATGTTGCTACTGCAAAACGTGCTGGTCTGATTCATGATATCGGAAAAGCACTGACCCACGAAATCGAAGGAAGCCATGTCAAGATCGGTGTAGATCTTGCCAGAAAATATAAAGAAAGCCCTGCTGTCATCCATGCAATCGAAGCTCATCATGGTGACGTAGAACCAAAAACCCTGGTTGCCTGCATCGTTCAGGCGGCAGATGCTATCAGCGCTGCAAGACCTGGTGCAAGACGTGAAAACCTGGAAAACTATATCAAGCGTCTGGAAAAACTGGAGGAAATTGCAAACTCCTTTGAAGGCGTTGAAAAATGTTTTGCTGTACAGGCTGGACGTGAAATTCGCATTATGGTTCGTCCAGAAGTGATTACTGACGATAAGATGGCAATTATTGCCCGCGACATCGTCAACAAGATCGAAGCTGAACTGGAATATCCAGGACAGATCAAGGTCAATATTATCCGCGAAAATCGTGCTGTTGATTATGCAAAATAAAGAAAAGGCGGGACAAACGTAAAAATTTGTCCCGTTTTTTGAAGAAAATAATCCCCGTTGTCCGTTTACCACACAGACAACGGGGATTTTGTCTTTTCTTATTCTTCTTTCAGGTGATACTGATCAATCAGCTGCTGCATATGTTCAGCACCCGAGACCAAAATAACATCGTCGTCAATCACGATGCATGGAATACCAGCTCTGTGGGATTCACGTGCTTCCTTGTGAGCTTCGGAAGTATCACGAATCTTCAAAAAGCTCTTGAGTTTTCCTACGCTTTCACATACATCGACGTATACATACTTGATGTCATTCTTGGAAAGAACCTCTTTCACTACTGGACAGCCGCCTCATGTACCTGTTCCATACAATACAACTTTTCTCATACTACATTCTCCTTACATTCAAAAAATTTATTGGACAATAACCTTAACTTGCATAAATTTATGATGAGAACTTCATGATTATTATATCCATTTTTGAATATATTGTCAAACCCGAAAACTTACTGCCACACAATCTGCGGAACGCATCATCACACTGTATTTTGCCAGGAAAATCCCAATAATTCTGTTCCCCAGCACGTCCTGGCTTTCTAAATCAACGGGATTTTCTATCGTTTTCCATTTCTATTACATCATCTTTTTTATCTGACATATGCTCCATTGCATAGGCAATCGCCTGACAAATAAATTCGTTTCTGGAAAGAGCCCACTGGTTTGCTGCCATATCAATCTTGTTTAAAAACGGTTCTTCGATTCTTAAAGAGATCAAAACTTTCTCTACTTTTCCTGGTAAAAACTCCATATTCATCCCCCTTTATTCGATATCTATATCATATATAAAATAATTATATATTGATATATGCCAAAATATGCTATTGCTTATAAGTATTTGATTTATATATAAAAACATGATATATTAAAGAAAACGTTCTGTTATTAAAAAAGGGGGAAAGACTTATGACCACCGCCGAAAAAATTCTTGATTTTTTCCAGCGCAGCGGTCTGATGGACAAACTCAAGCAACAGATTGAGCGTGAACAACAGCAAAAAAGCAACGTTATCTATTTTTCTGAGATTTCACGTCCTCAACAAAAGCCTGATCCCTGGGACTATTACAGCGATATTCGCAACACTTTGCCCTTTTATCCTGATTTTTTAAACACTCTTCGGGAAATGGAACTGTATACACTCGATAGTCAGGTCAACTTTTGCTGTGCCGTTATGTCCATGCTGCGGGTTGATCTTCCAAATATTCTTCAGCATCCCGAACAGCTCGATCGCTTATTACTCTAACACTCTCTATATAATAAAGCACAAAAATAAAAAACGTCCTCTCTGATGAGGACGTTTTTTATTTTAGATTCTTTCCAATGATAAACCCCATTTGAGCAACCTGCAGACTGGAAAATACAATCCATCCTGCCAGTGCATAGCCAAATAGAATCCCTGTTACCAACCGCCGCAGATTTCCGCTTTCGTATCTGGTCAGCTTCTGGGCAAATCCATCCGCCACTAGCGGCAGTGCCAGTATGACACACAGTTTCCAGTCCGGCACGCCGCACAGCACCAGAATCAGCGGTGAAAAAAGAATTCCAACCAGCTCACCGGTACACCTTGCACAGATGGGAAACTGTCTTCCTTTCCAGAAAAAAGAGCGATCACTCCGACAGTGGCAGCCGAAGATAATCGGCAGCCACCGATATAACCATGCACCCATTGACTAGCTCAAAAATCCAATCGTTATCGCAGAGGTAAAAACAATCAAATAATACAAGGCATACAGAATCACCGCTACCAGTGCACCAATACCGGCAGCTTTTGCTGTACGAGGCTTGGTATCCTTCCAGACTAAAAACAGTACCAGACCTACAATCGGGATACAGCATCCCAGAATACCCCATCCAATGCCGCCATTATCCACTACCGGCGGAGTCTGCGGACCCTGCTGCTGATACGCTCCACAATTCGGACATACCTGCTGATGTTCGTCGATTGGTTGACCACAATTTCTACAAAACACAACAACACCCTCCTTTATTTGGGTTACTTTCAGTTTATCTAAAAGTGATTCTCCCGTCAAGAAGGTTTTTTAATTCTTTTTAATCACAGATTCTGCAGACTAATTTCCCTACTGCAGCGTTACATCTTTCTTCTATCTTTCTGATTAACCAATCCAATCCCAATTTTTTAAAAATTATTTTCCGCAAAACTTCCGTAATAAGACAAACTACAAATATCCCCAACGTACATCCCAGAACTTCCAAGGGCAGCAACCAGGCTTTGGATTGTGCAATCCACAAAAATGCATCCTTCAACCCATATTTCCACACCAAAGTCTGGGTATGAATCAGGTATACTCCAAATGCTGCCGGTGAAAATATTTTGACAACAGAAATCATCCAACGAGAAAGTTTCAGACGAGAAAAAATCACCAGCATACCAAGCGATATTATCACCATTGTAAAACTCATATAAGATACCAGTCTGGATGGACGATTTCCTCTGAGCATTTTTTCAGCCCATGTTACACTGATACAGATGAAGATTATTATTAACCACCAAAACATTCTTTTTTTCTGATCAATTTTGTTTTTCTTGACCCACGCTCCAACAACATATAAAATTACTAGCCATGCCAAACTATACCCACCATACATTCTAAAAACATCTGTCCAGATAATTGAGAATGTAGGAAAAACCGAAAATACGATAAACAACATCAAAACCAGGCGATTAAGCTGCTGCTCTGTAATTGTTCGAAGCAATTTATTAAGCCATGGAATGATAAAGAAAAGTCCTGTATATGCATTAACATACCAGTATCTTGCTGAAGATACTGGCAAAGCTGATTTAAGCAGTACATCACTTCCAACCATTTGTGGATAAAAAATATAAAACGCCACTGTGATACCAAAGCTATAAATAAACACCGGAATCCAAAATCCCAGATAACCTGCGTAATTGTACGGTGTTTCCTCTTCCCGATAACACACATATCCACTGATCAGTGCATAACAATTAACTGCACAATAAGCTGTTATTTCCATATACCAGCTGATTGCATACTGAATTCCAGACACATTTTCCAGAACGCCTCCTTGTGCCAGTACATGTAACATTACCACAAAAAACATAGATACCAAGCGCAACAGATCAATTCCATAATTTCTTGTTCTTTCCATATTATTTTCTTCTCCACAATCGTCATATGTGTTTTCCTTGATAGTATATACCCTTTGTACAATTTATTTCAACAAAAAAAGCGTTTCCGAAGATCGGAAACGCTTTTGATGCGATATAAAAACCCAAAATGGAAAATTCAGTGGAATTCGAAGAACATTCTTTCCAGGTTATTGATATAATCATCAAAACAGTATCAGAAGTTAAAAGAGTAATGCATCGACCTTTTTATTATGATTTGCCGCCCACCTCCAACAACTATTGCATTTATTTCTGTTTTGCACTTTGGGCAAAACAATGGACATCTTTTTACTCTGTATCCGGCATGATTCAAATACGAATTTTATTTCCGCAGATTGGACAATAAATCCATCTTCTATTTGTTTTCTGGCTTCATCTATTTTTCTCCCAAAATAGGCGGTCATTGATTAACTCCAGTGATCGTTTAGAATCAGATCTCTTAAAGTTTGCATAGAAACATCCACCGAGGCAATTTCGTCTGCACAACGCTTTAGTTCACTGCGAATGGTTTTCTCGTGTTCAATGTTCTTTTTATATTTTAACTGGTGTTCCAATGCTGCCCAAAAATCAATAGCGATTGTTCTCAACTGTATCTCCGCCATAAGCGTTTGATTGGGTGGCAAAGAAAAAGATAAAACCAAGTGCAGACTACGATAGCCATTGGGCTTTGGATATGCAATGTAATCTTTCGTTTTAACGACCTCAAATTCAGGACGTGTTCTCAGCCAGTCAGCTATTTTATAGACATCGTCCAAAAAGGAGCATACGACCCGTACCCCTACAGCATCATGTGTCATCTCAAGAGCGGTATTTCCGTCTGTCGAGATTCCTTTGCGTTCCAATTTCCGCATCATGCTTTCTGGACTCTTGATCCGACTTTTACAATATAAGATCGGCTCTATCCCATTCGGATATCCTTGTGTCGGAAATTGGTGAATAACATCCAGTAAAACTTGCTCCACCCGCTTTAGAGAATCATACCGATATCCGTAATATTCTTCACAAGTCAAGATCATCATACTCCATTTTGCTACACTTATTTTTCCCTGGGAACAGGCAATATATTAAAATAGCCACCAGAACAAACAGGATTCCAAATATCCAGTAGACCGAAATAAGGCGGTTTGTTGTTCCATAAATCTCCAAAACCCCTTTCAACAGACTTCCTATTGTCAGAGCTGCTATGCCCGAGTGATATAAATTCTGAGATACTCTGTTCGGTATTGGCATACTGCTAAAAGCCATTCCGAAAAAAGGGAGCGTACCACCGACTAACGGAAATACAAATGCATACAACATAAAATACGAATACACCTCATGACTGAAATATTCATAGACGGCACCAAACAGTATGCAAAACAATGAAGTGAACAGATAAATAAATCCGGTTTTTGCCATTTTCATCATCCGCTTAATATCCGATGTAGACAATGTCGCTCACACTCCTTTCCGTAATGCTTCGGCCGTTTGTTGTGGGATTGTTGATGACCTCACCATTAAAATACATGGTAGAGGAACCTCCGCCATCCAGATTGTAGGCAGTCGTAACGCCAAGCCCTTTCATAAATTCTGCCAACTGGAGCAGAGACAGGCCGGCACTTTCATCTGTCCTTCCATCGGAAACCACAAACATATAATGCAGATCATCAATAACTCCAATAGCAGTTCGAGGATTGCTTGTTTTTGCTTTTCCGACTTCATCATCTTCTGAAACGACCACTGTGCCATCTTCTATCAAGGCAGGTCCAAACGATAAAACCTGCTGTGCGCCATCTGCAAGGAGCTCCTCGGCAGTGACATCTGTTTCGTTGATAATGGCAAAGCTTCCATCGTTATAGATCACAAGATCCTCCTGCCCAGAGTCCGCTGTATTTCGGTAGAGTACCCCGTTGCGAAGAACGTATCCATCTTCCTGTGCACCGTAGTAATCGCCATTTATAGCAAGAATCGAACCTGCACTTTCTGCGATCTCGGAAGTTTTTTCCGTTACATTGCGGCCATAGGCGTTTTGCGCAAATGCAGTCTGAAGATATTCAGGGGAGGACAATACAACGTCTGCAACATAAATGGAAGTATCATATTCTCGGTACTCTGTAATTACAATTTGAATATTCTCGTCGCTGTAGGAATTTTCTGATACCGTAACTGCTGTGTCGTCATCTAATTCATTTTGCTCCTCTGTATCAAGTACATCGGTGCTCTCTGTTTCACTTCCTGTTTCGCTATCAGTTTCGGGCACCACCGAATATACCCGGGTGATCACGAAAGTATCCATGGCAAGATAGACTGTAAACGAAATCAGAAAGATGCTATACAAAACAGCCCACCAATGTCGTCGTATAAACATTCGAATTCCACCTCTTCCTTTTAATTTCTCTGAGATTCCTCTGCACTTTTCCCTTCTCGGAAGATTACCTTCCGCTGAACCAGCCAGCTCATCACAAAGAAAAACAGCTCTGTGATAAGTTTTGCCGCATATCGGTTAATTCCCAGCAAATCCGAGAGGAAACTCAGGACAAGGGTATTGCCGACCAGAATGAATCCTGCCAATATAGCGTACTGAACAGCGGAATGGACGATGTGCGCTTTACTTTGAAACACCAATTTGCGGTTAAGGGTATAGTTGATACTTGCGCTCACAATCCGCGCTCCAACATTTGATATCAAAATACTTGAAATATTTCCTAAACCGGATGTACAGATAGTGAGAAGACTGTATAGCCCATAATCAACAAAAAAGCTAATAAGAGAAGCTGCTGAAAACTTAAGAATCTCCTTATACACACGCCAGGAATCCTTCACAGTATCAAAATGGGAGGAAGCGTTGTTATCAATGTAAATCGTATCAATTTCCTCCTCCAACACTGGAATTCCAGTACGGGAACAGGTCAGCAGCACATTCATCTCATACTCATACCGATTTCCTGGAACAGCGAGAAGTTGTGGGATCAGCTTTGCTGAAAAGGCTCGCAGTCCTGTTTGTGTATCCCATATCCTTTGACCGGTGGAAATTCGATATACAAGTCTGGTCACCGTATTCCCAAACCGGCTTCTGAGGGGCACATTTTCCTTAAGCTTTCTGCTGCCCAGTACAATCGCATCCGGATGATTCTGCGCTATCTTACAGATTTTTTGGGCATCAGCAATGCGGTGCTGTCCATCAGCATCCAGCGTAACGACCGTAGAATCTGTAGGATATTGGCTCTGAATAAACGAAAGTCCGGTTTTAATTGCCTGCCCTTTACCCATATTCTCCACATGACGGAGTACCGTTCCAAATCGGGCCGTAGATGCAAAAATGTCATTTGTGCTCGGATTACTTCCATCATCAATAACCACGATTTGGAAGCCCTTGCTCTTTGCCTCTTGCACAAGAGAGATAAGCTGTTCTGTCGGTTGATATGCTGGAATCAAAGCAATCCAAAAGGGATGCATATATTCTAACCACCCTTCTACTATGATCTATGGCTAAGAAAATGATAGCTCTTGCCCAGAATATTTATCCGGACAAGAGCTATCGCTTAATGTCCGCGACCCTGTCCCATACCACCTTTGCCGCCCATTTGGCCTGGATTGTTTTCTGAACCGTCGTTGGTGGTAACATCTCCGCCATTATTGGTGTAATTACCATCACAATCAATGGCAGTATTTCCGCTTCCGTTACAAGTAAGATTCAGCGTACCGCTGTTAATGGTTAATGCACCGTTGGAATCGACACAGTCACCGGTGGAGACGACGACAATATTTCCTCCATTAATGGTAATATAACTATCAGACGAAGAAGTAAACTGCTCCTGATCGGGGCGTACTCCGCCAAATCCAGAACTGTCGATACCGCCGCCAGCATTGATGCCATCATCTACGGAAGTAATATCAAAAGTACCGTCGTCAATGGTAACCGACTGTCCTTCAATTCCTTCATAGCAGTAGGCTATGGTAAAATCACCGTTCTGAATTGTAACAGCGGTATCCGAATGAATAGCGTCATCTCCACTTCTCAGTTCAAACTGGCCACTTGAAATAAGAATGTCGCTGTTTGAATGGATCGAATCATCTACTGTATCGGTCACAAAGGTTCCGCCGTTAATTGTGATTGTTCCATCAGCCTTAATACCTTTCTGACTCAACGAGTCCTCCTCTGTCGCAGTCGTAGTCGTTGTTGTTGCTTGATCCTGGAATCCACCTCGCTGTCCAAAATCCATGGTTCCTGTGGTCATGCTAACACTGGCACTGCCCTCTGCTGTAGTAATCGTAAAGGATCCATCCTCAATCTGCAGATAAGAGCTGGCACTTATGCCATCGCCGTCCGCCGTAATCATAAAGGTTCCACCCGAGATATACAGGAAGCCCAGGCTGGTATCATCGGTGTTCTCCGCATGGATAGCATCTTTTCCGGAGGTAATTGTATATGTTCCATTGGCGATCCGAACGCTGTCCTTGCCGGAAAGTCCATGGCTTGCCGCCGTAATATTATAGGTGCCGCTGGTAAGAATCAAATCGTCCTTAGACACAACGCCATGGCCTGCTGCAGCGTTAATGTTCAAAGTTCCTGCGCCGTTCAGAGCCAGATCGGATTTAGAGAAGATTACAGCATCAATGTTGTTATCATCAATCGCTACATATTCTCCTCCGTTCGCCAACGTATTTTCCGATCCAGATGCAGTAGTGATAAATACCTTATCGGCCTCCAAAACATAGATTGCCGCCGAGGTGGAATTTGTAATTTCTACATTGTCCAATACCAACTGGATTTTATCCGTATCTTCGGCACTAACTACGATCATTCCATCATTAAGTGTTCCAGATAGGATGTAGGTTCCTTCCTCTGTAATCGTAACAGTACTGCCGGAGATCTGCACCGCATTTGAATCACTGGAAGCGCTATCCCCTGATAAAGTAATTCTGGCGCTGGTTTCCTCATCATATCCGATCTCCATTTCCCTGTCAGTAAACAGCCCCGATGAGCTTGTCTCAGATACGGTTTCTGTCGATTCCGCCTGACTGGTTTGTGAGATTGTGCTTTCAGATTCCGTTACGGTAACACCTGTAGAGCCACATGCGGAAAGAGAAAAAAGAGCTACAACAAGCAACAATAAAATTGCTGTTTTTTTCATAAAATAACCTCCTTTACAGCTCACCGATTGCTGTTTCCTGTTTGGAAACAGTAATTTCCAAATTCCCATTGCGGCAGCGAAGCTTATCAATCATTTCTTTCTCTTTGCTCGCACTGTTTAATTTTAGATTATAGGTAAGCCGAAACAGACTTCCCATGTTGGTGGTCTTGACTGCGGTAAGCTCACATTCTGAAGCGTACTTTTTCAGGATCGGATCGAACACATCGGTATAATCCAGGTCTTCCGGAATTGTGATATGTAGGGTTTTATACAGGCTGTTTTTATTCTTGGAGCCGAAATCCAGTCGGCTGTACAAGGCGCTGAAAAAACCAAGAACCACCGCACAGAGAAACGCATAGCTCAGATATCCCATCCCGACGATCAAACCTGTGCCCATAGCAAGGAAGATTGCGCCGATCTCTTTTGCAGAACCAGGTGCGGAACGAAACCGGACCAGGCTGAATGCCCCTGCAACAGCAACGCCGGTTCCCACATTTCCGTTGACCATCATAATGACCACGCAGACAACTGCGGGCAGTAAGGCAAGTGTCGCCACAAAACTCTTGGTGTATCGGGTCCGGTACATATAAAACCCTGCTAAAATCCATCCAATGAGCAAAGCACTGCCCACACAGAGCAGAAAATTTGACGGTGCAATGACGCTTGTCATATCTGTATCAAAAATCCCCTTAAAAATATCAACAAACATGTAAAATCCTCCTTTGATCTTCTAAATCGGATTTTGCCATCAAATCCAGATAGGCCGATCCGTACTTGGAAAACGATGTATGGAACACTTTGAGCCGGTTCAGCTCATGACTCATCCAGAGAGGCAGGCCTCCTGCTGTTTTGATTTCCATCAAGGTTTCTCCTGGGTTCAATAACGGTGTCCCATACGCCTCGCTTCCCAGCGAAAAGTCCTTTGTCCGATAAAGGATGTTTTCATCGAATGTCACACGGAAATCACTGTCATCCACTGCATAGAATGCCTCCCGTTCATAGGACAAGAACACTGTCGGATGCAGCCCTTCGTAATAGGAGCGGAAATATTCTATTTCCTCCGCAATCTGCGAGTGGACCGGAAGTGGAGACCCGTTATTGAAGCTGTCTCTGGCTTCTATTTCCGGCAGAGTCAGCCGGCGTTTATAGACCACTGACTTATATTTCTTCTTCAACTCCACAAACACCGGATCATCCGGTGCTACAGCCTGATAGCTGCGGATTCGGAGCTTTTCCTTATAAGCTGGCTTTTCCAAGGAACGCCGGATCAGCCGGTAGGTATCCGTATCATAGTAGATATTTCGGATGGTGGTACGCCCATATTGGTCAAGCTTCATATATGGCTGCATAGCCTGCAAAACAGCTTGTTTTTGCTGCTGTGTCAACAAATATTTGATCTCGTATCGTTTAAAGGTTGCCTGATATCCCATCCCTTTTCTCCTTCCGTATATGCTTACTCATTCATCAGTGAGCCGATCAGTTCCATAACCTGTGAAATTGGAATTGCGTAACCCATGCCTTCTACTTCTGTGGACGATACTTTTGCTGTATTGATTCCAACCAGCTCACCGTTCATATTAAAAAGGGCTCCGCCGCTGTTGCCAGGATTGATTGCTGCATCCGTTTGGATATATGTAGAGAAACCAGTATCTGTGCTGACTGCTCGATCCAATGCACTGACGATACCTGTTGTTACTGACTGCCCATATCCAAGGGCATTTCCGATTGCTACCACCTGTTCTCCTACTACCAGTTCATCCGAATCGCCAACGGAAACAACAGAAATCTGGGAAAGTGTATCCGAAGACAAATCATCCATAGATACTTTTAATAGTGCGATATCCATCGTTGTATCATAACCGCACAACTGTGCTTCATAGGTCTGATCATCCACAAAGGTGACAGAAAGTGTTGTTGCACCTTCTACCACATGATAATTAGTAACCATGTAAAGCGCCGAATCATTGGAATAGATGATTACACCTGATCCGCAGCTTGTAGTTTCCTGCAGTTGTGTCTGTCCTCGGCCATTTCTACCAAATTGATTAAAAAAGTTCTGAACCTCCTGTACGGAGATGTTTGTCACCGAGACCACAGAGGGCAGCCCCTGTGCTGCAACTCCAATGACATTCAGGGACTGACTCGATGTTCCCGCCTCATATGACAGTGCCGAAAGTGAAAAACCGCTATTCTGTACGGCTTCTGCATTTCCCGTTATTGTTGCTTCTGCATTGCTAAGCAGCTGATTTACTCCAAAGAAACTGCCGCCTGCAACTCCCCCAAAGATTGCTCCACTCAAAACAAACGCGGCTGCTTTTCTTAAAAAGCCACCTCTTCTTTGTTTTCTTTTGGTAGAGATCCTGGATACTGGTTGTTCAACTTCTGGCATATACTCCATATTTCTGTTTTCTTGTTCGTTGTTATACATAATCTATACTCCTTTCAAACATTCATCCGTTTTACGAGATATCTTCTTGCTATGATCAAAGTATAGTGTTTGACACTTAGCTGAACTTAAAATAGGACCTTAATTCAACTTAAAATCTATTCCAGATTATAAAATTACAAAAAAAGTGCTATTCTCTGACGAATAGCACTTTTTGTAATTTATTTTCGTATATATTTAATTTATAGGGAATGTTACGATAATCATTAAGGACTTTTCATCCTGTGTCGTTGCCCCAATCTTTCCTTTATGCGCAGTAACAATGGCAGAAGCAATAGAAAGTCCCAGTCCATATCCTCCTGTTTTTGAATTTCTCGACTGATCTGCCCGATAAAAGCGATCAAAAAAATGTGGCAGATTTTCTTTGGAGATATACCTTGCCGTGTTAAACACACTTAGTTGGATAGAATTTTTCTGTTTCTCCAGGGTTATCTCGATTCTGCCTCCATCATCGGAATACTTAACGGCATTGTCCATCAGAATTCCAACCAACTGGCGTATTGCTTTTTCATCTCCATTCATCGAAAGCATAGGCTGAATTTTACTGGAAAGATTTTTATTCTGGGTTTTTGCCAGTGCCTGAAACGTTTCTACCATTTCTTCCACCACATCCGAGATTGGAAATTCGATTTTTTCTACTTGTGGCTGCTCTTCCATTCGGGAAAGTTGGATCAAACTGTTGGTTAGCTGTGCTAACCGTTTCGTCTGCGTCTGAATATCTGCCAGCCACTCATTTTCACCGATGTCCATTTCCAGTACTTCTGCATCCGCATCAATAATGGTGAGCGGTGTCTTCAACTCATGTCCTGCATCGGTAATAAACCGTTTCTGTTTTTCATAATTTTCCGAGAATGGTTTGACAATCCGCCCGGAAAGAAAAATAAGTAGCAGCAACACAGCTAGTAAGCCAATCAAGGAAACGCCTATGCCTGTGAACAGGAAAGTTCGAAATGAACCCATTTCTCGTCCGTAATCCAGGAAAATAACATGTATCTCGTCGCCAACAGTATATACTGTATAGCGATAGTCTTTTACAAATCCCTGTGTATCCCCATCTTTAACAACCGACTGGGCATAATCGATGGCAGTTGTTGTATCCACGGCTGCTATTTTTCCAGTATTTACGGAAATAACACTTCCATCTGCCGATAGAAATACAGAAAAATATCTGGATTCATAGGGTAACTCTTCAGAAAAACGGCGGTCCCCTCTGGGGTGATCATCTAAGAAAGCTGTATTATTTTGCCAATGATCATCCATAGGAAAGCTCCCATCATTCTGCTGAAGGATGGTTAAAACACTATCTGCATCCGCTACAATCTTTGTGTAATTCAAAATGCCAACCGTGAAAAAAATGATGCTCAAAACCAGAAGCAGAGAAAGCATAGCAGCAAGAAGCAACTTAATACGTAATTTCCGTATCATTTCATTTCCTCCAAAGTATATCCTGCATTTCGCATAGCCTTAATCTGAATATTGGCATGGAGCGCTGCTAACTTCTTTCGAAGATAGGAAATATATACCCATACCACATTGATTTCCGCCTCACTATCATATCCCCAAATTTTTTCCATAAATCGTTCGGAAGAAATCAGATTTTTGGGGTTACTCATCAGCATCTCCATCATCTGAAATTCTTTATTGGCTAAGCGATATGTTCCTGATGTTGTAGACAACTCATAGGTGGCACGGTCTAGTTTCACATTACCCACTTGCAGCTGCGAATTTGTTTGAGCAACCTGAGTGCGCGTCATCGCTCGAATACGTGCTAACAACTCGCGTGAATTGAAAGGCTTTGTGAGATAATCATTCGCGCCTGAATCCAACCCTAAAACCTTGTCATCCACCTCTGACTTTGCTGTGAGCAACAGCACTGGGACCAGATTACCTTTCTTTCGAATTTCTTTCAATACTGTAATTCCATCCACCTTGGGCATCATAATATCCAAAATAACGCCATCATAATTATCCGATTCCAAATACTCCAATGCCTCTTGTCCATCATAAGCTGCATCTACAGAATAATTATTTCTTTCCAATATCGCTTTAAGCGCCTTTGACAACGCCTGTTCATCTTCAGCTAGTAAAAGTCTCATATCATCCACTCCTCTTTGCACCTGAATTGTATAAAGAAAAACGGTCCACCTATATAAGGTAATTATAGCATAAACGCCCTGGTTTAAATTTAATAAAAAATTTCCAAGGATAAACACAAACCGTACCACACAAAGCCCCCTGCATAGCTTTCATACAAAAAGAAAAGAAAATTTTTATCGGGGTATCTCATAGATAAGTCTCCTCGTGATAAAAACATGATAACAGCTATAGCAAGTCGTATGCTTTCAGATCTCTGTATGCCCTCACAAATCTGATTACAATACTAGTTTATACGATGAACCCTAACTAGACTTAAAAGGACAGCTTATTTTCTAGGTAAAAGTTTACTTTCTATACTGAAACATCACAGAGAAGATTTCTGTTATTGTTTACTGGCAAAATAAAAACCCCGAAAAACCATAGTTTTTCGGGGTTTTTGAGAATTTTTGAACCAGTTTGAATAGCTGATTATCTCTTGGGTAAGTGCGATTAGCGCTTGCTGAACTTCAAGAACCTAGTGCCGCCCCTCCAAACATCCGGTGATTTCTTCGCTTTCCACCTGATTTTTGGCTTAATAATGCGGTTTTTCTGCGCACCAGATTCTATTTTTCATCCTCGTGCATAGCGCACGAAAAACAGGTTTTGCTCCTTATGTGTGCCTTGCGTATCGCTGCCCAGGGCAGCGCAGGACAATGGTAAGGAAAGGAACTTGGTTGCTGTTCTTGGATTCACCTCAAACTTTCAAAGAACATAACTATAACACGCAAGCATGAATGGTGCAACATTTTAGCACCATTCATGCTTGCGTGTCTACGGTTAAGCCAAACTTATTTCTTTATGTATCTGTTTCCTCTGCAATTACCTGTATCGCGTTGACGATGGATACTATCTTTGATATATAATCTTCAACAAATTCTTTAGTAATATCTGTTTGTTCAGCAGAGGCATGACTTCTGTCATTTTGATGTGCTATTTCATTTCTTCGCTGAAATAGCATCGCTATAGCTTCTTTTCCGGTCTTTATTGCTTCTTGCTCATTTCCGCCATAAAAAACTACTTCCATCACTTTATTAAACGGTATGCCGATAAGGTTTAACTGATCTCTCATACTTTCACACGATAAAAACACATCTCTGCTAAATCGCTTATTCAAATATTCAAAAACCAGTCATTTTATTCCAAAGCAGCTTATTTCCATTAAAGCAACGAAATTTGTGCTGCATTGAGTACGCTGACCATTCCATTCTAATTTTGATTTCATCTGCTACTTTCCCTGATTGTTCAGTCGCTTTCCAGTCTCCTTATGAAAACGATGGATATGAGCAGTAGAAATCGTCAACCAACCACGGCTGTGGGGCTTTAAAGTGCACGATTGACCCGATACCATGGCAAAAGCTCCGATACGTTCTGCTTGGCCATAGACAAACGTTTCTCGCCCCGTGTGTTCTACTGTATGGACTTCAGCCGCCAGGCCGCCAGACTTAAGTGTCCAGCGCAAATGCTCCGGTCGAATTCCAAGCACCATTCCATCCTGTTCCCATAGATTCATGGGCGGCGAGCCAATGAACTGAGCCACAAACTGATTGGCCGGACGATCGTAAATCATTTGCGGTGTATCTACCTGCTGTAAAACGCCTTGGTGGAAAATAGCGATCCGATCCCCCATGGTCATAGCTTCCGTCTGATCATGGGTCACATAGATGGTGGTGGTACCAAGCTGTCGCTGTAAGGTTGTGATCTCCCGCCGCATCTGTACCCGAAGCTTGGCGTCCAGATTGGACAAGGGTTCATCCATAAGAAAGAGCCGTGGTGAACGAACCATGGCCCGTCCCAAAGCTACCCGCTGTCGCTGACCACCGGAGAGAGCACCGGGGCGGCGCCGCAAAAACTCTGTGATTTCCAGACTTTCCGCGATTTCTTCTACTCGCTGCTGAATTGCTTCCTTGGGCCAGTGGTGCATTTTTAGAGGAAACGCCAGGTTATGCCAAACATCCATAGTAGGATATAAGGCATAATTTTGGAACACCATAGCCATATCCCGTCTTTTGGGTGCGACACCATTGAGAGGCTGATCATCCAGATAAATCATCCCCTCGTCCACTCGCTCCAACCCTGCGATCATACGCAACGTAGTAGATTTTCCACAACCGGATGGCCCGACAAATACCAAAAATTCTCCAGGATTCACCTGAAGATCCACACCTTGCACGGCATGGACACCACCTGGATACCATTTGCCCACCTGTTCCAGCCGCAGAGCTGCAGGCTGTTGTTCTTCCATAACATACACCTCAATCCTTCAATCCCGAGGCAGCAATGCCTGCCTCAAGGTAATTTTGTCCGAACAAGAAAATCAGCAGCGCCGGCAGCATCATCATGATCGAAGCTACCAACGAAACAGAAGCATTTTCCGGCGTTACAGTCGGCAGATACAAGGAGATAGGCCACAGCGTTTTATTTTTGAGAAACGTCAATGGCTGTTCCAATGCATTCCAGTATTCCAGAAAACCCAGAACTACTGCCGACAAAATCCCCGGTGCACCCAACGGCAGACCTAAATACCAGAAGATTTGCAGGGGACCGGCACCATCCAGCGCTGCTGCTTCCGTGAGGGTGGATGGAATAGCTGCGAAAAAGCGGATCATTAGAAACACCGGAAACGTGGATACAGCTCCCGGCAAAATGATCGCCCATACGGTATTCATCAGACCCAACCGATCCAGCACAAAATAGCTGGAAACCATGGTCACTTGGAAGGGCAGCAACATCAAAATGATATACAAGGCATACAGCGCCCGTTTCCATGGAAAGGAGAACCTGGCAAAGGCCCAAGCAGCGGGTGCACCAATCAAGATTTGGCCCAGTACAATGGGAAAAACCTGGCCACAGGCATTCCAGAACATCACAAAGAATTCCGGTGTATCTAACAACAGTTCTACATAGGCTCGTAGCGTCGGAGCCTGGGCTATCAGCGGCCAATGGGCATAACCTGTTCCATCTCCCAGCACTGGTGCTAAGTTGTTGGCAGTCTCCGCTGTGCCCTGGAAGGATGCAGACAGCAGCATCCATAGAGGCATCCAGACAAAAAATGCAAAGACACACAGCAGCATTAGGATTAACCATTTTTTCACCGTCGTTCCAACCTCCCCAGAATTTGTTGCAGCAGGGCCAGGAGCATAAACACTACCAGAGCCAGCAAAACCGCACCAGCGCACATCTTATCCACATCTAAATTGAGAAACCAGTTATTAAATAGGTGTTGCAACAGATAGATACTGTCATCAGGATAGCTTCCCGCCATCAGATAGGCCTCACGGAACACTTTGAAGGAATTAAGGATGGAAAGTACCGTTACGGTGAAAAAGGTGGGGGTCAAATTGGGCAGCGTGATATGCCACAGTCGTTTCCATGGACCTGCCCCGTCCAGTGATGCCGACTCGTGGAGAGACGGCGGAATGGCCGTAATGCCAGACAACCACAAAATCATATCGTAACCAGCGTTTTTCCATAGATATGTCGCAACCAGAACCCCAAACGCCCACGAGGTATTGAGCCAATCGACACCAGAAACACCTACTGCGTCCAGTATTCGATTCAATAAGCCATTTTCGTGAAAAATCACCTTCCACAACAAAGCCACGGATGCCGCCGGAATAGTCAACGGGATCAAAAAGGATGTTTTCAGAATTCCATGCTGTTCCCGCACCGCATCCAGCAACAAAGCCAGAATCAGCGAAACTATGAGCAACAGCGGAATACATACAGCGGTGAATTTGGCAGTATTACGTGCTGCCAGCTGAAACGCCTCATTATGAAATACATTGATGTAATTTTGAAATCCCACAAACTTTCCGCCGACAGCTGAAAAGAAGGACCGGCGTACCACATCGGCAAAGGGCACCACCACAAAGATGGATACTGCCAACAGGCTAGGCAACAGAAACAGCCATGGGACCCAAGCTCCTTCCTCATGAACACGGTCTTTCTTCGCCGCTTTGTTCCACCATCGCTTCATTGGTCTCCTCCTTTCCAACGCCAAATATCCATGCTTCGTATCGTTCCAATCCCCATCTCAAGCTGAGCCACACTGGTAAAGCCAGCAGTAAGATGCTGTCCATCATGGCATAAGCCGTCGCACGGTTTCGATAAATCAATCCCAACAATATCAACCACCAGAGTATACTGACAGCGGCCACCGTCTTACTCGTCAAACGCCTCTCCATTTGCAGCAGATGCCCTAATATAATCGCTGCAGCTATCGCTGCCGCAAATCCAAGGCAAAGGTCAGTCCAAAAGTTCAACTCCCATTGCGCACCGCCATTTTGAAAGAAGGCCTTTACACTGTCCGTCATACGCTGGGTCTGGGTCGTCCAGAATGCAAAATCAGACCACCGACTGGGTAGAAGCCGTGCAGGCAGACCAGGAAATTTTGCCAATTTCCAAAGTAGCACCGCTGCCGTCAGACAGCCTGCACTACTGACCCAGGTCAGCAAAGACAGCCGCCCCATACGTCGGTGTAGAGATACAGCCGCCACGGAAAGATCCACCCACAGCATAAAAGCCGGCAATCGCTCTGCTGCCTGCAGCATCCACACCCACAAACCCAAATCATAACAGCTGGCAGCGGAAATTTTTAACTGCTGCAGCACCAGTTCTGCTCCAAAAACACCGGTACCCGTCTGAGACAGATCCAGTAGCAGATGGCTCATGACTGTGTCTTCCCTATCTGTGATTGGAAAATACCCCACACCACTGCCGCCTGCTACAACGCCGGTGATGTGATATGTCGAGTCGCCCCAGTTCAAACTCTGCTCCAATACTTGTTTAGATCCAAAGATTGCCTGGGCAACTGTTTCATCAATCACACAGCCCCAGGGGTCCGTGGGCCATGTCCCTTGCAAAAATTCCGGCACATACAGCCGATCCACGGCGCCCAGATATGTCACTACCTGGAGCTTGGTCTGCCGATTCAAGTAACCCGATACCACCTGCTGTTCTTGCCGCTGCCATAAAACCAGCGGCGGTAAATCCACGCCGGATGCTACCGCCTGGTCTATACGATTTTGCATTTGTTCAGCGGTTATGGGCGCTGTTTCCACGGCCACCAGTCCCGTGGCCGCGTTGAGCTGCCGAGTCCGATGGCCACTGTCATACCAGAAGACCGCCAGAAAAAGCAGCCCCAGGAAGAAAGCAATCCTACATTTCCACACGAACTCGATCCCCCTCCGCAATGGGTTTATTAGAACTGCTGACGATGCGGTCCTCTGGGGACAACGCACCTTCGATAGCAGCACTGGACGGTGTAGTCTCCTGTACCCGCACTTCCACGGCAGTAATCCGCTGCTCTGTGCCGATAACCGTTTCTGTCTCCCGAACCACATAGACCACCGTTTTACCGTTGACGCTGCGCAATGCGCTAATGGGTACTACAACCCGATACTGGCTGCTTTGGCTGGTGATTTCCAATGTAGCTTTGCTTCCGGCGGATAGCGTTTGTCCCGATACGGATGCAGTGACCCGTACCATGCCGTCACTGTCCGGTAGATCCACCGCTGTGACCTGGGATGGTACAGCCATGGCATTGCCGGTTTGTGGCAGCAGTGAGCCGCTGGTTCCCACAGTCAGATGGCAAGCAGTTTCTTCGTCCACTGTGGCAACAAAAGATAGGTCTCCTTCGTCGCTGTTAAGTACAACTATTGGCACATCATCTGGTGTTTTGGTAATATCCTCTACCACAGTTTTCACCGTACCAGACACAGGTGCTGTTAGCATACCGCCTGTAAAACACTCCATATTTTCCAGCATTTGTTCTTTGGCTATTCGCTCACTTTGCTGTTGGAGCCGTTCAACGGCTTTTTGTTGTTGATCCACAGCATCATTTTTCTGGGCATCGATATAGTCTTTCTGGGCAGATGCCACATCAGACTTGGAAGACTGAATAGCTCGTTCTGCTGACAATTTCTGCGATTCATGGTTCAGGTCCAGATCTTCCTTAGCTCGATTGAAAGTGTCGACCTGTTCCTCGGCAGCATCCAACGCTGCCTGTGCGGACACCACGAGGGATTCCTGGGAAAAATCCATTTGTGTTTCCGCGCCTTCCAACTCCTGTTTTGCATTCAACAATGCTGCTTCGGCGTTGCTAACATTCTGATCCTGCTGCCTTTTTGTACTCTCCATCTGGCTTTTGGCATAGGACGCATTGTCCTGCGCACTTTGCAGTTGATAATACGCGCTGTCCACTTGCCCCTCGGCATTGGTAAGGGCGTTCTCTGCTGCTGCAACAGCACTTTGTGCATCAGCGATCTCCACCGGATCTCCTCCAGCCTGTGCATCTGCCAGCTGCCCTTGTGCGTCTGCCAAGGCTTCCTGGGCTTGTGTCTGTATCTGTTGGGCGTTGTCGTAAGCTGCACGAGCCGCGCTTTCGCTTTGGTTAGCGCTGTTCCACGCATTTTCCGCTGCTGCCAATGCATCATCCTTGGCATATTGTGCATCCTCCAATGCCTTTTCAGCAGTTTCAACCGCATCCTGTGCAGATTTTATCAGTTGTTGCTGTGCTTTTTTCTTTGCTTCCTCCAAGTCAGTTTCCGCTTGTTTCTGCTTTGCTTCAGCGTCTGTCAGATCTTCCTGGGCACGCTGCTGCTCCAATTTCTGTTGCTCCAACAAACGATCATAATCTTCTTGATTTTCCCGGAGCGTAGTATTGGCGCGGTCTAGCGCAATACTGTCGACACCGCTACCGCCAGAGGCTGTAACATTCAGCTTGGTATCCAAGACGGCAATTTCCTGGCGTAAAATGGATTTTGCCTGCTCTAAACTTTCACTATCCAGCTCCAGCAGAGGATCACCTGCGGTTACTCGGCTTCCCGGCTTGACCAGCACCGATGTAATGTCGATTCCGCCAGGTAGCGTAATAGCCTGTGTCTGGCTGGATTCCACGCTCCCCGTCAATGTGTATTGTTGAGACAGGGAGCCCCCCTGCGGAACCGTCACTGTTACTGTTGCCATGGTCAAAGAGGCCGACACTCTGGATATGATTGTACACAGGAACATCATGGCAAAAAAGCCGGCCAGCAGTCTGGCCGCTGTCCTCTGCCGGCGGCTGGAAAACCATGGTTTGGTCGCAACCTGACCGGCAGCGACTTGACGGTCTCGGTGCAACTGTGTACCCAAAGACCGAAACTGTGCACCCAAAGGCCGAAGCTGTGCACCCAAAGACCGAACTGGGATTTTATATTTCATGAAATACGCTCCTGTTCTCAGGAAAGGCGTTTCCCCGATGGGGAAACGCCTTCCAGTTGCTGATAGGGTTTTCAATTACTCCGCTAAATAAATATTAACTGCATCGGCTATGGCATTGGCCGCATCTGCAGCACTACCGCCATTCAGCACAGTGGATGCCTGTGCCCTGATAGCTTCTTCCACTACAGCATCTCGGGGAATGGCTGCGTGGAGCGTTTGACACAAATTCAAAAACTGTTCGCCTAAGGGCTGGAGTTTACCGTTTTCGTCGCTGAATGTTTTTTGGGTCACTTCTTTCAGAGCTTCTTCGCGAACAGGAAATCCAATGCCTACATAAGCCGACTGAACCGATTGACTCAGCAAAACACTAAGGAAGTCTTTTGCCTCCTCTTGATGCTGACTGTTTGCTGTGATACCCACACTACATTGGGGTAAGAAACGGCCGCTTCCGTAAAGAGAGTCAACTTGACACTGACCATCCTGCTGAAGGCTCAAAGCATATAAACCGGCTTCGCCCGTTAATGTAGTTACATGAGCCGTCGCACTGCCTTGACCCAACTCATAAATGCCATCGTCAATACTTTCCACCATACTGTCTGTCTCAACCCAGATACCTTCCTGCGTCACGCCAAATTTCGCGGCATCCGACTGCAACTGACTATGCATGGATTGAATCTGTTCCAGCACATTCTCCAACTGCGCCACGTCCAAAGTGTTGTTTGAATATACTTCCGGCGCACAGGGTAAATACCAATCCATGAGGAAACTCTCTCCCACATCAAGGTTGGGAGGAATCACCAAATATGGCACATCGTTGCTGTTGGCTTGGATCTGCTGCAACAGGGTCGACATACTGTCAGGCTGAGCGGTTCCCATCTTACTGACGATTACCGGTATAGTGAACTGAGTCGGAACCTGATAAATATTGTCGCCATGGGCTTGAGCTGTCGTTAAATTGGGAAGCACGCCTTCCAGCAGCCCATCTACCGCATTCAAATCCAGCAAAACGCCTTTTTCCGCATAAGACTGAGCGGGCAGACCATCCAGTACCAAAACATCGGGACCACTGCCGTTGAGTATCTCCGTATTCAAAGCACGGATAACATCTTCGGTGGTCGCACCCTCAACAGACGGAATCTGTAGCGTCACTTTCACATTGGGGTTCTGAGTCTGATACTCGCTGATGGCCTGACGAAGAATAGGATAATCTTTTAGAGAGAAAACCGTCAGTTCCGTATCTGGTACTGATGGCGTCTCATCAGACCAAGTATAATGAATTACCCGAGGGCCCATGGAGGTGGACAGTGCTATGTAATAGCCATCTCCACCGTCTAGCGCCATACTCGTAATTATGTTTGCCGGCGCACTCAATGAAGAACCCTCTCCATTAAAAATTTGCTCCCATTTATTTCCATCTAGTGTTTGACGATAGAGCCCTGTAGCATCGACCAAATACTGAGCATCCTCCGCCAATAGCATAGCAGCATTTACATCCACAAAGTCACAGGCACTCTCTCCCAGCTTATTGCCAGTCGCGATATCATAACGCAGCAGAAGCTTATTGGGAATATCGCGGACGAGTACCTGCTGATTGTTTGCAGTTACGTCATTGTTGTTTAAATAAAGCATGTTATTGGAAAAGGTCAATGTTCGCACGCCATCGGCAGTTCTATGTTCCACCTGGTCATTGAACACTGCTGCGAATCCATTGCCTGCTGTCAATATGCCGCTAGGTCCGTAGGTACCCTCTACCGAATAGAGCGGTGTGGGCCAGTCAGTAACGGAAATAGACTGACATTCTGATTGCCCGATTGCCGTGCGGTACAGGTTGGTGTTAGTATCCTCCTGGGTCAACAAAATCACTGTTCCATCAGACAACTCTGCTATCCCATTTACCGCAGTGTCATTACCATTCAATGCCTTTCCCCAATCCATCGGTTGACTGGTGATTGCATCGTCTGGCCCAATCTCATAACGTACTACTTCCACAGGATTACTGGACCCGGATACAGTGTAAAAACTCACGGTACCACTTTCGTTGGTCTGCATACCTAAAATTTGATCATCGCTTCCCCAATCAGCCTCTATTGGTGTCTCGATATAACGACCCATGGCCGTCTGGCTAGCGGTACCGGTGTCATTTTCTCCTTCTGGGAAACCTTGATCGACCTTTCCACCACAGGCCGCCAAAGACAAGGCCATACACCCTGCCAGCAGCATTGCCGCCGTTTTTTTCCATTGTAGCATTGTTTAGATAGCTCCTTTCCAATTTCGTTGTATACCCCTATTGTATCGGATCTATCTCTAAAAATCCTCTAATCATCCTGCTGAAACAGAATTAGAGAAAACTTAGAGAAAACTATGATATAATGATAGCGACACATTCAAAGGAGGATATCTATGCGGATTTTAATGGTAGAAGATGATAAAGAGCTTTGTGTTGCCCTGTCCATCTGCTTTCAGGCTGCGGGTTATGATGCAGAATTTGTATATACCGGCGAGGATGGCCTGCAGTATGGTCTGCAAAACGCCTACGATTTGATCATACTTGACCGGCTTCTGCCGCAAATGGATGGGTTGACCATTGTGGCACAGTTACGCCAGCACGGGATCACCGCCCCTGTGCTAATGCTGACGGCATTGGACGGCATACAGGATCGAGTGCAGGGATTGGATGCCGGAGCCGACGACTATCTGACGAAGCCATTTGCAATAGATGAGCTTCTGGCGCGGATTCGGGCTATTACCCGGCGACCAGGTGCGTTGGAAGATGGCAGCAACCTTCTTTTCTGCGGCGATTTGCAGTTAGACCGAAGCAACTTGACCCTGCACGGTCCCGGCGGTATCTGTACACTTTCCAAAAAAGAACTAGCATTTTTTGATTTGTTTTTTCACTCTACAGGCCAGACGCTGTCCCGTGAAATGTTATTATCCCGCATTTGGGGTGCCTATGCACCTGTGGAGGACGGTAATCTGGACAACTACATTTACTTTCTGCGCCGTCGTCTGATAACCGTACACTCCTGTGCAAAAATTGTTACCGTTCGCGGTGTGGGCTACCGTCTGGAGGTATCACCGTGAAATCCTTTCATAATGCAACAGCCGATGTCAAGCTGCTCCATCTACGGCGACAATTGATGTTGGCAATTTTTACAGTGGTTACGTTGGTCATGGTAGTGCTGTCCATTTTATTGCTTTCTCTGGCTGAAAGACAGTTGGGACAGGCCACTTGGCATCATCTGGACAGTAGCATGGACAATCTTCTAACCCACCTGGATACAGAAAGTGTCATCAGCAACCAATGGCTGGCACAGCAGGAGCGTTCCAATCAAGCATCAATCTTTCTGAGCGATGGCGGTAAACCACTAAAGTTTCAAGGAATCTGGCCTACGAAAACAGCGCGCAGCACATTACTAGAACGCGCTCAAAAACAGGCCCGTGCACAAGGTCTGGAGTTGACCGTTCGCCCTATGCTTCCCGGGGAAACGGCACGTGTCAGCTTTCCATTGAGCGGCGATCATGGCGACCGGTATCTGGTGCAAGCCGCGGTTCTATCCTCCAGTAGTGGCTGGCAGACTGCTGTCATGATAAAGGATCTGCAGCAGGAACAGGGGCAAATCTTTCAGATGCGCATGACTTGTGTCGGGTTGCTGTTGGGTGGCATTATCGTATTGCTGGCCCTGTCCTGGTGGCTGTCCGGCCGGGCAACTCGTCCTATTTCAGAAAGCATACAGCGACAGACAGAATTTGTGGCTGCCGCATCCCATGAACTAAAATCTCCGTTGGCCGTTTTATCAGCCAGTGTTTCCGTACTGGGAATATCACCAGAACAGGATGAAATGCTCCGCCAAACCATCTGCAGGGAATGTGCACGCATGGGTCGGCTGGTGAGTGACCTGCTGATGCTGGCACGCAGTGATGCAGGTACCTGGTCCATGAAACCACAGATGGTCGACTTAGATAGCCTGTTGGCCACAGCAGCAGAGGCTGGGGGACTCCTGGCAGCGAAAAAAGCACAGCAATTTTTGCTGGATCTACCTGACAGCAATCTACCGCCGGTTCGGGGAGATGTGCAGCGGCTGGAGCAACTATTGACCATTCTGGTGGATAACGCCTGTACCTACACTCAATCCGGCGGTCAAATTACCCTGTCAGCCCGGACCTCCCGACGCAACATTTTCCTTCTGGTCAAAGATAACGGTCCCGGCATTCCAAGAGAGTTGTGGAACCGTGTATTCGACCGTTTTTACCGGGTAGACGCAGCCCGAGACGGCAAAGAGCATTCCGGCCTTGGCCTATCTATTGCCCAGGAATTGGCTCGTCTCCATGGTGGACGACTGTATTTGAAAGAAGAACCGCCTTATAGCACCGTATTTGTTCTGGAACTGCCCTTACCCAGCAAACCACACTAACAAAAGCGTTCGATTCTTTTGGGAAGATCATACTATATCGCTTGGGAATATTGCTGTATGTCTTTTCATTGGTTACATTTTCATGTTCGACAGCGCATGCACTTATCCGGAAAAGTAGCCACTGGAAAGAAAATTTATCGAAAGCTCCGTTCGGTTTTGTGCTTAACAGGGCTTTTTAACCCAAGGTAGTGGCAGAACAATCATGATTGAAGAATTAAACATAGTCTTCCAAGAGAGCAGGAACATTGCAGGTATGAGTTAAACCGACGGCAATATGTTTTTCCTTATACAAGCATCAGCCAATCTACTCGGTGAATTTGATGGAGGAATAATACTTTTCGACGACTATTATTGTCGAGAAAGACATATCGTTGACGAGATGGTCATTGCTGGGAATTTGGGGCAGCATCTTATCTTATAGTTACTTAAATAAATTCCAAACCACCCGATGAAAAACATAAAAAAAAGAACGCCGGACGCGGAGGCATACATCCTTGCGCCCGGCATTTTACTATTCTTGGAGCACTTGTCTGTGAAATTGAACTGCCGTGCTCCAAAGTTATGCTCGCTATCCAGCTTCAAGAACCAGGAGCGCACAACTTCATGGGAAAAGTCGCTGCCAGCGATCCGAGTGGTCTCACGTTTGGCGCAAACGGTCTCCACCATCAACTCCACAATCTCGTTCAGGTCCTCCCAGTAGGTCAAAAACTCTCTACACAGATAATCATACTCGATGTTCTCCAAAATCAATTCCCGATAATTTTCTATCTCTGAGACAGATATCGCATCCCTCCCTTTCCGTTCCGGCAGCTGTGCTGCCGCTGTTTCCCGGAAGGGAATGGAATCGGTACTTGCTCCATGAGTCTTTTGTTTTTGGGTATTTGGTTTCTCTATATTTAATTCTGCGGGCTTTTCCGTATCCGGTGAAACCGTATCCGGTCCAGGCGTTTCTGGCTGCCGGGGCTGGGGCTGTTCATAAATGACATATTCGGTGTTGCTGACGCACGATGTAACCAATGGTTTCCAACTCCCACAGCGCATTACCGATGGCCGTCAACGCCCTCCTTGCAGATTTTCGCAAGGCCACGGGTGGTATAGTTCCAGTTATCCAGCAGGGATAGCATCATGGAAAGCAGCCCCTTGGTCTTCAGGGACAGTTCATGGTTTTGCAGGTGATGATTGCTCATCACGGTATAATCTCTGGTCCGTTCAACGCGAAAGGCCAGCATTGACTTCACTCCTTTCTAATTTCAGGACATGAAAAAAGCCACAATCTTTCGTGAAAAAGACTGTGGCGTTCAGCTGTTTTTGTTGTTCTGCCAGCGCCGGTAGGAACGCTTGTACTTCGGCGGATGACTAAACATCGGTTCATGCTCCGAAAACGGGAGGGCCTGCAAAACCTGGTCAATATCGGTGGACTCCATATCATACTGGGACTGGCAACTTTCCCGGATGGCATCTTTGATGCCCTGGACAGTACACATATTCTAATTTATCTTCTGACAAAGAAAGTTCCATGATTCTTTCGTTATCGAGATCTTGTTCTTCAAGAAAGAATCTATGAACTTGAGAATGAAGCATAGCAACATTTTCCATGACAAACGCTTTCGGCTTCAACTCACAGATTGCACGAATATACTCTTTTACAAGTCTGTTATTCATACTAATTACCGTGCTGTGCTGACGATTTGCGTTTGAAAACCCTTGGCACGGCGGACCACCAATTACAATGTGAACCAGACCTACTGTATTTTGTAATTCCGAATAATCAATCGTCCTTACATCAGAATAAAGCCATGCCAGCTTGAAATTCCTTTTATATGTTTTTCTGGCATTTGGATTATTTTCTGACGCAGCAATTATATTCACTTGCCCCGTTTACTTGAATCCCAGGCTTAAGCCACCGGATTCTCTTGAACCATCCATCTCCAAATCTGTGGACTTTTGGATGGGGACGGTGGTGTGATACCAGAGTGCAACTTTGTGCAGGAAATGCAATAAATGCAGAAAATTCCGGTTTCATGCTGCGGGGTTCACGATGATTTTCACATCGGCTGGTCTGCCCACCGACTGGCGTTCCGGTTCTTCCAGCCGAATGTATCCATGTCCCTCCAGTAATTCCAGCGTTGGAAAAATCTCCTCCGTTTTCTTGAAGAACTTCCTCCGGCACATCTGAAAAAACTCAGAAGGCTTGATCACCGATACGTTCTTCTTTTTCAGCTTTGCCAAGACAAATTTGGCTTTGTGGATGCTCAAATCAGTGTCCATCTTGTCTACATCCCGTCCTGTCCAAAAGGCGAGATGACTGCACTGCGCCAGATTCGCCTCTGATGGGGACAAATATCCCTCCAACGAACCGTTCTAAAGGTCTATGAACGCTGGTCAAAAGAGAAGTTCCCCACCATCTCCAAGTCAAATGTAAAAGGCTATGAGGCGTCCTATCGGGTGTGCGGAACCCTTTACAACAAGGTGTTTCGGGATATCCGGCTGATGGACCTTCAATTTGTGGTAGACACCTGTGAGAAGAATTACCCTACCCTAAAAAAACTCAAGGGGCTGTTCAACCAGCTGTATGCCTACGCCATGAAAAACGATATCTGCAACAAGGATTATTCCGAGTTTGTGGATTTGAGCCGGTACAAGGATAAGAACCCCAACAAGCGTGACCGGAACAAATTCACAAAGGAGCAGATTGCCCGCCTATGGGAGCTTGCAGAGGACCCGTACCATCAGATCGTGCTGATGCTGATTTACAACGGTTGCCGCATCTCGGAGTTCCTCGACTTGAAGAAGGAAAACATACATCTGGAAGAACAGTACTTCGATGTGATCGCCAGTAAAACCGAAAACGGCCTGCGTAAAGTTCCCATTGCCAACAAGGTGCTGCCATTCTACAAAGAGTGGTACGAAGGTTCTCAGTGTGAATATCTGCTCCACACGCCGGATCAAAAGCACTTTGATTACAGGAACTACTACGACAGTTACTTCACGCCCCTGATGGAGCCGCTTGGATATGACCAGACGCCGCACTGCATAAAAAAGCTGGAGATACGCTCCTTGCGAAACAATCTCCTGCTTCAAAGTTCTTTTGTTTTTCGCGCGCTTTTGTGATTGCGATCCTTGTTCCTTGTATGCTCCTTGCTTGCTCCTTACAAATCATCCCCAATGCTATTCAGAAGAATTTGCTGCTTCAACACAACAATTCAAAACATGCTGAAAAATTTGTTTTAAATAAAAAAAATCCCGAAGATTCTGTAAATCTTCGGGATAAATTTTTCGGATAAATAATTATCTCTTGGAGAACTGTGGAGCGCGACGAGCAGCTTTGAGACCGTATTTCTTACGCTCTTTCATTCTTGGGTCACGGGTCAGCAGACCTGCTTTTTTCAGTTCTGGACGCATCTCTTCGCCGTTCTGCAGCAGAGCGCGAGCGATACCGTGACGGATAGCACCAGCCTGACCAGAAACGCCGCCGCCACGAACGGTGCAGACAACGTCGAATTTACCAGCAGTGTTGGTAACTTCAAATGGCTGACGAACGATAACTTTCAGAGTATCCAGACCGAAGTAATCGTCGATATCTCTGTCGTTGATGGTAACTTTACCGGTACCTGGGTAGAGTCTTACTCTGGAAACAGAGTGTTTTCTTCTGCCAGTTCCGTAGAAATATGCTTTAGATTCGTACATAATTCATTGTCCTCCTTCCGAATTAGAGCTGTTCTGGTTTCTGTGCAGCATGGTTGTGCTCACTGCCTCTGTAGATTCTGCAGCGGGTCAGAGCCTGTCTGCCGATGGTGGTGTCTGGAACCATTCCTTTAACAGCCAGCATCATTGCTTTTTCTGGGTTCTCTTTCATCAGTTTGTCGTAACGGATGGCTTTCATGCCGCCGATCCAACCGGAGTGATGATAATGAACCTTCTGAACCAGTTTCTTACCGGTGAGGACTGCTTTCTCAGCGTTGATGATGATAACGTGGTCACCACAGTCAACGTGTGGAGCAAAAGTCGGTTTATGTTTGCCGCGGAGCAGGTCAGCAGCTTTGGCAGCGGTGCGGCCCAGTGGCTTGTCTGCAGCGTCGATAACATACCATTTACGAGTGATGTTCTGTGCATTTGGCATTGTTGTAGACATGTTTACTACCTCCTGTTTATTTTGTATCGAATACAATTTATATCATCGGTTTTCCGTAAAAATCCCAATGATGACAAATCAACGTTCTCTATTATAACCAATTCAAAATCGGCTGTCAAGGACCTTCTGGCTGTTTTTTTAATTTATAGCCCACTATCTCTCGAATTCTCTTTGTTTTGCTCGTTTTCTCTCCCTAACTCGATTGCTGTTTCATTTTTTACACGAAACTTTGTCATCCTTTACGCCGATTTGTTGTTCAGATTGCCCTCGAGTTTTCAACAATGCAAAAAGGACAGGCTGTTTTAAATAAAACTGCCTGTCCCAAAACCCTATTCCTGCTCCTTCCAATAGGCGGAGCCGTCCTTTTCTCTCTTTAAAAATCCATACTCGATCAGATAGCGGCGGAGGGTAACATAATCGTCAAAAATTTCCTTTAACACCTCATTAACCTGCTTTTCGGTATAACGCTGTCCAGTTGTAAACTGCTGTGCAATCCTGCGCAGAATGACAATCTTTTTCTTTTCCTTCGGCGAAAACGTCTTGAGTTTGAGTGGGTCGAGCGAGGAAAACGCTCCCTGCAAAATCTTCTGTTCCTCCTGCTGCGTGATTTCATAACGGGAATCCACCATTGTAGCACCTCCATGAATTGAAATCAGTTCCTCATGTCCCTGGGATGCGCTGCGGCCCTGCTGCATCATTTCCCAGGCTGCCAGATAAATCTTTGCCGCCTTTGCCCTCTCCCGAAAAACAAAGCGCTGGTGTCGGACCGTCGAGACTGCTGTGCCATTCTGTCTGGCAATCTCCTGGTCCGAAATCCCCTGTGAAAACAACAGCAGCAGCTGTTCCTGCTTATCGGTCAACGAGAGCAGCTTTTTTTCCTGCTGAAGCAGCTCCTCCAACCGCTGCGGATGTTCCTTTTGCAGATGCAGCTCCACTGCCTTCTGTGCGGTAAAAAATTTTCCGTCCACTGCAAAAATTTCCTGTGGATCAAACTGCTTTCCACATTCGACACAACACAGGTTTCCTTCTTCATCGGCAAACCAACCGCGTACAATCTGCTCTATACTGCATTTCTCCCATGTTTCTTTCATTGTCTTTCCCTCCTTTATAAACTAATTATATTTATGTTTATTATTTATGTCAACTAAAATAAATATTGTTTATTATTTTTTCTGCCTTCTGCTTGGTATTTCATCAAAAAAACGACCGTTCTCGCTCGACATCCCACCTCTTTGGGAGTATAATGAAACCATCCCTGTAATTTACAAATTTTGTCAGAGGAGAGATCAACGATGAACGACAAACTGAACTCTTTTTACAAGAGCTTACATAACAAAAAAGTATCCTTTATCGGCCTTGGACGCAGCCACCGCGAACTGCTGCCGATGTTTGCCTCCAAAGGAGCAAAGGTCACCCTGCGCGACAAACGCACCCGCGAACAGATCGGAAAGGAAGCGGACAAACTCGAAGCCATGGGCATCCAGCTCACTCTGGGAGAACACTATTTGGACGGCCTGTGTGAGGAGGACATCATCCTGCGTACCCCTGGCATGAACTACTTTACTCCTGCTCTCCAGCAGGCAAAGGAGAGCGGCGTCGCTGTCACCAGCGAGATGGAGCTGTTCTTCGACCTTTGTCCCTGCAAAATATATGCGGTCACCGGTTCGGACGGCAAAACAACAACCACCTCGGTCATTGCAGAGTTTTTAAAGGCACAGGGCTTTTCGGTATTCTTAGGCGGCAATATCGGCTTCCCGCTTCTTCCAAGAATTGAGCAGATCGGTCCGGACGACCGCGCTGTGGTCGAACTGTCCAGCTTCCAGCTCATCTCGATGAGAAAATCTCCCGATGTGGCTGTCGTCACCAATGTTGCACCAAACCATCTGGATGTCCACAAGGATATGCAGGAATATATCGACGCCAAGCGCAACATCTATCTGCATCAGGGTGGTATCAGCCGCACTGTCATCAACGCTGACAACGAAATCACCGCCTCCTTCCTGCCGGAAATCCGCGGTGAGGCGATGCAGTTCAGCCGCAAAATGACTCCTGCTCTCGGATGCTATCTGTCCGAAGACGGTGTGCTGACCATGGCTGACCGCCACAGCACCACTCCTGTGCTGCACATGGACGAAATCCGCATCCCTGGCATCCACAACGTCGAGAACTATCTGGCAGCGATCAGCGCTGTCTGGGGCGAAGTGTCCAAAGAAAACATCGTATCGGTCGCCAAAACCTTTGCGGGTGTGGAACACCGCATCGAGTTTGTCCGTGAACTGGACGGCGTTAAATGGTACAACGATTCGATCGCATCCAGTCCAACGAGAACCATCGCCGGACTCAACTCGTTTAAACAGAAGCTGATCCTGATTGCAGGCGGCTACGACAAGAAGATCCCATTTGAACCACTTGCTCCAAAAATTATTGAGAAGGTCAAGGTGCTGATTCTGATGGGCGTCACCGCACCAAAGATTGAAGCTGCCGTCACCTCCTGCGAAGGATACGACCCGAACGAGCTGACCATTCTGCACGTTTCTTCGATGCAGGAAGCGGTCGAAAAGGCAAAAGAAGTTGCCGAAAAAGGAGATATTGTTTCACTGTCGCCTGCTTGTGCCAGCTTTGACCTCTATCCAGATTTTGAGGCAAGAGGCAGACACTTTAAAGAACTGGTCAACGCATTATAATCGCTCCTTTTTTCTGAGGAGGAAAGCAGAAAATGAACATCGAACTGCAAAAACGCACCGCCGACCATGTGCGTATCTATTTTGAGCGAATACAGGACGCTCAGATCGACCGGATGCTTCCTAGAAGTGTAGAGACACTGGAACAGGCACTGGCAAACTTTGAACAGACCCTGCTGCCCAATGCCTCCAGCTACGGCAGAACCATCTACGCAGACGGCCGCTACGTCGGTGACATCTGGTGTTACTGCATCGACCCCAAAGAAACACCCAATGCCATGCTCAGCTACTGTATCTTTGAAAAGGAGTGCTGGGGAAAAGGAATTGCTTCGCAGGCAGTTTCCCTCTTTCTAAAAGATATTATCCCAAGATTTTCACTCCAAAGTATCGGTGCTTTTACTTATGCAGATAACATCGCTTCGATCTGCGTACTGGAGAAAAACGGGTTTGTAGCACAAGAATCCTTTGTGGAGGACGGCAGAGAATCGGTTTATCTGGAATATCACGTGCAGGACAGAGGATAAGTTATGATTTATTATTCGGACAAAGAACTCACCATCCGCTCCCTGACGCAGGAAGATGCTGATGTTATCGCAGCAGAGGAGGTCGCACAGGGCTGGATTCATGCCAGCCCTAAAAAGTATCTTCAACGCCTGAAGGATCAACAGGACGGCAAGGCAGTCGCACTTGCTGCGGAATATTGCGGACAGGCTGCCGGTTATGTCAATGTATACTTTCAAGCAAGACAAGGTGCATTCGCAGGTCAGAATATTCCAGAAATCGTAGATTTCGGCGTTCTGGAGAAATATCGCCGCCGTGGTATTGGCACAAAACTCATGGATATTGCTGAACAGATTGCCGGAGAATATGCTGATACCGTTTGTCTTGGTGTGGGTCTTCACACAGGATATGGCAGCGCACAGCGTCTGTATATCAAGCGCGGTTATCTGCCGGATGGAAGCGGCGTCTGGTACAGAGATGTTATCTGCAAGCCCTATTCCAACTGCTGCAACGACGATGATCTGATTCTGTATCTTTCCAAGAAACTTCGCTGATCTGTTTTCCGTAAGGAGGCCTAACATACCCATGACAACTTTGGACAACTATGATTTCTGCAAACCCTACATCATGGATAACGAGTATATCCTGTGGGAGGGTGCGCCTCAAAAAGGGCTTGTTCTTACCAGCAGAGACCTCGCCCTGATTCCTTTCAGTCTGATTTGGCTGGCTTTTTCCCTGTTCTGGGAAGTTTCCGCCATTCGAACCACCGGTTCCCTCTTTATGGTACTCTGGGGACTTCCCTTTGTCGGCGTGGGAATCTATCTGCTGTTCGGACGCTTTTTGCAGACAATTTTTCTGCACAAAAAAACTTATTACATCATCACCAACAAAAAGCTCATCATCCGCACTGGAAGCAAGGTAAAAATCTATCGGTCCGCTGATCTGCCGCCTATGAATATCCAGCATCACCGCGACGGAACCGGCACGATTCTGTTTTGGGAGGCAGGTTACAGCCACGGCAGAAGATACGGCACCTTCTTTTCTCTGGACCACATTGCAGATGTGGTTGGCGCTCAAAATGCAATCAGTCGGATGGAACACTAACATTAGGAGAGATCACGATGAACAACATTCAAATACGGCCTGCCGTCTGCGGCGATGAATTGATCCTGGCACAGATTCAAACAGAGGCCTGGAAGACTGCCTTTGCCAACATCCTTCCCGCAGACGAGCTGGAAAAGGACACCAATCCGCAAAAAGTAATTGATATGTACACCCGTGTTCTGCAGCAGAAACTTCCCGAGGGCTATCTCCTCTTTGTCGACGGAAATCCGCACTGCATGGCCTTTTGGGGAAAGAGCCGGACAGACCTTTATCCTGAAAGTGCAGAACTGATCTGCATCCACAGCCTTCAGGGCAACTGGGGCAAGGGATACGGTTCAACAATGATGGAATTTCTGCTGGAAAAAATAAAGTCTGCCGGATACCGGCAGGTTATTCTGTGGGTTTTTGAAGAAAACGTCCGCGCCCGCAGATTCTATGAAAAGCACGGATTTGTCATGACCGAGCACCGGAAGAATCATTTTGGTGCAGACGAGGTTTTGTATCAAAAGTCTCTGTAAAGATGCCGAAATCCAGCTTTGACTTTCAGTGCTTTATTCTCTTGAAAAAAGCCCCTCTCCCGAATATCATAAAGATAAGCCCTTCGTTTTCGCTGGTCGATTTGGTCTAAAGGAGGTTTTCTTATGCTGAAACTGTTTCGGAAAGCATTCTGGGTTCCTTATGAGGACAGTACTGTCTATCCCGATTTGATCAAAACGATGGATGCCATCTCCAAATACTGCGAGCAAAACGGGGATTCCTGTACCTTTACCGCAGAGGATGAGGTCGAAATCAACGGCAAAAAATACGAAATCTCCAGAGAATATGAGCCTGGCAGTCGAGGAAACTATGGCATCAAATGTACTGCAAAGGAATAACAACACAACAAAAAGGACGCCGAAACGGCGTCCTTTTTTATCGTCTTATTTTGGATTAACCTTTGCTCTTCATGTCCTGATACATTGCATACATCGGAGATGGCAGGCCAAAACCACCAGCAACCGGCATCGTTTCACCGGTGACAAAGGAGGACATATCGCTTGCAAAGAACAGCACTGCATTTGCAATATCTTCCGGCTGTCCTGGGCGGTTGAGCGGTACATTCTTCAGGAACATTTTCAGGAAGTCCTCGGACATATTCTGCATTGCGGCATCGGTCGCAATAAAACCAGGCATAACAGCGTTGCAGCGTACGCCCTGTCTTGCATACTGAACCGCAATATTCTGGGTCAGATAGTTGATGGCAGATTTGGAAATGCCGTACGCCATTCTGGACAGATCAGGATATTTACCACCGACCGAAGAAATATTGACGATCGAGCCGCCGCCGGTTTTGATCATCGACTTAACGGCCTGTTTACATGGGATATAAACGCTCTTGAGGTTGTTTTCTACAATGCGGAAGAAGCCGTCGGTGTCACCGTTGACCAGGTCAAAGTCAACCTTCACATCGGTAGCACCATAGTTATTGACCAGGATGTCGATTCTGCCCTCCTTGGCGACGACCTCATCCACCATCGATGCAAATGTCTCCTCTTTCTCTGCATCGAAGTAAACGACACCTGCCTGTCCGCCCTCTGCAATAATTTCGTCCGCTACTTTCTGGCCGGCATCCAGTCTGCGCACAGCAAGATATACCTTTGCACCGTTTTCTGCCAGCTTCTTTGCACAGGCAAGCCCGATACCGCGGGTAGCCGAGGTAACCAGCGCAATTTTATTTTCGCAAAGTTTCATAATAAATCCGTCCTTTCACAATGTAAAATCATTCGAACGATTTTGTATGACTTGATTATAGCAGTACTCCATGTCTATTTTACGAAAAAATAATGTCCAAATTAAAAACTCTACTAAATACGTATTTTACCGTTTTAAAAGTCGCCTTTTTCCACCAACATTTTCAAAAATTGCTGTGCCGCCAATGAAAGCGGATGGGACAGGCAGGTAACCACACCAATCTGTCGGAAAGGAAATGGTGTGCGCAGACGAAGAGAGAAGATGGACTGTTGTTCCAACGCATGTGCTGCAAAATTTTCAGGCACAATGCCGATTCCCAAATTCTGTTCTACCAAAGGAACGATCAGATCGGTGGTGGGTAGTTCGATATCTGGACGCAGCACCTGTCCATGCTGTTCAAAAAAGCTCTCCAGATGTTGTCGTGTTCCTGTTCCTGACTGCAGACAGATCAAAGGGTAATTATTTAAATCCCGCAGATGCAGCGTACGACCGCACAGCTTGGAAAATCCTTTGCCTGCAACGGCTATGTCCTGAAAGCTGGAAAGGAGCTGTACATGAAATTCCTCACTTTGCGGATAAGGAGAGATGACAACTGCCAGGTCAATCTCCTCTTTTTTGAGCGCCTGAATGGCGGATGGCGTGGTAAAGCTGGAAATCTGAAGCCGAATTTCTGGATAACACTCCCGAAAGGAACCAAGAAAATGAAGCAGCCCATGGTGCAGTGTCATCTCACTGGCACCGATGCGCACCAGACCTTCCTGCAGGTTTTTGCGCTTATTCATCTGTTGCTCTGCCGTGAAGATTTCCTCACAGGCTGTCGCCACATGGCGATACAGCACCTCTGCCTCCGGCGTCAGCGAAACACCCTTTTGGGAACGTACAAACAGGGTACATCCCAGCTGTGCTTCCAGCTGAGCAATACAGCGGCTGACCGTCGGCTGCGTCTGAAACAGCGCCTTTGCTGCATGGGTAATATTGCGGTATCGTGCCACATAGTAAAAGGTCTTGTACAGCTCAAAATTGATTCCCATTGTTCGCTGCCTCCTGTGATTTTCCATAATGTCCATATCAAAAAAGTATGGACTTGAGCAAAAATATGTATTTGAAAAATGGTATAATAGTAGTATAATACACAATAGTCCGCATGACAATCAGAAAAGGAGGGCTTCTATGGAATCAAAGAAACAAGAGTATCTGGAATGCGAACATCATTGGGTCTTTGCACTGCTGATTTTTGTCGGTGGTTTTTATGGAGTGTTCACCTTTCTGCTGCGTGGCGGTGTTTTTTGTAATGCACAGACCTCCAACTTTGTGCTGTGTGCCATCGAGATTGGACAGGGAAACTGGCTCGGAGCTGCCTATTTCCTGATTCCGATGACTGCATATATGATGGGGGCTTTTGTTTCCGAAGCCATCTCGGTCAAATTGACCCACGTCTATTTTCTGCGATGGGAAACGGTGCTGATTGCTATTGAACTGATTTTTATTATCATCTTGGGCTTTATTCCCGATTCAGCTCCTTATCAGATTTCTCAGGTTGCCACCAACTTTATCTGCTCGATGCAGTACAACACCTTCCGTCAGGCGGAGGGAATTCCAATGGCAACCACCTTCTGTACCAACCACGTGCGGCAGGTAGGCATCCATCTCCACAAGTTTATCTCGCAGAAGGATGTCACTTTTCTCAAACGCTCTCTGCGCCATCTGAGAATGTTGGGAATGTTTGTATTGGGTGGTGTTATCGGCACTGTACTTTGCAACTGGCTGGGAGGACGTGCAATCTGGTTCGCACTGATTCCAATGTCCTATTTATTCCTGAAGCTGCTGCATGCCGATCTGACCATCGAACATGATCGTTTAAATACTCTGCCAAAAGGGCACTAAAAGCATAAAAAAAAGAGGGACGGATGATCCGTCCCTCTTTTTTTATGCTTATTTTTCGAACAGTTCCTTTGCTTTTTGTGCAATGCGGGTTCCGAAAATGACCATCTTTTCTTCCTGCTGCTCCATCGGCACCTCTTTGATGCTGGTAACTCCCAGATGGGTATTTGGTTTACCCAGCGAAGTTCCTCCCGAATAAACCAGCATACCCTTGACGAGAATCTGGTTAATCAGGGTCAGCATTGCTGTTTCGGAACCGCCGCCCAGTGCATTTGCGGTAGCAAACACAGCACCCAGTTTACCGGCAAAGCTGGCATCGGTTTCGTCGATGAACTTTTTCAGCTGCCAGCAGATATTGGCATAGTAGGTCGGTGTTCCAAAGATGACGGCATCTGCCTGGTGGATATAATCGTTATCCACCGGTTTGCCTGCCTGCGGGTCAACGTTCATGATGCGATACTCGCAGCCTTCTACCTGTTCAATACCTTTGCCGATCAATTCGGCAGCCTGCTGTGTGCGTCCGCTTTCGCTATAGATGATAATTGCTATTTTCATACTGTCCGCTTCCTTTCCTACGTTTCTGTCCTCCAACAGATGTATGCAGAAAAACTTCTGTCTATTCCTCGTCAGGATCTTTACCGGTAGCTGCTTCCAACAGGCGGGAGATCTGCTCTTCCTCCTTGCCTGCATCCGGCTGTGGCAATGAATGGGTGGTCACGGATTCCTCGCCCGACACTTCGGTCTCCGACGAAAGGGTTTGCTCCGACTCATCCTCTTTTTCTGCTGTTGCAATACCGATGATACTGGTCTGATCGTCGACGCGCATTACCTTGACACCGCCGGCATAGCGCGACTGTTTGGAGATCTGATCCGCTGGAATACGGATGATGACACCGCTGTCAGTAATCAGCATAATATCGGTGTTGTCGTCCACATTGTCAAAACCGGCAACAGGGCCGTTTTTATCGCAGTAGTAGTTGCGCAGACCCTTTCCGCCTCTGGTCTGCAGACGATATTCCTCCACATTAGTGCGGCGTCCCAGACCCGACTGAGATACGGTCAGTACATCCTTGTTCTGATCTGCGACAATCATGCCGACAACCTCATCGCCTTCGTCCAGTGTGATGGCTTTGACGCCGCGGGCAGTTCTTCCCATCGAGCGGGCATCTTCTTCGTTGAATCGGATGCTCATACCGTTGCGGGTTGCCAGAATGATCTGATCTTTACCGCCGGTGATCTTCACCCATGCCAGCTCGTCGCCTTCGTCGAGGTTAATCGCAATCAGACCGCTCTTGCGGACATTGATATATGCATTATATTCGGTTCTCTTAACGATTCCCTTGCGGGTAACCATAACATAGTATTTATCCTCTGCGGAAATATCCGAGGTCTTGATGACACAGGTGATCTTTTCTTCCTGCTCCAACGGCAGAATATTGACCACATTGGTGCCGCGGGAAACACGGGAACCTTCAGGAATCTCATATCCCTTGATGCGGTAAACCTTGCCCTTATTAGTGAAGAACATCAGATAATCGTGGGTCGAGCAGATATAAATATCGCTGACAAAATCTTCGTCACGGCGGGTCATACCGCTGATACCGCGACCGCCGCGCCGCTGGGTCTTATAGACATCCAGAGGCTGACGTTTGAGGTAGCCAAAGTGGGTCAGGGTGACAACACAGGATTCCTCTGGAATCAGATCCTCGATGTCTACTTCACCTTCCAGTGCTGCCAGTTCGGTTCTGCGTGGATCGCTGTATTTCTCTTTGATCTGCAAAAGTTCCTCTTTGATGATCGCCAGCACCTTATGCTCATCTGCCAGGATGGCGTTATATTCTGCAATCTTTGCGTGCAGTTCGTCCACCTCTGTCTGAATCTTCTCTCTTTCCAGTCCCGCCAGTCTTCCCAGCGGCATCTGGACAATCGCCTGCGCCTGTACATCATCCAGACCAAAGCGCTCCATCAAAGCAGCCTTGCCTTCCTGAACGGTGTAATGCGAACGGATAATCGAGATCACTTCGTCGATATAGTCGAGCGCTGTGAGCAATCCTTCGAGGATATGAGCGCGTTCCTTGGCCTTTTTCAGGTCGAAGATAGTTCTGCGGGTGATGACCTGCTCCTGGAACTTGATATATTCCTGAAGCATCTGTTTGAGGGTAAGGGTCTTTGGCTCACCGTTGACCAGCGCCAACATAATGACACCGACGGTGTCCTGCATCTGGGTATAGCTGTACAGCTGATTGAGAACGATCTGTGCATTGGCATCGCGTTTGAGTTCGATAACAATGCGCATACCCTTGCGGTTGGATTCATCGCGGATATAGCTGATCTGATCGATCTTCTTCTCCTTGACCAGATCCGCAATGCGCTCAATCAGTCTTGCCTTATTGACCATGTAAGGAATTTCGGTGACGATGATGCGCTCACGGCCATTTTTAAATTCCTCAATGTGTGTTTTTGCGCGCAGGAGGATTTTGCCGCGGCCGGTTCCATAGGCTGCACGAATGCCCGAGCGTCCCATGATGATGCCGCCGGTCGGGAAATCTGGACCTTTGATATGCTCCATCAGCTGATCCAGACCTGCATCCGGATTGTCGATCAGGCAGCAGACGCCGTCGATGACCTCGCCGAGGTTATGCGGCGGGATATTGGTCGCCATACCGACCGCAATACCGGTCGAACCGTTGACCAGCAGGTTTGGAAAGCGGCTTGGCAAAACGGTTGGTTCCTGCTTACGGTCATCGTAGTTTGGAGCAAAATCGACCGTTTCCTTGTCGATGTCGGTGAGCATATTCATTGAGATTTTGCTCATCTTCGACTCGGTGTATCGGTAAGCAGCCGGTGGGTCACCATCGACCGAACCGAAGTTACCGTGACCATGTACCAGCGGATAGCGCAGAGAAAAGTCCTGCGCCAGACGAACCAGCGCATCATAGACCGAAGCATCACCATGTGGATGATACTGACCCAGTACGCTTCCGACCGTGTCCGCACACTTACGAAATGCCTTTTCCGGATACAGTCCATTTTCATACATGGTGTACAGGATACGGCGATGAACCGGTTTGAGTCCATCGCGCACATCCGGCAGTGCTCTTGCTGTAATAACAGACATCGCATAGTCTCGATAAGCTTCCTTCATCTCATCTTCGATGTCTTTTAAAATCAGGTTTTCACCCGATGTATTCATTTTGTTCATTCCTTTCCATGATCCCCCAACGCCGTCTGCAGACAGCGTCGGGCAATTTGAAGGTTAACTTACTTGCTGACCGTGTCTACGTAGGCATCTCCGACCTTGTCCTTCATCAAAGAGGTGAAGGTCTGGAGCTGCTCCTGATCCATCGTCTTTTTTGGAATGATAAAAACATGGTTTCCCTGATAAATCAAAGAAAAACAACGTTTGAGGTCGTACAGTTTGGCAACTTCTGTATAAGCTACCTGCTTTTCATTGAGCATCAGGCCGTCCTCTTTGAGCAAAACGGTCTGGTGTCCCTCTTTTTCAAATTCCTTGGCAATTTCCTTGTTAAAGCGCTGGCTTTTGGATTTGAGCATCAACGCCACTGCGCCCAGAAAAATGGCAAACAGCAATGCAATTCCGCTCTTAGAAAAAGCAAACCAGACAATCTGAATGCACATCAGCAGTGAGATGATGATATACAGCTTTCTGGTTCTCCGGTTGGTTCCGTCCGCAGTATCGGTGGCATCCAGTCCATCAAAAATATCTGCATAAACGGCATCGAAAGAAACGGTAAAAATACCTTCCTCCTGCTTCATTTCCTGGGAAAGTGTCTGTTCCTCGCTGCCTGGCTCCTGTGGATGATTCATTTCCTCGTTTTGTGTCTGTGTCATCTCAAAGCTCCTTCCCTTGTTATCGGTCGCCTATCAATTTATTTGCGAAAGGATTGGATCTGCTTTTGAATCACCGGCTCTGCCTTTTCCAGAAGGTCCTTTGGCACAATGATTCTTCTTCCATCCTTGACTTCAATAATCACGGTCTGTGCAGTTTCTTCCAGTCCGGAAATATCGTCGACCAGCACCGAGCTGCGGTGTTTTCCATTGAGGAAGCAGACGATTTTATCCGGTTCAAACGCATATTCCATCGGCATCAGCAGACTGGGGTCCTTTTTGAGTTCCTTGAGTACCGAACGTTTGAGGGCCACAGGGAACATCACAAAGTTATAAAACAGGTTAAACAGCTGGAAAACGATCATCACCACACCGGCAATCAGATAGATATCCGACCACTGCTCCTCTGTCATGGCACCTTTGTAGATTGCGATGCATCCCAGGACAAAGAACAGCACTGCCCACAAAATTGCCTTCTGGCGGTTGTGACGGATCTGTTCCTTGGAGTGAGAAAGTGCGTAGTCCACATAGTAATCCTCTTTGAGCTGAATGGTCATTCGATGCTCAAAGTCACTGAGCTGGCGCTTTTCGACCGCTTTTTGATTTTTATTTTGTTTCATAGTTCTTCTCCGTCTATCAGATGTCCAAGTTATTGACATATTTTGCGTTCTGCTCGATAAATTCCCTTCTTGGGCCAACCTTGTCGCCCATCAGGATAGTGAACATCTCGTCAGCACGCTCAGCGTCTGCCATGGTCACCTGAATCATGGTGCGATGCTCTGGGTCCATCGTGGTTTCCCACAGCTGTTCTGCATCCATCTCACCAAGACCTTTGTAACGCTGAATGTCTACCTTGCCGCCGTCCGTGGTCATCTCAGCGATGATCTGATCTCTCTCCGGATCGGAATAGGCATAGCGCACCTTTTTGCCGCGGGAGAGCTTAAACAGCGGCGGCTGTGCCAGATAGATGTGTCCCTCTTCAATCAGTGGACGCATAAAGCGGAAGAAGAAGGTCAGCAGCAGAGTGCGGATGTGCGAACCGTCGACATCGGCATCGGCCATGATGATGACCTTGCCATAACGGAGCTTTTCCAGATCAATTTCGTCGCCGACACCACAGCCCAGTGCAGTAATGACCGGCAGCAGTTTCTCGTTGGTGTAAACTTTATCCAGACGCGCACGCTCGACGTTGAGCATCTTGCCCCACAGCGGCAGAATCGCCTGGAACGAGCTGTCGCGTCCCTGCTTTGCAGAGCCACCCGCAGAATCACCCTCGACGATGTAGATTTCGGTGCGGATATTATCGTGATCCGAGCAGTCTGCCAGCTTTCCTGGGAGGCTGACGCCCTCCAGCGCCGATTTTCTCTCGCGGGTACGGTCACGAGCAAGGCGGGCTGCCTCTCTGGCCTGTGCAGCGGTCAACGTTTTCTCAATAATCAGCTTGGCTGTCGCTGGATTTTCTTCAAAGTAGGTGCTCAGCTTATCATAGGTAATACGATAGGTCAGGCTGCGGATCTCGGTGTTGCCCAGCTTGGTTTTGGTCTGGCCTTCGAACTGTGCTTCCTCCAGCTTGACCGAAATAATCGCTGTCAGACCTTCCAGAACGTCCTCTACGGTAAATTTATCGGTATCCTTCTTAAATACCCCAGTCTTTTTGGCATAGTCGTTAAACGCCTTCAGAAGGGCTGTACGGAAACCGATCTCATGAGTACCACCGTCCGCTGTATGAATGTTGTTGGCAAAGGAGAGGATGGTGGTATTGTAGCTGTCGTTATACTGCAATGCGACCTCTACGGTAGAACGGTCGCCATCGCCCGAATAATAGATGACGTCCTCATGCAGAACATCCCAGATATTCTTTTTCTTTTCATGGATATAATTGACAAAGCTGCGGATACCGCCCTCATAGTGCATCACTTCAACAACCGGCTCATCTCCGCGCTGATCGGTGAAGGTGATATTCACACCGCCATTGAGAAATGCCTGTTCACGAAGGCGTTTGAGCAGTGTTTCATAGTTATAGTGGGTGGTTTCGGTAAAAATTTCCTTATCCGCCTTAAAAGCGATCTGAGAGCCTGTTTCGGTGGTAGGCTCCATCTTTTTGAGTTCACAGACCGGTTTGCCGTACTCAAAGCGCTGGTAATAACGGTAGTGTCCGTCACAGACCTCAACTTCCAGCCACTCGGACAGCGCATTGACGACCGAAGCGCCAACACCATGCAGACCGCCGGATACCTTGTATCCGCCGCCGCCAAACTTACCGCCGGCATGCAGCACAGTAAAGACAACGGTAACTGCAGGGATTCCCAGTTTTGGCTGAATGCCGACAGGAATGCCTCGTCCGTTATCTTTTACGCGGACAATATCGCCTGGCAGCAGATCGACCAGGATCTTGGTACAGTTTCCTGCCAGTACTTCGTCAATCGCGTTGTCCACGATTTCATACACCAGGTGGTGCAGACCATCCGGTCCGGTGGAACCGATATACATACCCGGACGTTTGCGCACCGCATCCAGACCTTCCAGGACCTGAATATCACTGGCATCATATTTCTCGATCATCTCGGGATTTTTCTCAGGTGTATTTTGCAAAGTGATTCCCTCCATCGTTTATTTCCTGGCTGTCTTTTAAAAAAACACAGCCGCATGGTTTCCCCTTCTGTGAGCATCAATCTGACAGGCAAAAACACGCATCATAAGCCAGGATTTTTCACTTCCGATACTTGTTTATTATAGCATAAATCGGCTGTTATTTACAACGCTTTTTGCCGATTCTTTTCTTCTTAATATGTATTTTTTAAAACCTTCAAAAAAGGGCTTTATTATCAAGTTTACAGCAATTTTTTGTGCATCAAAAAATCCGGCTGCTTTTGCAGCCGGATTTTTCAAAATATGGTCGGCCTAAATCGTTCCTAGCCGATCGATATATCCGTTTCTTTTTTTAAGTGTTGCACAGGAAATCTGGGAGATATAAACCATTCTGCGATCTCCCTCCCGACAGACGATAAAGGACTTGGGAAGCTCCGCAGAAACATTGACTACACAATGGTTTTTCTCCTGCATGCTCAGATATTCCTTGGTGATTTTGGAAACAGAGGTATTCTCAATATCAAAAATACCGATAATATCGCTGCTTCTGACCACAACATCCTGTCCAAGATGCAAATACACGTCGTTTCCTCCCGTTCCTGATATTAAAAGTCCTGTACATCCATCAGTTCCCCTGCATGAATCAGAAAGCTCCTGCCCTCTTTCAGCCCGCGGAAGCTTTCGTCGTCGCAACAGGTTACAAACACCTGGCGGCCTTCCAGATGGTTGAGGAGATAATCCCTTCTGGATGCATCCAGTTCGCTCATGACATCGTCCAGCAAAACCACCGGTGTCTCGCCGGTCACCTCTTCCACCATGCTGCACTCTGCCATTTTTAATGCCAGCACACCGCTTCTCTGCTGCCCCTGGGAGCCATACAGACGCATCGGCATCTCATTGACCAGAAGTTCCAGATCGTCTCTGTGCGGGCCGCACAGCGTTGCTCCGCGTTCGATATCTTCTCGGCGTGTTCTCTGGTACTCCCGCAGGAAAAAGGTGCGCAAATCGTCCCTTGTCTGCAGCGACTCGGACTGTGCGCCGCATTGATACTGAAGATCAAATTGTTCTTTTCCAGAGGAGATTCCATTATAAACCGCTGCCGCCTGCGGACGAATACGGTCGACATATCTTGCACGGCAGAATACAACCGCCGCTGCTGCGCGCGCCAGATGCTCCTCCCAAACTTCCATCGTGTCGATCAGCTGCGGAAAACGCGCCAGATCCTTGAGCAGCGTATTGCGCTGCAGCAGGACACGCTGATATTCGTGCAGATAATGGTCATAGCGAGGCAAAATCTGGCTGATAGCAGTATCGAGGAATTTGCGGCGAAACGCCGGTCCATCCCGCACCAGCGACAGGTGTGCCGGAGAAAAGACAACTGCATAAAACTGTCCGGCCAATTCGGAAGTGTTTTCAAGCGTGATCCCATTGAGCAGGATCTGTCTGGTCTTTTTGTCCTGTGCAGCTGCTGACTCAAACAGCTCGATAGAAGCCGTCTGTGTGCGCTGTTGATTGGTAAAGGTGATCTCACTTTTACAGGAATTCTGCCCAAAGCGGATCATTTCCCGATCCTTGGCACCACGAAAGCTTCGGGTTCCGGTAAACATCCAGATCGCTTCGGTCAGATTGGTTTTTCCCTGCGCATTTTCTCCGTGGATCACGTTGACTCCTGCAGCAGCCTCCAGATGAAGCGAACAGATATTGCGAAAATTGGTTAGTTCAATATTATCCAACCGCACAGTCCGCTTCCTCCTTCCAGTTTGATGCTTTTATTCTTGGGTGTTTCCTGCCTGAACCGCCTGAAACTTTTGTCCCAGACATTCCACAGTATCTCCATGACGAATCTTTTTGCCGCGCATGGTGCAGACTTCCCCGTTTACTTTTACCTGGCCTTCCAAAACCAGTTCTTTTGCCTGACCGCCGGTATCGGTAACACCGGCAAATTTTAAAAAGGAATCCAGTTTGATAAATTCGGTGGTAATCTCAATCTTTTCAAAATCAGTCATCATTCTTCACCCTTACCGGCAGCACCAGGAACAGGAAGCTGTCGCCTTCCAGTGGGATGATGCGCATTGGAGACAGCGCACCGTTGATTTCGAGCTTGACCATATCACAGTCAGCAGCCTTGAGTGCATCAAGCAGGTATTTATTGTTAAATCCCATGCTGACTGTTTCTCCCGAAACTTCACATTCGACCTCGTCGTGTGCTTTACCCATCGAGGTAGAGCAGTTGAGCTGTACCTTCTGCTCGGTGACAGCCAGCTTGATTGGGCTGCGCAGCCGGTCAGAGATCAGCAGGGAGGTTCTTTCGACGGCCTCGGTCAGCGCACGGGAGTTGATCTTTACGGTTGTTTTGCTGATCTTTGGAATCGCTGCATTATAGTCGAGAAAATCTCCTTCCAGCAATCTGGAGACAACATAGTATCCTCCAATACGGAAAACAATATGTTTTTGCGACACCACTAAGTACGCTTCTTCTTCCTCTTCTCTCAGCAGTTTGGAGATTTCGGACAGGGTTTTTCCCGGGACAATGAAGCGGGTTGCAAGATCGGAGACGATTGGTTCTCTGCGCAGTGCCAAACGATATCCGTCGACCGAAACCAGTGTAACGCAGGAATCTTTAATGTCGAACAAAGAGCCTGTATGAACCGGTTTAGAGTCGGTGGTTGCAACTGCAAATAATGTCTGGTCAATCATGGATTTTAAAACGCCCTGTTTTAAAACCAGATCCGCCTGTGTCTCTACATTGGGCAGTTCTGGGAATTCTTCTGCAGAAAGGCCTGGAATGGTAAACTCCGAGGCGCCGCCTCGAATGGTTGCCAGATATTTTTCATCTGAATCAATGCTGACGGTTTCTCCTGGAATGCGGCGGATAATATCTAATAAAAGTTTTGCAGATAATACCAGTTCGCCTTGTTGTTCTGTCTTAGCTTCTATGCTGGTCACAATTCCCAGTTCCAAATCGTATCCAGTGAGATGAAGTTTTCCCTCTTCTGCTTTGAGCAAGATGCCCTCTAACGCAGGTACGGGAGATTTTGCGCAGGTTGCACGCGCAGTATTTGAGACAGCTTCTACCAGAAGATCCTTTTGGCAGATAATTCTCATACGGTTAAACCCTCCTCAAAACATGGTTCTTTGAAATCGTTTCACGATGGAACACTGCTTACTTTATTGTAATGTTGTTTTAGATTACTTTGAAGGTGAAACAAGCTCATTCTATCCATCAATACATAAAAGATTATACCATATTTTCGGGAAAAGAAAAGGCCCTTTCTTGCGCGTGTGTTTGTGGGGAGGACAGGTGCCAAATATGGGTCGGAACAAATATTCCGGTCCTTTTTATCCCAAAATTGTACCCATTAAAAATGGATCACAAATGGAAAAAGAAAAATGGCTATCTTAATATATGGTTTTTCCTTAAATATATTTTTAAATAATAATTTGAGAGGAGATAAATGAGAAAGAAAAAGATAATATAAGGTAATAGTAGTAGTAGGGGCTGTTAAAATGTGAAAATGAAAAAGAAACCGCATCATTTCAGAAAAAATTAAAGGTGAAAAGGATGGAAAGATAGTTTGAAAAAATGTGAATATGTGAAAGGCGAAGCGATGCAAGTTTAAATAAGTTGAAAAGTCCGTTGAAAAAGTTGAAAATATGTGGAGGGCAGAGAAGGAAACTGGTAGGGGGTAGTGAGAATAAAGAACGAGCAGTGGAAACAGTGAAAAACGCAGTGTGAAAAATTTAATGATATTACAGATAAAAAACAATATGAAAAGGTTTACAGGGCACTTTTCCACGGATGATGGGAAAGTGCCCTGTTAAAATACAGATGGTTTTTATGCATCGCGAATATTCTTAATAATATCCTCGACAGTTTCCTTGTATTTGGTGTCCTGCTTCATGTTTTTGACAACCTGACTTGTCGCATATACCACAGTGGAATGATCTCGGCCTCCAAATTCTTCTCCAATGGCAGCCATCGACATCTGAGTAATTTCTCGGATGACATACATGGCGATTTGACGGGCATTGGAAATTTGAGAGGATCGTTTTGGGGATCGAATATCCTCTGAGCTGACCCCAAATGTACGTCCAACTTCTGAAATAATGCGTTCTACGGTAACAGGAATAGGCTGGTTGTCGGTTAAAATTTCACGGATTGCACTCTGGGCCAGCAAAATGGACGGAGGAGTTTGAGCAAGCTTATTGTAAGCGTTGAGTTTTTTGACAACGCCCTCCAACTGCCGAATGTTATTTTTGACGTGGTTTGCAATATATTCTTCAACAATATTAGGGATTTCCAGATCCAATAATTCCGCTTTGCGTTTGATAATAGCAATTCTGGTTTCAAAATCCGGCGGCTGAATATCGGCAATCAGACCCCATTCAAATCGGGTGCGCAAGCGTTCCTCCAGCGTTTTAATCTCCTTTGGTGGACGGTCCGAGGTCAGAGCGATCTGTTTTCCTGCCTGATACAGCGAATTAAAGGTGTGGAAGAACTCTTCCTGCGTGCTCTCCTTACCACCGATGAACTGGATGTCGTCGACCAAAAGGACATCGGCTTGACGGTATTTATCGTGGAATTCCTTGGTGGATTCTGCACCGATGGCAGCAATCAGTTCATTGGTAAATTCCTCGCCTTTGACATAGATAACGTTGGTTTTGGGGCGGCTTTCTTTGATTTCGCTGGCAATAGCGTACAGAAGATGTGTCTTTCCAAGGCCGGACCCGCCGTAAATAAACAGAGGGTTATAGGCATTGCCAGGGTTTTGAGCAACTGCACGGCAGGCTGCCTGCGCAAATTTGTTGGAGCTTCCTACAATAAAGGTGGAGAAGGTGTATTCATATTCGCCACCTTGGCTGTTCATATCAATTTCTTCCTGACTGTAAGAGGGAAGGACTGGAGAGGGGGCAGAGGTTTGAACGGAAGCAGGGGTAAAGTCCTTTCGCTCTCCTTTTTCAGAAGTTTCACAGAGGATCTCTATTTTGACAGGAAAACCAACCACTGCTTCAAAGGCTTGATGAAGCAGTCCCAGGTATTTTTCCTCCACAATTTTTTTCATAAACTCCGCTTTGATATAAAGAACAGCGGTGTTTCCATCAAAACTGACCGGTTCCAAACTTTTGATCCATACCTGATAAGCGATTTCAGATAATTCCTTGGAGTCCATGACATATTGTCGCGTGTAGTCCTTGACCATCTGAAACAGTTCTTTAAACGATTCCATACTTCAAATTCCCTTCTTTTGGCAGTGCTTTATTAAGCCGTCTCTTGCCGTATTCCCTGATGGCAAACAAAGACAGCAAAACCCCCGCTTACAGCCCAGTCAACCGGTAGAACAAGCAGGGGTGTATAAAAATACAACTTTGTTTTACAGTTTTTAATTGAAATTCCACGAGGATTCCAACGAAAATTCCTCAAGAATAAACTAAATAAATTATCAATGGAAAAGCCGTTGAGAAAAAGTGAAATAAATGGGTAAAACAAACTTTCAACATTTTTTACACTTCATATTTTAACACACGTGGAATGAAGTTTTCAAGAGCTTTCAACAGTTTTTAACGAGCAATACTTCACAGATTATTGGGAGGGATTTTAGAGATTTTTATAGAAACTGAGCAGTCCCTGATAGAGTATGAAAAAGAGAATCTTCCTCCATGGTCGGTGATTTGTATAAAACGGGCGGAAAAACAGAAAATTTTATGATTCAATACGGAAAATAAACGGGGATGTGATGCGGGTTTCTATTGACTTTTGCAGAATTTTTGTCTATAATTTTACTCTGTAAGGTTTCGCCTTGAAGGGAGGTTAGAATTATGGTAAGAACATACCAGCCAAAGAAGCTCCAGAGAAAGAAAGAGCACGGTTTCAGAAAAAGAATGGCTACAAAAAACGGCCGTAAGGTCCTCGCTCGCAGAAGAGCAAAAGGTAGAAAACAGCTGACATACTAATTTCCTGTCAGGCAGCTTTTTTCTTACTGTCCGTTTTTTAATATCCAGCGCGGTTCCTTTTTGAAAGAAGGAATACCGGGAGGAAACAGGGAATGGATTCTGTTTATTCTGCTTTCCATGTTTCGTTCCAGAATAAGCAGGCCACTTATCCCGATAAGTGGCCTTTCTTTTTATTTATTTCAAGACAAGAGGAGTTAAACGTCATGGACAAAAAGACGACGTTAAAACTGAACAAGGAGTTTAAACGTCTCTATTTTAAAGGAAAAAGTGCTGTGCATCCGTTGATTGTCACCTATGCTTGCAAAAATCGTCTGGGTCGCAACCGCATCGGAATCACGGTTACAAAAAAAGTGGGAAAAGCTGTTTGCAGAAATAGATGCAAGCGTATTATTCGCGCTGCCTTTTATCAGGTCAATCCCTCCATCGAGCAAGGATGGGATTTTGTGTTTGTTGCCCGGGCAAGAACACCGCAGGCAAAGTCCACCGAATTGGTGCCGGTATTAAAAAAGCAGATTTCAAACCTTACATCTCCGGACAGTCAGAAAAGGGACACCACCGGCAAAAGACAGCAGAAATCAGTGAAAAAAAAGGATAAAAGCTAAAGGGGAATGGCCCAAGGCTTTTAGCAGACAATGTGTGAAGGCAAAAGAAAATTTCTGCCTTGCACAAACAAAAGCAGAAAACATAGGTGATGGTCACTTCATCTATACTATTTAGAAGGGGAAGATCAGGATGAAATATCTGATGCTGTTGATGATTCGTTTTTATCAGAAGATCATCTCGCCGTGTTTTCCGCCGCGCTGCCGCTTCTATCCGACCTGTTCGGCCTATGCGTTTACCGCTATCCAGCGGTTTGGTGCGATTAAGGGCGGTTATCTTGCGCTGCGCCGCATTTTAAAGTGCCACCCATTTCATCCGGGTGGTTATGATCCAGTGCCTGAAAAATTGGATCGAAACAGATAACTCCACAGCCCTTTGATGGGCGGGCGGTTTTGATGCCGCTTCTACCAGAAATGTTTCGGGCGGGCACAATCAATGCACAACAAAAGTGCAGGCATTCCCTCTGGCTGCTGGAAAGCGACAGAGGTGTGCGGCGTTTTTTCTTCCTTATAATATAGAAGAAAAAACGCAGAATGGAGGTTTTCAATGTATATTCTTGGTTATCCGCTTGGTTTAATCATGCGGCTGCTTTACAACGTTCTGCACAGCTACGGATGGTCGCTGATCATTTTCACACTGCTTGTAAAGCTCGTTATGGTTCCGCTGTCGATCAAGCAGCAGAAATCTTCTGCTAAAATGGCTGCAATCCAGCCTCAGCTTCAGGAAATCCAGAAGATGTACGCAAAAAATCAGCAGAAGATGAACGAAGAGCTGCAAAAGCTCTATCAGAGAGAGCACTACAATCCGGCAGGCGGATGTCTGCCGATGCTAATCACCTTCCTGGTACTCTTCGGTCTGATTGACGTTATCTACAAGCCAATGACCCACGTCCTTGGTATGAGCAGTGAGCTGATTGCTCAGGCACAGTCGATCATGGAGGGACTTGGCGTTGCATTCAGCCACTATTCTCCACAGACCAGCATTATCGCTTCGGTACAGGAAAACCCACAGGCCTATGCGGCTTTGGGACAGGAGATTGTCAGCAAAATCCAGGCATTTGATCTGAACTTCTTAGGTATCAACCTGGGTGCGACTCCGTCGTTTGGTTTTAATATTCTGATTTTGATCCCGATCCTTTCGGGTGCAACCGCTTTTCTGTCCTCCTGGATGGCTATGCGCAACAATCCTACCGCAATGGAAGGTCCTGGTGCAGGCACCATGAAGGCAATGATGTTGATTTCTCCATTGATGTCCCTGTGGATTGCTTTTCAGGTTCCAGCCGGTGTTGGTATCTACTGGATTGTCTCCAACGTATTGATGTTTGTGCAGACCATGATCCTGAATAAGTTCTATAATCCAAAGGAAATGGCAGAAAAAGCAAAACAGGAAGCAGAAGCGCGCAGAGAACAGGAGCGCATGGAACGCATCGAAGCCAAAAAGAAGGCACGCGATGGTGATGCAGAGGCAAAGGCAAAAGCAAAAACACAGAAAGAAATCAATCGTCAAAAACTGGCAGAGGCTAGAAAACGCGATGCTGAAAAGTATGGCGACGTTTATACCGAGGTCACCGACGACGATTTGGAATAGCAACCGAGCTTTTCGCTGATTATCAGAGGAGGTAACAGTTTGAAAGAGATCATTACAACAGGAAAAACAGTTGATCTGGCGATCGAAGAAGCCTGCCAGCAGCTGAATGTTTCCAGAGAACAGGCGGAGTTTGAGATCATCGACCTGCCGAAAAAAGGTCTGTTCGGTTTAAAGACCTACCCGGCAAAGGTTCGCGTCTTTGTCAAGGAGGACAGAGAGGCAATGGTGGTCGAATATGTCACCTCCATCCTCAAAGCAATGGGTGTTTCGTCCTTTACTGCGGAGGCAACCAAGGACGGAGATAACCTGAACATCGCCCTCAAGGGAGATGACCTGGGATTTGTTATCGGTCGCCGCGGCGAAACGATCGATGCAATCCAGTATCTGGCAAGTCTTGCAGTCAACCGTCTGGACGGTGACTATATGAGAATTACCATTGACAGCGGCAATTTCCGTGAGAAACGCGAGAAAACACTGGAGTCGCTGGCAAAACGTCTTGCCCGCAATGTTGTCAAAAGCGGACGCAGCGTGACCCTGGAACCGATGAATCCATACGAAAGAAGAATCATCCATGCGACTGTTTCGACCGTCGAGGGTGCAACCTCTTCTTCGATTGGTGAGGAACCAAACCGCCGCGTTGTCATCAGCTCGACCAATCCGGTTAAGAAGTACAACAACTACAAAGGCAAGAAGAAACCGTACAACAACGGCAAAGGCGGCTACCGTCAGGGTGGACGCAGACAGCAGGGTGAGAGACGCAATACAGAAGGTCAGGAAAAGAAACCGTATGTATTCCGTCCAAACACCAACACCAAGGAGGATGTCGAGAACCGCAAACGCGCTCCAAAGCAGAACCGCGAGTTTAAAGAGCGCCGCTTTGAGGACAGACCGGCACCTTCCAATGAGAACGTACGCAACGAAGTTCCTCGCAGCACTCCTCCAAGAGAGGCAGAGGACAAGCCGTTATACGCAAAAATTGATCTGGAGTAATCCATCTGAAAAAACCGACAGCTTTGCTGTCGGTTTTTTTGTTTATCCTTTGTAAAGCAGGGATAAATAGCAGATGAAGCGCAGGTGAAGAAAAGATGGATGAGGGAGCATAAGCGAGAAAAACAAAGGAAACGTGAGATCGCCTAATTATGGACAAGGGTAAAAAGTGAATGGAGAAGAAATCCTCTGTGTTTTCACGGCCAAATGCGGTTTGAAGAGACAAGCATCGGTAGGGTATAATAAAGGTACCGCGGAACAAGAAAAACAAAGCTGCAGCCTTGTACAAATCGAAATCTCTGAATCATATTAAAGGTGAGTGAAATCATGGATACCGATAGGTTATATCGGGTTGGAAGAGAAGACGAAACAAAGCTGATTGCGCTGCTGACGGAATGCTTCAGCAATGACCCATTGTATCAGGAGCTGATTCCGGACGAGGAAACCAGAGAAAAACTGTTGCCGGAACTGTTTCGATGCGACCTGGATGAAATGCTGGAAAACTGCGAAATCTATGCAAACAACCAGAATCTTGATGCGATTATTGTTGTATCGGATGAAGCAGCACCATATAATCCGTTTAAATATTATTTGCAGCAGCTGTACAGCACAGTAAAAACCAACGCATGTTTGATTCGCGATGACCCGAGCTTGGAAACATTTTTCAACTTTGTCAAAGGCAGGGACTATCTTAACAGCAGTTGGACCGAGGAACTGGACGAAAACCGTCTGCATATTATCTACCTGGCGGTACGACCGTCCTGTCAGGGCAGAGGACTTGCTAAATATTTGATGAATGTTGTGATGGAATATGCGGATCAAAGGGAAATGTTCATCAGTTTGGAGACCCACAATCCTAAAAATGTGTCGATGTACCAGCACTTTGGGTTTGAATTGTATGAAACAATCGACCACTATCCTGATCTGGTACAGTATTGTATGGTGCGTAAGGCAACAAGCTATCGTGCACCAATTCCAATAAAAAGAAAAGCTGCTTAACAGCATAAAAATATCCCGTCAAACCATTGGTTTGACGGGATATTTTTATGCTGATTTTGGCACGATACTTTGCATTGATACGTTTTTTTGCTATAATAACAGTATCTATGGACAAATGAGGTTTGCAAGAGAAAGGAAGGGTCAGGATGAACAGCATGATTGCTGCAGACACCATCGCGGCGATTGCAACGCCGGTGGCAGTAGGAGGCATTGGAATGGTGCGCATCTCCGGTCCGCAGGCATTTGCAGTGGCAGACAGTGTATTTGTATCGGTCTCGGGCCGAAAGGTATCCCAGACAGAAGGATACCGAGGACTGTTTGGACGGCTGCATGATGACCAGGGAGAGATCGACGAAGCGGTTGTTTTTGTTTATCGCAACCCTAAAAGCTATACAGGGGAAGATGTGGTGGAGATTTGCTGCCACGGAGGCATCTATCTGGTGCAGCGTACATTGCGCGCCTGCATCAGTGCCGGCGCCCGACCCGCACAGGCTGGTGAGTTCACCCGTCGTGCCTTTTTGAACGGAAAAATGAATCTGACACAGGCGGAGGCAGTGGTCGATTTGATCGCCTCACAGGGACGTCAAAGCGCCCAGGCTGCGCTGAGCGCGCGGGACGGCGCGGTGTTTCAAAAGATCCACAAGGTTGTGGACAAGATGTTGGAGGTGTCCTCTGCACTGGCTGCGTGGGTGGATTATCCCGATGAGGATATTGAGGAAGTGTCGGACGACAATCTGCGCCGCAGTGTGGATCAGATTTGTGATTCACTGCACACCATCCTGCGGGAATATGACAGCGGCAGAGTGCTGCGCGAAGGAGTTCGGACGGTCATCGTGGGCCGTCCAAATGTTGGAAAATCGACGCTGATGAACCTGCTGTCGGGAGAACAAAAAAGTATCGTCACCCAGATACCAGGCACCACCCGAGATGTTGTCGAAGATACCATCCGTCTGGGCGATGTGGTGCTGCATCTGGCGGATACTGCCGGTTTGCGCGATACCGATGACCCTGTGGAAAGAATGGGCGTCGAATTGGCGCGCAAACGTCTGGACAGCAGCGATCTGGTGCTGGCAGTGTTCGACAGCTCGGAAGAGTTGTCCCAGCAGGATCTGGAGCTGATCGACCAAATCAAGGACCGTCCGGTTGTGGCAGTCATCAACAAAACCGACCTGGAGCGGAAAATGGACATCAAGCAAATCAAGGAAAAGATTCCTCATATTGCACAGCTTTCTGCCAGTGCAGGTGAAGGCGTAGAGGAACTGGAAAAACAGGTGCGGGAGATTTTGAATCTGGCGCAGCTGGATTCCTCGTCTGGAATCATTGCAAATGAACGTCAGAGAGCCTGTGTCGAAGAAGCGGCAAAGACGATGGAACAGGCACAGCAGGCACTGCAGATGGGCGAGACGCTGGATGCAGTCAACGTCTGCATCGATGCGGCGATTGACGATCTGCTGGAACTGACCGGTGAACGTGCTTCCGAAGCGGTCATTGACCAGGTATTTGCACGTTTTTGTGTTGGAAAATAGAGAAAGGAAGGAAACAAAGAATGGAGTACAGGATGGGGGAATATGAGGTCGCGGTAATCGGTGCGGGCCATGCCGGCATCGAAGCGGCGCTGGCAGCAGCAAGGCTGGGCGCAAAGACGGCCATCTTTACCATGTCCCTCGATGCAATCGGCAACATGCCGTGCAATCCTTCGATTGGAGGAACTGCCAAGGGCCATCTGGTGCGGGAGATTGATGCACTGGGCGGCGAGATGGGCAAAGCGGCGGATGCCACCTTTTTGCAGAGCAGGATGCTCAATCGAGGAAAAGGACCGGCTGTTCACAGCCTGCGTGTCCAGTCGGACAGGGATGCCTACCACCGAGAGATGAAGCACCGTCTGGAGAAGCAGAAGGGACTGGACATCATTCAGGCGGAGGTGTGCGATCTTCGCATTGACGAAAACGGTGCAGTCAAAGAGCTGGTGACTAAGCTGGGTGCAGTTTACACCGTCAAGACGGCGATCATCTGTTCGGGAACCTTCCTGCACGGCAGAATCTACGTGGGAGATGTTTCCTACGAGAGCGGACCGGACGGTCTGCACGCGGCGGTAGGACTCAGCGAGGCCCTGGAGCGCCTGGGTATCCATCTGCGTCGGTTTAAAACCGGAACACCGGCGCGTGTCCATCGCGACAGCATTGATTACAGCAAGCTGGAGGTACAGGCAGGAGACGAGCCAATCATCCCGTTTTCCTTTGAGACACCGCGTGAAGGTTTAAAAAATCAGGTGGTCTGCCACATTGCTTATACCAACGAAAAGACACACGAGATTATCCGCAACAACATTCATCGTTCTCCGCTGTACGGAGGAATGATCGAGGGCGTCGGTCCGCGCTACTGTCCAAGTATCGAGGACAAGGTAATGCGCTTTGCAGAAAAACCGCGCCACCAGTCCTTTGTGGAACCGGTGGGATTGGACACCGAGGAGATGTATTTGCAGGGCCTTTCTTCCTCCTTGCCGGAGGATGTACAGGTGCAGATCTATCGCTCGATTGTCGGCTTTGAGAATGTCCGCATCATGCGCAACGCCTATGCGATTGAATATGACTGTATCGACCCGCTGGACCTTCGTCCATCGCTGGAGTTTTTGAAGGTGGAAGGTCTGTATGGTGCGGGTCAGTTTAACGGTACTTCCGGTTATGAGGAAGCAGCGGCACAGGGACTGATTGCCGGCATCAATGCGGCACGAAAGGTACAGGGAAAACATCCGTTGATCCTCGACCGCGCATCCAGCTATATCGGTACCCTGATTGACGATCTGGTTACCAAGGGCTGTTCCGACCCATACCGTATGATGACCAGCCGCTCGGAATATCGTCTGCTGCTCAGACAGGACAATGCGGATCAGCGTTTGACACCGATCGGCCACGAGCTGGGACTTATCAGCGAGGAACGCTGGCAGAACTATCTGCACAAACAGGAGCAGATCGAACAGGAGCGCAAGCGCATTGAAAAGCTGACCTTTGGTCCGTCCGAAGAACTGAACAACATGCTGGTTGCAAGAGGAACAGCAGCGCTGGAAACCGGTGCGCACGCCTCCGACCTGATTCGCCGTCCACAGATCACCTATCAGGACCTGGCGCCGTTTGACACGGAGCGTCCGAATCTGCCTGACGAGGTGACCGAGCAGGTGGAAATTCAGATTAAATACGAGGGCTACATCCAGAAGCAGCTGATGCAGGTGGAACAGATGCGCAAGCTGGAAAGCAAGCAGCTGCCAGAGCAGATTGACTACACCCAGATTCGAGGATTGCGTCTGGAAGCGATTGAAAAGCTGCAGCGGGTCCGTCCATACAATATTGGTCAGGCTTCCCGTATTTCGGGAGTCAGCCCGGCGGATATCTCAGTGCTGCTGATCTACCTCGAAAGCAATCGGATGGAGGAAAAAAATTCGTAGAAACCCAATGTTTCACATGAAACATTTTGTCGCACCGGAGGAGAAATCATCCGTCGGTGCAGGAAGGATAGAGATATGATCGATAAACAGCTTCTTTTGGAGGGCTGCCGCTCCTTTGAGATTGAACTGCCGCAGCAGGCGCCCGATCAGCTGGATGTGTATGCGCAGCTGTTGGTGGAATGGAATGAAAAAATGAATCTGACAGCCATCACCGAGCCCA
>OWID01000051.1_pt1 | contig 64754 bp, 74 predicted proteins | sample 1732661 | NCBI WGS metagenome assembly OWID01 (sample SAMN05065739, study PRJEB22554) | human gut metagenome | biome: ENVO:2100002; feature: ENVO:00000062; material: ENVO:00002003 | host: Homo sapiens | place: USA
CTCGACTAGTCGTCGGCAGCGTCAGATGTGTATAAGAGACAGACCACGCCCGCCACCGCCTTCATGCCGTTTTCTCCTTCTCCGCCCGCCTCGCACTGGATCAGCCGGGCCAGCAGCTCCCGGTCGGAATATGCCATGGTTTCTTACCTCACTTCCTCTGCTGCCCCATTGTATGCAAAAAGACCGCCGCGGGTGCTTCCCGCGGCGGTCTTTGCTGTTTTTTATTGGGCAGAGCCCGCTTTTTGCTCTTCGATGGCCTGACGGAACATGTCCTCCGTCTGTTGGATGGAAAGATCCAGAGCGTAGCGCTTGGCATGCTCGGCATAGCGCTTTTCCATCTCCACACGCTCCTGGGGATGCTCGATCCACCAGTCGATGCGCTGGGCCAGGGCATCGCTGTCCCCGGCGGGGAACAGGCTCTGGCTGTCCAGTGCGAACTGGGGCGTGGCAGAGCGGGGGGAGTTTGCGATGACCGGCACCAATCCGCAGGCAAACGCCTCCATGCAGCTCATGGCCTCGATCTCCGCGTCGGAGGTATGCACATACAGGTCTGCCATGTGCAAGATCTCCAGCAGCCGCTCCGGCTCATAAAACTCCATGACGATGGGATTGTGGAGCTTTTTGGCGAGGCGGCGGTACTTATTCTCCAGAGGGCCCTTGCCTGCCAGGATCACCTGGATGCGGTCGGCGTAGCGGCTCTTGGCACAGGCCTCGATGAGCACGTCCTGGCGCTTCTCACCGGCGTAACGGCCCACCATCAGCACGTTGAAAAAGCCCTCCATCCACGGCTCCTTGGGCTTTTTCCCATACTGATACTGGGGGCTGATGCCGTTGGAGATCACATGGAGCTTGGCGGTATAGCCATGGCGGCGGAGCTGGTCGGCGATCATGGCGCTGGGGCAGTGGATGTGGGTAAAGCGGTTAAAGAAGCTGTCCCGGAAGCGGTTGTACACAAAGTCGTTCACCCGTTTGCTGTTTCCCATATGCAGCGTAAAGGTAATATTTTCCGGCTGGCAGTGGAACGCCGCCGTGTGGGGGATCCCCAGCTTTTCCACATGCTTGAGTCCCATGACACCCAGCGGTGAGGGCATCATGAAATGCACCACGTCCGCCCAGGCGGCCGCCTTTTCAAACACGTGCTTGTTCGGAATGGCCAGACGCATACCCTGGCTGGTGATCAGATGCTCCACAATGGGGAAAAAACGCATCTGCCGCACGGCATACTTGTAATCTGCCGGTTTTCCCGTGGCAATGACACGCACCTCGTTGCCGTGCTGGCGCAGCGCCATGGCAAAGCGCCGGGCGCTGATGGTGGTGCCGTTATTGGCGTCGTCGAACTGGTCAATGACCAAAACGATCTTCATAAATGGTCTGTTCTCCCTCAACACAGATTTGTTTTACAATATGTGTCAGTGTATCATCTTTCCACTGGATTGTCCACAAAAGGCTGGCAAAATATAAGAAAAAAGCCATGCCGCAGCATGGCTTTTTTCGCTTACTGAGCCTTGTCCGCCAGGATCTGCTCCAGGCCACGGGCCAGCTGGTCCGGGCAGGAGGTGGACTTGGCGCCGCAGTGGATGCCCTTCATGCGCTCGATGGCCTCCTGGGCAGACATGCCGCGCACCAGCGCGCTGATGCCCTGCAGGTTGCCGCTGCAGCCACCCACGACCTCCAGGTTCTCAATGACACCCTGGTCATTCAGCTCCACACTCATTTCCCGAGAGCACACGCCCTGGGGACGGAAAGAATACTTCATATACCTTTTTCTCCTCTTTTTCTAATCTTTCAACAGGATAACACGCCCTGTCCCAAAAGGCAAGCCCCACTTCCCGCTTGACAATATCGAATATCGGTATTATAGTGAAATCAGAAATAACGATATTCGATATTCAGAGAGGAGGCGCTCCATGGCTCGGGAAAAATTCCACACCCTGACGGAGCAGATGTTCTACATTCTGCTGTGCCTGACCAAGGAGCAGTGCGGCACGGACATCATGGCCGCCGTGTCCGCCCTGACAGGCGGCCGGGTCAATGTGGGGCCCGGTACGCTCTATAACCTGCTGGAGCAGTTCCAAAGCGCAGGCATGATCGAAGAGACCAAGGTGGAGGGCCGTCGCCGCAGCTACCGCATCACCGCGGCGGGGCGGCAGGCGTTGGACGAGGAATACCGGCGTCTTATCACGCTGGCGGAGGACTACCGGCGCATTCTGCCGGAGGAAGGAGCGTCCCTATGAAGAAAAGGCACATTTACCGGCCGGCGTTCTACTCCTTTTACGACAGCCAGGGCATTGCCGCCCATTTAGAGCGCATGGCGGCACAAGGCTGGATGATCGATTCCATCTCCGGCGCGTTCTGGCGCTACCGGGCCATAGAACCATCCCAGCTCCATTTCGCCGTCACCTACTTCCCCAAGGCCTCCTCCTTTGACCCGGGCCCCACGGAGGGCCAGCAGGTCTTTGCGGACTACTGCGCCCAGGTGGGGTGGGAGCCGGCCGTCCGATGGGGACAGATGCAGATCTTCTATACGGACCAGAGCGACCCCGTCCCGCTGGAGACGGACCCGGTGACCCAGGTGGAAAACATCCGCTCGGCCATGCGCCGCAGCTTCCTGCCGGGTATGCTGGCCACGCTGGCCCTGGCCATATTCCAGCTGGTATTTTTCTTCTGGCGGATGTACACCGGCCCCCTGGACGCGCTCAGCTCCCCCATCACACTGCTCTCGTCAGCCACCTGGCTGCCCATCGCCCTCATGGCTCTGCTGGAGCTTGGTTTCTACGTCTGGTGGCTGCCCAGGGCCCGGCAGGCAGCCCAGGAGGGCCGTATGCTCCATATCCGCACCTGGCGCTATGCCAGCCTCTCTTTTGTGGGCATTCTGTTTGCAGCAGAGATCCTGTTCCTGCTGACCACCTCCCGGAAGGAGCTGGTATACTTCCTCTTCGGTGCGGTGCTGGTGCTGCTGGTGTGCGTACTCACCGCCTCTGCCACCAGTGCCCTCCGGGGCCTGGGTGCCTCCCGGCGGGTAAACCGGGCCGTGTCCATCGGCATCTGTGTGGTCATCACCCTGGCGGGCATGTCGGCGCTGGTGGCCGGTGTGATCTCCCTGAGCCGCCGCGGGCTGCTGAACCAGTCCGCCCCGGTGGATACCTACACGGTCTATGGCATGACCTGGGAGGTCTATGCCGACCCCATTCCCCTGCGGGCAGAGGATCTCACCGGCGCAGAGGAGGACGACCGCTACTCCACAGAGGCGCGTATCCAGTCCTCCCCCCTGCTGACCCAAGCGGACTACAGCCAGGATCTGCGGCTGGACTGCGAGGAGGAGCTGCCGGATCTATCCTATACGGTGGTGGACGTGAAGCTGCCCCTTTTGTATGACCTTTGCCGGGACTACCTGCTGGAGCAGTACGCCCGCCGCTCCCCGGACGTGCCGCCGGAGTACATGGACCACGCGGTGCTCCAGGACTGGGCCCCCAACGGGGTAAGTGCCCTCTACCGCCACTATACCGGCGACGAGCCCCGGAACCGTTATGTCTTTTGCTGGGAGGGCCGCCTGGCGGAAGTGCGTTACTGGGGCGACGACCCTACCCAGGCCCAACTGGAACTGACGGCAGCCGCCCTGTGCCCGGAGGCACTGGAGCTTCCCTGATGGGTACTGCACATTCCATACAACAAAAAAGAGAGGCAAATGCCTCTCTTTTTTTATGCACGCAGCAAGTTCTGATTTTTCCGTTCCAGCACCAGCCGATCCGCGATCATGGCGATGAATTCGGAGTTGGTGGGCTTTCCCTTGGCGTTGGACACGGTGTAGCCGAAGTACTTTTGCAGCGTCTCCAGATCGCCCCGGTCCCAGGCCACCTCGATGGCATGGCGGATGGCCCGCTCCACCCGGGAAGCCGTGGTTCCGAACCGCTTGGCCACCTCGGGATAGAGCACCTTGGTGACGGCATTGATGACGTCCATGTCCTCCACGGCGATCATGATGGCCTCCCGCAGGTACTGATAGCCCTTGATGTGGGCAGGGACGCCGATCTCGTGGATCACGGCGGTGACCAAAGTCTTCAGCTCCGGGGCGGACATCTGCGGCTCCGGGACAGCGGGCGTGCACACGGCGCCCATCCGCTCCAGCAGCGCCTCCATCTCGCAGGGCTTGGAGAAGAAAAAGCTCGCCCCCAGGCTCACCGCCTCGCTTACCGCCTGCTCCGTGCAAAGGGCGGAGAGCACGATGACCTTCGGCGCCCCCGCCTCCTGCAGCCCCATCCGCTTCATGAGGGCAAAGCCGTCCAATCCGGGCAGCACCACGTCCATCAAAACAAGGTCCGGGTGCAGCTCGTCGCAAAGGCGCAGCGCCTCTGCGCCGTCTCCCGTGGCCCCTGCCACGGTGAATCCCTCAGTTCCGTCGATCACATTCCGCAGCATGCCGCGGAATTCTTCATTGGCATCTGCCAGCAATACAGTTCTCCTGCTGTCCATGTCTTCCCTTTTCCTTTTCCAAAGTTTTTGGGCACCGGAGGCCGCTCCCCGGCTGGCCTTCCGCTGCGACGGATTCATGAAGCTTCAAATCACGTTTTCTATAAATTACCATAAACGGACAGGTTTTGCAACGGGAAACTGTAAATAAATTCCAAAAATCATTCGACGCTTTTCACATTTTCTCTCATAAGTGGGAGTGCCGCTCTTTTTTTCGGGCTAAAATTGTGGTACTGTGGTGAAAAGAGGTGAAATTATGGAACTTTTGGAACAACTGGAGCGCTATGTCCCCTGGAACGAGCAGGAAGAGACGGACCGCCGGGAGCTCCTCCGGCGGCTGCGCAGCGGCGAGCAGCTCTACACCCGCGAAAACGCCTCGGCCCACCTGACCACCTCGGCCTGGGTGGTGAGCCCGGACCGGCAAAAGGTACTTCTGGCGTACCATAATATTTTTCACGCCTGGACCTGGCTGGGAGGCCACGCGGACGGAGAGCGGGATCTTCTCGCCGTGGCTTTGCGGGAAGTGCGGGAGGAAAGCGGCGTGCACACGGTAGTGCCCGTGACGCGGGAGCTCTTCTCCCTGGAGATTTTAACGGTGGACGGCCACGAAAAGCACGGCCGGTATGTCTCGTCCCACCTGCACCTGAATGTATCGTATCTGCTGGAGGCAGACCCGGACCAGCCCATCCGCCGCAAGGCCGATGAAAACAGTGCCGTGGGCTGGTTCACCCCGGAGGATGCCATCGCGGCCTCGTCAGAGCCCTGGTTCCGAGAGCGGATCTATCCCAAGCTCATCGAAAAAGCCAGGCGCTTTCCGCCCCGGTAAAAGAGGTTACTGCACTGTCTTCCGACCAAAGGGGATGAACAGCATCGGCGCAAAGCAGGCGGCGATGGTGGAAAATGCAATGTGATCGGTCAGCCGCAGGAGCCAGGAGGAAACTGCACCGTTGAAAAGCATGCCCATCTGTACGACGAAAGGAATCGGGAATGTGGGGACCGCCAACGCCAAGACCACCACAGCCAGATACACCACGGAAATGATCCCCGCAGAAGCAGCAATTTCCGCCCGGGTCATGGAACGAAACGCCCACAGTCCCCCCAGGGCCAGCACGATCAAAAACAACACCGCGTCAAAGATTGCACTCCGGACCGGGTCGGCGGACACATTGGTAACGCCGTCGGCCCCCACGGTCTGAACTACGAAGAAAGCGCCGCCCAGATATACGGTCACATAAAAACTCACATAACTGGAAATCAGGCAATAAACGGGGACTCTCCAAAGCGTATGCAGGCGGATGTGCATCGTGATCCCTCCTTATTCTGTTTTCTGATTCCAGCATAACACATCCAAATGGAAAACGGCAGGGGCAAATTGCCCCTGCCGTTTATTCATTCGGCCGATTTCAGCATAGTTTCAAGGAAAATTCCATATCCTTTGGTTGGATCATTCAGCAGCACATGGGTCACAGCGCCCACAAATTTTCCATTCTGGAGAATGGGACTGCCGCTCATGCCCTGGACGATGCCGCCGGTGGCGGCGATCAGCTCCGGGTCGGTGACGCGGAGCACCATGTCCCGGCCGTCGGCAGACGTGCCGGCACTGAGGATCTCGATGTCATAGGCACAGATCTCGTCGCCCTCCACGTTGGAGAGGATGGCGGCCGGCCCCGGCACCACCTCGTCCGCCCTGGCAACGGGCAAAGCCTCTCCCACATCCCAGCAGGAGGCGTCGGTCTCCAGATGGCCGAATACGCCGCTTTGGGTATTGGCGTACAGCGTGCCCAGATCGCCGCTGAGGTCAAAGTCGCCCCGCAGCTCGCCGGCGCTGCCTGCCTCTCCCTTTTTCACGGCTTTCACCGTGGAGGGCAGGATAGAGCCGGAGGAAAACGGCATGAGCTGGGCGGTGTCCACATCGGCGATGCCGTGGCCCAGGGCACCAAAGGCCCCTGTGGCCGGATCGTAGTACGTGACGGTGCCGATGCCCGCCATGGAGTCCCGGATCCAGGCGCCAATAGAGTAGGTGCCCTGCTCATTTTTTTCCGGGAACACACTGAGTTCCAGCTGGCGGCCGTTGCGGCTGACCTGCAGGTCTGTGACGGCGCTGCGGCGCTCCTGAAGCAGCTGCTGGAACTGCTCCGTGGACTGGACGGAAATGCCGCCGCATTTGACGATCACATCGCCGGTCTGCAATCCGCACTCCCTGGCAGGCGTCTGCCCATCCGGGAGCTTTACCACCAGCACGCCTCTGGAAAAGAGCTTGATGCCCACGGTGTGGCCCACAGGCACCAGTTTTTCGGGCAGTGCGGACGCGCCGGACAGGTCTGATGCACCGGCGGGAACAGCGGCGGCGAGCATCAGGGCCAGGAGCAGCGCCGCTCCGCCCCGCAGCAGCCGCCTTGCCGTTTGCGTTGGTTCATGCAAATACGATCACCCCTTCCAAAAAACTGCCGGCAGCTCATGGCGATGCCGGCAAGCGTATTGTTGGCGGAAGGCGTGAAATCTCCCCTTGCAAAAAGCGGCAGCGCCGCCATGGAGCAGATGCCCAAACCGCGGCGCAGTCGGGAGAAAACAGCGCCCCGCAGGAAAATCCTGCGGGGCGTTCCAGTTTTTAATCCCGTTTGTTGAAGATTTTTAAAATGTCGTCGAACACGTCGTCGGTCTCGTCCTCCACCTTGGGAACATCCACTTCCTTCAGGGGAACGGGCTCGGGTGCGGTGGCAGGACGGGCGCTCTGCTCCGCCTGGACGCTCTGCATCTTGGGGAGCTCCTGGGCAGGGGCCTTGTCAAAGCCGGTGGCGATGACGGTGACACGGATCTCATCGTCCATGGTCTCGTCGAAGGTGGCGCCGAAGATGGTGAGGGCGTCGGGATGGACGGCCTCCTGCACCAGGGACGCGGCCTGCTCCACTTCCTCCAGGCCAATGTCCATGGAGCCGGTGATGTTGATGAGCACGCCCTTGGCGCCCTCGATGGACGTCTCCAGCAGGGGGCTGGAAATGGCCATCTTGGCAGCCTCTTCCGCCTTGCCCTTGCCGGCAGCCCGGCCCACGCCCATGTGGGCCATGCCCGCGTTCTTCATGACGGCCGTCACGTCGGCGAAATCCAGATTGATAAAGCCGGTATCCCGGATCAGGTCGGAGATGGACTGCACCGCCTGGCGCAGCACGTCATCGGCGATCTCAAAGGCGTTTGCAAAGGTGATCTTCTGATCGGTGGCATGCTTGAGCCGGTCATTGGGGATGATGACCAGGGAGTCCACCCGGTCCTTCAGTTCGGAAATGCCCGCCTCGGCGGCCCGCATACGGCGGGGACCCTCAAAGCCGAAGGGCTTGGTCACCACGGCCACCGTGAGGATATCCATCTCCTTGGCGATCTCCGCCACGATGGGCGCGCCGCCGGTGCCGGTGCCGCCGCCCATGCCGGCGGTGATGAACACCATGTCCGTATCTTCCAGAGCCTTGGCGATCTGCTGACGGCTCTCCTCGGCGGACTTGCGGCCCACCTCGGGGTCGGAGCCGGCGCCCTGGCCGTGTGTCAGCTTTTCGCCGATCTGGATCTTGTATGTAGCACTGGAAACATTCAGTGCCTGCTTATCGGTGTTCACCGCAACAAAGTCAACGCCCTTGGTGCCGGAGCGAACCATGCGGTTGACCACATTGTTGCCGCCGCCGCCCACGCCGATCACTTTAATATTGACAACGGTATCGGGACCGGTCTCCAATCCAAACGCCATAGTGTGCCTCCTACTATCATTTGTGCAAAAGGGCGGTGCCGCCCTTGAATGTCGCAATATCCTGTGGTTGCCGGATTTAGTTTATTGTATGACACTTTGCCGCCGCGGTCAAGTAGCCCTCTGCCTTTTCCCGGAGTTTTTTCTAAAGAAACGCAAGGGCAAAACAGCCCTTCCCCACGGTTCGTCAGTTTTCGATAAAATGCACTTCTCCATTGTCCCAGGTCATCTGGATGATGCCGGTCTGGTTGGTCTCCAGCTGCTCCACCACCTGCACCAGGGCCCGCAGCTTACGCTCATAATCGGCCCCGTAGGGCAGCTCCACGGAAAAGCGCCCGGCATATTCCATGACCAGCATGGAAAGGTCATCCAGGCGGATGGCCTGCACCTGCTCGGTGAGCCCCGCCGCCTCCAGCGCGGCCATCAGGTCCAGCAGGCTCTGCTGCTGGGCGGCGTACTCCGTGGCCAGAGCCAGGCGCGTTCCCACTGAGGGCGCCAGCAGCGTACAGCCGCTGATGACGGCGTAACCCTCCGCCTGGGCAGCGTCCAGCTGTTCCACCACGCGGCCGCTGGGGCTGACCAGCCAGGCAAAGCCGTCCTGCACCACGGCCATAGGCGTGCCGCACTCCTTGATCTCAATGAGCAGCGTATCCGGCAGCTTTCGGTTGATACGGATCTCGTCCACATAGGGCAGCGCCCCGCGGATATTACCCGCCACCGCGTACTTGTTGAGCAAAAACAGATTGTCATCCATGCCCACGCCGCTGGCCTCTATGATCTGGTCCTGGGTATAGCGCTCCTGGCCGGTCACCACGATGGTGTTCACCCGGAAAAACAGCGTCAGCGCCGCCACGATGGCACCGCAGATCACCAACATGGACAGCACCTTATAGAGGAAGCCAAAGCTTCCCCTCCTGCGCTTTCGGTTGGAATGTCTGCGTCGTGCCATGCTGTGCTCCTCAGTTCCTCTCTTCCGCTCCGGTGATCCGGGCGCCCAGCGCTCCCAGATCCCGGACGATGTCCTCATAGCCTCTTTCGATGTGTCCCGTTTCAAAAAGGCGGCTTTCACCCTCTGCCGCCAGCGCTGCCACACACAGCGCCGCGCCGCCGCGCAGGTCCGTGCAGCGCACAGCGGCGCCGCTGAGGTGCTCCACCCCTGTGACCACCGCCGTCCGGCCGGACACCCGGATATCCGCCCCCATGCGGATCAGCTCATCCACATGGCGGTACCGGTTTTCAAAAATATTCTCCTCAAATACCGTGGTGCCCTCAGACCGCACCAGCGCCGCCATCAAAATGGCCTGGGCGTCCGTGGGAAAGCCGGGATAGGGCGCCGTGCGCACCGGGCGTACCGCCCGGGGACGGCCGATGCACCGGCAGGCGATGCCCGCGGTATCGGATGTAATGGCGCACCCTGCCTGGCGCAGGGACGCGGTAACGGTGGCCAGATGCTCCTCCCGGGCCCGGCGCAGAAATATGTCACCTCCCGCCGCACAGGCAGCGCAGAGGTAGGTGGCCGCCACGATCCGGTCGCTCATGCACCGGTAGCGGCACCCGTGCAGCTTTCTGCCGCCCCGGATGACCACGGTGGAAGAGCCCGCCCCGGCCACATCCGCGCCGCAGGCGTTGAGAAACTCCTGCAGATCCACGATCTCCGGCTCCCGGGCGGCGTTGGAGATGACCGTCACGCCCTGGGCGCCGCAGGCGGCGAGCATCAGGTTTTCCGTGGCGCCCACAGAGGGAATCGCCAGCACGATCTCCCGCCCCGTCAGGCGGGCGGCGCTGCAGTGGAGAAAGCCGCCCTCCTCCCGGATCTGTGCGCCCAGGTCCCTTAGCCCCGCAAGATGCAGATCAATGGGCCGGGGGCCCAGCTCGCAGCCGCCGGGATAGCTCATTTCCGCCCGGCCGCACCGGGCCAGCACAGCCCCCAGAAAGATGGCGGACGAGCGCATCCGGCGCATGAGGGCGTCGGAGATGGCGCAGCCGGTCATGGAGGCAGTGTCCACAGACAGGGCGTCCCCCTCCCAGCGGACACGGCAGCCCAGTCCGCGCAGAATATCCACCGAGGCGTCCACATCCCTCAGATGGGGACAGCCCTCCAGCAGCACCTCACCGCCGGTGAGGATGGTGGCCGCCAGAATGGGCAGCACGCTGTTTTTCGCCCCCTGGACGCACACCTCTCCTTCCAGGCTCACGCCGCCTTGTATCAAAATCTCACTCATGGTGTCTCCCTCCGCGATGAATCAAATGGCTGAACAGTCCATCCTATGGAGGGAGCGAGATGCCGGTTACCGGCAGATTTGAAGAATCGTCTGATAAATACGCTCGGTGGCGTCGGGAAGCCCCAGTCCGGCCATGGCCGTTTCCATCCGGGACCGGGCATCCGCGTCATGCAAAATGGTGCAGGCCGCCTGGAACAGCGCCTGTCCGCTGGCGTCCTTTTCCAGCACCACGGACGCGCCGCCGGCCGCCTCCAGCACCCGGGCGTTTTTCTCCTGGTGGTTGTTGGTCACATAGGGGGACGGCACGATCACCGCCGCCACGCCCAGGGCCGTCAGCTCACTGATGGTGGACGCGCCGGCCCGGCAGAGTACCAGGTCCGCCGCCCGCATGACCGTGGCCATGTCGTAAATATACTCCCGCACCTGCAGCGCAGGGTGGGCGGCCAGGTCCACGCCCTTTTCTTTCAAAAGGGCCAGCACCTGGCCATAGCCGCTCTTTCCCGCGCCGTGGATATGGTGGAAGGGCTCTTTCGCCGCCTCCAGGGCCAGGAAATCCGCCATGCAGCGGTTCATGCCGGCAGCGCCCAAAGAGCCCCAGAAGGACACAATGAGGGGCCGTCCGTCGTCCACGCCCAGGGCGGCCTTGGCCTCCTGGCGGGTCATTTTGAAAAAGTCGCCCCGCACCGGCGTTCCCGTGACCACTACCTTATCCGGGTGGCGGTAATGGGCCCGGCAGGCCTCGAAGCCCACCATGATCCGGTCGGCGTAGGGCTCCAGCAGCTCTGTGGTCAGCCCCGGCACCATGTTGGACTCATGCACCGCCGTGGGGATGCCCGCCTTGGCGGCGGCCTTCACCATGGGGAAGCTGGCGTAGCCTCCCGTGCCCACCACCACGTCCGGGCGGAACGCGCGCAGGATGGCCCGGGCCTCCGCCGGGGAGCGGGTCAGGTTATAGAGGGAGATCAGGTTATGGCGGATCTCCGCGGGCTTCACTGAGCGGTGGAAGCTGGAGATATGGACGGTCTTAAAGTCGTAGCCCGCCTGGGGGATCAGGTCCTTTTCCAGTCCCCGGTCCGCTCCCACGAACAAAAACTGCGTCTGGGGGTTCTTTTCCGCCATGAGCTGAGCCAGAGCAATGGCGGGGTTCACATGCCCCGCCGTGCCGCCGCAGGTGAACAGCACCCGCTCCAAGGGTTTTGTCATTGAAAAACTACCTCGTTTCTTCTGCCTATCCGGCCTTGGTAGGCTTCATCTGCCGTGAGACGGACAGCACAAAGCCCATTTCCGCCAGCTGCATAAGCAGCGCGGTACCGCCGTAGCTGAAAAACGGCAGGGAGATACCGGTGGTGGGCAGCAGGCCCGTCACCACGCCGATGTTCAAAAAGGTCTGCAGGCCGATCAGGGTGGTAACGCCCACCACCATGAGGCTGCCGAAGCGGTCCCGGGCGTGGAGAGCGATCCAGTAGCCCCGGAGGATCAGCGCGGCAAAAAGCAGCATGATGATGGCCGCGCCGATGAGCCCCAGCTCCTCGCAGACGATGGCAAAGATAAAGTCGTTGTGCTCTTCCGGGAGGAAGAGGAACTTCTGGCGGCTGCGGCCCAGGCCCACGCCGAGAAGTCCGCCCGAGCCGATGGAAATGAGGCTCTGGGAGAGCTGGTAGCCCTTGCCCTGGGCATCCGCCCACGGATTGTGCCACATCTCGATACGGGATGCGTTATAGCCGATGACGAACAGCACCAGATACATCATGATGCCGGCCGCGCCCACAGCGCCGCCTACCCAGGCCCAGTTGATGCCGCCCACCAGCATCAGCACGGCGCCGGCGCCCATGATGAGCAGTGCGCCGGAGAGGTGGGGCTCCAGACCCACCAGGCCCGCCAGCACCACCAGAATGATGGCGTAGGGCAAAATACCGTGGCGGAACGTGCGCATGAGGTCTTTCTTTTTGGAGATGTTGTCGGAAAAATACAGCACCACCGCCACCTTGGCCACCTCCGAGGGCTGGAACTGGAACGACGTGCCGGGGATGCCCAGCCAGCGGGTGGCGTTGTTGCGGGTGATGGCGATGGGGTTATGGGGGATGAGCACCAGGATCAGCAAAATGACCGACAAAAACAAAAGCGGCTGGGCCAGCGCCCGGAATCGCTGATAATTGATCTTGCCGATCAGCAGCATGACCGCCATACCCATGATGGCAAACACGCCCTGGCGGGTGAAATAGAACAGGGGGTTTTCCCCGTCCGTCTCATAATAGGCGGACGGGAAACTGGCGGACAGCAGCATAATGAGGCCGATGACCGTCAGCAGCACCACCAATACAAGAAAGGGAAGATCCACGGGGCCGCGGGCCAGTTCCCGGCTCTCCTGCTCCTTTTCCCGCTGCCGTGCCCGGCGCTCCTGGATGCGCAGCGCTTGTTCTCTTGTCAAAGGACGCCGCCGTCTCTCAGCTGCCATGGGCCTGCCTCCTCTCCCCCGTGGGGTCCGCGTGGTCTGCACGATGAATCAATAGCGCCCCTGCACGGCAAAATAAGCCAGCAGGCAGCACACCAGCGTGATGCCGGAAAAGACCGCCACCAGCTTTCCCTCGCTCCAGCCGGACAGCTCCAGGTGATGGTGCAGCGGTGCCATTTTGAAAAACCGCTTGCCGTGGGTGGCCTTGAAGTAGCCCACCTGGATAATGTCGGAGAGCGTCTCCGCGATGTAGATGATGCCAACAGGCACCAGGATCAGCGGCATATCCATGGCAAAGCCCATGGCCGCCACGGCGCCGCCCAGGAACAGGCTTCCGGTGTCGCCCATGAAGGTCTTGGCCGGGTGGTGGTTATAGACGAAAAACGCCGCCAGGCCGCCGGTGAGTGCCGCGGGGAACAGCGCCAGATCCAGCATCTCCCAGCTGATGGCCGTGACCGTGAAAAAGGCCATGACCACAAAGGTGACGCTGCACGCAAGACCGTCGATGCCGTCCGTGAGGTTCACGGCATTGACGCAGCCCACGATGACGAAGGCCGCAAACACCAGATACACGATCCAGTTGATCTCCAGGGTGATCCCCACAAAGGGAACATACAAAAGGTTGGTCAAAAGGCCCTCATAGCGCATGAGGCACAGGAACACCACCGCCGCCAGCAGCTGCAGTACGAACTTCTGACGGGCGGTCAGGCCCTCGTTCTGGTGCTGGCGCACCTTGCGGTAATCGTCCACAAAGCCGATCAGGCCGAAGATCAGCGCGAAGAGGTACACGTAAAGATGGGTAAAGACCCCGTCGATCATCATGCCCCAGCCCATGGCGAACACGGCAACGCCGGCGCCCAGGATGAACATGATGCCGCCCATGGTGGGCGTTCCGGCCTTGCCTGCGTGCCAGGTGGGGCCGTCCTCGCGGATCTCCTGCCCTGCCTTGAGCTTACGCAGCTCCGGTATCAAAAACTTTCCGATCACCAGCGTCAGCACGAAGCTGATAGCCAGCACAGTGAGCACTTGTGTGGTCATGACTTGCTTCTCCCTTTCCTTTGCCGGCACACACAGCCGGCGCCTTCATTATCTTTTGCAGATGTGTGCCGGACTTCCGGCGTTACTTTCCGGCAAGGTACTCTGCCACAATCTCCCGTTCATCCATGTGGTACTTCACATGGTTGATCTCCTGGTAGGTCTCGTGGCCCTTGCCGCACAGCACGATCACGTCGCCGGGCTCGGCATGGTCCATGGCATAGTGGATGGCCTCGATCCGGTCCTCCACCACCACGAAGGGCGTACCCGTCTCCTCCACGCCCGGCAGAATGTCGGAAATGATGTCGGCAGGCTTTTCCGTGCGGGGGTTGTCGGTGGTGACCACCACGAAGTCGGCGATGTCACCGGCGATCTTGCCCATCTTGGGGCGCTTGGTCTTATCCCGGTCGCCGCCGCAGCCGAACAGGGCCACTGTGCGGCCCTTGGCGAAGTCCTTCACGGACCGCAGTACGTTCTCCAGGCCGTCGGGGCTGTGGGCGTAATCGATGAGGATGGTGTAGTCCTTGCCGGGCGTGGGCACCACCTCCACCCGCCCCTGCACATGGGGCACGGCGGCCAGGACGGCGGCACTTTCGGTCAGAGGCACGCCCAGCGCCAGTGCGGCGCCCAACACATCCAGCGTATTATATACCATAAAACGGCCGGGAATGCCAACCCTTACAGGTACTTTTTCTTCATTTTTCACAGCGGTGAAGGAAACGTGATCCGCCTCGAGACAGATGTCCTCCGCCCGCAGATCCGCCTGGGCCTCCTCTGCGTAAGAAAGCTTCCGGCAGGTGGCATGGGCCATGAGCCGGGGCGCCCAGGGATCGTCGGCATTATAGACACCGGTGTCGCACCGGCGGAACAGCTCCGCCTTGGTGTCGCAGTAGTTTTCCATGGTCTTGTGGAAATCCAGGTGGTCCTGGGTCAGGTTGGTAAATACGCCCACAGCGTAATGGATGCCGTAGACCCGGTCCAGCGCCAGGGCATGGGAGGACACCTCCATGACAACATGAGTGCATCCGGCATCCCGCATCCGGGCAAACAGGCCCTGGAGCTCAAAGGACTCCGGCGTAGTGCGCTCCGTAGGCACCACCTCGCTGCCGATCATGTTCTGGTTGGTACCAATGAGGCCCACCTTGGCGCCCGCCGCCTGCTCCAGAATGGCCTTGAGCAGATAGGTGGTGGTGGTCTTGCCGTTGGTGCCGGTGACGCCCACCATGGTCATGGCGTCGGCGGGATGGCCGTAGAAGTTGGCCCCCAGCACCGCCAGGGCACGGCGGCTGTTTTCCGTGCGCACCCAGGGGATCTCCTCTGCAGGGGCCCGCTCGCACAGCACCGCCGCCGCGCCGGCGGAGACGGCCTTTGCAATGAAGTCGTGTCCGTCCACAGCGAAGCCGGTCATGGCCACGAACAGGTCGCCGGGCCGGGTGGTCCGGGAGTCATAGCTGACGCCGGTGATCTCCATATCCAGATCCGCCGTCTGCTCCAGTACGGGGATGCCTTCCAAAAGTGCGCGCAATTTCATTCGTATCTTCTCCTCACTGCATGTTTGGGCCAAAAGGGCCAGTCTCATTATAAGCAGGTGATTTTGCGAAATATACGGCAGAATGTGTCCTGTTCCATGCAAATCGTGCGCTCAGCGTCAATCCAGCACGGAAGTATCGCCGAACTGCACCGTCACCACGCTGCCTGCCTCCAGTTCGCTGCCCGGCGCCGCGCTCTGAGAAATGGCGTGGACGTTGCCGGAGCTGACCGTCGTGGCGCCGGAGACTTTCATGATGAGCCCCGCGTTGGTGAGCGCCTTGTTGGCCTCCGACGCGGTCTTGCCCACCACATTGGGCACCGTGCAAAGGTCATCGGATTTTTCCGCACCCAGGTAGAGAATCACGGAGGCGTTGTTGGGGATAATGGCGCCGCCCGCCGGCGTCTGGTCAGTGACGGTGGCGCCGTCACCCACGGTCTTGTAGGCAAAGCCCACGCTCTCCAGCTTCTCCTTGGCCTCGGCCGCCGTCTTGCCCACCACATTGGGCACGGTGGCGTCGGCGCCTACCAGCTCGGCTGCGGAGTAGTCCGGCTCAATGCCCAGGTAGGGCAGGATCTCGCTCATAATGGAACTGGCCACAGGCGCCACCATGGTACCGCCGAACACGGCGGTGCCGGTGCTGCGGCTGGGGGTATCCATGGTCAGCAGCATGATGATCTGGGGATCGTCCGCCGGTGCAAAGCACATGAAGGAGACCACCACGTCGCCGGTGCCGGTCTTATCGGCGGTACCGGTCTTGCCGCCGATGCGGTAGCCGGCCACCTGGCCGTTGCGGCCGCCGCCGCTGGCCACCACGTACTCCAGGCACTCTCTCACCTTGGCGGAGGTCTCCTCGCTGATGACCTGGCGGGACGTGTCGGTGCTGTGCTGCAGGACGATGTTGCCGTCGTCATCCAGCACCTGCTCCACCACGTAGGGCGTATAGAGATAGCCGCCGTTGATGCAGGCCGCCTGGGCCCGGATCAGCTCCAGGGGGGTGACGTTGAAGGTCTGGCCGAAGGAGTAGGAGGCCAGGGACACCACGTTGGAGTTGAAGCTGTCCTCGTCGGCAAAAATACCGCTGACCTCGCCGATCATGTCCACGCCGGTCTTTTCCATCAGGCCGAAGGACTGGAGATAGTCATAATAGGTCTCCGTGCCAATCTTGAGGCCCATGGTGATAAAGGCCGGGTTGCAGGAGTTGCCTACCGCCTGCTCCAACGTCTGAAGGCCGTGTCCGGCGCGCTTGGAGCAGTTGATGGGCTTGCCCCAGCCCTGCACCATGATGGAGCCGGAGCAGTTGAAGGTGGTGTTCATATTCACCAGCCCCTCCTCCAGTGCCGCAGCCAGGGTGACGGGCTTGAAGGTGGAGCCGGGCTCATAGGTGGAGTCGATGCACTTGTTGCGCCACTGGCTGCCCACCACGGAGCTGGTGGCGGCGCTCACCGCCTCCTGGTACTCCTCCTCCGTTTTGTAGGAGGCACGGTCCGCTGCCAGGGCCGCCAGCTTCTCGTCCAACTGGGCCTTGAGCGTTTCATCGTAGATGCTGCCGTAATCGTTGGGGTCGTAGTTGGGATAGGACGCCATGGCCAGGATGGCGCCGGAGTTGACGTCCATGACGATGCCGGTGCCGCCGTTTTTGGCATCGTACTTATCCAGCATACTCTTGAGGCCCTTTTCCAGATAGTACTGGATATTGCTGTCCAGAGTCAGAACCAGGTTTTTGCCGTTTTCCGCGTCATAATACTGCTCGTACTGGTACAAGAGATCTCCGCCCACGGCGTTTCTGGCGGTGACCGTCAGTCCGGCAGTGCCGGAGAGGATGGAGTTGTACTTGGCCTCCAGGCCCACGCCGCCTTCGTTTTCGCCGTTGACGAAGCCGATGACGTTGGACGCCAGGCTGCCGTAGGGATAGTACCGCTTGGAGCCCGGCTCCATATACACGCCCCGGATCTTCACCGGGCTCTGGGACGGATTCTCTTTCAGGACGGTCTTTCCGGCCGCCGTCTCCATGGTGATCTCGTTGCCCTCGTCGTCGATCTCGCCGTTGATGAAGCGGCGCACCTCGTCGGCTATCTCCTGGTCCACCCGCTTTTTCACGATCTCATACTTGGAGTTGGTCTTTTCCATCTTCTCCAAAATCGTCTCCGGGTCCACGTCCAGGATACGGCCAAGGCCCCGGGCAATGAATTCCTCATCCCGGATGATGGGCGGGACATAGGGCCGGCCCTCTTCCTCCGCCGCCGCGGCCTCTTCCTTTGCCTTTTCCTCCTGTTCTTCCAGGTAGCTGTTGATCTCATAGGGAGAGATGAACACCGTCTCCGCCGTGGCAGACAGGGCCAGAGGCAATCCGTTGCGGTCATAGATCGTGCCTCTGGACGCGGTGATCACGGTGCTGCGGGTCTGCTGGGCCACCGCCTTTTCCTGCAGATCGTCGTGCTGGCGGACCTGCAGGTCGTAGAGCTTCCAGAACAGCACCACGAATGTGGCGACGCCCAGGAGCGCCATCATCAGCATCGTTCTGCTGCGGACCACCTGATTGGCCCGGCGTGCCGCGTCACTCTTTCTTTTCGATGGATTTGCCATGCTATGCCTCCGTTTTGTCGCAAACGGGGAGTAAGAAAGCATCACCCTTCTTACTCCCCACTGTCAATGCATTATAGTGCCCGGTCAGTCGAAATATTCCACCACCGCGTAGACTCCGTGGTGCAGGGAATCCAGCAGCTGACTCAGCAGGCTGGGTTCGGCCTCCTCATAGACCACGGCGCTGTCGCCTTCGCTCAGATCGATGTAATAGATCTGGCTGCTGCTGGGCTTGCTCATGCCGGCCGACTCGGCGGCCTCCTTGATGGTGTTCAGGTCGAACATCCGCTCATACTGGGCTGTGAGGATCACGTTCTCCTCCTCCAGCTGGGCAAGCTCATTCTGCAGGCTCACCGTCTCCGCCGACAGGGCGGTCAGCTGGACGTAGCTCAAAAGCACCAGCACGGCCAGCGCGGCTACCGCGCCGAAGCCCAACACGGAAAAGACGGACAGGGACTGCTTTTCGCGCACCTGCACCTTGGAGATGCTGCGGACCTTGGGCCGCTCCAGTGCCTGCTCCTGCCGGCGGGGCAGTTCCCCCGCGTGGCGCAGCTCGCGCTCCCGAAGCTCCCGGTCCAGGTCATATGCCAGATTGCCGTAAACTGCGCCGCTCTGCCGGTAACGCAGTTCCTTTGCCGCTGAAGCCAACCTGAGTCCCTCCTCATTTTATCACACACAGGGCTTGTCCCAACAAGGCCCTCTCAAAGTTCATTTCCTGCACATTTCTCCGCCACGCGCAGCTTGGCGCTGCGGGCACGGGGATTTTCCTCCAGCTCCTTGGCGCCGGAGACGATGGGTTTTCGGTTCACGAGTCTGACCCGAGGCTTCTTTCCGCACACGCACACCGGATATTCCGGCGGGCAGGTGCAGCCTCTGGCCATATCCTGCATGGCCCGCTTGACGATGCGGTCCTCCAGGGAGTGGAACGTGATCACCGCCAGCCGTCCGCCGCTGCGGAGGTTGTCCACCGCAGAAGTCAGCATGGGCGGCAGCTCGTCCAGCTCGCCGTTGACGGCGATGCGGATGGCCTGGAAGCTGCGCTTGGCCGGGTGCTGCTTTTCCCGCAGCGCCGATGGCGGCATAGCGCCCTTGATGATGTCCACCAGTTCCAGAGTCGTCTCCACGGCCCTTTCTTCCCGCACCCGGACGATGGCCCGGGCAATGGCGGGCGCGTAGCGCTCCTCGCCGTACTCATACAGGATGCGCCGCAGCTCGTCGCCGCTCCAGGTGTTCACCACCTCATAGGCAGTCAGGGCCGCGTCCCGGTCCATGCGCATGTCCAGCGGGGCGTCCTGCATATAGGAAAAGCCCCTCGATGCGTCATCCAGCTGCGGAGAGGAGACGCCTAGGTCGAAGAGCATACCGTCCGCAGCCTCCACGCCTGCCTGGCGCAGCACGTCCGCCAGAGAGGAGAAGTTGCTGTGGACCAGCGTCACACGGTCCAGATAAGGCGCCAGACGGACCTTCGCCGCGTCGATGGCAGCCATGTCCCGGTCGATGCAGATGAGGCGCCCGGTGGTCAGGCGCTTTGCGATCTCCAGAGAATGGCCGGCACGGCCCAGCGTCCCGTCCACATAGATCCCGTCGGGACGGATGCACAGCGCCTGGATGCATTCTTCCAGCAGCACAGGCTGATGGGTGTATTCCACGCGTGTCACCCCCGGTTCCGGCGGGCACGGGCCAGGGCATCCATGGCCGCCGCCATATCATTGTTTTCCAGCATGGCCTTTTCGCGCTCTGCCCAGGTATTCTCGTCCCAGATCTCCGCGAAGGTGTTCATGCCCACGATGGTCGCCGTCTTTTTCAGTCCCGCGTACTTGCGCAGCGTGGCGGGGATCAGCACCCGCCCCTGTGCGTCCGGCTCGCAGGCCACGGCGTTGGCATAGAGGAGCGCCAGTGCCCGGGCCTCCGTGTAGGGCAGCTCATCCATATCTTCAGACATCTGCTCCCACTTGGCCTCCGGGTAGATGGTCAGGCACCCCTCCGCGCCGATGGTGATGTAAAACAGGTTTCCAAGGATCTCCCGCATGGCGGAAGGGATCACCAGACGGCCTTTGGAGTCGATGCTGTTGTTGGATTTTCCCATCAGCCGCGCCATGGCCGTCCCCCCTTTTTCCTGTTTTCAGGGGCGATTTTGGGCTCAAATGACACTCAGCCACCTAAACTACCCACAAATCCCCACCGTTATTTTCGAGTATAAGCGATATAATTCAGGATTGCAAGGATTTTTTTCCGACTTGAAACCCGGTAAAACGGGGAATTTTCTCTAAAAATTATCCTTTTTTACGTATTTAAAACACATGTTCGATTTTCGATTGGGCAGTTTACGTAAAATAGTAAAGAGCCTCTGGCACAAGATATTGTGCCAGAGGCTCTGTTTTTTTACTTTTTTCGCAAAATATTGTTAGTGCCAAAAAAGTTTCCTAAAATGTTTCGTCGTTTTTTACAAATTTTTAAAGGTTATGGTCGACTCCGCTCAGGCCTCGCCGGCCCCTTCCTGTACGTCGTTCTTTCCCTCCAGCTTGTCCCGCTGCTCCTGCATCTTGGCGGCGGAGGCGGAACGGAACCGGACCCGGGACTGTTTGACCTCGTCCAGGGCCGCCTGGACGGCCTCTTCCGTGCGGGCCAGGGCGTCCTCAGCGTACTCGTTGGCCACCTGATAGAGCTGGCGGGAGCGGTCCTCCGCCCGGGCCACGATCTGACGGGCCTTCTCCTTGGCGGCATAGAGCACCTCGCTCTCGGAGACCTTGGTCTTGGCCTCCAGCTCCGCCTGGCGCATCATGCGCTCCACGTCCCGCTTGGCGTCGTCCACAAATTTTTCACGGGCGGCCAGAAGCTCCTGGGCCCGCTTGATCTCCACAGGCAGCTGGGCCCGCAGTTCATCCAGAAGATCCAGCAGCTCGTCCCGGTCCACCATGCTCATGTTGGGCTTGAGGGCAGGAGACTTAGCGTCCTCGATCCGCTCGTAAATCATATCGATCAATCGATTGATGTCATTGGCCAATTCGATCATCCTTCTTTCTTCTCAGTCAGCTCCCGCACCAGGGGAATGATGGACGCGGGCAGATATTTTTCCAGCGGCTGGCCGTAGCGGATCATCTCCCGCGCCATGGAGGAGCTGAAGTGCTGGTAGGCCGCGGAGGCGGGCAGCAGCATGGTCTCCAGTCCGGGGTGGATGTCCTGATTGATGAGGGCCAGCTGGTATTCCACATCAAAATCCGACGTGTTGCGCACGCCCCGCACGATGGCGGCGGCGCCGCGGCGGACGGCATAGTCCGCCAGAAGCCCGGAAAAGAGCTCTGCCTCCACATTGGGCAGCTCCGCCACAGCGGTGCGCACCAGCAGGAGCTTTTCCTCCGGGGTGAACATTTGGTTTTTCTTCTCCGCGTTGGGGCTGACGCACACATACACCTTATCAAAGCAGGCGGCGCTGCGCTGGATGATATCCAGGTGGCCCAGGGTGATGGGGTCAAAGCTGCCCGAGCAAACGGCTGTTTTCATGGGTCATTCCTCGTTTTGTTCGTTTCCGCTGCGGCGGTACATGGTCACGGCGATCTTGCCGTAGCGGTAGGTCTTGTGGAGACGGTAGGGCGCGGAAAGAGCCGGCATGGTCCGCTCCACAGGGTGTTCCGCCATTATTATACCATGCGGGTTGAGAATGTCAAACTTTGCGATGTGGGCAATGGCCGGCTCCAGAAGGCCGGCGGCATAGGGCGGGTCCAGGAAAATAATGTCAAATTTCTCCCGCAGCCCCTTCAGAAATTCCATGGAATCGGCGCTCACCACCCGGGCCCGGTCGGTCAGCTCCGTGACCTTCAGGTTCTCCCGGATGAGCTTGACCGCGTCGGCGCGCCGGTCCACGAACACCGCCTCCGCCGCCCCGCGGCTCAGGCACTCGATGCCAAGCTGGCCGGTGCCTGCGAACAGGTCCAGCACGCGGCGGCCCTCGATGTCAAATTGCAGGGCGCTGAACAGACCCTCTTTCACCCGGTCGGTGGTGGGGCGGGTCTCCATCCCCTCCAGTTCTTTCAATCGGCGGCCTCTGGCCGTGCCGGTGATCACGCGCATGCCATTTCTCCTTTCGCCGCCCCTTTTGGGGCAGCTGCGTCAAAACTGTTCTTTATTTTACGGCAAACAAGCCTGTATTTCAATAGGCGGCGGCCGGTTTTGCCATTGTTTTTAGGTCTTGTGCTTTACGGCTGTTTCGTTTATAATGTACTTCTAAAAGTGTATGCTACTTTAGTGACTTTCTGCAAGGCATAGAGGCCGCGGCTCCGCGTCCCTCTGACAATACTGGGAAAAGAAAGGACGTTCTCATGATTCAATTCAAATCTGATCAAGGTGAGATCTCCGTCAGCAGCGCCGTATTTTCCAACATTACCGGCATCGCCGCCACCAACTGCTTCGGCGTCAAGGGCATGGCATACCGCTCCATGACCGACGGACTGGTGCACCTGCTGCGGCGGGAGGCCATGAGCAAAGGCGTTAACATCACCTACCACGACGACAACTCCATTTCCATTGAGCTCCACATTGTTGTGGAAAACGGCGTCAACCTTCCGGCTGTATGCAGCTCCATCATGAACGAGGTGCGCTACGTCGTCACCAAAAACACCGGCGTCACCGTCAAGGCGGTGGACGTGTGCGTGGATTCCATGACGCTGTGAGGGAGGAAGACAACCAATGAACGAACAGATCACCGGCGCGGTGTTCAAGCAGATGGTGCTCCACGGCGCCGCCGCCATCACCGCGCATAAGCAGGCCATCAACGACCTGAACGTATTCCCCGTGCCCGACGGAGACACGGGCACCAACATGTCCATGACCATCGGCGCCGCCGTCACCGAGCTGCGCAAGGCCTCTCCCGCCACGCTGGACCAGGCCGCCTCCGTGACCGCCTCCGCCCTGCTGCGGGGCGCCCGCGGCAACTCCGGCGTCATTCTCTCCCTGCTGTTCCGGGGCCTTTCCAAGGGCCTCAAGGGCTGCGAGAGTGCCGACGCCGCCACCTTCGCCGCCGCCATGCAGGAGGGCGTGTCCGCTGCCTACAAGGCGGTGATGAAGCCCGCCGAGGGCACGGTGCTGACGGTGTCCCGTCTGGCCGCCAAGGCTGCGGTGGACGCCGCCGTGGAGGAGTCTGATGTGGAAAAGGTGCTGGAAGCAGCCATCTGCCAGGGCAACGAGGCGCTGGCCCAGACCATCGACATGAACCCCGTTTTGAAAAAGGCGGGCGTGGTGGACGCAGGCGGCAAGGGCTACCTGCTGATCCTGGAGGGTATGCTTGCCGAGCTTCGCGGCGAGCCCATGCCCGAGACCGAGGCCGACAGTGAGCCCCAGAAGGAGAAGGCCGACTTTGTGGCCATGGCCGCCGAGGAGATCACCTTTGCCTTCGACACGGTGTTCATCGTCCGCAAGGCCACGGCCGACATCTCCCTGGAGCCTCTGCGCACCTATCTCAACAGCATCGGCGACAGCCTGGTCATCGGTGAGGACGACGAGGCCTTCAAGGTCCACGTCCACACCAACATCCCCGGCAGCGCCCTGAACGAGGCCCAGAAGTACGGCACGCTGGAGCTGGCCAAGATCGAGAACATGCGCACCCAGGCCGACGATCTGGCCGCCGGCAAGCATGTCCAGAGCACCGACGACCTGGATGCCATCGAAGAGTCCCTGGAGTCCGGCTGTGAACAGGGCGGCCACGTGGTGGCCGAGCCGGAAAAGCCCTACGGCTTTTTGGCCGTGTGCGCCGGCGAGGGCCTGGCCGCTGTGTTCCGGGATCTGGGCGCCGACGGCGTAGTCTCCGGCGGACAGACCATGAACCCCTCCACGGAGAGCCTGCTGGAGGGCGTGGACAAGATCCCCGCCGAGACGGTGTTCATCCTGCCCAACAACTCCAACATCATCATGGCCGCCCAGCAGTGCGCCGCCCTGACGGAAAAGCGCGTGGTGGTCATTCCCTCCAAGACCGTTCCCCAGGGCATCACCGCCATGATGAACGTGGACTTCGAGGCGCCCGATGCCGAGACGCTGGAGGCCGCCATGACCGAGAGCCTTTCCACCGTCTCCACCGCCCAGATCACCTATGCCGCCCGCAACTCCGACTTTGACGGCTTCGACATCAAGGCCGGCGACTATCTGGCTTTGATGGAGGGCAAGCTCTTCGGCACCGACGGCAATCTGGACACCCTGCTGGAGAACCTGGCAGCCAGCGCCCGGGAGAAGGAGGCCTCCTTCATCTCCTTGTACTTCGGCGAGGATGTTTCTGAGGAGGACGCCCAGAAGGCGGCCGCCGTTTTCGAGCAGGCCTGCCCCGAGGCAGAGGTTGCTGTCCTCTCCGGCGGTCAGCCTGTGTACTATTATATTATTTCCATGGAGTAAGGCTTTGGGGCCGCCGCGGATGCGGCGGCCCGTTTTTTTGAAAGGAGGCGCGTCCCATGTCTCTTCGGCTCGTATCCCTCCTGGCTCTGGTGCCCGGTCTCATCGGGTATCTTGTAAACAGCCTGCTATCCCGGACCCTCTCCGGCCCCGCCTGGGCTTTTGCCGCGACCTTTTACCTCCAGGCACCCCTGACCGCGGCGTTCTGCCTGTGGCTGGGGTACCGGTGTGCTCGCTCCCACTATCCCTTCCCCGCCGCTCTGGCCGCCTCCCAGTGGGCCAATGGGCTGAGCTTCCTCCTGTACCTGTGGCAGTTCCACCTGTGCGATGACGCCGGACGCAGCTTTTTCTGGGCCCTCCTGGCCCAGTGCCCGGCCGGACCGCTTCTTTTCTGGGCCATGCGCATCGTCATGCCCTTTTCCGGCGGCACCTGGGCCCAGCCGGAGACCACCATCGCCACAGCGCTGTCCCTGGTGTTTCTGGCGATCCTGTTTTCCCTGGGCTTCTGGTGGGGACGGCGCAAAAAAACTGCATAATAATAAAAAGAGCCCCGATGCACAGCATCGGAGCTCTTTTTTGTTTTCATCAGGCCAGGAAGCCCTTGAGGATGCACTCCTCGGCCTCCTCCTCGGTGAGACCCAGGGTCTCCAGCTTCAAAAGCTGCTCGCCGGCGATCTTGCCGATGGCCGCCTCATGGACCAGCTGCGCCTCGGTGCAGTTGGCGGTGATGGCGGGGATGGACTTGATCTTGGCGTTGCCCATGATGATGGAGTCACACTGGACATGGCCGAAGCACTTGGCGTTGCCCACCATACGGGGATAGAACACCTGGGAGGAATCGTCCTGGGCAACAGAACGGGAGATGACCCGGCCCTTGGCGTCCTCGCCCTCCAGCACGATCTCCATGTCGCTTTCGGCCACCTGGTCGCCGTGGGTCAGCAGACGCTCGGTGACCACCGCCTCAGCGCCCTTGCCGCAGACGATCTTCGTATAGCGCTTGGTGGAGTCCACGCCCCGGATCTGGACGCTGTCCATCTGGATGGTAGCGCCCTCGTCCAGATACACGATGGTCTGGGGATTCATAACCTTGCCTCCCCGGCCGTCGCCCTGGCCGTAGTGCTTTTCCGCATAGTGGACCCGGGAGTTCTTGCCCACGTGGAACGTATGCACGCCCTCGTGACGGGACTCCTGGTCGCCGCAGTTGTGGATGCCGCAGCCGGCCACGATCTCCACATCGCAGTTTTCCCCGATGTAGAAGTCGTTGTATACCACTTCCTGGATGCCCGGCTTGGTGATGATGGCGGGAATGTAGCACTTCTCGCCCACGGTGCCGTCCAGGATGCGGATGTCGATGCCGCTCTTGCCGTCGGTGCGGCTGTCGATCTTGATATGCTCCGTGGACTCCCGGCCGTCACAGCCGCAGTCCTTGCGGATATTGAAAGCGCCCACAGGCTTGCCCAGCATGTCCGCGATCTTTTCCAGAAGCTCGCGGTCGATCTCGTTTTCCATCATTGTGCAGCGCCTCCCTTCGTCATGAGCACCGGGCAGCCGCCGGTGGTGTCCGCCAGGATCTGGGGCAGGATGTCCTGTGCGCTGCCCCGGTGGCGGATGGCTCCGTCACCCACCACGATGACCTCGTCCGCCAGGGAGATGATGCGCTCCTGGTGGGAGATGATGATCATGGTGGCGGTGCCGTTGGCATGGATCTGTTCAAAGGTCTCCGTCAGCCGGGCGAAGCTCCACAGGTCGATGCCCGCCTCCGGCTCGTCGAAAATCATCAGCTGGCTGTTCCGGGCCAGGATGGAGGCGATCTCAATGCGCTTGACCTCGCCGCCGGAGAGGGACACGTCCACTTCGCGGTCCAGATAGTCGTTGGCGCACAGGCCCACCTTGGTCAGGTACTGGCAGCAGCGGTCCTTGGAGAGCTTTTCATCGCCGCTGGCCAGCGTCAGCAGGTCGCGGACGGTCAGGCCCTTGAACCGGGGGGGCTGCTGGAAGCCGTAGCTGATGCCCAGGCGCGCCCGCTCCGTGATGCCAAGGTCCGTGATGTCCTGCCCGTTCCAGAGGATCTGGCCGGCGGTGGGCTTCACCAGACCCATGATGATCTTGGCCAGGGTGGTCTTGCCGCCGCCGTTAGGGCCGGTGAACACCACCAGCTTGTGGTCGTCGATGCTCAGGGAAATATCATTCAAAATACCCAGCGTACTGTCCCCTTCCTGGACAGTATAGCTGATATGCTTCAGTTCCAGCATGGAACGAAACCTCCTTCTTGGGAAAAAATGCTCACAGCTTGTCTATTTTAGCAGAAACGGTAAAAAAATGCAACGGATGGCGTGGCTTTTCCCAGGGTATTTTAACCGCATCGGGCGTTTTTTACCTGTGGTACATGCAACAGGCACAGTTTTTTTCTCCGCGCATATACTGGGAGGAAAAGGAGGGACTTTTTATGGAACAAGATCGCCCGTCCGTTCTGGACCTGCGCCGCAGCGCACAGGTATGGCAGCGGGTGGCTCCGGGCATGGAGCCGTTCCCCGCCGCTGACGGCACTGCCGTCCCCGCCATGGCGCCCCAGACCCCCGCCGAACCGGCCACTGCTGCGGCTCCCATGCCCCGCCAGGAGAGCGCTACGATGCCTCAGGCGCCGTCCGCCGGAACGTACCCCGCCCCTGCAAACCTGCCCGGCGCCGTGTTGGACCCCTGCTGCATGGGCTCCGCCGCGGCCGACATGCTGGACGTCATCACCGGCTTTGTGGATGAATGCCTGGCCCAGTGCCGCCAGCTGCACCAGCTCTCCCGACAGGGGCCGGCCTGGGCCCGGCAGAAGCTGCGCCAGATCGCCGCAGAAGAAGAAGCCCACGCCAAGCGGCTCATGGCCGTCTACTATCTCATCACCGGCACCTGCTACCATCCGGCCATCTGTCAGCCCTGTCCCCGGCAGGGCGGCTGGTGCGCGGCGCTGCGGGAGCAGTACCACCTGGCCGCCTGCACGGCGTTCAACTTTGCCCGGGCTGCCGACGGCACCTCCGACGCGTGCCTTTCCCGCCTGTTCAGCGAACTGAGCCAGCGGGAATACCAGACCGCCGAGACGCTGACCGCCCTGCTGGAGCGCAGTCTCCAGTGCTGAGATTTTCGTTGCGCCGGGGCGGCGGATATGGTATGATGAGCCAAAGATCAAGCTCTTGGCAGCAGCGAAACGGAGGCACACAGGATGAAGAAGATCATTACCATCAGCCGGGAATACGGCGCCGGCGGCCACTCCATCGGCAAGCAGGTAGCCCAGCAGCTGGGCATCCCCTTTTATGACAAGGACATTCTCCGGGAATCCGTAAAGGCCAGCGGTTTCGACACGGAACTGGTGGAGACGGAAGAGGAGGACAGCTCCCGGGCGGATTCGTTCTTCCGGAGCCTTTGCTCCATTTCCAGCGCCTATTACCGCGACTCCCAGGAGGCCATCCATGACGTGCAGAAGGCGGTGATCCTCCGCTTCGCCCAGCAGGGGCCCTGCGTGATCCTGGGCCGCTGCGCCGACGAATTCCTGCGGGAGGCCGGCATCGACAGCGTCAACGTGTTCATCCACGCCGACGATGTGCACCGGGCCGTCCGGGTCAGCGAACTGATCGGCAGCACCAACGCTACCGAGATCCAGAAGCTCATGGCCAAGAAGGACGCCAGCCGCCATACCTATTACACCCGCTACACCGGCAAAAAGTGGGGCGACAGCCACAACTATGATCTGACGCTGGACAGCGGCACCCTGGGCTATGACCTCTGCGTCAAGCTCATCGTGGCAGCAGCCCAGGCGGAGGACTGAGTTTTTCCATCAGGCGGGGCGGGCAGATGCCCGCCCCTGCTTTCTTGCCGTGCCGCGGCGATTCTTCTCAGGAGGCACTATGTTTACCGGATTTACCGACGAGACCGTGGACTTCATGTGGGGCATCCGCTTCAACAATGAGCGCAGCTGGTTTGAAGCCCACAAGCAGACCTATCTTACCCAACTCTATCAGCCCATGTGCGCCCTGGCGGACGAGCTCTATGACTTTATGGCCGACCAGCGGCCGGATCTGGGCCTCATCCGCAAGGTGACCCGCATCTACCGGGACGCCCGGCGGCTCCATGGCCGGGGGCCCTACAAGGACCACCTGTGGCTGTGCGTGGAGCAGCCCGCTGAGCAGTGGACCGCCCACCCCACCTTCTGGTTCGAGCTGACTCCCGACGGCTGGAGCTACGGCCTGGGGTACTACATGGCAAAGCCTTTGACCATGGCCAAGCTCCGCGCCCGCATGGACCGAGATCCCAAGCCCATGGAGCAGCTGACCCGTGATTTGGAGCGCCAAACGGAGTTTTCCCTGGAGGCGGAAAACTATAAGCGTCCCCGCTCCGCTCCGTCCCGCCCAGCACTGGCCCCCTGGTATCAGGCCAAGTCCTTTGCCATCACCCACCAGGACAAACTCACCGAGGAGCTGTTCTGCCGGGACATCGTGGAGCATCTGAAGCAGGGCTTTTCCTTCCTGCTGCCCTACTATGACTACTTCGTCACCCTGGACGGCGACCCCGACCCCAGGGAGCTGTAAGCGGATATCCGCCATCAATCTTACAAAGGAGCGACTATCATGAAAGCATGTCCTGACCGTTCTTCCGCCCTGGCGCTTTTGAAAAAGTACAACGCCGAGCCCTTCCACATCCAGCACGCCCTGACCGTGGAAGGCGTCATGCGCTGGTACGCCGCAGAGCTGGGCCACGCCGACGAGGCGGATTTCTGGGCCACCGTGGGCCTGCTCCACGACGTGGACTTTGAAAAGTGGCCGGAGGAGCACTGCAAAAAGGCGCCGGAGCTGCTGGCGGAGATCGGCTGCAGCGACGAGTTCATCCACGCGGTGTGCAGCCATGGCTACGGCCTTTGCTCCGACGTGGAGCCTACCGCCGAAATGGAAAAGGTGCTCTTTGCCGCCGACGAGCTGACCGGCCTCATCGGCGCCGCCGCCCGCATGCGGCCCAGCAAGAGCTGCCAGGACATGGAGCTCAGTTCCCTGAAGAAGAAGTTCAAGGACAAGAAGTTCGCCGCCGGCTGCTCCCGGGACGTGATCCGGGAGGGCGCCGAGCGCCTGGGCTGGACACTGGACGAGCTGCTGGAGAAAACCATCCTGGCCATGCGCTCCTGCGAGGACTCCGTGAACGAGGCCATGGCAGCCCTGTGAGTGCGCCGTCCGCCCCGGAGACCGCCGTCCCCGGCAGTCTCCCTCCCTATGAACTCATCCGCTCCGACCGCAAGACCCTCTCCCTCCAGGTGACCCGGGAAGGACAGGTGGTGGTGCGGGCCCCGCGGTTCCTGGCAGAATCCGCCATCCGCCGGTTTGTCCGGGAAAAGTCCGGCTGGATCGCCCGGCAGCTGGAGCGGCAGCGGCAGCGTCCGCCCCGCCCGGAGCCTACCGCCGCGGAGCTGGCCGCCCTGAAAGCCCGGGCCAAGGAGCAGATCGTACCCCTGGTGGAGCTTTGGAGCCGCCGGACCGGGCTGGTTCCCACTGGCGTGAAGATCACCGCCGCCCGCACCCGCTACGGAAGCTGCAGCGGGAAAAACAGCCTCTGCTTTTCCTGTTTTCTTGCGGACTTCCCGCCCCAGGCGGTGGAGGCCGTAGTGGTCCACGAGCTTTGTCACATCAAAGAAAAGAATCACGGTCCCCGGTTCTACGCCCTGCTGGAGGAGTATCTCCCCGACTACCGGGCCCGCCGGGCCCTGCTGCCGTAAAAAAAGCGCCATGGAAACTGCGTTTCCATGGCGCTTTTCATTCATGCAAGAACCGATGCCGCGGCCAGCAGCACGATAAGTCCCAGGAAGTTGGCTCCCAGGAACACCGCCAGATACCGTCCCCGCCGGGCATACGGCCACTTGAAGTAGTACTTCAGGGTAATAAGGCTGGCAAGAGACGCCACCGGCGTGCCCAGTCCGCCGATGTTGGTGCCACGCAGGAGCCCGGCGCCATCCTGGGTAAAGGCAGAGAGCAGCACCGCCGCAGGCACATTGCTGATGACCTGGCTGGCAAGGGCCGCCGTGCCCATGGTACTGCGCTGGAGCAGGGCCTCCAGCACGGTGCGCACCGCGTCCATCCGCCCCAGGTTGCCGGACACCACGAAAAAGCACACGAAGGTGGCCAACAGGCCGATGTCCAGCTTCTTGAGGAGCTTCGGCTCCACCGCCGCCAGCGCCGCCAGCACCACCACGGTCAAAAGTCCGTAAGGCAGCAGGCGGAACACCGTCAGAAGACACAGGGCAAACAGCACCGCAAAAACCGTGAGCTTTTTGGGGTTTTGCAGCCGCCGGGTCTCCAGATGCGGCCGGGCCAGATCCCGGGGCAGCACGAACGCCGACGCGGCCGTCAGTCCCAGAAGGCTCAGGGCCGTCAGCGGCAGCATCACGGAGAAGAAGTCTCCGGCGGTCATGTCATAGGCCGCATAGAGATAGAGGTTCTGGGGATTGCCCACAGGCGTTGCCATGCTGCCCAGGTTTGCCGCCATGGTCTGCAGCACCAGCACGCCCACGGCCCGGTTTTCGCAGCCCAGCTCCTCCAGCACCAGCAGCGTAAACGGCACGAAGGTGATGAGTGCCACATCGTTGGTCACCACCATGGAGGTGAAGAACGGCAGCAGCACCAGCGCCACGCCCAGACCCCGCCCGCCGAAGCGGCTCAAAAGCCGCTGGGAGAGCACCTCGAAAACACCGCAGGACTGGAAGCCCGCCACCACTGCCATTAAGCACAGCAGCAGGCACAGCACCCGCACATCGATATACCCCAAATACGCGCCATCCGGCGGTACCAGGAACATGGTAATGACGGCGCACAGCGCCGCCACGCACAAAACTGTCTCACTTTTGAAAAATTCCCAGGCTTTTTTTCCCATACGCTCTCTCCTGCTGTCCGTAAAGTCCGCTTAACAACATAGCACAGCACCCGGCGGTTTGCAACATTTTTCCAAAAAAAGAACACCGGCTCATGTTGAGCCGGTGTTCTTTTGAACATTGCTTTAGTCCATGGGGGCGCCGCACTGGGGGCAGAACTTGCTGTCGGACTCCGCACCGCAGATGGGGCACTTCTTGCCAGCGGCACAGGGCTCCTCGCAGGGGGCCTCCTCCTTGGCGGGCTTGCTGGCCTCCAACTCGGCGATCTTGGCCTTGCTGGCGTTCACTGCCTCCACCAACTGACGCACAGCGTCGGGGATCTCGCCCTCGTACTCGCTGACGAACCACTCGCCGATGGTGCGGTAATTCTTGTCGATCTCCTTTTGCTCGCCGGCGATGGCAACGCTGATCTTGGTCAGTTCCGCGGCGTCCTTGGCCTTGTCAGCGGCAAGATACGCAACGTCCTTCGCCTTTTTGGTAAACTCATCGAAAAATGCCATACTAAAACTCCCTTCCGTTAATACCATCCATGATTGATTGGGAATCTGCCTGCTTTGTGGTCAGTATACCCCAGATGCGCCGGAAACGCAACAAAATTCCCGGAAGTTTACAGTTCGTTTTCAATCCAATTCCGGGAGCGGTCCACCGCGCGGCGCCAGCGGGCATAGTCCGCGGCGCAGGCCGCCTCATCCCGCAGGGGGCGGAACACGCACTGGCTGCGGCGCAGGCCCTCCAGCTCCTCCATGCCGCTCCAGACCCCGGCGGAAAGGCCCGCCATGGCCGCCGCGCCGAAAGCGGTGGTCTCCACCTGGTCCGGCCGGTCCACGCCGATCCGCAGCAGATCCGCCTGGATCTGCATCATGATGTCGCTGACGGAGGCGCCGCCGTCCACCCGCAGCACCGTGATGGGACAGGGGGCGTCCTCGTCCATGGCCCGCACCAGATCCGTCACCTGGAAGGCGATGGACTCCAGCACGGCCCGGGCGATGTGGGCGCGGGTAGTGCCCCGGGTGATACCTACGATGGTGCCCCGGGCATACATGTCCCAGTAGGGGGCGCCCAGGCCGGTGAAAGCGGGCACCACCACCACGCCGCCGCTACCCGGCACGCTCTCGGCCAGCCGGTCGCACTCGGGCGCACTCTGGATAAGTCCCAGCTCATCCCGCAGCCACTGGATGGCGCTGCCGGCATTGAATACGCTGCCCTCCAGGGCATAGGTGGTCTCCCCCTTCCAGGACCAGCCCACGGAGGTGACCAGCCCGTTTTTGGACCGCACCGGCACATTTCCCACGTTCATGAGGGTGAAGCAGCCGGTGCCGTATGTATTCTTCGCCTGGCCGGGGGCAAAGCACGCCTGACCGAACAGGGCCGCCGGCTGGTCGCCGGCGCTGCCACAGATGGGGATACCGGCCAGGGCCTCCAGCCCCGGGATGTTCTCCGCCACCCGGCCGAACTCCTGGCAGTTGGGCACCGGCTGGGGCAGCAGGCACATGGGGATGTCCAGGGCGCGGCACAGGTCAGCGTCCCAGGTGAGGGTATGGATATTGAAGAGCATGGTGCGGGAGGCATTGGAATAGTCCGTCACATGGACCTTGCCGCCGGTGAGGTTCCAGATGAGCCAGCTGTCCACCGTGCCGCAGCGAAGCTCCCCGGCCTCCGCCCGGCGCCGCAGGCCCGGCACCGTGTCCAAAAGCCAGCGGAGCTTCGTGCCGGAGAAGTAGGCGTCCAGCAGCAGTCCCGTCTTTTCCGTCACCGTCTCCTCCAGCCCGTCGGCCCGGAGGCGGTCGCAGATAGGCGCCGTCCGGCGGCACTGCCAGACGATGGCGTTATAGACCGGCTCCCCCGTCCGGGCGTCCCACACCACGGTGGTCTCCCTCTGGTTGGTGATGCCGATGGCGGCGATGCGCTTGGGATCGATATGGGCGGCGTCCACCGCCTCGGCCATGGACTGGCGCTCCGTGGCCCAGATCTCCATAGGGTCATGCTCCACCCAGCCGGGCTTGGGGTAGATCTGCCGGAAGGGCCGCTGGGCCCGGGAGACGATGCCGCCTGCGCGGTTGAATAAAATGGCCCGGGAGCTGGTGGTCCCCTGATCCAGCGCCATCACATAAGTTTCCATGGAACGCGCTCCTTCCCCGCTTCGGTTTCCCCGCCGTCCGCCCCGAAGCGACCGGTTTCGTCTGGCTTTTCTCGGGCGGCTGTGCTATGATGCTGATGAAGAAATTATAGCATACGGAGGTGCGTATTTCCATGGTGCGCAGTGAATTTACCTTTCTCTCCGCCGACGGCAAGACCCCCATCCATGCGGTGGTGTGGGAGCCGGAGACGGCGCCGGTGGGCGTGGTGCAGCTGAGCCACGGGGTAGCGGAGCACATCGGCCGCTACGAGCCCCTGGCCCGCTTCCTCACGGAGAACGGCTTTGCGGTGGCGGGACACGACCACCTGGGGCACGGAGCCTCCATCCTGCCCGGCGCGCCCCGGCTCTACTTCGGTCCCCGGGGCAGCTGGGTGTGGGCAGCGGAGGATCTGCGGGTGTGCCGGGAACATATCCGCGCCCGCTTCCCCGGCATCCCCTATATCCTTCTGGGCCACTCCATGGGTTCCTTCCTGGCCCGGACGGATCTGATCCGCTGCCCCGGCGAGGTGGACGGCGCCGTCCTCATCGGCACGGGGCACATGACCCGCAGCATGCAGGCCGCCGGCCGGACGCTGGCCGCCAAGGAGGCCCGGCGGGTAGGGTCAGACCAGGCCAGCGCCCTGGTCACCCGGCTGGCCTTCGGCACCTACAACCGTCCCTTTGCCCCCAACCGCACCAGTGCCGACTGGATCTCCGCCTCCACCGCCAATGTGGATGCCTACCTGGCCGACCCCCTGTGCGGCGGTGACCCCACCACCGGCTTGTTCCGGGAGATGCTCTGGGGCATTTGGTTCATCACCTATCCGGGCAATCTCAGACGCATGGACCCGAACGTGCCCGTGCTGTTCCTCTCCGGCGAGGAGGACCCCGTTGGCGAAAACGGCAAGGGCGTGCGCCGGGCTGCCCATGCTTTCCGTCGGGCGGGCGTCCACTCCATCACCCTCAAGCTCTACCCCGGTATGCGCCACGAGATCCTCAACGAGGACGACCGGGACATCGTGTACCGGGATCTGCTGTGCTGGCTGCGGCACCGGCTGCCGTCCCAGGAAGCCTGAGCGCAAAAGGGCGATATCTCCGGTGCGCCGCAATAGCCGCACCGTGCACACGCCGTCCGCCGTCACTGCCAGCATAAGGACAAAGGTGACCTGAGGCGGCACAGCCTCCAGAAGCGGCGTCAGCACCGTCTCCAGAGGCGGCAGCGTCAGGGCGATGAGGGCGCCCCAGGCCAGGGAAAACCGCAGGCACACCCGTCCCCCCAGGTTCCACCGCTGGGCCTTGTAATCCCAAAAGCGCACGCCCAGCCACGCCTCATAGGCCCAGTGCACGGCGAACTCCACTGCCGTGGCCGCCGCGCCGCCCCACAGTGCCAGAGCAAAAAAGTTCTCTTTCACCGCGCCGGGCAGGGCCAGCACCGCCAGCACCCCCAGGCCGTAGACCGGGCACAGCGGCAGCAGCCAGCAGCACCGGCGGCTTTCCCGACTTGCCCCGGTGCAGGCGGCATAGGCCGTCTCCAGCCAGAAGCCCAGGAAGCTGTATACCAAAAACCGCAGAAATACCATCCGTCCACTCCTCCCTGCCCGTCAGTCTGCCCCGGCAGCGGGCAGGTTATGCCGCATTGCGCCGCGGACACATTTATGCTATACTGTTCAAAAAAAATCGGGAGGTGACCATATGGCGGATTCATGGGAGGCGCTGGAGGCCGAATGTCTTCGCTGCAATGGCTGCGCCCTTTGCGAAAAGCGGCAGCACGTGGTCTTTGGGGACGGCGCCCGGGACGCGGAGATCCTGCTGGTGGGCGAGGGTCCGGGCCAGCGGGAGGATGAACAGGGCGTTCCTTTCGTAGGCCCGGCCGGCCAGCTGCTGGACGATATGCTGGAGATCATCCATCTGGACCGCACCAAGGTGTACGTGGCCAACATCGTCAAATGCCGTCCACCGGGAAACCGGGACCCGCTGAACGTAGAGCAGGACGCCTGCATGGGCTTTCTCCGGCGGCAGACCGCCCTGCTGCGGCCAAAAATGATCGTGTGTCTGGGCCGTATCGCCGCCAAGGCCATCATCAAGGAGGACTTCCGCATCACCGCCGAGCACGGCCAGTGGTTCGAGCGCCGGGGTGTCCATATGACCGCCATCTACCACCCCTCCGCCCTGCTGCGGGACCTTTCTAAGCGGCCGGAGACCTTCTCCGACCTCAAGTCCATCCAATCCAAGATCCGTGAGGTGTGCAGCCATACTACCGTATGAGCGCCGCGGGGCAAAAGCCCCGCGGTTTTATTTTCTTTAATTGTTAACCTTGTAAAAATTTTAGGTTGACAATTGGCGTGTCCTGGCGTATGATCGACCCATCGGATTACAAGGAGGAATTATTTTGAAGTCTCACAGCCGTCTGCGCACGGTGGACCTCGCCTATTTGGGCCTGTTCGCCGCGCTCATGGCCATCTGCGCCTGGATCTCCGTGCCCATGCCGGCGCCCCTGGTCCCCTTTACCCTGCAAACCTTCGCCATTTTCGCCGCTGTGACCACCCTGGGCGGTCGCCGGGGCACTTATGCCGTTGGCGTCTACCTGCTGCTGGGACTGGTAGGCCTGCCGGTCTTTGCGGGCTTTCGCAGCGGCCCCGGTACGCTCTTGGGCACCACCGGCGGCTACATTCTGGGCTTTTTTGTCTGCGCCGTGGTGTATTGGCTGGTGACCGCCTGGCTGGGAGAGTCTCTCTGGGCCGTGTTTCTTGGGGGGACCCTGGGTCTTGCCGCCTGCTACGCCTTCGGCACCGCCTGGTTTTTGCTGCTCTACATCCGTACCACCGGCCCCATGAGTCTGGGCGCGGCGCTGGGCATGTGCGTGGTGCCCTATGTGCTGCCGGACCTCTGCAAGCTGGCGCTGGCGATTCTGGTGAGCCGCCGGGTCCGGCCTCATCTGCGATAAGCGGATGCGCTTGTAAAAAACGTCCCGGGATGCAATGCATCCCGGGACGTTTTCCACATATCTGTTTAAAAAGTCAACCGCATGTCATACCAGACCACCCCGCCATGGGTGGAGCCGGACACGCCCTCACAGCGGTAGCCGAAGGACTCGTAATAATGGATCAGCTCCTCCTTGCAGGTGAGCACACACCCCTTGCGGCCCTGGGCACGGGCATCGGCGGTGACCTGCTTTAGAAGCATCCCCGCACAGCCCCGGCGCCGGTAGGCCGGAATGGTGTTGACACCGAAGATCATCTGCCAGGCGCCCTGCTCATTGTGGAGCGATGCATCCTCGTACATCTCGTCCCGAAGGAACGGCTCATCGGTGACCATACCGTCCACAAAGCTCACCAGGGTCCCCTCGTCCTCCAGCAGCCAGAAGTGATCAGGGTATACGGCCAGTCGGCGGGCAATGGACGCCTCGTCCGCTGCCTCCGCCGGAGGAAAGCAGGCAGCCTCCACCGCCGCCAGGGCCTTGAGATCCGCCTGGGCGGCGGTTCGGATACGCATAGGGTTCCTCCTTACTTCAAATACCGGTAGCTCAACAGCAGCCGGGCCGTGGAATTGGTCATGTTCTCAAAGCGGTAGGGCCGGTCTGCCGCAAAGCGCAGGGCATCCCGCTCCAAAAGCTGGAAGTCCTCGTCCTGGGCCGTTAGCTTCACGGAGCCGGACATGACCGTGGCGTGGCAGACACACCCGGGCACGGACGGCTCCGGGGCATACCGGGCGCTGATGTACAGATCCAGGAAGAAATTCTCCTGCCGGGTCACATCGTCATAGGGAAAGGAGGGCCGCAGCACCGCCTTGCCCCCATCCAGCCGAACGGGCTTGGTATCCAGCTCCCGCACCAGCTCCAGCGGCTCGAACGCGTCGTTTTCCAGCAGCACCTGGGCCGGCACTTTCAGCGCCAGGGCCAGCTTGCCCACCACCGCCACAGAGGGGTTGGCCTCTCCCCGCTCGATCTGGCCCAGCATGCTGCGGGACACGCCCGCGATGGCCGCTGTGCGCTCCATGCTGAGTTTTTTGCTTTTGCGGATGCGTTTGATGTTCTCCCCTACCGCCCGGGTCAATTCCATACTAGGCGCCGCCCTTCTCTAAAATCACACAGTATATTGGTCGCTTCGACGTTTATAGTACCCGTTTTTCCCATTTGTGTCAATAGCGGCTGACCGGACGGACGTAAAAAAGCGGAGCGGCTTAGCCGCTCCGCTTTTTCTTTACTTGTCAGATGCGCTTCCAGACGGCGCCGCCGGGCACGTCGGTGATCTCGATGCCCTGGACCTTCAGCTCGTCACGGATGCGGTCGGCCTCGGCAAAGTTCTTGGCCTTCTTGGCCTCCGCACGGGCCAGGACCTTGGCGTCCACCTCCGGGTCACCCTCGCCGGTGACAGTATAGCCGCCGGCGGTGGCAGTGGCAGCGGTCTTGGCCAGTTCCTTCTGCTTTTCCGCAGCCCGCTCCAGAAGGCTCAGGCTCAGCACCTGGTCAAACTCACCCAGCAGGGCCAGCTTGGTGGCATCGTTGGTCTTGGCCTTGAGCACGTCGTAGAGGGCCGTCACTGCCAGGGACGTGTTCAGGTCGTTGTCCAGCGCGGCCTTGAACTTATTCCGCAGCTCCGCCGCCGCGGCCTCATCCACGTCGCCGCCCTCTTTCAGTGCGGCGATCCGGGCGATGAGCTTATCGTAGGCAGTCTTGGCGTTGTCCAGGTTCTCCCAGGTGAACACCAGCGCCTTGCGGTAGTGGGACTGGAGGCAGAACAGGCGATAGACCAAAGGATCGTAGCCCTTTTCCTCCAGCAGGGAGACAGTGAGGAACTCGCCCTTGGACTTGCTCATCTTGCCGGTGGCAGTGTTCAGGTGGTGGACATGGAACCACTGGGGGCACCAGGGATGGCCCAGGTAGCTCTCGGACTGGGCGATCTCGTTGGTGTGGTGGGGGAACGCATTGTCCACGCCGCCGCAGTGCAGGTCCAGATACTCGCCGTTGTGCTTGAGAGAGATTCCGGAGCACTCAATGTGCCAGCCGGGATAGCCCACGCCCCAGGGAGAGTCCCACTTGAGGGCCTGGTCCTCGAACTTGGACTGGGTGAACCAGAGGACGAAATCGTTCTTGTTGCGCTTGTTGGTATCCTCTTCCACGCCCTCCCGGACACCCACGGCCAGATCTTCCTCGTCGTGGTCGTTGAACACGTAGTAGCGGGAGAGCTTGCTGGTGTCAAAGTACACGTTGCCGCCGGCAAAGTAGGCATAGCCGGTGTCCTGGAGCTTTTTGACGATGTTGATATACTCCTGGATGCAGTTGGTGGCGGGCTCCACCACGTCCGGGCGCTTGATGTTGAGCTTGCGGCAGTCGGAGAAGAAGGCGTCCGTATAGAACTGGGCGATCTCCATGACGGTCTTGTGCTCCCGCTTGGCGCCCTTGAGCATCTTATCCTCGCCGGTGTCGGCGTCGGAGCTCAGGTGGCCCACGTCGGTGATGTTCATGACCCGGTTGACGTCATAACCGGCGTAGCGCAGGTACTTCTCCAGCACATCCTCCATGATATAGGAGCGCAGGTTGCCGATGTGGGCAAAGTGATACACCGTGGGGCCGCAGGTATACATCTCCACGTGGCCGGGGGTATGGGTAGTAAATTCCGCTTTTTTGTGGGTGGCTGAGTTATAAAGATACATATTCAGGCAGTCCTTTCTTTTGTATGGGTCTGGTGTTCCATGATTTCTTCCAGCTGGGCAAGGCGCTCCCGGAGGCTATCCAGCTCCCGGCAGATGGGGTCTTCCACGTGGATCTGGTCCACAGCGTCGGCATAGCGGACGGGCACGCCGTCCATGCGCACCACCCGGGCAGGCACGCCCACGGCAGTGGCCCCGGCGGGCACGGCGGTCAGCACCACGGCGCCGGCGGCGATACGGGCATTGTCCCCCACGGTGAAGGGGCCCAGCACCTTGGCGCCGGAGCCCACCAGCACACCGTTGCCCAGGGTGGGATGGCGCTTGCCCTGGTCCTTGCCGGTGCCGCCCAGGGTCACGCCCTGATAGAGCAGGCAGTCATCGCCCACCTCGGCGGTCTCGCCAATGACGATGCCCATGCCGTGGTCGATGACCAGACGGCGACCGATGGTGGCGCCGGGGTGGATCTCGATGCCGGTCCAGAATCGGTTCCACTGGGACACGAAGCGGGCCAGGAAGAAAGCGCGGTGCCGGTAGAGCCAGTGAGCCAGGCGGTGGTAGAGGACGGCGTGAACGCCGGGATAGAGCAAAAAGATCTCCAGCTTGCTGCGGGCGGCCGGGTCACGGCGCTGATAAGCGCCCAGTAAGTCGGAAAGGCTGGCAAAGGGATGATGTCTCATATTCTATAACTCCTTTATTCAGTAAAATGGGCAGGGCGGTACAGATGCAAAGTCCCCAACATCGTACTGCACAGGAGTCCAAACGGTTCCGGATCATCATAGCTTTACCTCCTTTACCGGGAAAATACAAAAACGCCTCCGGCACCCCACAGGGTGCAAGAGGCGTTGACACGCGGTTCCACTCTCGCTTATCACTCACGCCGGCCTAACAGCCGGACCAGCCCGATAACGGCGGCCTCACCGGGGGCCATTACGCCCCGCGCTCCCGGATGCACTTCGCAGTCTCCGCCGCAGGCATGCTTACAGCCGGTGGCACGCCCTCTCTGTCCTTTGGATGAACTGCTACTCTTTCCGTTCCTCGCGCAATCTGCTCACCTCAGTATAGTAGCAGGACTTATCCGGCGTGTCAAGTGCAAGGCAAGATTTTCCCCGCAGGTGGTCTATTCGGATAGGCTCTGACCCATCATAAAAAGAAAAAGCCGCGGAAATTCCGCGGCTTTTTTGCGTCTCTCACGCAGAGGCGATCACATCTTTGTTCTTCACAAAATACTCCACACCGGAGTAGAGGGTGGTCAGGGTGATGACCCACACGCAGATGGTGTTCACCACCGCCGGGATGGGCAGAAACATGAGAACGATGCACACCATGGTGGAGGCAGTCTTTACCTTGCCGGACCAGCCGGCGGCGATGACCCGCCCCTTATCGGAGGCGATCATCCGAAGGCCGCTGACGGCGAACTCCCGGCAGATAACGATCAGCAGCATCCAGGCGGCCATCTGCCCGATCTCCACGAACCACAGCATGGCGGCCGTGACCAGCATCTTGTCTGCCAGGGGGTCTGCAAACTTGCCGAAGTCCGTCACCAGGTTGTACTTACGGGCGATCTTGCCGTCCAGCAGGTCCGTGAGGCTGGCCACAATGAAGATGGCCAGGGCCACATAATTGGCCCCCGGGAAGCCCCAGTACAGCACACCCATGAACACAGGGATCAAGATAATGCGCAAAAGAGTCAATTTATTGGGCAAATTCATGGTTCCTCGCTCCTTTCACCCTTCCTGGACCAGCTCGCCGGTCAGCTCGCCGTCCATGACGCCGGTGAGCCGGACAATGACGAACGTGCCCGGGGACACCTCCCCATCCGCCGTGAAATAGATGCGGCCGTCGATGTCGGGAGACTCGGCGTAGCTGCGGCCGAAGAACATCTGCGCCTGACCGTCGAAGCCCTCGCACAGCACTTCCCGCTCGCTGCCCAGAACGGATTCATTGTACGCGTCGATGATGTCGGACTGCACATCCACCACCAGCTCCGCCCGGCGTTTGGCCTCCTCCATGTCCACATGGTCCATGAGGGCGGCGCGGGTGCCATCCTCGGGATAGAAGGGGAACACACCGGCCCGCTCGATACGCATTTCCCGCAGGAACGCGCACAGCTCCTCAAAAGCGGCCTCGTCCTCACCGGGAAGGCCGGTGATAAGACTGGTGCGCAGCACCAGGCCGGGGATGCGGTCCCGCAGGGCATTGAGAACGCGGGTCAGGGATTCCTTGGTGTCCCTCCGGTTCATGGCTTTGAGGATGCCGTCGTTGCAGTGCTGGATGGGAATATCCAGGTAGGGCAGGATCTTGGGCTCGGAGGCGATGGTGTCGATAAGCTCGTCGGTGATGTCGCTGGGGTAGAGGTAGTGGAGCCGGATCCAGTGGAAGTCCAGCTTGCAGAGCTGCCGGAGAAGTTCCGCCAGCTGGTGCTCGCCATTGAAGTCCGTGCCGTAGCGGGTGATATCCTGGGCGATGACCAGCAGCTCCTTGACGCCGGCAGAACTGAGCTCGGCAGCCTCGTCCAGCAGCTCCGCCATGGGGCGGCTGCGGTACTTGCCCCGCAGGGACGGGATGACGCAGTAGGCGCAGTGGTTGTCGCAGCCCTCGGCGATGCGCAGGTAGGCGTACCAGGGGGGCGTGGACAAGATCCGTTCGCCGCTCTGGTTTGCGGTGTGGATATTGCCCAGGTGGCAGGGGCGCTGGCCCTTTTCCATCACCTCGGCGATGGCCTGGGCGATGTCGTCGTAACTGCCGGTACCCAGGATGCCGTCCACCTCCGGCAGTTCCCGGAGCACATCCTCCTTGTACCGCTGGGCCATGCAGCCGGTCACCAGGATCTTCCGGATCTTCCCGGCCTTTTTCAGTTCCGCCATCTCCAGAATGTTGTCAATGGCCTCCTCACAGGCAGAGGACAAGAAGCCGCAGGTGTTGACCACCACCACGTCAGCGCCCTGGGGCTCCGTCTGGATGGTGTGGCCCGCTGCCTGGACCGTGGCCATCATCTGCTCGCAGTTGACCTGATTCTTGGCACAGCCAAGAGAGATGAATGCAACGTTGTATGACATAGAATCGCTCCGTTTTCTCATTTTTATGGGGAAACCGGCAGAGGGATCTCCGCCGGTCGTAAACTTTCCTTACTCCTCCGACATCTCCGCCCCCAGGCGGTTCCATGCCGCCCGGATATCTCCCCAGGAAAAGCCCCGGCGCACCAGGGCACCTGTGAGGCGCCGCTTTGCGGCCTCGTCGGCCTCACCGCCGCGGAGCTTGGACGATAAAAAGCGGTCGATCTGCTCCACAGGGTCCGGCAGAGTATCCAGCGCGTCGTCCCACAGCTCCCGGGGCACGCCCTTTTCCCGGAGCTTCTCCCGCACCCGGCCGGGGCCGTAGCCCATCTGGGCGCAGTGCCGGGCCAGCACGGCGGCGTAATCGGCGTCGTTGATGGCACCGATGGCCTCCATCCACTCGGCGGCGTAGCGGGCCTCCGCCTCGCTGGCTCCCTTGTCCCGGAGCTTGCGCTCCAGATCATGGCGGCTCATGGCCCGGCGGCCCACCAGATCGGCGGCTCGGGCTTTCACATCGGACACACCTGCGGCATCCTTCAGCCGTCCCAGGGTCGCCTCGTCCAGCTCGTCTCCGGCCCGGAGGCCGAAGTCCAGCAGTTCCTGCTCCGTGACCTTCAGGCAGGCGCCGTCCGCCAGAAACACCAGCACCCGGCCCCGCTTATGGTCAGAGGCGGTGATGCGCTCAATCCTCATCCTTGAAATCGTCGGCGCTCACGTCCACCGCCCGGCCGGCGGCCTTGGCGGCAATGCGCGCCTGGTTGCTCATGAGCTTATCGAAGTTGGCGCGGATATCCGCCTCCAGTTTCTCCATGACCTCCGGGTTTTCCTGGAGGTACTTCTTGGCGGCGTCCCGGCCCTGACCGATGCGGGTCTCGCCCATGGAGAACCAGGAGCCCGCCTTCTGCACCAGATCCAGCTTCACGCCCAGATCCAGCAGCTCGCCGGTGTGGGCGATGCCCTCGCCGTACATGATGTCAAACTCCGCCTCCCGGAAGGGGGGCGCCACCTTGTTCTTTACCACCTTGGCCCGGGTGCGGTTGCCCACCACCTCGGAGCCGTTTTTCAGCGTCTCGATGCGCCGCACGTCGATGCGGACGGAGGAATAGAACTTCAGTGCCCGGCCGCCGGTGGTGACCTCGGGGTTGCCGTACATGACGCCCACCTTTTCACGCAGCTGGTTGATGAAGATGACAATGGTGTTGGTCTTGCCCACAGCGCCGGTGAGCTTGCGCAGAGCCTGACTCATAAGCCGGGCCTGGAGGCCCACATAGCTGTCGCCCATCTCGCCCTCGATCTCCGCCCGGGGCACCAGGGCCGCCACGGAGTCCACCACGATCACGTCGATGGCACCAGAGCGCACCAGAGCCTCCGTGATCTCCAGGGCCTGCTCGCCGGTATCCGGCTGGGAGATGAGCATCTCCTCCACATTCACGCCCAGGGCACGGGCATAGGTGGGGTCCAGGGCATGTTCGGCGTCCACAAAGGCAACCTCGCCGCCCCGCTTCTGGGCCTCCGCCACCACGTGAAGCGCCAGGGTGGTCTTACCGGAGGACTCGGGTCCGTAGATCTCCACGATGCGCCCCCGGGGAAGGCCGCCGATGCCCAGGGCCACATCCAGCGCCAGAGAGCCCGTGGGGATGTAGTCCACGTTCAGGTTGGTCTGATCGCCCAGGCGCATGATGGAGCCCTTGCCGTACATTTTCTCGATCTGGGCCATGGCGGTATCGATGGCCCGCTTTTTGTCCGAAGCCGGTGCCGCAGAGGGCACAGGCGCTTTTTCCTTTGCCATAGTCTTCTTCCTCCTGTATGTTCACGTTCCGTATCTACGTCTTTGTCCATGGCAGCTCTCGCCCCAAGCTGTGTAAAGGCAATATGCCTCACAATTTTGCGAGGTTTGCCTCTCAGAGCTCCGTGCACAGCGTGCCGAACACCACCCGGGGAATGTCCTGGGTGTCCTTGACCACCTGGATGTCCCCGAAGCCCTGGGCACGCATGATGCGCAGGACGCTGTCCGCCTGGCCGATACCCACCTCGAAGTAGAGCTTTCCGCCAGGGACCAGCGCGGCACGCCACAGATCAGAAATGGCCCGGTAAAAGTCCAGGCCGTCCTCGCCGCCGTCCAGGGCCAGGTGCGGCTCGTAGTCCTTCACAGATGTATCCAGGGTTTCGATGTCCGCCCGGGGGATATAGGGCGGGTTGGAGACGATGCACTGGAACTCACCCAGGGATTTTTCCGGCTTTTCCAGAGCATTTGCCTGCATGGGCAACACCCGGCCGGTGAGGCTGTTGCGCCGGATATTCTGGCGGCAGATCCTGAGGGCCGCGTCCGACCACTCCCCCAGCACCACCCGGGCCTGGGGCGCCTGAGACGCCACGGCCAAGCCGATGCAGCCGCTGCCGGCACACAGATCCAGCACCCGGCACTCGCCCAAAGTCTTTACATAGTCGATGGCCTGGGCTGCCAGCACCTCCGTGTCCGGGCGGGGAATGAGCACATCCCGGGAGATGTCCAGCGGCAGCCCGTAAAACTCCCACTCGCCGATGAGATACGCCACCGGCTCGCCATTGAGGTGCCGCTCCACCAGGTCCCGCACCCGCTTTTCCAGCTCCGGAGAGGCATACAGGCTCCCGTCCGCCGTCAGCTGCTGGCGGCTCTTGCCGGTGCCGAAGCACACCAGTTCCCGGGCCTCCAGCGTGGCGGCCTCGATGCCTGCACTGCGCAGCTGCCGGCGAATATCTAAATACAAGTTGTTATATGTGATTGCCATATTACGCTCCGTATCGAAAATCGACGTATTTTCCGGCTTTTGAACGGAATATCTCGCTTGCTGTCACCAGGTGTCCTTGCCCTTTTCGGAGGGCAGCACCAGCTCCAGAGAGCGGATGGCCACCTCGATCATGGCATCGTCCGGCTCGTTGGTGGTGAAATTCTGCATCCAGAGGCCCGGCGCCGTCAGGATCTGGGCCAGCCGGTTTTCCTGCACATGGCGGCCCACCCAGCGGTTGAACTCATAGGTGATGCCCACCACCAGCGGCAGCAGCAAAAGGTGCGCCGCCGTCCGCAGCCAGACGTTGGTAATGGGCCAGATGCCGAACACCACGCTGGAGATAAGGATGGAGACGAAGATGACCACAAACAAAAAGCTTGTGCCGCAGCGGGGATGGTGCCGGGGCTGCACGCGGACGTTCTCCACCGTCAGGGGCAGGCCCGCCTCGTAGCAGAAGATGGTCTTGTGCTCCGCTCCGTGGTACTGGAACACCCGGTAGATGTCCTTTTGCCGGGAGCAGGCGATCAGGTAGATGAGGAAGATGACGATCTTCAAAAGCCCCTCCACCAGATTGCGCCCCCACATGGGGAAGCCGGGGTAAAAGTGCAGAATGGCGCCGGTGAGCAAGGTGGGCAGCACCATGAAAAGGAAGATGCTCATGCCCACGCCCAGCACCACTGCCAGCGCCACCACGGCGCTTTCCAGCTTCTTGCTGGGGATATGGGATTCCAGCCACTGCTCAAAGCGGGAGGGCTGGGCAGCCTCGTCATCGGGGTAGAAGTCCGCCGAGTACATGAGGGCTTTCACACCGTGGACCATGGAGTCCAGGAAGTTGACGGTGCCACGGACCAGGGGCCAGCCCAAAATGGGATAGCGGTCCTTGATGAAGCGCAGAGGCTCCACCTTTTCCACCAGCTTCCCCTCCTGGTCCCGCACCACCACGGCCTCTTTCTCCGGGCCGCGCATGAGGATACCCTCGATGAGCGCCTGTCCGCCGATGCTGGTGCGGAAGGCGCAGGAATTGTGTTCTGCCATGTGGATTCCTTTCTATTGTTGCATTGTATCACATCCGTCCGCCAAAAGCAAACGAATGTTCGATTACGGATTCATGGGCAGACGGATGGTCACCACCGCGCCGCCGCCCTCGGCGTTGCCGATGGTAAAGGTACCGCCGTGGAGACCGATGATCTCGTCACACACAGCAAGACCGATGCCGCTGCCGCGGGCCTTGGAAGAGCCCTTATAGAACTTCTGCTTCACGTAAGGCAGCTCCGCCTCCGGGATGCCGGGGCCGTAATCCCGTACCCGGACCACTTCCTCGTGGCCCTCCCGGCAGATGGAAGCCGTGATTCGCAGGCCCGATCCGCCGTGCTTGGCGGCGTTGTCCAGCACGTTGCAGAATACCTGCTTGAGCCGCTCCGGGTCGCCGGAGATAAAGGGCAGCTCCTCGTCGCAGCTTTCATACTCCAGGGCGATGCCCTCCTGGCGGAACAGCTCCCGGTAGGTAAAGATGGCGTCCTCAAACTCCGCCTGCAGGTCCACCTGCTCCACCCGCAGAGTGAAGCGGCCGTCCTCCATTTTGGAAAACTCCAGCAGCTCTTCCACCATGGTGGAAAGGCGCCGGGACTCGTTCAAAATGATGCGGATGCCCCGACGCAGCTGCTCGGGGTCTCCGGTGGGGTCTTCCAGAATGGTCTCGCCCCAGCCGTTGATGGCGGTCAGCGGCGTGCGCAGCTCATGGGACACAGAGGAGATGAACTCGCTTTTCATCTTCTCGTTGCGGCCGATCTTGAGGGACATGTCGTTGATGTTGTCCACCAGCTCTCCCAGCTCGTCGGAGTACCTGTTTTCGATCTGGATTCCATATCCTCCCGCCGAAATGCGCTTGGCGGCATCGGTGACCACGGCCACCGGCTCCACCACGTCGTTGATGAAGAGGAGGTTTGCCAGGATGACCATGGTCATGCACAGCGCGGCGATCACCAAGACCACCGCGATGGTCACCAGGATCTGGCGGTTCACCTCCCGCAGCGAGGTCACCAGGCGCAGCACCCCCACCACCTTGCCGCTGTACATCAAGGGTGCGGAGACTGCCAGGATATTCTCCCCCGTCTCCGGGTCACGGCCCTGGAAAGCCACGCAGTCCTGTTGGGCGATGGCCTGCTCGATATCCGGCGTGCCGGGCTTGATGCCGTTTTTCAGGCTGGAGGTGGAGGAGACCTGGATGCGTCCGGCGCCGTTGATGAATTGCAGCTCGATGCGGTCCTTGTCCTCAAAATTGGTGGTGGACTGGGTGGCCCGCTGCAGATACTCGGCAAAGCCGTTGTCCATGAAATAATCGTTGAAAGCGCCCGCCTCTGCCCGGGCCTGCTTCATGAGGCCGTCCTGCATGGTGCCGTAATAATAGCTGGAAATGCCCACGGAAAACAGCGTCACCAGCAGCACCAGCATCAGCAACACCGGCATGATGCTGTTGAACACCCAGCGCTGCCTTAGGCCCTGGATCCGCAGGGTCTTCCATCTGATTTTTCGCTCTTCCGACACCGCGCGCCACCTCCTTTCCTCCGTTTGACTGTGCGGGACTCAATGGTCCCGCTCTTTCCTGCTCAAAAGCCCCACTTGTACCCGTATCCCCACACGGTGGTGATATAGGTGGGATTTTGCACATTGTCCTCGATCTTCAGCCGCAGACGGCGCACGTTCACGTCCACGATCTTCAGCTCGCCGAAATAGTCCCGGCCCCACACCATATCCAGGATTTCCTCCCGGGAGAGGGCCTTGCCGGGGTTTTCCATAAACACTTTCATGATGGAATACTCCACCTGGGTCAGCTTGATGCGCTGTCCGTTTTTCTCCAGCGTGCGGTTGCGGGTGTTGAGCAAAAACGGCGGCTGGGAAATCTCCCCGGCCTGCACAGGCTCCTCCCCGCCGGCACGGCGGAACAGGGCGTCCACCCGGGCAGTCAGTTCCGCAGGAGAGAAGGGCTTGGTCACATAGTCGTCGGCGCCGGTCATGAGGCCCGTCACCTTGTCCATCTCCTGGGAGCGGGCCGTGAGCATGATGATGCCGATCTTGGCGTTGGTGGCCCGGATGCGGCGGCAGACCTCAAAGCCGTCGATGCCGGGCAGCATGATGTCCAGCAGGGCCACCTTGGTGTCCGGGTTCTCCTTGAGCCGCTCCAGCGCGTCCTCGCCGGTCTCGGCCTCGATCACATCGTAGCCCGCGCGCCGCAGGTTGATGACAATAAAGCTGCGGATGCTGGACTCGTCTTCCAAAACCAAAACTTTTTTCATGGCGTTTCCTTTCTGGTCCGTCAGTTGTCCCCGTATACCCACTCTTTGGTAATGAGGCTGAAAGCGGACCGCACTTGGTCTTCGGTCATGCCGCCGCTCCAGCGGCTGTTGGCGTCCAGCAGCTCCGCCGTGTAGATGGTCTCCGCCTGGCGGCCCAGGGTGAATCTTCCGCCCCGCACTGCCTTGACGCTGCGGCTGCTGCCGGTGATGGCCGTGATCTGCATGAAGGGCTCGGGTCCCTGGTCGCCCTGAATATAGAACGTGACGCACGCCTCGTCCTCATCCACGCTCCGGGACACCATGACCTCCTCCCGCCAGCTCTCCGGCAGGAGGAAATACCAGCCGTCTTCAATGTCGTGATAGGTGCTCAGCGCCAGGGATGCCTCTCCCTGGACATTGTAGGTATACCAGTCGATCCGCTGGTAGGCAATCTGGTTCTCCTCCAAAATGGGAAGCGACACGGCACGGGGAAGCTCCGTCACGCCGTCGTTGTTGATATCCATGGGATAGAGCGTCTGGAACGGGGCGATCTCGGCGGAGACGCCCGTGGCGTCGGAGAGGGTGATATTGGCAAGGTCTCCGTTGCGGGAGGCCAGCACATCCGTCACGGACCAGAGTCCTTCCTCCACGCCGGTGACAAACAGCGCCGGCATCCCGTCATTCAGGGTTCCCGCGGTGACCCGGCCCTGCTGGTTCAGCTCTGCCATGGTGATGGAGATGGGTGCCGCGCCCTGCAGCTGCAGGTTGCCGTTCTGCCAGGTATAGTAATCCGCCACGGCGTCGCCGCCCTCGGCGCTGCGCAGGACCACCAGCTCCTGGCTCTGATCCTGATTCAGGTCGGTAATGGCATAGCGGACATAGTTGCTGCGCATCAGCTCCATGGGCTCCCCGTCTTTCAGGGTGTACACCACCAGTGCCTGCAGGTCGGTGGTAACGCGCCAGCCCACGATCAGCTCCGTGTAGCCGTCGCCGTCCAGATCGCTGTAGCTGATACTGTAAATGGCGGTGCCGCTGCTCTCGATCACGTGGGAAAGCGCATAGGTCTGATCCTTGGCAGTAAAAATGCAGATCTTCAGCGGCTTTTCATCGGCGTCGTTGCGGAAAAACGCCACCGCCTCCTCCTGTCCGTCTCCGTCCAGATCCTCCAGCTGCACCGGCTGGATGTTGCTGCCGGAGATGGGCGCGGCATATTCTGCGCCGTCAGACAAAATGGCGTTGATCCGGTTGTCCAGCTCCGTATACTCAGTGGGGAGCTTGGGCAGGCAATACAGCTCCTGCGGCGAAATGGTAAAACCGCAGCCGCTGGTCATCAGCGCCGTCAGCAGCAATAGCCACGTTACCAGCATTTTTCGCATCAGGCTGCCCTCCTCTCCGGCAAAGTTCCAAAAATGCTCATAATTTAACTAATATATGATAGCACGTCTTTTTCCGTTTGTGTAGGGGGGATCTTCCGTTTTTCAGTGCATTTTACGCTTCGTTCATTTTTTTCATTTTTCCAAAAACAACTCTTGAATTTCACCATATGCTCTTGTATAATGTTCAGGTAACTTATGCCGGTGTGATGGAATTGGTAGACGTGACGGACTCAAAATCCGTTGGTAGCGATACCGTGTGGGTTCGAGTCCCACCACCGGCACCACGTGGTCGCAAAGTTTGCTTTGCGACCACGTCTTTTTATGCCCTTGGCAAAAAAAGACGTCATCCGCCCGCTCCCTTGCTCCTCCTCTCCAAATCACAACCGCTTACGCTGGGTTGTGATTTGGTTCTGGGTGCGAACTTGGAAGCTGCGGTATCTATACTGTTGCGATATTCCAGCTCGTTGCAAAGCTCATCGCGCGCTCACGCTGTTGATCGCCCACGATGAGGTCTGGTGTACAACCGTTTTAAAGTTATGTGATACCATTCAGAAAAAATATTCTCACAACTTTTTGGAGGGGTTCCCGTGAAAAAGGGTAAAATGATTCTCGCTGTACTAATTGTGCTTATAGGCGTACTGATTGGTCTGGTCATGTATTTTCCTAAAAATATCAATACCGCACTCAATAGGATCCAGCATCCGTTTGAAGCCGGTGAAGTTTTAGCCACCCAGGAGATTGAGGAAAACCTTACTGCGGTACTATATACAAATCGGCAAAATAACACGCAGCTTCAAAATGCTCTCATCCGGAAAACGGGCATTTTTTATAAGGTTGTTGATATGAATGGCTCTCTCACTATTGAAAAGTCTAACATGCTGGAAAGCGGCGAGCTGAGAGCAGACGTTCTTATTTCTTGGTACGATAAAAGCGACAAATATATCGTTATGGCAGTTGCTTACGATGAGGATGTCGAATCAGTCACTTATCTGGATCAAGAATTAAAAGAACTAAATATAAACGGTTATCGGTTATTTTACGGATATGGCAGCGGAGAATACGGGGTGTATGAGTTATTTGACAAGAACGGAAATCGCTTAGAGCATATCAAAGAATAATAGATAAATGGTATATATAAATGTCTATTAAAAAGCGGAGAACTGTCTCCCATGGAGTAATATACTGAATTCCACGTGGCCGCAAAGTTTTCTTTGCAGCCACGTCTTTTTATATCCAGGTCGTTTCGTGCAGGTATGCTTTTCAGAAAAATTTCAGAGTAAGCTGGCAGGTAATTGCAATCGTCTGTGAAATATGGCATTCTTTAACATTAAGGTATGGTTTCTTTCCGGAAACCATCGGCAGCCAGAGGGTGAAGCCACAGTCCCGCATTCTCCGGCGCCATTTTCAAGAGGAGGGCTTTCTATGAAAAAACGTGCAGTATCCCTGATTTTGACGTGTGTGCTGTGTCTCTGTTTGATGCCGGTCGCCGCACAGGCCGCCGAGTGGTATGAGGTAGAGCCCTTTTACCCGGAGTACTTCGGCAGCAGCGAGCCAACCACCGGGACAAAAGAAATGACCGTTGACGGGCAAACCGTCACCGTATCCGTCTTTCCGGCCGGAACGCAATTCAGCTCCTTCAACGGGCTGTATATCGGTGAGACGGAATCCTATGTGGATGGAACCCCTTCCTACACACCATTCGATCCGGCGAAAGGCCTGCCCGCAGAGGGCGTCCATCGGATCAAGCTGTACAGCATGTATTACGGATATGAAGGCGACGTGTGGGTCACCGCGGAAAGCTCCGGCACCACCGCCGAGCCCACGGAGCCTGACGAGCCCGCGGCGCCCTCTTTTTCTGATATCGCCGCGGATGCCTATTATACCGAGCCGGTAGCGTGGGCCGTGGCACAAGGCATCACCAGCGGCACCACTTCCACCACGTTCTCCCCGAACAACGCCTGCACCCGTGCGCAGATCATCACGTTCCTGTGGCGGGCTGCAGGATCTCCGGAACCCGAAGCTCCCTGCGCATTTACAGATGTAAAGGCCGATGCCTATTACGCCCAGGCGGTGGCTTGGGCCGCAGAAAAGGGCATGGTTAGCGGCAGCACTTTTTCCCCGGATGCCCCCTGCACCCGGCTGATGGCTGTGGAATTCATGTGGAAGCAGGCCGGAAGCCCCGATGCATCTGATGCCAGTTTTACCGACGTTTCCTCTGACGCCGTCAACTGGGCAGTGGAAGCCGGCGTGACCGGCGGCACCACCGCCGACACCTTCTCCCCGGATACCACCTGCACCCGCGCCCAGATCGTGACGTTCCTGTACCGGGCATTTGCCGAATAACAGACATCTCTATCCCTGTCGGCACGGAGACCCCCGATTTAAAACATAATTCCAAACACATTTTGTAGCCGCAAAGCTTGCTTTGCGGCTACATTTTTATGTCTGCCGTACAACTTTGACCATTCCGCCCACAGCGCGCCCTGCCGGGAAAGACGTCTGCTCCGTATCTTCCCTCCCGGAACCATCCTGCGCCCGGGTGCATATTCTGAGGCAAACGCAAAGGAGGGATGCCCTATGAAGCAGCATCTCACCGCCTGGAGGGCAGCCATGCGCTACATCCATCCGGTGGACAAGAGCCTGCTGCTCTTCATGCTGATCCTGCTGGTCCAGTCCGCCGCCAATCTCTTTTTCCCTGCCGGGGACGGTTCGGCGGCCGGGGAGATCGACATCGTGGTCCGCACCTCTGCCGCCGCCATTTTCGGCTACTTCCTCAGCGCCAATTTTATTGGCCACGAGGAAAACAGCGGACAGGCGACAACGGCCGCCCCGGCGCATACATTGAAAGCGGGGACCAGTCCGGTGCAGGACAGCATGCCCCGGGCGCAAATCGGCTTCTCCGCCGGTGAACCGGCAGAGGAACCCGGTACGCCTGAGCTGCAGCCGCCGGAGCAGTCTGCTCTCTGCCTGCAGGTGCGCTGTGCCACCTTCATCGGCCTTTTCTGTCTGGCCGCGCTGCTGCTTCTGCGCAGCCTGACCCAGCTTGGTGTCGTGCCGCCCCCGTCCGATTCGGTCACCGGCACCATCGTCCAGTTCCGGGACTTCATCTCCGGCTGCGTCGGATTCCTGATCGGCTGCCCCACGCATCACCTCCGTGCATCCGGCACGGAATACTAGGAGGTTTCCCATGCCCGATATCAAGCAGGACCTGCTCAGTCTGCAATACAGCAAGAATTTTGAAATTCAGGGAATGCAGGAGGCCAATGTGGATCTGGAGCTGCCCCCCGCCTCCGCCACCACGGCCACGGTGTACGGCATCGTCACGGACGGCGCCGCCCCCATTGCCGATGCCACCGTAAAGCTGTTTGACAGCGCAGGCCTGCCCTATAAGCACACCATGACCGGCGCTGACGGCGCTTTCTCCATGACCGGCATCCTCGCCGGCACTTATACGCTGGGCGCTGTCAAGGACGGCTACCGGCTCAGTGATGCAGCCGGCGTCACGCTCTCTGACGGGTCCACAGTTCAGGTGAACCTGGTCTGCACCAAAGACGTCACCTTGTCCCTGGGTGCCATTGCCGGCACCCTGACCGTTATCGATCCTCTGGGTGGTGCCCCCGTACCGCTGGGCGGGGCAAAGATCACCCTGCAGGATTCCCTGGGGGCCGCTGTGGCCGCCACCTATACCGCTGCGGACGGCGAGTTTGCTTTCTACGATCTGGCAGACGGCACCTATACCCTGATGGCCTCCGCGGACGGCTACCTGGCCGTCTCCTCTGTGACCGCCGTCATCGCGGGCGGCTCCATTGCCAACGTGGCCTTGACCATGACGGTAGACGGCCGCACCTACAACGGCACCGTCAGCGGCATCATCCGCGACAACGCCGGCCGCGCGGTGGCCGGCTGCTTCGTAGGGCTTTACCAGGTGACGGACATGGCAGGTATCTCCCAGGAGCGCCTGGTGTCCGTCACCAAGACCAATGCCGCGGGAAAGTACCTCTTTGGCGGTGTCAGCGGCGGAGAATATCTGGTCAAGGCAAAGCTGGAACAGTAATCCCCGACAGCGGCCTGCTGGCCGTGCGCCGCGTCTTTCTCTGCGGAAATGATGCGGAGGCGGATGCCCCTTTGTGCGTCCGCCCCCGCTCCATCCTGTGCGGCATCCATCTGTCCATAGAGGATGTTTGTCCCATGGATGAAGTAATCCTTCAGCCGCAGGATGGCTGCTGCCGGCAGGTACGAACCCTGACCTGCCAGGGGGACGTCTGGTTTGGCTTTCTGCAGCCGGGCGCCTACCGGCTCACCCTCCGCCGCAGCGGGCACCGCCTTACGCTGGCGGTACGCCTTCCTCCCGGCGGCAACGCGGCCATCCGCTGCTGCCTTTGCCCCCGGCACTTTTGCTGGGAGCGGGATGCGTTCCATTACTTTTTCAACACAGCAGCCGGGTTTTAAATGCGTTCATCCGGGAAAACCATGTAAAAAAAGGAGCAGAGGAAATTCCTCCGCTCCTTTTTATTGGATTTTTCCACCCATCAGTTCAAAGCGTTCCCAGGTAAATTCCTGCTGCTCCACCAATGCCCAGGTATACCCGGCTGCTTCACACTCTTCCCAGGTCATGTAGCGGAAGTAGAATTCCGCCTCCAGATGACAGGGCAGGATGTCCAGCACGATCTGCTGGATCTCATCAAATCCAGGCGGCACGCCGCCGATGCCCGGAAAGATCACCCGCAGATGGCCGGTGTCCACTTCCAGCGCCTTGGCGGGGATGCCACAGCCGCTGATGGTCCGGTTGATGGCCTCCGGGGTCAGGCTGTCCGCATCGATCTGCATCAGTGCGGTGATGGCCGCCCGCCGGTCTTCTGCCGTCTCCGCCACAGGGCGCCTGGCAAACAGCGCCTCCCGCCGCTCCAGGCCTTCTTCCAGCGCGGTGGCCACCAGGCTCTCCCGCTCTGTCCGCTCCAGCGTCTGCCCGGCACCGTCCAGCGCTCTGCCCGCCGCATAGGCCATAGCCTCGCTGAAAGACCCTTCCTGCAGGTCATAGATCCCCAGCGGCGCCAGCAGGTTTTTCAGATACTCCGCATACGCCATTCAGCTCTCCTCCCAAGGTGTTGCCGTCAGTTCTCCCAGCACCGCAAGCTCGCTCTGCTGCACGGGAACATCCTGCGCCGGCGCCGTGATGCGCACATTGGACACACTCTCCAGCGAAAATACCAGGCTGCTCAGCTCCGCAAGACGCACGGTCTGCCCCAGCAGCTCTCCGCCGAAAAACATGGTGACCGCCTGCTCTGCCGCAGCCACAGCCTCCTCCTTGCTCCGCCCGGCGGCAGGTGCCACCTGCATGGTGATGTCCACCCGCTTTTCTGTGGGAGCCAGCACCTTCACGTCCACGGCGATCTCCCGCTTTTCCTGAATGTCCGCCTGCACCTGCTGCAAAAGCTCCTCGGAAGGGATTCCCGCCGCCGTGGAAATGTAAACGTCCACCGTGCCGATCCCTCTGGCCCGGCCTACCGCCCTGGCGGCCACAACGCCGGTATGGGACATGGCCGTCTTTTCATACCAGGCTGCGTTGGCCCCGTTGGGCAGGCGCTGATAGCTCTCCAACACCCGGCTGCGCAGGCTCTCATCCTCCTCCGGGTCACTTCCGCCGGAAAAGGACTTGGGATTGGTGCAGTGGGTCACCCCCACGGGGCACGCCGTCAGGATGACAATGGTACCCGGCGATGCGTTGCCATTTTCCCCGCTTTCCACCGCTTGAGCGGGAATGTCCACCGACAACCCGCCAGCTTTCAGCGTGCCCGCCTCCGTAGTCTCAAAGCGCACTTCCTCCGCCGTCATACATACGGTCCCCGCCGGGATCGTCAGATCCGACGCCGGGGCCAGGTCCACAGAAAAGTGCAGCGTCCCCTGGGCCTTCGTGCCTGCCATGCGGCTCAGCCCCCGCATGGCCGCATGCCGCTCCAGATAGACCCCCTGAGCCGTCTGTGGGAAGCTCTGGTCCAGCACCCAGTCTGCCTGCATCTCCAGTGCCTGAACCTGTGCCGCCGCTGCATACAGCCGTACTGCAAGGTCACAGGAATCCTCCGGCCGGAAGCCGCAGCGCGCCTCCATGTCCGCACGCATCTGCGCGTAAATCTCCTCCACACTTCTCACGATCCGTCTCCTCTCATTGCACCTCCAGCGTCACCGTCAGAGTTTCGTCCTCCCAAAGCAGAACGACCGTCAGGGTAGCCGTGTCATCTGCCCGCTGCGTAAGCTCCACCCGCTCCACCCGGACAGGCTCATCCGCCAGTGCCTCCGCCACATACTGCTCCGCAGCAGAGAGGCGCTGGCCGGGGGACAGGCTGCTCAGCTGCCAGAGCCGGCTGCCAAGCTCCTCGCAAAAGGGGAACCGCCCCCGCCTTGCCCGCAGGCGGAACAATACCCGCTCCAATATTGCCTCCGCCCCCTCCGCATACTGGATATTTCCGCCGGAGAGCCGGTAATCTCCGTTTTGTAAAATGGGTTCTCTCATATTACACGGTCCCCTCCTCACCACAGGTACAGGGCTTGTACGGCTCTCCGTTGATGAAAAGCGGCCCCTCAACGCACACACGCCCCTTGAGTACCAGCGATCCGTCTGCTTTCAGATAGATGCTGGCTCCGCCGCCGCGGATCAGCACCTCGCCCGGCTCCATGGGCTCTTTCGCCTCTGTCTGCCGCATACCGGCCACGCATTGCTCCTGCCCGCCGGGACCGCCCTTGATGACCAGCACCTCCGCGCCGTTTTGCGGCATCCAGCAATAGCCGCCGGGGCCGTAGATGGGCAGGGAGCGGACCTCCCCCCGGGTCAGCACGCCCGCCTGCCCGCCGGCGATGGTAGTCACGCCCAGATCTGCGTCCGCCGTGGGCGGCGATGGGCGCAGTTTTTGGGAAATCCACATTATGCTCCCCCCTTTTCCAAAGTCAGCTCCACGGTGGCCCCGCCGCTGAGCGAAAAGCGGTTGTCCGCCTGGGCCACCCGGTAAATGCCTGTGAGGCCCATGCGCGTCAGAGAAAGCTCTACTTCATCGCCGGGAAAAGCCAGGAAGCTCCCCGGCAGCGTCAGCACGATAGACAGTTCCTCCCGGGCAGACTGGGCGATCTGGTATTCGCCGGTATAGCGCATGGCGTCCCAGGTGCTCTGCCCCGGCGTGCAGACCACACGGCGGCACTGTCCGCCCCGCGCCAGCATGTCATTATTTTTCACGCTGTAAAAGGCATTGCGGGTCTTGTCGATCACCAGCACCTCCGTCAAAACGCCGTAGTGATCCTCCCGCAGTCTGCACGAGAGCACCGCATTTTCCTCATCAATGTGGACCCTGCGTCCCGCCCCGGCGGGAGCGGCCACCAGACGGCCATCCCGCTGGAAAGTGGGGGTGAATCCGCCGTATGCCCTGCAAAACCCCTCCAGGGCCTTCCACTGGCTGGTGCCGGAGGCCACCGTGTAGGGCGACAGCGCCCGGACGGAGGCCACGCGGGCGGCGGTGATGCCATAAGGCGTCACATGGTTGCGCAAAATCTCTTCCAGCGTGGCCACCTCATAGGTCATGGGCCGGGACTCGTTGTCCAGCAGCCGGGCGGCATACCCCCGGCCGCACACCGTCGCCGTCAGGCCGCTCGTCCCAAGATCCACCGTGTATTCATCCACGATGCCCCGCAGCATCACCTGCCCGTTTTCCAGCGCCGTGAAGCCCGCCGCCAGATGCAGCGGCTCCGCCATGGACGCATCGTAGAAAAACGTTACAGAGAAGCTGTCGCAGGGCACGCCGCCGGTGTGGACCACGTTCCATTCCAGAAGCGCCGGCAGCTCCAGCACCCGGTGGGTGCAGGTGATGATCTGTGCCTTCATGGGATCACCACCGTTTCTCCCGGATAGATAAGATTCGGGTTTTTGATCTGGGGATTGGCCGCGATCAGATCCGTCAGGGCCACGCCGTACCGCCCTGCGATCCCCCACAGGGTATCTCCCTTGCGGACCACATAGGTTCCGGAGTACGAAGGCGCCGACTGGGAGGCCTCGCCTGCGGAGCCTCCCTCCTCCGTCCCGCCTGCGTTGATCTCCGTCAGCCCCGCCTTGTAGCCGCCCTGGTCCTCCCAGAAGGCAAAGCGGTATCGCACAAAGTCCGGCAGCGGCTCCTCCGTCAGCTGCAGCGTCACAAAATAGGCGCTGGACGCAGGCCATACCGGATGGACCAGCAGTCCCGGTCCTGGCTGGTCAAATACCTGCTCCAGGGCGCGGAACGTAGCGTAGGCATCCTTTCCGGCAAAGGTGCCCTCCCCCTCCAGCACTCTGCATCCGGCTCCCAGATCCTGCAGCACATATCCCCCGAAAGGCACCTTGTGGACCGCCACCTGTCTGCGGTGCTCCACCTGGTAGGTCTCCGGGTTATGGGGCCAGGTAAATTCCTTATAGCGCATGGGCGCCAGGCGCATGCACATTCCTCCTTTCAGTACAGGGAAAAGCCGCCGTCATAGCGCCGGGCGTCCCGCTCAAACGCCAGGGAGACAGCCCGCGCCGAAAGCACATCCTGCCCCGCGCCGCCGGCCGCAGCCGGTACCACCTGAGCCTCTCTCCGGCCGACACCAACTGCTGCGGCGCTCCATGCGCCCGCAGCCCGGACGCCGCCGTCTCCGGAGACTCCGCCGGATATGTACGCCGCACCGCTTTCCGGCGTCTGCCCGTACCGCCTCTCGCCCGCCTGCGTCACCGCCTGCCGCCTGGCCGCCATACTGCGTTCCAGGTTCTCCTGGAAGCGGGCAGCGGAACTCCCGGACCAAACGCTCCCATCCGCCGTCTCCCCCGGCTGCTGCGCGTTCTCTCTCAACATCCGTCGGACCGCAGACAACGCCTGCGCCGCCTCCGCTTCTGTACTGCTGTACGCTGCCTGCCTGGGCGACTCCGTTTCCTGTCTTGTCTCCTGCTCGCGGCCCAACAGCAGCAGCGACAAAAGCTGCCACTGCCGGGCCAGTACGTTTTGCACATAGTCCATGCTCATCCCTCCCGCATGGCCGCAAACTTCTCCATGTCAAAGCCCGGATTCTCCATACCGCCGCCGGGTCCCACGCCGCCGAGCCGCTCCAGCAGCCGTTCCATCTCCGGCGCCGTCAGCGCCTCCAGAACGTCCTCCCTGCCGGAAAAGGCCGCCTCTCCCTGGAAAAAGCAGCACTCCGCAAGCACCTGCGCATTGGTCAGGAGGCTCCGTTCCAGCACGTCCTCCGTCTGCTCCCGTCCCTCCCGCCAGATGGCAAGAAGACGGCCTGCCGTCAGCGGCCTGAGCTGGTCGATCTCTCTCATGCCTGGGTCTCGATGCGCTTGGAGGCCACTACGGTGATCTTCTCCGCCACCATGGCGTTGAGCTGGCCCTCCTCGTGGATGGTGCTCCACTCGCAGCCGCTGTAAATGACCTTGCGGTCGGGCTTGCAGATCACCAGGGAGAAATCCCGCAGCTCGTGGAAGTTGATGCCGTCGGCCACCGCGTCGTCGGTGGCGTAAAGGCGGGTCAGCTCCAGGGTGTACTTTTTCTGCCCTTCAATGGTGGCCACCGGCTCGCTTTCTCCGAACGCCTCCACGCTCTGGGAGGACTTGGTCGCCTTGGCGGTGTAGCTCTGTACCACCGCCACCTTTTTCCCATCCAGCTCCAGATAGATGTCCGCGCTGGTGGGGAATCCCTTTGTATCCATGCTTGCTTCCTCCTCTCAGACGCCGTCAAACGGTGATGTGCACAGTCAGATAGATCTGGTTGAGCCCGTGGGCCACGGCAAAGCCAAATTCCACCAAACACACGGTGGGATCATCAGCGGAGGCGGTGACCGTCACGTCGCCGTAGCTGTCGATGATCTCCGCCGCCAGCTTTTTCTCCAGCTCCACAATGACCTGGGAGCGGATGGCGCTGCGGTTGCGGGCGGTATTTTTGGTGCGGGTGAACTTGCTGCGCAGGGCGCTGCGCACCGCGGGAATGATGTCATCCACAATGAGGATAGTGGTCAGCTCCCGCCAGGTAGCGTCCGCCGCCTCGCCGGATTTGGAGCGGGTAGTGATACCCCGCACCGGGGAGAGGATGCCGCCGGCATACTCCAGAGGTGTTACACCGCCCCGCACCAGAAGATCGATGTCATTGTCGGTGTATGCCTCGCTCAGCCCGCCAAGGCCATTCATCTGCGCGCCGTTGAGGGGCACGGCAGGGTCCCTGACCGCGGCAATGACGCCGGCCAGAGCCGCCGCGGCAAACACGCCGGGCAGGGTCTCCCCATCCGTTCCCAGAGGATCGGGACCCACCAGCACCACGCGCTCAGAGTTGATGGCCTCGGCGTGGCTCACCAGCTCCGCAGCGGACTCACCGCTGCCGCCCACCACAGCGATACGCTCCTTGCGGCAGGCGGAATCCTGCTCCACCGCCGTGCGCAGTGCCTGATGGACCTCCTGGTCCGGGCTGTCGCATACCACAATCTGCACGTCCGCGCCGCTCAGCGCCGCAAATGCGGACTCATAGTCGGACAGCTGGCCCGCCTCCGCCACGCGCACCGCCACCACGGTAGATGCGCCGTTTTGGAACAGCAGCTTCAAAATGGTGCTCATACCCGGCGTCTCGTCCTGGCCGAACACCGCCGCGCCGTCTGCGTAGCCGGTCACCGTCACCGGCTGTCCCACGGTGCCCTGGACAGCCTTGGCCGCCACGCCGATGGTCCGCACCGCCTGCCCCGCCACGATGACGGCGGAGGTGTCGTAGGCCGAATACACGCCCGGACGCTCATGTCTGATCTCACTCAAGTCTGAACAACTCCCTTCAGTTGAAAATCCAAAAATGCGGTGCCATCCTCCGTGGTCTCCGCCACGAAAACCGCCCCGCAGCGCAGCCGCCCTCTCCGGCGGAACAGCGCCGTCTCCTTTTCCCAGACAAGCCCCTCCCAGGAAAGCTCCTCGGGCCGGATGCCGCTGGGGAGGCCCCCCAGCAGCACATCGGCAGCCTGGCAGCAGCCCTCCTGGCACTCCGACGCCTTGCCACCGTATACATCCACCCAGATCTCCGCTTCCAGCTGCTTGCCGTAAAGCTCCCGGACCGTGCCCTGCTCCGGGTCGTAGACTTCGCCCAGATAGCTGCAAAATCCCATGACCGCGCCGTCCACCGTTCCAACATCCACGGTGGCCACGGCCCCGGGGTACTCTCTGGCCCACTGGGCGGGATAGGCCTCCAGAGCCGTCATGCCCGCAGCGCGCAGCCCCTGAAGCACCGCTTCGCGGATCTTGAGAATCTCCTTCACTCCGCTGCCTCCTTTTCCGTCTCCAGCAGCGCCCACCAGTAAAGGACCTCGTCTCCGATAGCATAAGGACGGGCCGAGCGCACCCGCAAGCGCGTTTCGCCCCAGACGACCCCATCGCCGTCCCTCAGCTTTTCCTGTCCCAGGTAGAGCCACAGCCGCGTGTCCAGCCACCCCAGGCCGGTCACGGCCGAGGGCGAGCGCTCACTGTTTTCCGTCAGGGGCTGCAAAAACGCCCGGACCTGGCCGGTCGTCTCTGCCGTCTCGATCTGCAACGTCTGGCCGTAGCGCTCCATCACGCCCCTCACCCAGTCCGTCTTCATCCCTTCACCCCCAAAAAGGCAAAGGAACCCGTACAGGCATAGGGTGCCATCAGCTCCTCGGCGGCGGTACGGAGGGCAGCGGCCAGGGCGGCGGACTCCGCCGCCGTTCTGCCCTGTACCGATACCTCCCCCGCCTTGAACGAGGTCACGCCCCCGGTGCCGCCGGCACCGGCCACCGCCTCCGCCGCGGCGGAAAAGGCGGCAGCGCAGGGAAGCGTTTGCCCGCAGTTCTCCTCTGTCACGCCCTGCCGCAGCCGGTCGATCCAGCGCTGGCGGGCCGCATCGCACAGAGGCTCCAGCAGCGCCGTGTCCGTCGCCTCCAGACCGGCCAGCCGGGCCGCCAGTGCCACGATGGTCTCATCCATGCCGGTCACCTCCTTATTTTCGCTGCTTTTCAGACCGTCAGGATCTTGGATGCCTCAGGGAAGAGCTTGGCAAAGCCGGAGATAGAGGTGATGGCAGCCCGCTCCAGCTGACGGTCGATGAGCTTGTCATACTCCACGGTGATCTCGCTGCCCACGATCTGCTCCAGGGCATAGCGCTTGTCCAGGCCCACCAGGGTGCCCTCAGGCAGGGCGCTGCAGCGCAGGAGCTTGGCCCCCAGGGGCGTGGTCAGGGTGCCGGTGCCCTGGAAGTTCAGACCCGTCAGGGGATTCTGGAACTCAGGCAGTTTCAGCATGGCCAGCATCATGTCGCCGCTCACCAGCAGGGTATTCATGGTGTAGGGATCGAACTGGCTCCAGAAGTCCACCAAAGCCTCGTAGCTCAGCGTGCCGCCGGAGCCGGAGATGGTACCGTCGCCCACGGAAAAGCGCTGGGCGGCGTTGTCGTTGCCGTCGCCCTTGTCGATGACTTCCATGGCGTCCTTGAGATGCATTTTGCCGATGTAGGCGCCGATCTGGCGCAGCGTCACGGAAAAGAGGTCCAGCCGCTGGAAGCGGATGGCCTCGTAGGACGCCACCAGCATTCTGCCGCGCTTGTGGAGACGCACCAGATTTTCCTGGGTGCGAACGGTGGTCTCCGGAATGCGGGCGCCCTCCTCCACCCGGCGCAGGGCCTTCTCCTCCTCGCTGGGGATGGAGGCGATGGAGCGGTAGTCCATGCCGTCAAAACGGGTAACGGTAGCGGTGATGTCGGGCAGGATGCTGCCCTCCTCCAGGCCCTGGCGCACCACACGGGAGACAAACTCCGGGAACAGCACGGCGGATTCCGTGGTGTGGAAGAACTTTTCCACACAGTCGCTGCCGGCGCCCTTGACGCGGATGTCAAAGCGCTTGAGCTGGCGCTGGAAGGCGTCCATGCCCTCCAGACTGGTGCCCTTGTAGTGCTCGCTGGGGTCCAGCTCCTCCAGGGTCTGGGCAAAGCTGGTGCCGCTGCGGCCATACATGCCCTTTTCCAGGCGGATGTTTTCGTAATGATAAGCCATAGTTTTCTTCCTCCTTACAGCACAAAGGTCACAGTCTTGCTTTCAGCTCGTACCACCAGGTATTCCCGGCCGCCCTCGTCGGCCTTGACGCCGCCGCTGCCGTCGGCGCTGAGCTTGGCCCAGCCCACAGCAGGCGCGCTGGTGCAGGGAACCGTCACCATGCCGCCCAGAGCCACGGAGCAGGCACCGCCGTCCCTTGCCTTGGACAGCACCACACCGCAAAAGCCATCGCCCGCGCCGCAGGGCGCCACGGTGTCGCCTGCGCTGATCTTCACCACCTGGCCCTCCTGCACGTCGCCGCAGGCAAAGGTGGCGGCCCACTGGCCGATGCCCTCATACGAAAGATTCATGTTGTTTCTCCTTTCTTAGATCGTCCTCAGACGAGAAATACAGTTTCATCTTCCCGCTTCTTGGCGGGCGCCGCGCCCAGCTGGGGCACGGTGGGGAAACGGCGGGCCGCCTGCTTGGCGTAGCTCTTGCGCAGCGCCAGCAGCTCCGGCTCGTCCAGCTTCGCCGCCACAGCGGCAAATGCCTCCCCGTCCAGCGCGTCGTCGGAGAGCATGGCAAGGCGCACCACCTCCCGGCGCAGGGAGGCAAGATACTTCACGCCCAGTGCCGCCTGCTTGCGAAGCGCCGCCGTGTCCTCACTCTCCTGGCAAAAGCGTTTCAGAATGCCGGCGCTCCGCTGAGCGGGCACCGCCACGAAGGACCATTCATAGGCATCCAGCGGCTCCCGCAGCTCCCGGAAGCACAGCTTTCCGCCATAGCACTGCCCCTTTTCGTGGCCGCAGCCGTCCGCGGCGCCGCAGATGGAGCAAACGCTCTTGCCCATGCTGCACCCCACGCTCACCTCTTTTTTGATGCCGCCCTCGATCTCGGCGATAAGCTCTGCGTTTTTCTCCGTCCGCAGCAGATATGCCCATCCCTTGAGCCAGCGGTACTCGTCTCCCGCCTCCGTGGTTTTGGCCGCCTCCCGGATCACTTCCGTGCGGTAGATGCGGGCCGTCTGGCCCTGGGCGGACCACTGGTGGTCAAATACGCCGCTCTTTCCCAGGAAGAGCCGCCCCAGCTCCTCCAGAGCATCGGGGTCGAACCGCTCCAGATCCCGGTCCACCTCATTGTCGCAAAGGCGCACGGCAAAGGTGTATACCTGCTCCGGCGCAAGCGGCGTTTTTGCCAGGCGGTTGATCTCCGCCAGCGCCTGTTCGTCCGGTGTCCCCGGCTCCATGGTGGTCTGTTCCTTGCGAATGTCCATGATTCACTCCTTTGCTCATTCTCCGGCAGCGCCGGTGTTCTGCTCCGCCGCGTCGTTTTCCAGCTGCAATTTCCGGGCCTGCTCCCGATAGAGGGCAGCCCGTGCCTCCTCCACCTCGTCCTGGAGGTTAATGTCGTCCCATACCACCTCAAAGCCGCAGGTGTAGCCGTGCATCCTGAGCCACAGCCGTGCGATTCGCTCCAGTGCAGGAGTCAGCGAGCGGCGGATGGCGGTGATCTCCGTAGTGAGGAGGTCTGCCTGCTGGCTGCTCATGCGCTCAGTGGAGCTCCAGCTCAGCCCCAGCATGAACGGAGGGATGCCGGTCTTGGCCACGATCTGCTCCAGGATCTGGCGCACGGGTACCTCGCTGTCCAGAATGGGGGCGTCGCCGCCGATGACCTTGATGTCCACGTCTCCCACGGCCACGAAGTCCCGTACCCGGCCTCCGCGGGTATCCTGCATGGCCCTGGACCACTCCTCGGCCAACTGGCGGCTGCGCTCGGCAGCCTGTCCCTCTCCGCTGCGGCAGGTAACGGCAAAGCGCACGTTGCCGCATCGTTCCCAGTTGACGCCGATGGTGTGGTAGATCTTCATGAGGATGTCCGCCAGAAACGGCATGGACCGCAGCAGCGACACGCCGTAGGGGTTGGCAGCCTCCGGGTGCAGGGGCGTGAACAGCAGCAACGATTGGTCCGGCAGGGGACGCATGCGTCCTGCCTCGTCCGGCCCGCAGATGACAAAGTCCAGCGGGTGCTCTCCCTCCCGGATCTCCAGAAGATCGGTTCTGCCGCATAGCAGCGCGGAGATGTCCCGTCCCCCCGCCTCCGGCACGATCTCCCCGATGGCCTTGCCGTAGGTCAGCAGGGAATCCAGATAGCAGTCCAGAAAGGCGTTCACGCCGAACTGTCCCCGTCCTGTCTCTTATACACATCTGACGCTGCCGACGACTAGTCGAGTGTAGATC